>Ga0184628_10000464_pt1 | contig 22167 bp, 18 predicted proteins | sample PLM4_5_b1_FD_133149 | JGI IMG/M metagenome (GOLD analysis project Ga0184628, IMG submission 133149) | Groundwater sediment microbial communities from an aquifer in East River, Colorado, USA - PLM4_5_b1 | ecosystem: Environmental > Terrestrial > Soil > Riparian zone | place: USA: East River... | reverse complement strand
GGCGTGCCGTTCCCGATCGACGAGTGGCAGAGCGTCGTCATCCGCGGCCTCGAGATCCTGAACAAGCACAACTGGTTCCCGGCCATGACGCTCATCGTCGGCAATCCTGGCGAGACCGACGAGGACAGCAAGGCGACGCTCGACCTGATCTACGAGGTGGAGCGGCGCGGGCTGTTCGCGTTCTTCATCCCGTCGATCTTCACGCCGCTCCACGACACGCGGATGGAGAAGAAGAAGGGCGTCACCGAGACCGCGCAGCTGACGCCGCTGCAGTGGCAGCTGATGATGAAGTGCTGGAAGATGAACCTGCGGCCGGGGCAGGTGAGCTGGTGGGGCCCCGCCGCGTGGCGCATCGGGGCGCTGGGGCTCTGGGCCTGGAAGCTGCGCAAGCTGAATGGGCCGGGGTTCACCTGGCCGCTCTTCATGTTCGCCAGCGCGCTGCCCGAAGGTGTCATGGGCGCGATGGGCAAGATCCACGTGGGCCGCCCGATTCGGGTGAAGACCCGGAAGGAACTGCTGGCGACGATCAAGCCGCATCAGTGGCGGTTCATCCCGCAAGACGCCGGAGACCTGCCCGACGGCTACTCGCCGCCGTCCGCGCCGCCCCCGGCCTTCATCCCCCTGACGGTCAGTCAGGCCTGACGGCGTGCACGATGCAGGGCGCGACCCCGAGCGATAATCGGCGCATGCAGGCCCGTCTGCTCGCGCTTCTGCTCGCCGGTCTGCTGCTGGTGCCGGCACCCGCCGATGCCTGGGGCTGGGAGGCGCACTTCCTCATCATGGAGCGCGCGCTCGCGCTGCTGCCGTCCGAGCTGCGGCCGCTCTTCGAGAAGCACCGGACCAAGGTGATCGAGCGAATCATCGATCCCGACACATGGCGCAACGCCGGCTATCCGGACGAGGACCCGAACCACTTCCTCGATCTCGACTGGGAGGGCTACGGCAAGGAGCCGTTCAGCGAGCTGCCGCGCGACTACACGGCGGCGGTGGCGAAGTTCGGCCGCGCGCGGATCGCCGACAACGGCCGCGTGCCCTGGCGCACCGAGGAGATGTTCGGAAACCTCCAGCGGGCGTTCCAGGACTACAACCGCCGGGGCGCGTTCGGGCAGAACGACATCATTCATTACTCCGCCTGGCTGTCGCACTACGTGTCGGACGCCATCCAGCCGTTCCACGGCGTCATCAACTACGACGGCCAGCTGACGAAACAGAACGGGATCCACGCCCGCTTCGAGTCGGTGCTGGTGGAGCGCTACCGGAGCGAGCTCGTGCTCGCGCCGCAGCCGCTGGCACCGATTCGCTCGCCGCGCGACTTCATCTTCGAGCGGCTGATCGAAGACACGCGCCTGGTGCCCGGCATCCTCAAGGCCGATCTGGACGCGCTCGGCTCGCGCGATACCTACGACGACGCGTATTTCGACGCCTTCTTCCGCACCACGCGCCCCGTGCTCGAGCGCCGTCTCAATGACTCGATTGCCGCCGTGGCGGCGATGATCACCGGCGCCTGGGAGGCGGCCGGCCGCCCTCCCGTGCCGGTGGCGCCGGCCCCGCCGCCGGCGCGCCGGCGCGCCCGTCCCTGACCCGGGCCGAACCTTGGACCCCGTTCCGTCCCCCCCAGCGCCCGGGCGCGACGTGCCGTTACTCGTGTTCCTGGTACCGCTCGGTGGGGGCCGGCACGAGCTGTACTGCGAGCCGCAATACACCGGCGCCGACGACGCGCCGGTGCGCGGCTGGTTTGCCGGCCTGCGGCAGCGGTTCTCCGCCATGTTGCGAGCGGCCGAAGAGGGGGAAGACGACGGCGCGGAATCCACCGGCCTGCTGGCGCGGGTACAGGCCCGGATGATGGCGTGGGTGGCCGAGCGGGTCGCCGAGCAGCGGTTGCTGTGGAACCTGCGCTCGCACGACGCGGCGCTCGTGACCCATCCCGACGATTTGGCCTTCGACGACGTCGTGCAGATCGTCAAGCAGTCGTTGCGCGCCGATCACCGGCGGCACGCGCGCTGGCTGGTGGTGGACACGCTGCTGTTCATCGTGTCGGGCATCTTCTTCTTCGTTCCCGGCCCCAACGTCATCGCCTACTACTTCGCGTTCCGGGTGGTCGGCCACTGGCTGTCGATGCGCGGCGCGGTGCAGGGCCGCGATCGCACGGCATGGAGCGGCCAGCCGTCGGCCCTGCTGACCGCGCTGCGGGCGGCCGTCGCACGGCCGCCGCACGAGCGCGATCGCGCCGTCGAGGCCATCGCCGCGGAGATCGGGTTGCAGCGGCTCGGGACCTTCATCGATCGCATGCTCGGGCCGAAAGCGACGCCGGGAGCCTGAAGGCGGAAGCCGCGAAGCCTTACAATCTGTCTCCGTGAAACTGCGCGACCTTGCCGCACGCCTTGGCTGCCGCCTGGAAGGCGACGGCGACATCGAGATTGGGCGCGTGGCCGGCATCCACGACGCGGGGCCCGGCGATCTGACCTTCGTCGCCAATCCCAAGTACGAGAAGGCGCTGCCCGGCACGCGAGCCTCCGCCGTCATTCTGGCTGGCAGTGCCGCGGCGGCGCCGTGCGCCGTGCTGCGGAGCGACGAGCCGTATCTGGCGTTCGCGCGCGCCGTCGCCGTCTTCGCGCCCGACGAACGCCCGGCCGCGGGGGTTCATCCGCTCACGGCCGTGGCTTCGGACGTGACGATCGGTGCTGACGTCTCGATCGGGCCGTTCGTCGCCGTCGGTGCCGGCGCCTCGATTGGCCACCGCACCGTCATCTATCCCAATGTCACCATCGGTCCCGGTGCCCGCATCGGCGACGACTGCGTCATCCACGCCAACGTGTCGATTCGCGAGCGCGTCGTGCTGGGCCACCGCGTCGTGCTGCAGGACGGCGTCGTGCTCGGCGGCGACGGCTACGGCTTCGTGCGCCGGCCCGACGGCACACACGAGAAGATCCCGCAGGTGGCCGCGGTGGTGATCGAGGACGACGTGGAGATCGGCGCCAACACCACAGTGGACCGGCCGGCCGTCGGTGAGACCCGGATCAAGGCTGGCGCCAAGATCGACAACCTGGTGCAAGTGGGGCACGGCGTGAGCATCGGCCGCAATGCGCTGATGGCGGCGCAGGTCGGCATCTCGGGCAGCACGACCATCGGCGACGACGTCGTGTTCGGCGGGCAGGTCGGCGTCGGCGGCCACCTCACCATCGGCAGGGGCGCGATTGCGGTCGGGCAGTCGGGCGTGACCAACTCGCTCGACGCGGGCGCGCGCGTCGCCGGCTACCCGGCCATCGACAACCAGACCTGGCGCCGCGCGTCGGTGCTGTTCAAGCACCTGCCCGAGTTGAAGCGCCGGATCGACGCGCTCGAAGCGGAGCTCGAGGCGCTCAAGGCGCCGGCCCGCAAGGAGGATCCGACACGATGATTCGTACCTGGGGCCTGGCGGTCCTGCTGATGACCGCCGCCAGCGTGGCCAGCGCACAGTCCATCCAGCTTGCTCCTCTCCAAAACACCCAGGCGCCCGCCGACAATCCGGACGGCACGTTCGTGTTCCTGCCGAACTACCACTTCCACCTCAACATGGCGCACCTGTCGAGCGACAGCCCTCGCTACAACTGGGAGGCCAATTACGGCGGCGAGTTCGGCATCGTGGCCTACGGGCGGACCCAGCTCACGTTCGTGGCGAACTACCAGGCCGTCCTCGGCGAAGAGTTCCACCCATTCGATCCGAACCAGGGAAACTACACGATCGACGGCGTGCTGAGTACTCGCGTCAAGGGCGTCTACGTGGCGGGTGTCTTCCATCACCTGTCGCGGCATCTTGCCGACCGGCCGAAACGGCCACCGGTGGACTGGAACATGATGGGCGGACGGGTCGGCACGCAGTTCACGCGCGGCGGCACCGACGTCGAAGCGCGATTCGATCTGCTCGGCTCCATCCTCAAAACCAACGTCGACTATGACTGGGAACTGCACACGGGAGTTCGCGTGCACCACCGGGTCTACGGGACGCTGGGCCTCATCGGCGCCGCGCAGCTGCGCCACGTCGTCACCAACGAGCTGTTCAATCGCGGCAACCAGACCGGCGGACGCGGGGAAGGCGGCTTCCGGGTGAGCGGGCGGGCCGCGACCGTGGAGCTGTACCTCGCGGTGGAACGGGTGATCGACCCGTATCCCACCGTGCCGGGTCCCTCCGTGCCGGGCACCGAGACCTATGCCAGCGTCGGCATGCGTCTCCTGAGCCGCTAATCGCCTGGGTTCAGGACCTTCCCGACTCGAGCCCGTATAATCGACACAGACATGACTTTCCGCATTTGCCGGCCGGCCCGTTCGCTTGTCCTGGTGGCGCTGGCATGCGGCGCCGCGCTTGCGGCCTGGGTGCCGCTGCAGGCGGCCGTCCGGCCGCCGAAGCTCCAGTACTCCATCTCCACGCTTCCGAACGGCCTCCGGGTGATCCTGTCCGAGGATCACTCCACGCCGATCGTCCACGTGTCGCTGTGGTACCACGTCGGCTCGAAGAACGAGCGCCCCGGCCGCACCGGCTTCGCGCACTTCTTCGAGCACATGATGTTCAAGGGCTCCAAGAACGTCGATCCCGAGTCGCACACGTCGATCATCGCCAGCGTCGGCGGGCGCAGCAACGCCTACACGACCGAGGACGAGACCGTGTTCTGGCAGACGCTGCCGGCGCAGTATCTGCCGCTGGCGTTGTGGATGGAAGCCGACCGCATGGCGACCCTCCGCATCAGCGACGCCGACTTCAAACGCGAGCGCGAGGTGGTGAAGGAAGAGCGCCGCATGCGGGTCGAGAACCAGCCGTACGGGCGGCTGTCGGAGATCATCTACGACAGCACGTTCACGACCCACCCGTACAAACACCCGACGATCGGCAGCATGGCCGACCTCGAGGCCGCGTCGGTGGAAGACGTGCGCGAGTTCCACAACACGTTCTACGTACCCGAGAACGCCGTGCTCACCGTCGTCGGCGACTTCGATACGGCGCAGGCCACGCAGATCGTCCACCAGTACTTCGCCCGTGTGCCCAAGGCGGCGCGGCCGGTGCCGCGCGACATCCCGCAGGAACCGGAGCAGACCAAGGAACGCCGGGTCGTGGTGGAGGAGTCCTGGCCGCTCCCCGCCGTCGTGGTCGCCTACCACATCACCTACGACGGACACCCCGATTCGTATCCGCTGCACATCACCTCGAAGATCCTCTCCGACGGGCAGAGCGCGCGGATCCCGCGCGAGCTGGTCTACAACAAGCGGATTGCGCTCACCGCGTTCGGCAGCGGCAACATCACCGAGCAGCCGAACCTGTTCTATGCCGTGGCGATCGTGCAGCCGGGCCAGAAACCCGAAGCGGCGGAGCAGGCGCTCATCGCCGAGTTCGAGAAGCTCAAACGCGAGCCGGTCACCGCTACCGAGCTGCAGCGAGCCAAGAACCAGTTCGCGCGCGACTACATCGTGGGCCGCGAGTCGAACCAGGACAAGGCGCTGCACCTGGCACACGCGGCCGTGATCCACAACGACGTCACGACCGCCGATGGCGAGTTCGACATCTTCACTGGCATCACCACCGCTGACGTGCAGCGTGTCGCCCGCCAGTATTTCAACGAGACCAACCGCACGGTCCTGTACATCCTGCCCAAAGCCGGCGGGTCGAGGTGAGGTGGCCGATGCGAATATGGATGCCCGGCGTCGTGCTCTCGCTCTGTGTGGCCACTCTTGTCGCGTCGGTCGCGACCGCGCAGGATCCCAACCCCAACTGGCCGTCTGAACGGCCGCCGCGTCCGCTTCCGTCGCGGGAGGTGAAGTTCCCGCCGTACGAGATCCGCACCCTGGCCAACGGCCTGCGCGTGCTGACGATCCTGCACCACGAGCAGCCGGTGGTGACGATGCGGCTGCTCGTCGGCGCCGGGGCCGCCGAAGACCCGCAGGGCAAGGGCGGCCTCTCCGGGCTGCTCGGCAACCTCCTCGACCAGGGCACCAGCACGCGCACCTCGCAGGAGATTGCCGATCAGATCGACACTATCGGCGGCGCCCTCGGTACCGGGTCGGGCTCCGACCTGTCGTTCGCCAACGTCGTGGTGATGAAGGACTCCTTCGGCCTGGCGATGGAACTGCTGGCCGACGTGGTCCACAACCCGAAGTTCGACGCTGAAGAGATCGACCGCCAGAAGCAGCAGGCGATCTCGTCGCTGCAGGTCAGCGCCACCGACCCGGACTTCGTCGCCTCGACCCTTTTCGATCGCCTCGTCTACGGCTTCCATCCCTACGGCCTGCCGGGGAACGGCACACCCGAGACGCTCATCGGTATCACCCGCGACGACCTGCTGGCGTTCCACAAGCGCTACTTCGTCCCCAACAACATGATTCTGGCGATCGTCGGCGACACGACCGACGAGGAGGCCTTTGCGATGGCGCAGAAGGTCTTCGGCGCCTGGCCGCGCACCGAGCTGACGATGCCGAAGCCGATCGAGCCGCCGCCGCCGACCCGGCGCCTCGTCGTCGTCGACAAGCCGGACGCGGTCCAGACCGAGATTCGCGTGGGCCAGCTGGCCATCGCCCGCAACCATCCCGACTATCTGGCCTGGGATCTCGCGGTGAAGATTCTCGGCGGCGAGGGCGCCAACCGCCTGCACCGCGTGCTGCGCTCGCAGCGAGGCCTCACCTATGGCGCATCGGCGGAATTGCAGGCGATGAAGCAGGCGGGCGACTACGTGGCCGAGACCGACACCCGCACGGAAACGACGGGTGAGGTCCTGCGGCTCACCGTGGACGAGTTCTCGCGCCTGCAGCGCAACCGCGTACTCGAGCCCGAGCTGCGCGATGCGCAGGCCTTTCTCGCCGGTACGTTCCCGCTCACGATCGAGACGCCGAACGAGATTGCGACGCAGGTGCTGAACTCGGTCTTCTACGAGCTGCCGGCGTCGGAAATCGCCACCTTCCGCGAGCGCGTCCAGGCGGTGACGCCCGACGACGTCCAGCGCGTCGCCCAGGCCTACATCCGCCCGGACCGGCTCTCGATCGTGCTGGTGGGCAACGCGCGTGCGTTCGTGTCGCAGCTGCGCGCGGTGGGGTTCACCGACTTCGAGGTGATTCCCATCGAGCAGCTCGACCTGATGTCCGGCGCGCTCCGGCGGGATGGGCCGGGCTCGACCTCGGTGCGCTGAGCGCACCCTTCCCACACCGGCCTCCGACCGCATGCCGACGGCGCCGCGGGCGATGCGCATCCTGATGTCGTGCGGCGAGCCCTCGGGCGATCTGTACGCCGGCGCGCTCGTCAGCGAACTGCGGGCGCGGGAGCCCGGCGTCGACATCGCCGGCCTGGGGGGCGATCGCTTCGCCCAGGCCGGCGGGCATCTGCTCGCGCATTACCGTGGGCTCTCCGCCACCGGACTGGTCGAACCGCTCCGCGTGGTGCCGCGTGCCCTCGCGCTCATCCGTCAGCTCACCGAGGCGGCGCGAACGATGCGGCCCGACGTCTTCGTGCCGATCGACTTCCCCGACGTCAACTTCCGGCTGATGGCTGCGATGAAGCGGCTGGGTATTCCCGTCGCGTACTACATCGGCCCGCAGCTCTGGGCCTGGCGGGCGTGGCGGATGCGCGCCATGCAGCGCGACGCGTCGAAAGTGATCGTGATCTTTCCGTTCGAGGAGGCGCTCTACCGCGACGCCGGCGTGCCCGTGGAGTTCGTCGGCCATCCGCTCGTCGAGATGGCCGAGGCCGCCGTGGCCGGTAGCGCGCGGCCCGACCTCCGGCGTGCGCTCGGGCTCGACGCGGAGAAGCCGACCGTGGCCTTGCTGCCGGGCAGCCGGAGAAACGAGCTCGAACGCCTGGTGCCGGTCATCGCCGGCGCGCTTCCAGGCGTGGCGGCGCGGATCGAGCACGTCCAGTTCGTCGTCGCGTGCGCGCCCCATCTGCCGGATGCACAGTTCGACCGGCTGCGGCGTGCAGCGGCGGCGTTGCGCCGCCCGCTGGCGCTGGTGCGCGATCGCACGGATGCCGTGCTGGCTGCAGCCGACGTCGCGATCACGGCCTCGGGCACGGCCACCGTGCAGGGGGCGATTCACGGCTGCCCGATGGTCGTCGTCTACAAACTGTCGCCGCTCACGTATCGGCTCGGCAAACCGTTCGTTCGCGTCGACACCTACGCGATGCCCAACCTGATCGCCCGGACGCGGCTGGTGCCGGAGCTGATTCAGGACGGCTGCACGCCGGCGCGCATCGTCGAAGAAACCGTGGCGCTGGTCGAAGATCGCGCCCGGCGGGCCGTGGTACTCGACGGGCTGCGAGGGGTGCGCGACCGGTTGGCGCTGCCCGGCGCGTCGGGACGCGCCGCCGACGCGGTGCTGGGAGTGGCGCGCGCCCATAAGGGCGGGTAGGGCGGGTGGGACTGGTGGGACTGGTGGGGGAGTGGGGAAGGCCATGATCTCGGTGCAGCGTACGGGCGCGATGGGTGCGGTTCTCGTTCTGGTCTTCATGTCACGCCTGGCGCAGGCCACGGTCGAAGTGCCGGTGGAGTTCGGCGAGCTGGTACGGGGCTCGCAGCTGGTGGTGCACGGGCGCGTAATCGAGGCGCGGAGCCAGCAGACGGGGGACCGCCGCTCGATCGAGACGGTGGTGACGCTGTCGGTCACCGAGGCGCTCAAAGGGCAGCCTGGGAGCGAAGTGACGTTCCGGATGCCGGGCGGCGAGGTGGGGCGGTATCGCCGGGTGATGGTGGGCGTCCCCCGGTTTGCTGCCGGCGACGAGGTCGTCGTCTTCCTGCGCGGAAGTGCGCCGGCGCTCCCCACCGTCTTCGGTCTCAGTCAGGGCCTGTTCCGCGTTGCACACACGCCAGACGGTCGCGCGGTCGTGGCGCCGGCGCCGCTCGCCGTGCCGGCGTTTGGCGCGGAGCGCGTGGTGCGGGGTGATCCGGCGCGGCGGCCGCTCGCCATCGAGGCGTTTGTCCGCGACGTGCGCGCCCACGTGGACACGCGGCCGTGAGCCGGCGGATCGCCGCCTGTCTCGTCGCCGTGGGCCTCGTCGCCGGCGCCTCGGCCCCGCTGTCCGCGTATCTCCAGCTGTCGGTGACCGTACGCGGGAGCGTTACGCCGGTGAAGTGGACATCGGTACCCGTGCGGTGGTTCAGTTCGACGGCCTCGGCCCCCGGCGTCACGTCGGCGCAGTTTCAGTCGGCGCTCGCCGCGGCCTTCGACACGTGGGAGGCCGTGCCGACCGCCTCGATCGCGTTTCAGTTCGCCGGCTTTACCAGCGCCACGCCCTCGGAAGACAACGACGGACGGTCGGTGATGGGCTTCGAGGACCACGGCGATCTGGATCGCACGCTCGCCGCGACCGGTTTCACCATCGACACGATCACCGGGGCCATCGTGGAGTCGGACGTCTTCTTCAACACTGCCTTCGCCTGGAGCACGACCGGGGCCAGCACCGCGTTCGACCTGCAGTCGGTAGCCACGCACGAGATTGGCCATTTCATCGGGCTCGGGCACTCGGCGCTCGGGGAGACCGAAATGCAGGCGGCCGGCGGCCGGCGGGTGATTGCCGCGGCCTCGGTGATGTTTCCCATCGCGTTCGGCCGCGGCAACGCCCTCGGCCGCATGCTGCAGCCCGACGACGTGGCCGGCGCCTCGGCCAGCTATCCGGACGGAGACTTCGACCGCGACACGGGCTCCGTCCAGGGCCGCGTTCGCCTGGGCAGCCGTGGTCTCTTCGGCGCCCACGTGTCGGCGTTCGACCGGCGAACCGGTGCGCTTGTCGGCGGGTTTGCGCTGAACGAGGCCGGCGACTTCGTGATCGACGGACTGGCGCCGGGCACGTATGTGATCCGTGTCGAACCGCTCGACGACGCGTCCACCGACAGCTTCTTCGACGACCCTGGTCTCGACACGAACTTCCGCGCCACGTTCTACGACCGTGTCGTGGCCGTGCCCGCCGGCGGCGCCGGCCCGTCGTTCGACGTGACGGTGACGGCCAAGTGAGGGGCGCCACGCCCGCGTGCGGCACGCTCGCCGGCGCAGGCTTGTTGATGCTGGCGCTGACGGCGCCGGCGGCGGCGCAGGCGCGCCGGGCGGCGGCGCCTCCCCGCTTCGAGGCCGGTGGCGGCGGCGGCGCGATCGGTGCCATCTCGCTGGGCGAGCGCGACGCGAACCTGCTCACGAACGACGCGGCGGGCAGCCCCTACCGTCTCTACGCCACCGAGACCCGGCTGCAGCCGGCGGCCGCGGTGGAAGCACGTCTCGGGTACCGGGTGACGCCGCGGCTCATCGCGGAAGCCCGCCTCACGGTCGCGCGCCCGTCGCTGCGCGTCTCGATATCGGCCGATGCCGAGAACGCGTCGCCGGTGGACGCGACGAGCCAGCTCACCGAGTACGTCGTCGAAGGCGGCGCGCTGTGGCGGCTCTCGACCGATGCGCGCCGTCGATGGATTCCATTCGTGAGCGGCGGCGCCGGCCTCGCGCGCCACGTTCACGAAGCGCGCGCGCTCGTCGAGAACGGCGTCGAAGGCTACGCCGGCGGCGGCGCGCTGTATGCCCTCGGGTCGCGGCAGGCGGCGTCGCCGGCCCGAACCGGCCTGCGTTTCGACGTGCGGCTGCACATGCTCCACGGCGGCATCGCGGAGGGCGCCGGTCTCTCGCCGCGCGTCGTCGCCACCACCAGCGCATTCATCGCGTTCTGATCCGCGGCCGCCCTGTCGCTGGGGCGGGACGGCGGGGTAACATGCGGAGTTATGCCCACATTGAATAGTTTCGGCACCCGTACCGACATCCGGGTCGGCGGTGAGGGGGTGGAGATCTACAGCCTCCCCGCGCTCGAGAAGGCCGGATTCGCCGGCGTGTCGCGCCTGCCGTTTTCCCTCAAGATCCTGCTCGAGAACCTGCTGCGCCGCGAGGACGACGCCTTCGTCAAGGCTGACGACATCCGCGCGCTCGCCGGGTGGGACGCGACCGCAAAGGTGGAGAAGGAGATCTCGTTCATGCCGGCGCGCGTCCTGCTCCAGGACTTCACCGGCGTGCCGTGCGTGGTCGACCTGGCGGCGATGCGCGACGCGGTGGTGGCGCTTGGCGGCGACCCCAACCGGATCAACCCGCTGCGCACCGTCGAGCTCGTCATCGATCACTCCGTGCAGGTGGACTACTTCGGCCGCGCCGACGCGTTCGCGCTGAACGCCGAGCTCGAGTTCTCGCGCAACCGCGAGCGCTACGCGTTTCTCCGCTGGGGGCAGCAGGCGTTCGACAACTTCAAGGTGGTGCCGCCCGATACCGGCATCGTGCACCAGGTCAACATCGAGCACCTGGCGCGCGTGGTGTTCTCCGAGACGGTGAACGGCAGGACCGTGGCGTATCCAGACACACTCGTGGGCACCGACTCGCACACGACGATGGTGAACGGCCTGGGCGTGGTCGGCTGGGGCGTGGGGGGCATCGAAGCCGAGGCGGCCATGCTCGGCCAGCCCAGCTCGATGCTCATCCCCGAAGTACTCGGCGTGCGACTCACCGGCGCGATGCCGCGCGGAGCGACGGCCACCGACCTGGTACTGCTCGTCACCGAGGTGCTGCGCAAGCACGGCGTCGTCGGCAAATTCGTCGAGTTCTTCGGCGAAGGGTTGAGCGCGCTCACGATTGCGGACCGCGCCACGCTCGGTAACATGTGCCCGGAGTACGGCTCCACCGTGGCCATCTTCCCGATCGACGACATGACGCTCGAGTACCTGCGGCTGACCGGTCGGGACGACGCGCGGGTGGCGCTCGTCGAGGCCTACGCCAAGGAGCAGGGGCTCTTCCGCACGTCGACCTCGCCCGACGCGGTCTATTCGCAGACGATCGAGATAAGCCTCGAAAGGGTAGAGCCGAGCCTGGCCGGCCCGAAGCGGCCGCAGGACCGCGTACCGCTGCAAAAAGCCAAGAGCGCGTTCGCGACCGCGCTGCCCTCGATGCAGGTGCCCGCCAAAGGCGCCAAGCCTGCGGCGGCGGCCGCGCCCGCCGCGGTGGCCGTGGCCGAGGCGCCGGGTGTGCTCGATCACGGCTCGGTCGTGATTGCCGCCATTACGAGCTGCACCAACACGTCCAATCCGAGCGTGATGATTGGGGCCGGCCTGCTGGCCAAGAAGGCGGTGGAGCTCGGGCTCACGCGCAAGCCGTGGGTCAAGAGCAGCCTTGCGCCGGGCTCGAAGGTCGTCACCGAGTACCTCGACGCCGCCGGCCTCTCGCCGTTTCTCGATCAGCTCGGGTTCAATCTCGTGGGCTACGGCTGCACGACGTGCATCGGCAACAGCGGCCCGCTGCCGGAGGAGACCTCGGCGGAGATTCGGGAGAAGAACCTGGTCGTGGCCTCGGTGTTGAGCGGCAACCGCAACTTCGAGGGGCGCATCCAGCAGGAAGTGCGCGCCAACTACCTGGCGTCGCCGCCGCTCGTGGTGGCCTACGCGCTTGCCGGCACGATGACGACGGACCTGACGACCGAGCCGCTGGGCACGACGCCGGATGGCAAGGGTATCTACCTCAAAGACGTGTGGCCGACCGAGCAGGAAATCCAGGCCACGATGGTCAAGGCGGTCACCGCCGGCATGTTCCGGCGCAGCTACGCCAGCGTCTACACCGGCGACGAGCGGTGGCAGGGGCTGAAGGTGCCCGAGGGCAGCCGCTTCGAGTGGGAAGCGGACTCCACCTACATCCGCAAGCCGACCTTCCTCGAGGGCATGACGATGACGCCGCCCGCGGGCAAGCAGATTCTCGGCGGGAGGGTGCTGGCACTGCTCGGCGATAGCGTCACGACCGACCACATCTCACCGGCCGGATCGATCAAGGCCGACACGCCGGCGGGCAAGTACCTCGTCGCCAAGGGCGTGAAGGTGTCGGACTTCAACTCCTACGGCGCGCGCCGTGGCAACCACGAGGTGATGATGCGCGGCACGTTTGCCAACGTGCGGCTGCGCAACCAGATGGCGCCCGGCACCGAAGGCGGGTTCACCACCTACCAGCCTGGTGGGGAAGTGATGACGATCTACGACGCCTCGGTGAGGTACCAGGAAGCGGGCGTGGCGCTCCTCGTCATCGCGGGGAAGGAGTACGGCTCGGGCTCGTCACGCGACTGGGCCGCCAAGGGCACCTACCTGCTTGGTGTGAAGGCAGTCATTGCCGAGTCGTTCGAGCGCATCCACCGCAGCAACCTGGTCAACATGGGCGTGCTGCCGCTCGAATTCAAGGCGGGGGCATCGGCCGCGTCGCTCGGCCTCACGGGGCTCGAGGTGTACGATCTGGTGGGCTCGGCCGACGGCCTGACGCCCCGCGGAGACGTGCGCGTGGACGCCACCGCCACTGACGGCACCGTCACCTCGTTCATGGCGACGGCGCGGATCGACACGCCGGAAGAACTGGTGGCCTTCCGGCACGGCGGCATTCTTCCGTATGTCGTTCGTCAGCTCGTGTCGCGCGCATGATGTAGAGGGCGGTCTTTAGACCGCCCTGTCAGGCGGGTCTGAAGACCCGCCTCTACGTACATATGAAATCACGTGGGGCCGGGTCGTCGGACCCGGCCGCGGCGCCTCTCACGGCGGATCGCATCAAGGCCAGGGCCCGCGAGCTCGGGTTCGACCTCTGTGGCGTGGCGGCCGCTGACAGCTTTCCCGAGCTGTCGTTCCTCAGTGACTGGCTCGAGCAGGGCTACGCGGGTGAGATGCACTGGCTGGCGGAGTCGCTGGAGTTGCGCAGCGACGTCCGGCGGGTGCTGCCCGGCGCGCGCAGCGTCATCATGACCGGCACGCTCTACAACACCGACCAGCCGTACTCCGACCAGTTGCCGGCCGCCGCCGCCCGCGTGTCGAGGCATGCCTGGGGCGACGACTACCACCGCGTGCTGTGGGCGCGGCACAACCGCCTCGTGGACTGGATGCGGGAGACGTCACCGGAACCCTTCGAGACGAGCGCGCTCGTGGACTCGGGCCCGGTGCAGGAGCGGGTCTACGCGCAGTACGCCGGACTCGGTTGGATCGGGAAGAACAGCTGCCTGATCAACCCCGAGCTCGGGTCGTGGCTGTTCCTGGGCGAGATCATCACGACGCTGGCGGTCGAGCCCGACGCGCAGGGCCTCGAGCAGTGCGGCACGTGCACCCGGTGCCTCGACGCCTGCCCCTCGGGCGCGCTGGTCGAGCCCGGCGTGCTCGACGCGCGGCGCTGCCTGTCGTACCTCACCATCGAGCTGCGCGGCAGTATCCCGGCGGAGCTGCGAGAAGTCGTGGGCACGCACGCCTACGGCTGCGACATCTGCCAGGAGGTGTGTCCCTACAACCGTCCGGCGCCGGTGTCGGACGATCCGGCGTGGCAGGCACGGTCGGCCTTTGCCCCCGCCGATCTCGTGTCGCTGTGGCGCGCCCCCGACGAGGACCTGCACCGCACCATCATCGGCGGCCCGATGCGCCGGGCGAAGCTCGTCGGGCTGCGGCGCAACCTGGCCGTGGCCATCGGCAACAGCGGCGACGCGCAGGCGCTGGCGGCGCTCGACGCCGGCTCGCCGGATCGGGCGTCGGTGCGCGATCCGATGGTCCAGGAGCACGTCGCCTGGGCCCGCGCGCGCGCCCGCCCTTGATAGAATGCGGGCATGTCCGGTGCCGCGCCAGTTCTGCTGCTGTCGATGCCTCAGATGACCGATCCGAACTTCACCCGGACGGTGATCCTGCTGTGCGACTACACCGAGGAAGGGGCCTTCGGGTTGGTCGTCAACCGGCAGATGACCGAGCCGGCCTGGACCTTGGTCAAGACGGAGCCCCCGGTGAAGGTCGATCCCGACCTGCGCTTGTGGCTGGGCGGCCCGGTCGATCCGCAGCGGACCTGGGTGCTGATGTCCGACGCGCATGGCCCCGACGAAGAGCAGCGCGAGATCTGCCCCGGGCTGTTGCTCTCGGTGTCGCACGCGCTCACCATGCAGTTGCTCCAGACGCCCCCTTCGAGCCGCGCCCGCGTCGTGGTCGGGTACGCAGGATGGGGTCCCGGGCAGCTCGACCAGGAGCTCGCGTCGTCGTCGTGGCTCACGACCGATGTCGATCCTTCGCTCATCTTCAACACGCCGCCCGACGAAATGTGGGAGACAGCGCTCCGGCGTCTCGGGGCCGACCCCTCGGCGCTGCACGCGAGCGGCGGAGTGCACTAACGTCTGTCGCTTGTCGGCTCTGGGCTTCAGGCTCTAGGCTTCGACAAGAGCATTCGACACATGAAACTCTGGACCCTGTGTTTCGCCGCCGCGCTCGCCTTCGGATGTTCGCGAGCGGCGACGCCGCCACCGCCGCAAAGCGCGCAACCATCCCCCGATCCCATGCTTGAGAAACTCCGCACGATGACGGCGCGCTTTGCGCCGGTCGATGTCACCGCCGATCTCTCGGGGATGCCAGCCAACGAGCGCCAGGCGCTCGCCAAACTGGTCGAAGCCGGCCGCGTCTTCGACGCCCTCTTCCTGCGGCAGGTGTGGGACGGCAACGAGACGATGCTGGCCGAGCTCGCGGCCGACGAGACGCCGCTGGGACGGGCGAGGCTGCACTACTTCCTCCTGAACAAGGGGCCGTGGTCGCGGCTCGACGAGAACGAGGCGTTCGTGGACGGGGCGCCAGCGAAGCCGCCGCAGGCCAATTTCTATCCCGCGGGGGCGACGAAGGCGGAGGTCGAAGCGTGGATGAACGGGCTCGCGCCCGCCGACAAGGCCCGGGCCACCGGTTTCTTCACCACCATCCGGCGCGGCGCCGACGGCCGCTTCGTGGCCGTACCTTACAGCCAGGAATACCAGAACGAGGTCGTGCACGTCGCCACGCTGCTGCGCGAAGCGGCGGCGCTGACGGCGCAGCCGACGCTCAAGCGGTACCTCGAGACCCGCGCGGCGGCGCTCCTGAGCAACGAATACTACGAGAGCGACGTGGCGTGGATGGAGCTCGACGCGACCATCGAGCCCACCATCGGCCCGTACGAGGTCTACGAGGACGAGTGGTTCAACTACAAGGCCGCATTCGAGACGTTCCTCGGGGTGCGTGACGACGCCGAGACGCAGAAGCTGGCGCGCTTCGGCGCCGAGTTGCAGAGCATCGAGGACAACCTGCCGATCGACCCGAAGTACCGCAACCCGAAGCTGGCGTCGATGGCGCCGATTCGCGTGATCAACAGCGTCTTCTCATCGGGTGACGGCAACCGGGGCGTGCAGACCGCTGCCTACAACCTGCCGAACGACGAGCGCGTGGTGGCCGAAAAGGGCGCCAAGCGGGTCATGCTGAAGAACGTGCAGGAGGCCAAGTTCGCGCGCGTGCTGACGCCGATTGCCAATGTAGCCCTGCCGGCCGCGGCGCGGGCGTCGGTGTCGTTCGACGCGTTCTTCACCCACATCCTGATGCACGAGCTGATGCACGGCCTTGGCCCCCACAACATCACCGTGGGCGGCCGCACCACGACGGTGCGCAAGGAGCTCAAGGACCTGTACAGCACGACCGAGGAAGCCAAGGCCGATATCTCGGGCCTCTTCGCGTTACGCTTCCTGCTCGACCGCGGCAAGCTCGACGCCAAGCTCGCGGACTCGATCTACACGACCTACCTGGCGTCGATGTTCCGCTCGATCCGCTTCGGCATCACCGAGGCGCACGGCCGGGGCGTCGCCATGCAGCTCAATTACTTCCTCGATCACGGCGGCGTCAGCACGCTGCCCGACGGCGCGTTCCAGGTAGATGCGGAGAAGTTCCGGCAGAACGTCGTGGACTTGACCCGTGATCTGATCACGATGCAGGCGACCGGCGACTATGCCGCCGCCAAAGATCTGGCGGCGAAGCTGGCCGTCATCCGCCCGCCGGTGCAGGCGGTGCTGGACAAGCTGAAGGACGTGCCGGTGGACATCGAGCCCCGCTACGTCGTGGCGCAGCAGCTCGAAGCCTCGGTTCGATAGCCGATTCGTGAGTCCGAGGCGGATGTGAAACGCGCTGCGGGCGTCATGTGCCTGGCCCTCGCCGTCGCGGCGTGGACGCCGGAGGTGGCGGCTCAGTGGCCACGCCAGGTGAGCCCCGCCGTTCCGAAGACCGCGGCGGGGCAGCCCGACCCCAACGCGCCATCGCCACGCACCGCCGACGCCAAGCCCGACTTTTCCGGCGTGTGGCGCGGCATCACCGGACGGCCCGGCGTCCGGCCCACTCCGGCGCCGCCCGGGCCGCCGGTGGCCGTGTACCGCGAGATTGGACAGAACCTGCCGGATGGCCTGCCGCTGACGCCATACGGGCTGGAACTGCTGAAGCAGCGCATCGCCGGCGCGAGCACGCAGAATCCGGAGGCGCGCTGCCTGCCGATGGGGATCGTCCAGCTCCACACTCAGGGCGCGCCCCGCAAGTTCCTCCAGACGCCGGGCCTGGTGCTCATCCTCTACGAGGCGGGCGGCGAGACGCGGCAGATCTTCACCGACGGGCGCCCGTCGCCCTCCGGCGATCCGCAGCCGTGGTGGAACGGCTACTCGGTGGGGCACTGGGAGGGCGACGATCTGGTCGTCGTTACTACCCATTTTCGCGACGGCGGCTGGCTCGATCTCATCGGCAGCCCGCTCACCGATGCGGCAAAGCTGACGGAGCGCTTCCGGCGCCCGACCTATGCCCGCATGGAGATCGACGTGACGGTCGAGGACCAGAAGGCGTACACCAGGCCGTTCACCGTCCGGCTGTATCAGGAGCTGATGCTGGGCGACGAGCTGATCGAGTACGTGTGCCTGGAGAACCAGCGCTTCAAGCCGTAGCGGTCAACGTTCGGCGTGTCCTGCCGATTGAGTGCAGGTGCAGGGTGGAGCGATGTTCGCGGACGTGCTCGACGCGGAGCTGGGATGCACGAATGTGCCACCAGGTGTGGGCGGGTCCGGGTCCGGGCACCGAGTCCTGACGGCCCCGTTGTTTGCCTTCGATATGCCGTTTCCCGCAGCGCGCCAGGCTGGGGGTGGGCTGCGGAGCGCTTTGCCGGCGGCCGACGTGCGCGTGAGCCCGCCCGAAGGGCGGGTCAGCCAACCGGGGCGCGCGGACGCTTCTGCCCGGCCGGCGCTACCGACACATCCTCAGGAGACTCCGCCGCCGCGCCACACGCCGCCGCCCGTGCCCGCGATCAGACTGACGCGGCTCGAAGCGCGGGCGCTGGAGGCGCTCAACCGCATGGGTGCCGGCCTCGACGACCGTGTGTCGCCCGACACGCTGCGCCGCGCGTTCCGGCGGCTCGCCCGTCGCTATCACCCCGACCGCCATCCGGGGACGGGCCCCGTCGATCAAGATCGTCTTGCCCGGCTCTTTGCCGAAGCCACGCAGCACTACCGCCTCCTGGCTGCGGCCCTCGAGTCACGCGTCGCGCCCCGCTAGCGGCGCCGCTGCTCGCGCAAATCGTCTATCCTTGGGCGCGCGCGGGTGCGCGGCTCGACAGATGATCCTGAGGACCCTCGCGGCCGTCGTGCTCATCGCCCTGTGTGCTGCGACCTTCACCTGGGCGCAGTTCCGCGGCGGCGGCAGCAGCATCGACGCGCATCTCGCCCGGCCCGACAGCTTCGACGGGCGCTTCCACTATTGCCGGGCGGTGTACCGCATCAACCCGCGCGGGGACGGCGGCACCTGGCTCACGGACTATCCGCTGGCCGACATCGACCTCTCGATCCGCCTGTCAGAACTCACGAAGGTGGCGGTGAGCTTCAACGGTGCGGGTGAGCCGAACCATCTCATCGTGCGCCTCGACGGCGAAGAGCTGTATCGCTGCCCGATGATCCTGATGCAGGAAGTCGGCCGGCTGTACTTCAGCGACGAAGATGCGGTCCGCCTCCGGGCGTACCTGCTCAAGGGCGGCTTCCTCTGGGTGGACGACTTCTGGGGCTCCTACGCCTGGCAGGTGTGGGAGAACGAGATTCGCAAAGTATTCCCGGCGGCGGAGTATTCGATCATCGACGTGCCTCCGGATCACCCGATTTACCACATGCTGTTCGAACTCAAGGGGGTGCCGCAGATTCCGGGCATCGGCACCTTCCTGGCGGGCCGCACGTCGGAGCGCGGCGCAGACAGTGCCGAGGTGCACGTGCGCGCGATCGTGGACGCGCGCGGGCGGATCATGGTGTTCATGACCCACAACACCGACGTCAGCGACTCCTGGGAGCGCGAAGGCGAAGACCCGACCTACTTCCGCGAGTTCTCGGTGAACGGCTACCGCGTGGCCGTCAACGCCATCCTCTACGCGATGACGCACTGACGTTCAGGGCCGTCAGAGGACGGCGGCCCCCGGCCGAGACATCCCACCGTTTACTGCTTGTTCGGCTCCTCGCGGTTTGTTATCGTCCTCGCCGCGCCGTCCATCTTCAGGGGGTTCCCTCGTCTCGCCATGCGCGTCACGCCAGGAGGGTCTCTCACATGTGCTCTGTCGCCGTCCGTCGCAACGCCTCCACGCTTGCGCTGTCACTCTTCGCAGTCCTCGCGGGATCAATCGGCGCGTCTGGAGACCCGATCACGTTCGCCGTCCGCGGCAGTACCGGTACGGCGATCACCACGCTCACGGGGGCCATATTCCCAGACCCTCCCGTCATTCGACTCGAGGACCGGACGAGCGTCGACGAAGTCTTCGACGCTGATGACCTCGGCCCGATTGATTCCAGTCTGACCGGATCGGGAACCTCATCGGGTTACTCAGGGAGCGGGAGCGCGCTGATTACCGACGCGGTGCTTGGCGCCTACGCGAGCGTGACGTCCCCGGGCGCGAACGATGTGAGCGTCGACAGCGGCAGCGGTGTCGGGTTCATCGATTATTTCACCGTGCAGTTGCCGGCGGGCGCTTTCGTGCCGATGTCGTTCACGCTGAATCCGAGCTACACGATGACGAACACTGGCGGTGCGTGCGGACGCCTCGATGCCTCCGTGCAGGTGGGCGGTGCCGGCGAACCGTTCGTCGGCTTTCTGAGTTACGTCGATTCAACGTGCAGCGCGGACGCCCTCGTGACGACGGCGCAATACATGGTCCCCACCGGTGTGCCATTCCGCGTGTTGTATGAGATGTCGGCGAGCGCAATCGCGGGATTCGGCGCGGAGGGTACCGCCACCGTGAACGCCCTCCACAGCCTCAATCTCGTTGCCGACCCGGTGGGTGGTTACACGTACGCGACGATGAGCGGTCACAGCTTTCTCTCGACGCCCGCCGCCGTCCCCGAGCCCGGCATGGTGTTACTGCTGGGGGCTGGTCTCGCGACGATTGGGGCACGGTACCGCAGGCATCCGAAGCCGTAGGCGCACGCGCGGAAGCGCGCGTGGTCAGGGCACCGCCGCCGGGATCGGGGCGGGCGGCAGGGCGGCGGGCGGACGCGCGATGCCGGCGGCCGCGTAGATCTCGGGCTCGTCGAGGCTCTCGCGCGCGAGCAACTGCATGACGATCGCATCGAGCTTGTCGCGGTTCTCGCGGAGCAGCCGTCTGGCTTCGCGATAGCACTCTTCCGTGATCCGGCGCACCTCTTCGTCGACCGCGTCGAGCAGCCCCTCCGACACGCCAACCATCCGCGGATCGCCCTCGGCCGGGAGCACCGAGAGCGTGCCGATGCGCTCCGACATGCCCCATCGGCCGACCATCGAGCGGGCGATGCGCGTCACCATCTCGAGGTCGCTTTCCGCGCCGGTGGTGACGAGGTCGAACACTTCTTTCTCCGCGGCCATTCCGCCCAGCGCGCCGATGATGCGGCCGCGCAGGTAGTGCGCGTCGAATCCGTAGCGGTCCGCTTCCGGTGTGGACAGGGTGACGCCGAGCGCCCGCCCGCGCGGGATGATCGAGACTTTCCGGATGGGGTCGGCTCCCGGCTGCAGCATGCCGAGCAGCGCGTGCCCGGCCTCGTGATACGCCGTCCGTCGCCGCTCCTCTTCGGGGATCACGACATTACGCGCGGTCCCCAGCTGCACCTTTTCGAGCGCATCGGTCAGGTCGCGCTGACGCACGTCCGTCTGCCGGCGGCGCGCCGCGAGCAGTGCGGCCTCGTTGACCAGGTTGGCCAGGTCGGCGCCGGTCATCCCGGGCGTGGCAGACGCCAGCTTGTCCAGTTCGACATCGGGGCCGAGCGGCACCGCGCGCGTGTGGACCTTCAGGATCTCCACACGGCCCTTGTGATCGGGCGGGTGGACGATGATCAGGCGGTCGAAGCGGCCGGGCCGCAGCAGCGCCGGATCGAGGACGTCGGGCCGGTTCGTGGCGGCGAGCACGACCACGCCCTCCTGGCCTGAGAAGCCGTCCATCTCGGTCAGGATCTGGTTCAGCGTCTGCTCGCGCTCATCGTGGCCGCCGACCGCGCGGGCGCCGCCGCGCGCCCGCCCGATGGTGTCGATTTCGTCGATGAAGATGATCGCCGGCGCCACCTTGCGGGCTTCCGAGAACAGTTCGCGCACGCGGCTGGCGCCCACGCCGACGATCATCTCGATGAACTCGGAGGCGCTGGCGCTGAAGAACGGCACCTTGGCTTCGCCGGCTGTGGCGCGGGCAAGCAGCGTCTTGCCCGTGCCCGGCAGGCCCGAGAGCAGCACGCCCTTGGGCGCGCGCGCGCCGAGGCGCCGGTACTTGTCGGGCTCCTTGAGGAAGTCCACGATCTCGTTGATCTCCGCCTCGACTTCGTCGATGCCGGCCACGTCGTCAAACGTCACGCGCACCGTCTCGGGATCGACCCGCTTCTGCCGCCCGCCGCCGATCAGCCCGCCAAGCGCGCCCTGCTGTCGCTTGAACATCCAGACGTAGAAGCCGATCAGCAGGAGCATCGGAGCGAAAGAGATCAGCAGGTTCGTCAGGAAGCCACGCTGTTGGACGATCGGTGTGGCGCGCACGGTCGCACCGCCGCTCGCCAACTCGGCGAGCAGGTCGTCGTTGGCAAAGGTCGGCCGCTCGGTCGTGAACTGCTGATAGGTCCGGCCCGACTCTCCCGGCTGCGGGACGGCCTTCTTCAGCTGACCTTCGATGGAGTCGCCTCGGGAGAACACCTCCGACACGTTGCGGCTGCCGACTTGGACCTTGAAGTCGGTGTAGGACACCGTCTGTGGTCCTGAGAGCCGGTCCTGCACGGTGAGCAGGCCAAACAGGACCAAGTAGCCCAACAGCCCCACTCCCATGGCGGTCCAGCGTGGGCGCCGTTTGGGCGCCTCGCCGCCGGGAAGGCCTTCGGTGCGCCAGGGGCGCGCCGGTGGGCGCTGCGGCGTCACGTCCAGCGGT
>Ga0184628_10000457_pt1 | contig 22388 bp, 22 predicted proteins | sample PLM4_5_b1_FD_133149 | JGI IMG/M metagenome (GOLD analysis project Ga0184628, IMG submission 133149) | Groundwater sediment microbial communities from an aquifer in East River, Colorado, USA - PLM4_5_b1 | ecosystem: Environmental > Terrestrial > Soil > Riparian zone | place: USA: East River... | reverse complement strand
TGCGCATGCCGACCTGCAGGCCTGCGACGTCCATGCGATCGCGATTTGCGATGGCAAGGCCTGCGGCGTCATCCGCGGCGCTGTTGATACGAAGTCCTGATGAAAGTCGGCCGAGGGTTTGCTGAAGACCAAAACTGGTCGTGGTTAATTGAGCGTGTGCATTCAAGCTCGCAAGATTGGTTACTACTGAGAAGCTCATCGAACTTATCCTCCGTGATTCTGGGAGCCGACGTCCGGTCGTCTCGTAACAGAAGGGTTATATGCCGTGATTTCCACCGGCTGGCGTCGCGGTTTGCCGCGTACACACCCCCTCATCGGACTCCGCCGCGCACACCTTTAGCGCCGCGTTCAGAATCCGGCGAAGAGCCAGTTGTCGGAAAACTGGCAATCACCGTCAGCATTTTGGATAAGTTTTGGGAGGCTGTTCTTATGTAATCAGTCGTTTACCCTTTTTTCAGAGTGGCAACCGGCGTGCCTCAGCGATTGCGGAGGCTTGTTATGCTGGAGACCCGAGCGCTAACCACTGCAGAAGATTTTGAACGGCTGTTGCCGGCCTATCGGGACGAGGATGTGATCCTCTTCGAAGAGGGCCTCATCGGATTTCCCAGCGCCAAGCGGTTCATTTTGATTGAAAGTGAATCGTTATCCCCGTTTCGTGTCCTCAAATGTGTCGACGATCCCAGCGTTGGTTTTCTTGTGTTGAATCCGCGGGCGGTGATCAAAACCTATGAGCGTTCGCTACCTCAGGAATCCTGGCGCTCCCTGGAAGTTGTCGATAAATCCGACAGGTTGACCCTGGTAATCTCCATCATTGGGAAGAATCCCCAGGAAAGCACTGCAAACCTTCAGGCACCGCTTCTCATCAATCATCGAAGGATGCTTGGGAAACAACTGATCTTGACGACTGCTCGATACTCCGTAACCCAAAGACTGCTCCCAACCCTGCATCGATCCTCCAGCCGCCACGCTTCTTCAGTCGTCTAGAAAAAAAGCCCGGTTCCTTCCCGCTTCTCGGAAGGAAGGGACCGGGCGCCTAACAAGCTTGCCAGCCTGTTAGCGGAGCAGTGCCAGCACTGCGGAGGACGAGTTGTTGGCCTGAGCCAGAGCCGCAAGACCAGACTGTTGAAGCACGTTGTACTTCGTCAGGTTGGCCGCTTCCTGGGCGATATCCGCATCTCGGATTCGAGACTCCGAAGCCGAAACGCTGACCGACATTGTCTGCGCCTGAGAGATTGCAAACTGCAACCGGTTCATCGCGGCACCGACTCGACCCTGAGTCGTACCAAGAGTTGCGATTGCACCCTGAACTGCCGTGAGCGCTGTCGCCGCGTTCGCCTGGTTGGTCAGGTTCTGCGAGCTGATGCCCAATCCCTGGGAATCGACAGCAGTTGTTAGCGCGAAGGAAATGTAGCTGACAGCAACGCTCGTGTTGGTCTGCGTGTTGCCGACAAACACCGAACGGGCATTCAGGTTGGCGCTGCCGGTCTCAAGACCAGCGGCCGTTGCCGTTCTCGTGATTTCAGCCAGAACCGACTGGAATTCGTTATCCAGAGTAGTACGCGATCCGGCAAAAGTATCGGATCCCGACTGTGCAGCCAATGTCAGCGCGCGATCCAGCAATGAGGCGATGCTGTTAAGGGCGCCGTCTTCAATCTGTAGCTTGCTGATACCGTCGTTCGCAGCCTGAATACCGGCAGCCAGACCTGAACGGTCCAACATGTTGCGGTTCGCAATCGCCAAACCGGCAGCATCATCCGCCGAGCTGTTGATGCGAAGGCCTGAACTCAAGCGGCCCAGGGTTTTCTGAAGACTGTTGCTGGTCAGATTGAGTGCCGCCTGGGCATTCAAGCTTCCAAGGTTAGTAACTACTGAAAAACTCAATTGCTTATCCTCCGTGATTTAGTTTGTCGCCGACATCCAGTCGACTTATTAAAAGTTCCCGACAACGGGAGAAGATTCACATTGAATCAACAGTCACCTTATCGGGGCAGGATGTTCCCAGCATTAGGCAAAAATTGCCGATGTCAAGAAACGGTCAAAAGAAAAGGGGCCAGACGTGTCATTCCCCTTTTCTTTCTTTGGCCCGGCAAGTGCATTGTTCCACGGCGTAATGGGAATCTCGCTGTGCATGATCGTTAAAAATGAAGAAGATTGGATCGAGAACGCACTCCACAGTGTCAGATCCGTGGTTGATGAAATCATCATTGCCGATACCGGAAGCACGGATAGTACGATCGAAAGAGCAAGACGGTTCTCTGCCAAAGTCGTTCATTTCAAATGGACAGACAGTTTTGCCGACGCCAGGAATTTCACCCTGGCAAAAGCCCGACATCCCTGGATCCTTGTTCTTGACGCCGATGAGTGCATCGCCGCCCGGGATTTGCCTCTGATTCGAGAGGCCGTCAAGCAGCCAATCGACGGCTATCACTTGAACCAGCGAAACTACGTTTTCGGTAACCAGATCGTCGACTGGACTCCCAACTCCGGCGAATACGAGGAAGGCAAATCTTACCCGGGGTACCTGGACAATCCCCTCATTCGTCTGTTTCGCAGCCATCCCGACATACGTTTTTTGGGCGCGGTTCACGAAATTGTCGATCCCAGCCGGATGAAGCAGGGCCTTCGTTTCGACTCGCTGCCAGTCGTCCTTCATCACTATGGAAAGGTACGAGACGCAGAACGGATTGCTTTCAAGCAGCGCTTCTATCTCGATCTCGGAAAGAAAAAGATTCAGGAGGACGGAGCCAATCCAAAAGCTCACTTCGATCTGGGAATTCAGTACCAGGAACTGCAACGACACAACGAAGCCGTCGAGTGTTTTGAAAAGACGTTCGAAATGTCGCGCATGCCGGTCGCGCTTCTCTACGCCGCCATATCGGAGAAAATCTGCGGCCGATATGAACGTGCCCTCGAACTTCTGCAGCGTACGCGAAAGCTGGGATTCAATACCTTTGAAGTTCATCTCGAACTCGGCAATGTGCAGCTCGCGCTAAATCATCAGAAGGAAGCCCTGAGCGAATACAAGCAGTGCTTGAACATGAAGCCCGAAAACCCGATTGCCGTTTTCAATTTCGGGTTTGCACTTCGAAAAATGGGTGATCTTGCAGGTGCGCAAACCTGGTACTGCAGGGCGCTGGAGCTCGATCCCACTTTCAAGACGGCCGCTTTGGAGCTCGCAATTATCCACGCGACGAACGGAAAGCACAGTGATGCGGAAGGGCTTCTCTGCCCATTACTGGACAAGAATCCGGACTTTCGCGAGGCGCGTTTGACGCTCGCCAAGACGTACATTCAATCGAACCAGTGCACAAAAGCGCTTGCCACGCTCGAATTGACATCCACAGACGATGCCGTGGCCCGCTCTCTGATTGGAGCCGCCCTTCTGCAGCAGGGCAACATCGATGAAGCGCAGAATCACCTCGAGTGGGCGATGCGGCATGACCGGTCGCTTGTCGATGCCCGAATCAATCTGTCGTACATCTATTCCCAAAAGGGAGACTTCGGAAAAGCGGAACGCTTCCGCTTGTCTGCCAGCGCCGCTCAGATTCAGGTTCAGGAACGAGCGTCATGAAAATCGCAATTTACAATCACGGCATTCCGTTCGACGGCAGCACGACGCAGAAGCAGCCTCTCGGTGGCAGCGAGAGCAGCATCATCTACATGGCGCGCGAGCTGGTCCGATGCGGCCACAATGTCCAGGTTTACGCGAATTGTCCGAACCCCGGCGACTACGACGGAGTTTCCTACGTTCACTGCCACCAGTTCTTTTCCGAATATCCGTCGAACCCGTGGGATGCCGTGATTGCGTTTCGTTCCTTCGATCCCATGCTGTTGGGACGCATTGCCCCCCGCATGATCTTCTGGTGCGGCGACGCCACAAACCAACCGAGTCTGATGCATTTCGAGCATGCGTCCCTTCAGCGAAATGTCGATCGGATCTTCTGCGTCAGTGAATGGCACCGACAGACTTTCGTGCACCAGTTCCATTTGCCGTCCGAAAAGGTCATCGCGACGCGGAATGGTTTTGCGCCTGAGCTGGTGGCGGCATATGCAGAACGGCCCGCCAGAAGGGCAGCGTATACAAGCACGCCGTTTCGCGGTCTCGAAATTTTGCTGGGTATATTTCCGGAAATCCGGCATCGCGTCGATGAGGCAACTCTCGACGTCTTCAGCAGCATGCAGGTCTATGGCTGGAACAGCGAAGACGACCGCCAGGCGTTCGGCGCAGTTTACGGGGCTGCTGAACAACCAGGAGTTCAATGGCGGGGAAGTGTCCGGCAGCCGGAGTTACTTCAGGCACTGGCTCGCACCGGCCTGCTGCTTTATCCGAACACCTTTGAAGAAACGTCGTGTATCTCGGCGATTGAAGCCCAGGCGTCCGGCTGCGTCGTGGTTACCAGCGCGAAGGCCGGCTTATCCGAAACCGTTGCACACGGCGAAACCGGAATTTGTATTGAAGGCGATCCCCGGACGGAAAGCTATCAACGCCAGTTCATTGAAGCCAGCTGCGGCTTGATGTGGAATGAAGATCTGTTTCAGAAAATGTCGGCTGCGGCGCGCGCCCGCGCCTTCCGGCGTTATGCATGGAGTTCGATTGCCTTCGAGTGGACGAGCATCCTCGACAACCTGACTCCAGTTCCTGTTTCGGGCCGATTCTCAGGGCCACTGTGCCTGCTGGAACGGGCCCACGAATATATCCGCGGCGGCAATCGTGTTGCTGCACGGCGGGTCCTGTCAAATCTGGAGGCAACGCCGTTTCTGGCAGGTGAAGTAGCACGTTTACAAACGGAGCTCAATGAGGAGGCTAAGACCTATGGACGTGAGAATTGATGAAACAAAAATAAGCCCGCCTTCGGACGTTACCACCTGGGGTGATCTTCTGGACTGGGTCGAAACGAAACAGCTGAAGCCCGGGAAGTGCATCACTCGTGTGATGTTTCAGGGAGAGGAAGAGATCCAGTACCGTATGCCTGCGCTTTGCGATCGGGAAATCAAGGACGTTGGCGACGTGCAGATCGAAGTTGGCGAGTTCGACACCGTGGTGAAGGAGACAATGTCGGAACTTCAGACGGAGCTTGCCAGCGCCCTTGAAAATACGCGCGACATCATCAAACAGTTTGAGGACCGAGCCGAAGAACGCGCACACACACAACTGGCACATCTATTGGACTCGATCCGGATCTTCTTCTCGGTATTTTCCGAGAATCTTGGCTGGGTCAATGCCCCGGACAATACGGCCAATCTCGAAAGCGCAATTCGTCAATTGATCGCCGCTCAGGAAAATCGGTTCTGGGTGTCCATCTGCGACGTTCTTGAATACGAAATCGTGCCTATTCTGGAATCCTGGCGCGAAACCGTGGAAAGAACACGTGCCCATCTCAACTAAAAGAGTGTCGGAGAGATACCGGATCGGCCTGGCGGTTAATGCTGGTCCATCACTGGGATTCGGACATGCCGTCCGGTGCCTGAGAATCGCCCGTGCATTAAAAGGCGAAACCGCAATCTATCCAATTTCCGAAGTCTGTCGGCGATTCTTTGAGGCTTCCGGCTTTGAGTCCAGGATTCTCGACTGGAAATATGAAGCGCTGCCGCCAATCATGATCACCGATCTCCGCGAAGTACACCCGATAACCCAGACGATTCGCAATCAGGGCTCAGTACACGTCAGCATTCACGATATGGGACTGGCTCAGTGTCCATCCAATATCGCAATCGATGGAAGTGTGGCTCACGTCGTGTCGTACTCGCCTCATCCGGACCAGACATTATTTCTTGGACCGCGCTACATGATCACACGGCCAGTTGAACGAGCCGCCGCTGCAGACATTAAAGACACCGTGCTGGTAACGGTAGGTGGCGGAGCGAGCGCCGACTTTGCCCGCCGGATTGCAGACCAGCTTCAGCCACTCGGCATTCGCGTCATAACGACCACCGGGTTCGGTTCGAATCCACGCAATCCGCCTACGCCGGATTCTGAAATCGAACACGCCATGTCCACATGCCGGTTCGCGATATCAGCCGCGGGGACAACGCTGTATGACCTTGTGGCTTCCGGAGTGCCCACAATTGCAGTCGCCGGGGACCGGATGCAGCTTCGAACAGCCGAAAGGTTTCAAGAATCGGGCGTAACAGTCTCCGCCGGATTGCTGGACCGGCTGTCATCGGGCGAACTGCTCGACCGATGCCGGGAACTGATTGGAAATGATTCTCTGGTTTCGCAAATGATCTCCACTGGAAGAGATCTGGTTGATGGCAAGGGCCTGTCGCGCGTCGTCGAAATTATCGGAAATCCCGGGAGGGAATTATGGAAGCAACATCAAACACAAACCTCTACTCTCTGCTGAAAGGCGATCCCAGTCGCGTTTATGTGATCGCCGAGGCTGGGTTGAATCACGGCGGTTCAAAGGAGCGGGCTCTTGCTCTCGTGCGGGCTGCGAAATGGGCCGGCGCAGACGCTGTGAAGTTCCAGACTTTTCGTGCTGAACGTCTGGCCTCAACACGACCCGCAACACTGGCGCACACGAAGGACCAGCCCAATCTTCAGGCGTTGTTCAAGAAACTGGAACTTCCATTCGACGCATTTCGAACTCTGTACAAAGAGGCAAGTCGCCTGAATATCGATTTCCTCTCGACGCCGTTTGACGAAGAGAGCGCGGACTTTCTCGATGAACTCGGAGTCAGCGCGTTCAAGATTGCATCAGGTGATATCACGCATCGGCCTCTGATTGAACATGTCGGCAAGAAACAGAAGCCTGTTCTGCTTTCCACGGGAATGAGTTCGGAAGAGGAAATTGAAAGGGCAATCGATTGGATGCACACCCAGTCCAACGACCAGATGATTCTCCTCCATTGTGTTTCGTCATACCCCGCGTCCGCTGAAGAGTTGAATTTGAAATCCGTCGAGTATCTGCAGGCGCGTTTCGGTGTACCTGTCGGCTTCTCCGATCACAGTGTCGGCAGCCTTGGAGCCACCGTTGCCGTGGCGATTGGAGCCCAGGTGATTGAGCGTCATTTCATGATCGAAACCCGGGGTGACATTCCTGACCTCGCCGTATCGATGGACGCGAAGCAGCTGAAGAGTCACATCGAGGAACTGCGCAAGATTGGCACGATTTTGGGTTCTCGCGGAAAGTCCGCATCCGCAGCGGAAAGCAGGAACCTTACAGCGTCACGTCGATCGCTCTATGCGAACCGGACTATCGCTGCAGGTGAAACGATCGACGCCGGAATGTTGAATGTCCTGCGTCCTGCCATTGGAATTTCTCCCGAACATTTTGGCAAAGTCATAGGTAAGCAGGCGACGAGTGCGATAGAGGCAGGTGCACCAGTGCAATGGGAACTTTTGGGATGAAGAAAATCAATGTATTGATAACCGCGGCTTCACGACGCGTGCCGCTGGTGCGGGCTTTCCGAGATGCAGTTGGCAGGTTCGGCAAGGGCAGAGTCATTACGACGGATATCAATCCCCTGTCGCCTGCTCTCTACTTTGGTCACAGACACCACATTGTTCCGCTTACGACGGACCGTTATTACATTCCGATCATTGAGAGTATCTGCGATGTCGAAGATGTGGGTCTGGTCGTTCCTACCATAGACGACGAGTTGCCGATCTTCGGCCGGGCTCGTGAACGCCTGGAGCGTGTGGGTATACGTGTGGCGATTTCCAGTGAGCAAACCGGCCTGATCTGTAACGACAAATATGAGACATATCAGTTCTGCCTCAAGAATGACATCCCGGTTCCAGTGACCACGCTGGCCGCGGATATCCATTCCCGGAAGTTCAGGTACCCCGCAATCGTAAAGCCGCGCTTTGGCCGTGGCAGCGTCAACGTCTACACGGTTCAAACCGAAGACCATCTTCGCCTGTTCGCGAACTATGTTCCGGAAGCATTGATTCAGGACTACGTCGAGGGCGTGGAGTTTACCGTCGACGTACTCTGCAATTTCAGCGGACAAGTGATTTCAGTGGTTCCCCGCGAGCGGCTGGTGATTCGCGCCGGCGTGAGCGACAAGGGGATCACGAGGAAGAACAAAGTCGTCATGGACTTCGCCGAGGCCGTTGCCGTGCGGCTGCAAATTGTCGGAGCAGCCAATATTCAATGCAAATGGGATGGCCGGAAGGTGACTTTGATTGAAGTCAATCCCAGGTTTTCAGGTGGGATTCCTTTGACTTTGGCATCGGGCGCCGATTTTCCGTCCTGGATGCTGCAAATGACGGCAGGCGTGAATGTGCGTTCTCAGGTTGGGAAGTTCCAGGATGGCCTCGCCATGATGAGCTTTGAAGAAAGCATCTTTGCAAGGGAGTCGGACCTTCTTTTGCATGAATCCGATAAGCCGAGGATGCTTTCCCGAATGAGAGATGTTTCCAGCTACGTGAACTGAGAGAGATTGGGAATTTGCCAATGTTCAACTGTCCATTTTCATCTGCGGAAGGGGCAAATTCCCCATCTATTCTCCCCTGATGTGATGAACCAATTCCGCCGACATGGTCGTTAGTTATGGCTCCATTTGTAAGGACCGTTGCAATTATACAAGCCAGGATGGGTTCGACTCGCCTTCCCGGCAAGGTCTTGATGCCGATGGGAAAGTGGACGCTCCTCGGATATCTCATCGAGCGGCTCTCCTATGCTCGAACGCTTTCGGCCGTTGTTATTGCGACAACGACAAATTCTCGCGACGACGTCATTGTTGAGGAAGCTCGGAAGCTGGGCGTGGAAAGCTTTCGCGGCAGCGAGACCGATGTTTTGGAACGGTACATTCAAGCTGCAAGGGTGAATGGGGCCGAAATTGTCGTGCGAGTGACCGGTGACAATCCGTTCACCGACCCGGCAAGTATCGATCGCGTTGTCGATCAACTCAGTGATGGATTTGACTATGCCATTGAAGACGGCCTGCCGATCGGCACTACTGGAGAGGCTCTGACATTCAAGGCTCTGGAATTCATCAATCGTGTAGCCTTCGCCAGCCGCTGGCGCGAGCACGTGACACTTTATGCCAAGGAAAACCGCAATATGCTGCGTTGCGCCTGGCTCCGGCCCAGTCCGGAGTGCGATCGACCGGACCTGAGCTTTACGGTGGATCATCTCGCCGAATATGAGCGGGTCCGGGACTTATGCGCAAAGCTCCCCATTCCAAATTTTTCACTGAAGGATCTGATTGCATTGGCCGATACACCAATTGTGGTGTAGCCAATGATCCTAGTTAAGAAGATAAATCAGCAGGAAATCATCGTGAATCCCGATCTCATCGAAACGATTGAGTTCAGTCCCCATGCCGTCATGTCTCTGACGACCGGTGTAAAGGTCATTGTCGATGAGACACCAGAAGAAATCATTCGCAAGATCATTGAATTCAGGCGAGCAATCAACCATCGCGGCACGGAACTTCGTGTCGTTTCCAGAAACGGGAGCGAAAGGTAGCCATGGATCTGGCAACAGTAGTCGGGATCGCAATCGCACTCGGCGGAATTTTGGTGGGTCAGGCCATTGAAGGCGGATCGATTCTACAGATCCTGCAGCCGACGGCGGCCATGATTGTTTGCGGCGGAACACTCGGCGCCACCATGATCGGATTTCCCATGAGCGTCATGAAACAGGCGGCTGCGGACTTCCTGCACATCATCAAAGACGAAGATATCAAGCCGAACGAAATCATCGACGAGGTCATCCGGCTCACCAACAAGGCCAGGCGCGAAGGCATTATTTCGCTCGAAAAGGATGCAGCGGCAATCAAGGACGATTTCTTCCGCAAAGCCATCATGATGGCCGTGGATGGAAGTGAGCCCAAAGAACTGCGCCAGACCATGGAAGTGGAGCTGCAGTACATGGAAGAGCGCGGTGAGCAGTCTCCCAAGGTGTACGAAGCGGCTGGCGGCTACTCTCCTACAATTGGAATCATCGGTGCGGTTCTGGGTCTGATTCAGGTGATGCAGCACCTCGACGACATCAAGGAGGTCGGTGCCGGTATCGCCGTTGCGTTTGTCGCAACGATTTACGGAGTGGCAATGGCCAACATTCTTTTTCTTCCAGCGGCAAATAAGCTGAAGATCAAGCATCGGAAGCACATGCTCATGAAGGAAATGATGCTCGAAGGTACCCTCGGCATACTGGAAGGCCAGAATCCGCGTCTGATCGAAGGAAAGCTGACGTCATTCCTCGATGAAGAACTCCAGAAACTCCGGGAAAAGACTCCAAAGACCAAGGCCGCGTAATGGCACGGAAGAAGAAACACCCCGAGCATGTCAACCATGAACGCTGGCTCGTTTCCTACGCCGACTTCATCACGCTGCTGTTTGCATTCTTTGTGGTGATGTTCGCTGCGTCGAACTCCGACAAGAAGAAGGCCGGTCAGGTGGCGCAGTCTGTTCAGAGCGCATTTACCGACCTGGCCATTTTTACACCCAGCGGCAAAAAGGTTCCTCTCTACGACGACGGCGGCGTCCCCTCCAACGCAACAAGCGTCATCGGGAACATGCAGAGCAAGTTCACCAACACGCAGGTCGTCCCCGGTGCAGGAAAAGGCGAGTCCGATAAGCCTGCCACCATAGCGGAGGTGAAGGCGCAGATCGAAAAGGCACTCCAGGCACAGCTCGAAAACAAGAGTGTGCGTGTGACCTCCGATGAACGGGGACTGACTATCAGTTTGTCGGAAGCAGGATTCTTCAGTCCCGGATCTGAAATCCTGCAGCCCGTCGGTGTCGAGGTCTTGAATCAGATCGTGACAAACCTCATGACGCTGCCAAATCCCGTCCGTGTGGAAGGACACACCGACAATACGCCGATTCACACCGCCAGGTTTCCGTCGAACTGGGAATTGTCCACTGCCCGCGCAACGTACATTTTGCAGTACCTGATCAATGCGAAGATTCCGCCCGCGCGCATGTCGGCCGTGGGGTACGGCGAGTATCGGCCCGTTGCCTCAAACGACAAACTTGAAGGTCGTTCGGCAAACCGGCGCGTCGATGTCGTGATTCTGGGCGAATCCGCACAAAAGCTCGAGCCAAAATAAAACCTGCTAGAATCCCCTCCATGATGAAGTGCGATTTGTGCACGGACGACGACGGCAAAGGCATCCATTACCACGCATTCATTGACGGCAAACACCACTGGGTGTGCGAAGCCTGCAAGAAGAAGCTCAAGATCGAAACCGAACACTCCGACGACTGAAGCGCGTCAGAATTCTCACCACACGTCGTCCACGGAACTACTTGTCCAGCAGCTTTTGGATTTGGTCCCGTATCGTCTCAAGAGATGCGCGTTGAGGCGAGTTCGGATTCCTGGTGAGAAATCGCCCAATTTCTTCCAGCGCGTCCTCGTAGCGCGCGGATTTTGCATATACATTGACCAGCACCAGACGGGCGTTATCTTCGTTGTCGTCGATTTCGAGAGCCTTGTTCAGGCTTGCGCTGGCACGATTGTACTCACCGATTTTGTACAGCGCCGCACCGAGGTTGCTGAACGCGGCAGAAGACAACGGAGACCTGAGGACAGCTTCATTCAGGAGGTCGACTGCTTTCGCGAAAGTCGCGGCGGCTTCTTCTAAATGTCCAGCGTCGGATTGAACCTGGCCCAGCTTGAAGTAAAGCGCCCCGAGGTTGATGAGCGGCGCGCCCGAGTTCGGGCTCAGGTTCCGAGCTATCGTTAATGCTGCCTCCCCTTCCTGAAATTTCCGCAAAGCGACGTACTGAATTCCCAGGCTCTGCTGGGCTTCGTAGAAGTCCGGCGCAATCCTGACGACGCGTTCAAGTCCTTCGACCGCCTTTGCAGGATTTCCCTTCGCGACGTCCCTCATCGCCTTTTCATACTCATCGACTGCCTTTCCCGGGATTTTTGCTCTTGGTTTCCTGGTATCGACGACAGGATCGCCGCCTGATTGTGCCGTATCGGTCGTCCTTTCTGTTTCCAGAAAGATGCTTAACGTCGCGTCGAAAGCACCCGGGCCGGGCCCGCTATTGACAACGCGCTCACGGTAGGGAGCGTATCCTTCAAGAGTGACGACCACATACAAAGTGGAATCGAGCATGATTCCGGATTTCTGGAAACGGAATTCTCCAGACGCATTGGCATAGGCAAAACCAATGGGTTGTCGGCCATCGGTTTCAAAGCGCAGTTCGAGTATCGAAGGGCCGCTATGCGCCCCGGTGATGACATGTCCGTGGATGTTAATGGTCTGGGATTGATTCGGAGCCGTCGGCGTTGCCGTTCGAGGAGTGGACTGGGACGAGAACTGCGTCGCCGCCTGGCCTCCTGCTTGAGTCGGCGGCTGTGCATTCAAGGATCCAGCGCACGTTAGAGTCACGATGACTCCAGCGCTGGCAAATACTTTAAGAGATGAAGTACGCACGATATATCGACTCCTGTGAACCGATCATCAGCGTGGCCAGGAAATGATTGTTCCGGAAAATCCAGTCTGCGAAGTCCGGACTGCGAACGCAACGGTAGCATGAAAGTCGTTGACACCGTATTTCCATCTTTATCTTGAATAGGTGTTCCCACGGCCAATGGCTTGGGCATCCCAGCAATAGTGACGCTCAACGATAGAGTTATGGGCCATCAAGCAGCTTCAATGACAGCTTTTCACAAACGGATGCTGGGCTAGAGACAGTGCTCGGAGCATAGCGTTTCTCCGGCGATGTTGATTTCAGGATGCTTCATGGGTTCCGCCTATTCCGACCATACTAGCCGCGGCCGTCAATGTTCATAACGCATGAAGCCGACCATTCATGACTGACGCTTCTCCAAATCCATCGGCAGCGGCGCCGCCCACCGATGGCAACGCCAATGCGCCTGCTTCGACGGGTTCTACAGCAACGCGACGGAGAATTCAAGGAAGCATCATAAGAAAGGGCCTGCCATGCGATCTTAGACTCCCGCCACATAATGTGTCCCATCCTGGAACAATGCCACAGTGACGATAGAGTCTGAGGCGACCGAAATTTCAGGTCACGGGTCTTCATGCTTCCTACGTTTCATCCATTACCACGCATTCATTGACGGCAAACACCACTGGGTGTGCGAAGCCTGCAAGAAGAAGCTCAAGATCGAAACCGAACACTCCGACGATTGAAGCTCACCAGAATTCACGCCCCCGCTTGTATTGTCGAAGCTCAAGGAGGCGGCGGGGATGGTCGCCGGCTCATGAGTGCGCTGAGAATTACCAGGGCGATTCCCACGATCTCCAAAGCTATACGCCAGTCCAGGTAGCGGATTGCGTCAAGCCATTCGGCTGCGGGCTTCCATTCCTGGCTCTGGCGGAGTGCCAGATAAAGCAGGAGCAATATCCAGCCTGCAAAAGCCGCTGGACGACGCCCGAGAAATGCCTTTCCTTTTGTTGCCGCAAACACCACTGAAACTGTGGCTAGCAGCAGGGGGAGCACGATGGCGACGGCAAACTGCACCGGTTGGCGCCGGTCGTACCAATGACCAGCGTAAGCAATGGCGCGCATGCCGGATTCCGACAAATGGCGCAAGTCGATAACCTTGTTCATGGTTAGCAGAAAGAGAAGCACTGCTCCGAGCCGCCAAAAAAATGAGTCCACAATTGTCTGCGTCCGAGTCCCTGCACGCCACCACAACCACGCCGCTGCGGCATAGGCAAGGATCAGGAATAAGCGAGCGGCCCTGGAATGTTCCGGATCTGGAAGCGCGAGCAAGAGGATCGTCACTGAATTTGTGCCGGGCACGACCCGATGATGTCATTGAGATTTACCAAAGTCCACCCTCCTCCCTGCGCACTAGTCTGTTCGCAGTTGAAACATCTGTGGCCCGTCGCTAGCTTTGATAAGCGATGCCCTTTCCTCTTGCTCATCCTGCTGCTGTACTACCTCTCAGGCGTTTCTGCACACGGTGGTTGAATCTCCCCGCACTCGTCATCGGTACTCTTGTACCTGATGCGGGCTATTTGTTTCGTCATGAGGAAATCGGGGGGCTGTCGGGTCTGTCGCATGAGTTGATGGGAAGTATCGCTTTTGGTTTGCCGATTGGAGTTTTGATGCTGGCTGCTCTTTACCTCTTGCGTACTCCCCTGGTGGAGATGCTGCCCAATTCCCGAAGACGAGTTTTTCTTAAGCTCTGCCGACGCCCGATTGGCCCGCTCTGGCTCGCAGCCCTCTCACTGATGATAGGAATATGGACCCATGTCTTCTGGGATTCGTTCACGCACAATGATGGATGGATCGTTGGACATCTTTCCATTCTTCAGACTCCGCTGTTCCATTTTGATGACCGAACCGCCAGGCTCTGCCACCTGTTGTGGTATGCCTCATCATTTGCCGGTATGGGCTGGCTTTTTGTTGCTTTTGAGAATTGGAGATGGAGCGAAGATCCAGGGCTGGAGGGAACACGAGGCAAGAACATGATTCAGGACGCGATGCTGCTTTCCGTACTCGTCATCCCCGTTTCACTCGTGCACCATATGGTGCGCAGCTCAATTGTGCTTATTCTGACTGCACTCTTATGTGTGCTCCTGGCACTACTATTCGCCGTGAAAATGACCAGACCCCACCGAGACACACCGCTCTAGTTCAAGCCATTCCCAGCGTGAGGAAAGAGACGGCGGTCTGGAAGGCAATCTCCTGTGGTCGAAATAGCGCAAATCAGGCCGAAAGAATTTATAATTCCGCTATGTCTTCCAATGTCGCTGAGACTTTCATCCGTCTGGGATCGGAGTTTCATCGCCGCGGATGGGTCCTGGGAACCAGTGGAAATTTCAGCGCGGTCACTTCGCGTGATCCGTTGCGGTTATTTATTACAGCGAGCTCGATGGATAAAGGCCGTTTGACACACGATCATTTCCTGGAAGTCGACCAGAGCGGCAATAAGGTCAATGGAGTGGGTGGCAAACCATCAGCAGAGACGCTTCTCCACATCGCGGTCGTGCAGGCGACAGGCGCGGCGTCGGTACTGCATACCCACTCCGTGTGGAGCACCGTGCTGTCGGATTTCCACGCCGGAGAAAGTGGCTTCTTTATCGAAGGATACGAAATGCTGAAAGGGCTCGAAGGAGTTGCGACGCATGAGCATCGGGAATGGATACCGATTCTCGAAAACACTCAGGATATGAAAGCTCTCGCCGCTGAGGCCAGTGCGTTGCTTCGGAAGAAACCCGACGTCCACGGCATATTGATTCGACAGCATGGATTGTATACCTGGGGAAAGGATCTGGATGCTGCTGCGCGTCACATTGAAATACTGGAGTTTCTGTTCGAATCCGTCGGCCGCCGGCGAATGATTGACCCTGAACCACCCGAGAAAAGGAGGAAGTGATGGCTGTGCTTCGAATACCCGAATAGGGAAGGACGTTGACTGCGAAAGAAGCCATCGCCCTGCATCTTTCCAGTATTGGTATTGACTACGAAATCTGGGAGCCTGCTCATCCGACCAGTGCCGATGCGCCACAGGAAGAAATTCTGGCCGCCTATTCCAGGGAGATCGACAAGCTCAAGGCGCGCGGAGGGTATGTCACCGCCGATGTGATCAATGTTACGGCTCAGACTCCCGGACTGGATGCCATGCTGGCGAAGTTCAGCCGGGAGCATCTGCACGATGAAGATGAAGTGCGGTTCATCGTCCACGGTCATGGCGTGTTTCACGTTCATCCGCAGAATTCACCGGTCGTCGCCATTGAAGTTGAAGCGGGCGATCTGATTCGAGTCCCGCGCGGAACCTGGCACTGGTTTGATCTGTGCTCAGACCGGCAGATTCGTGCGATTCGGCTTTTTCAGGATCCGGCCGGATGGACTCCGGTGTATTCGAATAGCGGCGAAGAAACGAAATTCGAGCCGGTGTGCTTCGGTCCCGCGTTTGCGCCTTCGCGATGAAAGGAATCCTGCTCGATATCGAAGGGACAACCACTCCAATTTCCTTCGTCTATGACGTTCTGTTTCCTTATGCCCGCGCTCACGTCAGTGAAAATCTTGACGAGGAGGATGTCGCGGCACTTCAACTTTCCTACGAAGCGGATCTTCAAAGCGGATTCAAACTGCCGGCGTGGTCGGAAAAGCCCGTTGCCTACGTTCATTGGTTGATGGATCAGGATCGAAAGTCGACCGCCCTCAAGAATCTGCAGGGAAAGATCTGGCGGGCCGGTTACCAGCAGGGTGCGCTGCACGGCGAGGTGTTTGCGGATGTTCCTCCCGCGCTCGAGCGATGGCGTAAGGAAGGAATCGACGTTCGAATTTATTCGTCCGGGAGCAAGCTCGCACAGCGTTTGCTGTTTTCTAGTACGATGAGCGGAGACCTTACGAAACTTCTAAATGGCTACTTCGATACGACAACGGGTCCGAAGGTCGAATCGGAAAGTTACGTTCTGATCGGTTCGGCGTTTGGATATGAACCGGCCGAGATCCTTTTCGTTTCCGATATTGTTCGAGAACTGGATGCGGCGCGGACGGCGGGAATGCAAACGGCGCTCTGCATTCGGCCGGGCAATACTCCGCAGTCGCCTGGAACGCATCGCACGATCTTGAGCTTTGAGGAGTTTTGAGGAGATTGCGGGAAGGGGGTACCAGGAAGGATGAAAATTGGGGAAACCGATTCCCCTCCTGAGTCAGGTGGGTTGGCGCGAAGCGCCGGGGTGGTTCCAAAGCCGAAGCAGTTCGGCATGGGAACCAACCCGCCTTCTATTGATGTCGGATCCCGTTTCGCGATCCCGCTGCCCTCCTGACTCAGGAGGGCAGTCCGCTTACTTTCAAATCATTCACGGCCTGAGTTAGTTCCCCGCAGCGCCAGTCCTCGCGCCGCCACCGACAGTCACAAACAGATGATCGCGAATCGCTTCGATCTGTGCCTTCGCATCACCATCCAGTACGCTGGTGAGTGGACTCTTCGGATAATCGGGGAAGAATCCTGGCATTCGAGTTCCCGGGAAAATCTTCTGTGGATCCTTCACCCAATCCAGTACCCACTCGGGCCGCAGGCGTCCCTGAGCCAGTTGCAGGTTCGGCGCAAGATCGGCGGGATCCTTGCCCGGCGGGATGACCGAACTTGTCGGATGGCACTGCATGCACTTCAAGTCCTCGAAGAGCTTTGCTCCCACACGAAGTTTCTCCGGCGTTGTTTCTACCGCCGTTGAAATAAATGGAAATGTTGCTTTGTCTACAGCCGAAAAGTATGCGGTTAGAGTGCTGACCTCATTTTGTGTGAAATGAAACGTCGGCATTCTCGTGCTGAGGAACATGCGAAGTTTCATTCCACCGGGATCATTGATGAATTTAGCCAGCCACATCGGCTGCGTCTTGAAGCCTTCCGTGTTCAGGTTCGGCGGCCACTGGACTTGATTGTTGGCGCCCTTCAGGAATCCCCGGATGTCGCCACCCATCTGCTCGATGATGTGGCAACCTTTGCAGTTCTTCTCCGCGATCAGCTGACGTCCGGCAATTACAGCTGCGGGAAGCTTCTCGCGCATTTCCTGCGGGACCTTGTCCTTCACCATGCTCGTCAGCACCATCGTGATCGCCTGAACATCCGGAGGACTAAACGTGAAGTTCGGCATCTTCAAAAGCTCTTCGGGAGTCTTGACTCGGTCCTTATCGAAGATGCGGGGATCGGTTAGTTTTGCTGCGTACCAGTCGGCCCGATCGTGCTCGATTGGGAGGAACCCAAAGTCCAGCTGAGAGACCAGCTTGCTTCCGGCCTCGGTAAGTTCGGTTCCGATGGGCTGTTCCTTCTCCATTCCGGGAATATTGTGACAGCCGAAGCAGCCATATCGCCGGACGAGACGTTCGCCGGCCATGAGGTTCTTTTCCTCGAGAGACATTGTCTTGAGCTTCGTTCGCGCTTCCAGGTCCGTTGAATTGTTGCGAAGGAACTCCAGAACAATCGTATCGAGTGTCGCGGTGTCCGCTGCGGGAAGTGGCTTTGCGCTCCACGCGTCATTCTTGAGAGATGACAGATAGGCTGTGATGTCGGAGGCCTCTCCATCGGTCAAACGCAGGCTGGGCATCTTTGTTTCGTGCCAGACCTCTTTCGGATCCTTCACCCAGTTGTAGATCCAGGATGCGTTGACTTTGCTGCCCTGTGCGGCAAGGTTGTATCCATGCCGTCGCCGGGTCTGGGACTGCGTCGCAATCTGTTCAATGGGACCAACAGAGTGACATCCATAACAACCGACAGACTCGACCAGTTCCTTGCCGTGAGCTGCATTTCCGCTGGGATTTGCCGCAGGTAGAACCTTGGGTTTCGATTTCGACCAGATGAACTCCGTAATGGCGTTGATTTCCGCTGCGCTACGCTTGTCCCAATCGGTGCCGCCAATCTTGCCGCTGTTATTGGTGTTATTCCAGTATCGCGGCATGCGCGCTTCAGACTTGAAAGCCTTTGGATTCTCCAGCCATCTTCGGATCCAGTCCTTGGTCAACTTACCGGACACGGTGGATAAATCCGGACCGACCTTTCGTACGCCTTCATAGCCTGGGATCTTGTGGCACCCGAAGCAGCCATACATCCGAATCAGATCCCGCCCATTGTCGAGCGCGGCCGCCTGGGAAACTTCCGGGCTGGAGTTGTGGCACTTGTAGCAGCCCGACTCCACCTTGTCCATGGCAAGCATCGGGGTCGTCAGGAACTCGTCCGTATGCCATCCGAAGTTCTTGATCCACTGTTCCTTCTGCTTCTCGTCGCGCGGGGTGTGTCCTGCGGACTGGAAATCCGTCGCGCGATCAAGGCCACCGTGGCAGGACGTGCAGCCAAAGCTCTCCATCGGGTGTTTGGACGCCGATGCGATGAAAAGAGCCATGTTCGGATGTGTCTTGTAGGGAATCGGGTTATTGGCATTCTTCGGATTGTCGATGCCCTGATGACACGTGATGCAGCGATCGACTCGCGGAATCTGCTTGAACGGTTGATCGTTGTATAGATTTGACAACAGGATCTGTTGCACCTTTTCAGATGCGTTCAACATATCCATCACCGGCGCGTTTCGAATCGATGTCACAAGAAAGCCGGGATCCAGAGCATTCAACTGGGTCCGGACCCGATTGTAGTTGGCAATGAGATCCTCAAGGCCCTTCCTGGCTTCTTCCCCTTTACCCACAAACTTTTCCAGGTCAGCCTGGGCCTCGGCGATCTGGGTCGACAGTTCTTCGCGCTCCTTAAAGAGGTCGGCCATCTCCTTATCGCGAGCTTCAAGGACCTTGGCGGCACTATCCGCTTCCGGTTGCTTTTTCGGATCTTTCCGGGCTACGGCTACGGCTTCATCCAAATCGTACTTTTCAGTACCGTATTTCGCCTTGGAGTTCTTGTAGTCCGTGTCAATACGCACGAATGTTGCCTGCAGGTCGCTGAGCTTCTTGCTGGCTTTTGAAATCTCAGCTGCGTTCTGCTGTTGAGATTGTTTTGCCGCCGCCAGTTCGTTCTGAAGCTGCTTGTATTTGTTTCGATCCACAGTGCGCAGTTCCTTCACGACGTCCTGTTGAGCCCGTTGAATGCTCATCCGGCTGAACTCGCGCTGGTAGCGTTTCCACTCGCGGGAATAGTCGGCCATGATCATCACGACGGAGAAAACGAACAACAGCAGACTCGAAATCGCGAACCACTTGTGAAGAGTGGTGACTTCATAGAGCCGGTCGTTTCGCTTTTCAATGTTCCAGGCCGGAACTTTCTTTGCGGGGGTTGGAATCGGCGGCTTTGCGTGGCCGCTGTTGGGAGTTTCGCTGCTCATAGTTGTTAAATATTAAAGAAGTATTCAGGTATACCGACGATGTACTTCAGATTGAAGAGCCATCGCAGAATCATTTTGATCGGCAACGCTGCCATGGAAAGCAGCAGGAACATCATTATGTGATAGCGAATGGGTCCAAGGTTTGTATAGAACTGCTTGAACCATTTCTTCGCAAACAACGGTGGCAGGGCAATGTAGTACAGGAGAATCACAATGAAGCCAACCGATTCACGAATCAGAGGATTTGTAGGCAGCCCCATGTGGAGGCCTTTGATCCAGATATACTCGGAAAGATTGACGTTCACCAGGGCTTCCAGTTTGTGGATGTCCCAGAATTCATAGGGCCCGAAGAAGTTCCAGTTTGGTCCTCGTAGGAACGTCCCCAGAACCACGAGCAGGATCCAGAGAATCAGGAATCCAAATAAGAAGGTACCGATTTCCCATTTCCGTTCTTTCAGCGTGTAGTATCCGTTTCCTTTGGGATTGGTATCGATATATGGAATCGCGCCGAGACCCACGATGATCAGTCCGGGGAACAACACGCCGGCAAGCCAGGGATCGAAATAGACCAGCATTTCCTGCAATCCCAGGAAGTACCACGGAGCTTTCGAAGGATTCGGTGAAGCTCCCGGATTTGCCGGATCTTCAATGGGAGCCTGAAGCAGAAGAGACCAGCCGATCAGAACAACTGTCAACACCACCATGCAGATCAGTTCGGTGTATACCAGATCGGGCCAGGTGAGAACCTTCTCCGCCGTTTCCTCCTGTTCGATGAGAGATTTCCCTTCCTCTTTCCGTTTGTCGTTGCGAACCGCTTCGCGCAATGAGAACCAGGTGAAGAATGGAACAAGGAACAACATGCCGACGATCGGCACATTGTCCGGCTTGGTGACGACGAGCCGGAAATCCGGGTTGAAAATGCTCAATCCAAGAAAGACAGCCATCCCCGCAAAAACGCCAATGCCCGTCACGTTTGTGTAGAACTTGCGGGGATACCACAGAGAAAGAATGAGCAAAGTAGCCGACATCAGGATCAGCCACTTCGGATCGGCCAGGGTATTGATAATGTGTTGTATGGATTCCATCTTCGAGATTCCTTCTACAGTGGTCCGGAGATGCCGCCGTCGCGGCGAATACGCCAGAAGTGAATGGCCATCAGGAAGCCTGCGATCAGGGGCAACCCGACGCAGTGCAGCACGTAGAAGCGAAGCAACGCGCTCTCACCGACAAACCGTCCACCGAGCAGCCCAAATCGAGCATCGCTGGCATTCGTCACCAGACGGATATCACCCAGCGAAAGCAGCGCGGCTCCCGGACCTTCATTTCCAAGAAACGGTGTCGCGCGAGCCATGTTGCTGCCGACGGTGATTGCCCACATTGCCAGCTGATCCCATGGCAGAAGATATCCGGTGAAGCTCAGCAACAGGGTGAGCACCAGCAGGATGACGCCGACGTTCCAGTTGAATTCACGTGGTGGCTTGTACGAACCCGTCATGAACACGCGATACATGTGCAGCCAGACCGCGATGACCATGGCGTGAGCTCCCCATCGGTGAATCTCCCGCATGATTCCGAGCGGTACCTGTTGGCGGAGATCGATGATGTCGACGTACGCATATTCGAGAGTTGGCCGATAGTAAAACATCAGCAACAGGCCGGTGAATGTCAAAACCAGAAACAGGAAAAAAGTAATTCCGCCCATGCACCAGGTATAGCGCATCCGAATGCCCGATTTGCGAACCTTTACCGGATGAAGATGAAGGAAAACGCTGCCCAGCATGACGAGCATGCGCTTGCGATCTGAATCGGGAACGCCTACACGGAAGACGGATCGGTAAATCTGCGACTCCTGAATGTATTGCCCGATGGCATCGGGAGACACACCTTGGAGTGCTGCTTTTATTCGATCGATAAATTTTGCCATGATTACACTTTCAGAAAGGATTGCGGGTTAATCCACTCGCCCTTTTCGTACTGGAACTTACGACTCTTATCCACCCGGATCTGGCCGTCGTCTGCCAATTCAATGGCAAAGCGTTCGAGCGGTCGCGGGGTGGGACCTTCAAAATTAATTCCGTTCTTGTAATAACCGCTGCCATGACACGGACACTTGAATTTCTGTTCGCCATCAAGCCAGTTCGGAGTGCATCCAAGATGAGTGCAGACCGTGGACAAGGCGTAGATACCCAGTGCACCGGTGACGACATCGTTGTCTTTTACGAGCCAGACGCCCAGCGGCTTGAATCGTTCGTCGACGATGCCCTTCTGGAGCTCGTCGGGAAGTCCGGCCTTGAACGTTGGAGGCGGCTCAAAAAGAACATTGGGGAACATGAACCGGCCCGTTGCTGTCGCGGCCGCCAGCATGGACGCGCTGAATGCAGCCCACGCCAGTGTCATCCAGGAAATCATGGAACGGCGCGGAATAAGTTTGCTTCCGGCCGACGGCTTGGCGGCAGCCCCTGTCGCGGCCGCAACAGCAGCTTCATGATGCGCCGCGCCATGCCCCATTGAGGCTTCGCCGCGCTTCACAGCCGTGATACTCAACGCCAGAGTCAGTAGAACAACAGGGAGCAGGATTGCGCCTGCGATACCTATTGCGTGCAATATTTCGGCCATGACTCAACCTCTGTAGTATTTCAAATTATAAAATCAAAACTTCTTCAACGCTTCCAGAGCCGCATTCCGCGCAACCAGACTTGGATCGCTCTGGCTGAGTTCGACGATCTTTTCAC
>Ga0184628_10000456_pt1 | contig 22439 bp, 18 predicted proteins | sample PLM4_5_b1_FD_133149 | JGI IMG/M metagenome (GOLD analysis project Ga0184628, IMG submission 133149) | Groundwater sediment microbial communities from an aquifer in East River, Colorado, USA - PLM4_5_b1 | ecosystem: Environmental > Terrestrial > Soil > Riparian zone | place: USA: East River... | reverse complement strand
GACAATTGCTGCGAAACATCGACACGGCGCGCGTGAAGGAAGCCATTGCCCGGGCTGAACGTCGAACCTCAGGTGAAATCATGGTTTCGGTTGCGCCAATATTCTGGGGAAGCGTGGAAAAGGCGGCGCAGAAAGCGTTCGTGCGACTTGGCATTATTCAAACGAAGGAACACAGCGGCGTCCTGATATTTGTTGTCCCGGGCCGTAAGAAATTCGTGGTTCTGGGCGACAGCGGAATACATGCCAGGGTCGGTCAGGAGTTCTGGGATGCCGTCGCGGGTAAGCTTTCCGAGCACTTCCGCAGCGGGGATTTTACGGGCGGACTCGTCGGTGCAGTCAATGTCATTGGAGAGAAGCTCGCCACTTATTTTCCTTATGACGCCGCAACCGACGTGAATCATTTGCCCGATGACGTGGATTTCGGATAGAAAAACGGACCCCTTTTTCAGAGGAGGGCGGATTGATTGCGGTGGTCGACGGCCTGGAAATTCCTGAAAGCGAACTGGAGTTCGCGGTTTCCCGCAGCGGCGGACCGGGTGGCCAGAACGTCAATAAGGTTTCCACTCGCGTGACGCTGCGGTTCAACGTCGATACGTCCCTTTCGCTGAACAGCGATCAACGCCGCCGGATTCACTCCAGGCTTTCGACTCGTATCAATAAGGAAGGTATTCTCCAGATAACCTCGCAGCGCACGCGAAGCCAGGAACTCAATCGCGCGGACGCGTTGGAACGGTTCGCCGAACTCCTGCGGGAAGCCTTGCACAAGGAAACGCCTCGAATTCCAACCCGAGTTTCCCGCGCGGCGAAGATCAAGAGAGTCGAAGAAAAGAAAAAGCGCACGGAAATTAAAGTGGCGCGCTCGAGAAAGGGCTGGGACGACTGATGATGCATCGACGTTCATTTCTCCGCTTGGCATCGGCCGGCTTTTTGCTGTGGGTTGCGACGGGCTTCCAGATCCTTTCCGCTCCGGTCCAGACTTCCGCAGCTTTCGAACGGATTGCGTACACGCTGAGCATGACGCGGCCGTCCACGCATCTGTTCGAAGTCACCATGGACATAACGGTGCCTGTGGGTGCAACCCCGGCAACAGTGGATCTCCAGATGCCGCTGTGGCAGCCCGGCCGTTACTCCGTTGCCGATTTCGCGGAGAACGTTCAGGAGTTCTCAGCAAAATCCGGAAGCCAGGCCCTGACGTTTCGCAAGACGGATAACCAGACCTGGCAGGTACAGACGCGAGGCAACCGGACATTTTCAGTGTCCTACAAAATTTACGGCAACGACCTTTCCGGAACGTTCGCGCAACTCGACGTCAATCACGGGAATTTTACCGGCGGCGAGATCTTCATGTATGTCGTCGGACACAAGCAGGATGCCGTGGAACTTCAGATCCGTCCGCCCGCCGGCTGGCGCGTCATCAATGGACGAACAGACGTTCCAGATCAGACGAACTGGCGATATCCCAATTATGAAATGCTCATCGACAACCCGACAGAAATCGGTGCCGACTGGACCCAGGATGAGTTCAGCGTGGGCGGCAAATCCTATCGCGTTGTGATCCATTCCCGTGCGGATGCGTCCGCTTCAAGATCCAGCCTGGTTCGCGACATACAGAAGATTGTTGCTGCCGAGGTCGCGATGTGGGGAACTCCGGAATTCGATCGGTATACGTTCATGCTTCATTTTGCGGCCGACGATCGTTCCTACGACGGCATGGAGCACCTGGTCTCCACACAGATTATTCGCGGCGGAGTCATCTCCGAACAGGGCACCTATGAGTCGATGCTGGAAACCGTGTCGCATGAATTTTTTCACGCCTGGAATGTGAAGCGCCTGCGGCCGGTGGAGCTTGGTCCCTGGGACTGGACTCGCCCCGCCAATACCGGCAGCCTCTGGATCGCCGAAGGACTCACTCAGTATTACGGCACCATGATGATGCGCCGCGCCGGCCTCTGGGACGATTCGCAGACGCTGCGGGATCTGGAGCAGACCATCAACGGCGTGGAGAACCAGCCCGGAGTCAAGCTGATGAGCGCCGAGGACGCGTCCCTGTTTGCGCCGTTCATGGATGCCGAGGTCTATAACCAGCAGAACAATTTCTACAACACGACTGTCAGCTACTACACGAAAGGGGAGCTGATCGGTCTGGTTCTGGATCTGACAATCCGTGAACGCAGCGGCGGTCGCCGATCGCTGGATGACGTCTTCAAGCAGATGTATGACGAGTTCTATGTGAAGTCTCCGAATGCCACCTACTACCTGAAAGGCCGCGGTTACACGCAGGAGGATTTTGTACGCGTGCTGTCCAGCGTTGCGGGTACGAACATGACTCCGTTTTACGATCGATACATTCGCGGAGTGGAACCGCTGCCCTATGACGACGCTTTTGCCGCTGTCGGATTGCGCCTGACTCGAACGCAGTCCCGAAATGCCGCCTCGGGCATCACGATTGACGGCAATGATCGGCAGAATCCACGTGTGGGCGCACTGCGAGCAGGTTCGGCAGCGCAGGAGGCCGGATTGCAGGAAGGCGATGTGCTGGTTTCCATTGGCGGCTCGCGCGTCTCTCGAGACAACTGGAATTCTCTGCTGACCCGCTACAGGCCTGGAGACCGCGTTGCGATTCAGGTGCAGCGATTCCGGCGGACGGTGGAAGTGATGCTCGAACTCCGCGAGTCGAGTCTCACGACGTACCGGCTCGAAGAGATTTCGTCGGCTTCCGATGCCGCGAAACGGTTGCGAAATTCCTGGCTGACGGGTCAATAAGCCCGTGCTATAAAGTAGAAATCCCGCAGCACCTAAGGAGCATCATGGGTAAGAAACTATATGTTGGCAATCTTCCATTCAGCGCAACGGATGAAAGCCTGCAGGAAATGTTTGCTCAATCCGGCAGCGTGACTTCGGCGAAGATCATCATGGATCGCGATACCGGGCGGAGCAAGGGGTTTGGGTTCGTCGAGATGGCATCCGATGATGAAGCTGCCGATGCGATACAGAAATTGAACGGACAGAGCGTCGGCGGCCGTGCGATTACCGTTGCTGAAGCGCGTCCGGTCACACCGCGAGAAGACCGTGGCGGCGGTGGCCGCGGACGGTACTAGATCGAAAGCCAGGGAGGGAGCCGGGGAATTCATCAATGTTCAATTCTCAATTCTCATTTGTCATTTGTGGAAGGAGGCTTCTGTTTCCTTCCGCTCGGATGAGAATTGAACATTGAGAATTGAGCATTGATGAATTTCCCCTCTTCCTACTCTAATCCTCGAAGTGACCTCGCCCGCTGAACCAGTTGGATAAACTCCTGACGATAACCGTTTCGGTCCGATCCCTTGCTGGCCTGGGCATTCTCGATGACTTCACCCACCGAAGCTTTTCCCCGGTAAGGCGAGTTCCGCAGAATCATTCCAAACTCGGCGACTGAGGCTGCGAACCGAAAATCCGCGCCGGCTTTTGCGAACGTACCCTCGCGGTCTGTCAGTGGAAGCGACAGCAGCTTGCTCTCGGTACCGTCCGGATCCTTGTATCGAATCTTCAGCGTGAGCGTTTCCGGGCTGCTATTGACGGGCCGCGGTGCTGGCGCCGAAGATGCGGCTGGCGTCTGGTACTTCAGCGGATCGATGTCCGGTCCGGGGACCGCTCCTCCACGCGGAATGATTTCATAGAGTGCTGTCACGGTATGGCCTGCACCCATGTCGCCGGCGTCCTTGCGGTCGTTGTTGAAATCCGGATTGGCAAGCAGGCGGTTCTCGTATCCGATCAGCCGGTACGCTTCGACCCTGGCGGGATTGAACTCCACCTGCAGCTTCACATCCTTGGCGACGGTCACCAGCGTTCCGCTCATCTGTTCCACGAGAACCTTGTAGGCTTCGTTCAATGAATCCAGATAGGCATAGTTTCCGTTGCCGGTGTCGGCGAGCCTTTCCATGGTGGAGTCCTTCAGGTTGTCGGTGCCGACGCCCAGGACGCTGAGAAACACTCCGCTCTTGGCGCGCTCCTGAATCAGGCGCGTGAGATCGTTCTGATTGGTGACGCCAACATTGAAGTCGCCATCGGTTGCAAGGATGACGCGATTCACGCCACCTGGAATGAAGTTGGCGGTAGCGATCTGGTAGGCCTGCTGAATTCCGGCGCCACCATTGGTTGAACCGCCGGCTTCAAGCCGATCGATGGCAGCGTTGATCAGGTCCTTGCGATTGCCGCCGGTCGACGGAAGGACGACACCCGACGCGCTGGCATAAACAACCAACGATACATGATCGTTCTCCGTGAGACTGCCGACCAGCATCTTCAATCCATTCTTGATGAGCGGCAACCGTTCCTGCGGCTGCATCGAACCGGATACATCGATCAGGAAAACGAGATTGCTCGATGGCCGTCGGCGCGCGTCGATATCCCGCGCCTTGATTCCGATTCGGACCAGACGATGCGTCGGACTCCATGGCGCCGATGCGATTTCCATCGAGGCACCGATGGGATCTCTCCCGGATGGCTGGGCATAGTCGTAAGGAAAGTAGTTGATCATTTCTTCGATACGCACCGCAGCTGCCGGCGGCAACTGGTTCTGATTGATGAACCGCCGCAGGTTGGCGTACGACGCCGTATCGACGTCGCTGGAGAATGTCGACAACGGCTCCTGGCTCACGCGCAGAAACGGATTATCGGTGATCGGCGCGTACGACGCCGTGTTCACGCGGCCGATGTTATCGAAAAAGCCGACTACGGTTGGATTGTCCGGAATGATGCGTTCCCGAGCCGCCGCTGACAGTACGGCCGACGGTGGTGGAGGCGGCGGTGGCGGCGGAGCTCCTGCAGCTACTCCGCCGCGAGTTCCAGAACCTACGCCATTACCTTGGCCAGTTCCGATCCCTCCGCCTGCGGCTGCCTGCCGTCCTTGCTGACCTTGACCTTGCTGTCCCTGTTGGCCCGCCTGAAAAGGCGCCTGGCTGGTCTGTATTTCGGCTATCTGAGCCTGGGGCGGCAGGATTCCCGCGCTGAATCCATCAACGGTGATGTTGGTAGTGCCGCCACCGCGCAGCTGTGCAAGCTGGGTCAGATATGCCAGAAGATCCTCTTCATTGTTCGGCAAGTTCTGCAACGGTTGTCCAGTCGCTGCAGACGACTGCGTAAGGCTGCTCTTCGCATCCGTAGCGACGGCCACGGCAATAGCTGCGGAGTTCCCAAGCTTCATTGCAATATCGACGCGCTGTGCCTCCGCGGTTCCGAGATTGATGTTGACCAGCATCGCCGTCTGAAAACCTGAGAGCGAGGCGCTGACCCGATATGGCCCTGGTGTCAGGCCGACAAAGCTGTATGCCCCTGACTCGTTCGTCTGAACTGTTTTGACAACCGCAGTTTCCGTGTTTGTTGCCGAAACAGTTACGCCCGGAATCAATGCGCCGGACGGATCCGTGACGCTTCCGCTAATGATTCCGCCCTGAGCCACGGTGTTAACGAAGCCACCACCAACAGCCGCAGGTCTTGGGGGAGCGGGGGCGATAGGCGTGAAGATGTCCCTGATAACGTTGCCGGAGGGCGGATTTCCCGATGGATTTGGCGTAGTGGCCGCGCTGGTGGCAGCGACTTCTTTCTTCGCCGTCGCAGGACTCTCGACTGACAGCGTACTTTCCTGCGCCTGGCTCCGGGCTTCATTCCTCTCCGTAGTGTCCGGCACAACGATCTTGCGGTCTCCTGCGGGTGCTGAAACTTTCTGATCCTCGATGACCGGCGACGGCGGAATACTTTCGTCCGTCTCCTGGGCGGTCGCCGAAGCTACGGGCACATTCAAGGGCAACGCCTCTTTCTGCGCCTTCCACACCGACGGAATCGCGACCGCAATCAAAATCATCGCGGCGATGGCGATGCCACCGAGCCAGGCCTGCTGGGGTTGCAGCCGTCTGAACCAGCGGACATTATTCGGTGCGCCGGCTGCGTTCGGTACGCTGCCACCGGCCGCGGCAAGAACCGCCGCACGCTGAGCGTCAGTCATACCGGCCGCAAGCGCGGCGTTGATCTCCGGTGGAAATCCAACTTTCAATTCCACCTTTAACTCCTGCTCCAGAGCGCCGGCAGCAACGCGCAACTCTTCCAGATACGCTCGCGCGTCTTCGGAGGATTCCAGCAGACTGTCCATCTCGGCCCGCTCCGAATCCTCGAGTTCGCCAAGAATATAAGCCGTCCATTTTGGATCGTCGGGATTGAAAGTCATTGGATCCTCCTAGTGCTCTGGGGCGCGTTGCTCGCGGTTTCGGAAAGCATTTGCTGGCGGATATTGCGTACAGCAGTGTGAATGAGAAATCCGACGTTGGTGACCGTCAGCCTGGTGATGTCGCTGATCTCCTTGTAGCTGAGATCGCATTGGAATTTCAGGTAAATGACTTCACGCTGATTCTTCGGCAGCGTTTGAACCACCTGTAGAATTTCGCTCACCGTTTGTTTTTCATCGAGACCGGGTGCGACCCCGATCTCCATTTGTCCCAGAGGCGCCATACGCGTTTCCTTTCGCCGCGCATCAAATGCCAGATTGCGGCAGACCGTAAACAGCCATTGGGCGAGATGCCCGGAAACATGCCCAGGATCTTCCTTGCACAATCGCAGGAAAGTTTCCTGAACCACCTCACGGGCGCACTCGATGTCGTTGAGAATCCAGCATGCGTACCGGATCAGCGATCTCTCGTGGAGATTGAGCGCTTCGACGATCCACTCGGATTTAGGAGTGTCTTCCATGAGGCCTTCTGCTGATGACAACTGCCGGGGGACAAATTTCTTAGAGGATAGACGAAATAATTTCGCGTCCTGCTATATATAAATGATGCCCGACCCGTTTTTACGCTGGCTTGGCGCCCTGGAAGAGCGCCATTTCGCAGCACTTAACTTCCAGGAGGTTCGAAGGGCGGTACAGGCCCTGTCCGCCCTATATGTCGAACGCCGGAATCGCCTTGGGCAGGGAAGCGCGCTCGACGGCGCCGGCAAGCGTGCCGCCTTTGCAACGTACTTCGCCCCGCTGCACTTCCTGCTGGTGCGTGAAATCGTCCGGGCTCTGGGCGCCGACCACGATGGCTCCACCGACATTCTGGATCTGGGATGTGGCACCGGTATTGCCGGTGCGGCATGGGCATTGGAAATGAGTCCTCATCCCAGAGTCACTGGCATCGATCGAAACTCCTGGTCGATTCGAGAAGCGAAGTGGACATATGGGGCATTCGGCATTCGTGCGGTGGTCCGCGCCGAGGACCTTTCCACTTTCAAAATCGGAAAGAAGACTGCCGTGATTGCGGCATTTACGATCAACGAACTTTCCGACGAAGTGCGTGCTCGTATGCTTCGAGAATTACTTTCCGTCGCGCGTCAGGGGGCACCAGTGCTTGTGATTGAGCCCATCGCGAAGAGTGTCGCTGCATGGTGGCCCGAGTGGGCGCGCGAATGGATAACAAGTGGAGGACGTGAAGACGAATGGCGCTTCTCCGTGCCGCTGCCAGACTCTCTCGCACTGATGGACAAAGCTGCCGGACTCGATCATCGCGAGCTCACCGGACGCTCGTTATGGATAACGACAAAATGAATTAAGGTGTTTTCCTCGTCGTTGATCTGCAGATAGCCCCTTGACAGTTTCATTTCACCTGAGTTTAAATCCGAACGCTGATAGAACTCCTGATGGTAAAGCTACAGGAGTCGCAGTTAACGACGTGAAAGGAATGATTCATTTCTTTCCGACCAGAAATAGGGGGGTACATGCGTCTTGCCAAATTCATGTTGGCTGTTCCTACAGCCTTCATGCTCTTCTTGCTTCTTGCCACCAGCGCCTTCGCACAGACCAGCGGAATCAGCGGAACCGTATCGGATCCGACCAGTGCATTGATTCCTGGCGTCGCCGTAACCGCGACAAATACTGCGACGGGAGTCGTATCGACATCACTGACGAACGACTCAGGAACATATAACTTTGTAACGCTGCCCCCCGGGCCTTACAAACTCACTGCAAGTCTGCAGGGATTTCAGACGGCAGCCGTCGAGAACATCACCCTGGGCTCGGCTGAAACACAACGATTCAATATCGTGTTGAAGCTGGGGAATGCGGCCGGAACGACGGTCGACGTCGCGGTGGATGCCAGCCAGATTATTTCGCAGTCGTCACCATCGATTGGTGAAGCGTTGAATAACGACAAGGTTCGCGATCTTCCGATGATCGGCGGAGACGTTCTCCAGCTGATCAATACGGTTGCCGGTGTGAACGGAGTCGGAGCCAATGCAAACTTTGCCGGTGTTGGCGCTGGTTCGATCAACACCGTGCGCGATGGATTGAGCGTGAGCGATGGCCGGTTCGTCAACGGTGTGTTTGCGACGACCGTCATCAATCCAGATCTGGTCGGCGAAATCAAGATCATCCTCGCTCCGGTCGATGCAGAAATGGGACGCGGAAACGGTCAGGTGATTGTGACCACGCGATCGGGAACAAACCGATTCACTGGCGCCGCGACTCTCCTCTATACCAACAGCGGACTGAACCCCAATACGTGGGTTGGTAATCAGGCAGGCAGCTTTAAAGACGACACAGGCACCGCGTGCGCGGTTCAGCAGGCGTCGGACAGCTGCAAATGGACGCTGACGAACAAGCCGACGTGGTTCAGCAACTACCACCCGACATTCAGCTTTGGCGGACCGATTATCAAGAACAAGACATTCTTCTTTGCCTTGTGGGATCAGCAGAAGAATTTCCAGCGGACGCTGACGACTGCAACGGTTCTGACACCGACAGCACGAAATGGAGTCTTCCGTTATTTCGAGAACTGGACCAACGGCAACGCGGTTGCCAACATTTCCGGCAACACGACTGGAAGTACAAACGGCGTCTATCCGGTTGTGGACCTGGCCGGAAACCCTGTAACCCCGGCAATCAATCCGGGCGGTTTGCCTTATACCGGCGGTCTGCGATGCTACAGCGTGTTTGGAGCCACCAAAGCGGATGGCACGCCATTCACAGCTGCGGATTGTCCCAATGGAACGGCCCTGATTCCCGCAACACCCTGGGATCCAAATCGTCCAGTGATGGATACCACCGGATACATTGCAAAGATCCTGAAGGAAATGCCGGAAGCGAACAACTACGGCGTCGCCAACGTCGGCGATGGATTGAATACCGCCGCCCTCCGTTACGTGCGTGGGCGAAACGGCAATCAGGGTGCGGCCGTCACCACGGGAACGGATCTGAACACCGATCGCTGGCAGTTCAATCTCAAGCTCGATCACAACTTCAACGCGAAGCAGAAACTGAGCGGTGGATGGACGTACGAGAAAAACAAGACCGACAGTGACGTTCCGAACTGGCCGGGCCAGATTGCCTATACAACAAAGCGGTGGCCGCAGGTGTTCACCGTCAATTTCACTTCGACGTTGTCGAGCTCGCTGCTCAATGAAGCGCGTATGGGCGTTCGGTATGAAAACGCCGGAGTCGATGCCCCCTGGGAAGACACCTACCCGGACAGTTCCGTTCAGGCTCGCGCAAAGTCATTCATGATGAATTTGAGCGGGACGGCACCAGTGATCGGAGCCGATGGCTATTTTGCATCGAGTCCGGACTGCGGAACCAAGGCGTGCTATCAAACGTTGATCAACCCGACCCTGTTCGGCGGAAACGCAAACGGCGTCATGGCGACCAATCCCGGTCAGTACAACGGGAACCAGAGTCCGCTGCTGAATTTCGCCGATACATTCAGCTGGACGATGGGACGTCATGCCTTCAAGTTTGGCGTCGAGACCAACCTGACGAAATCGAAGGGTTATAGCAACATCACGGCTGGTGGTGGTATCGCGTTGATGTACCCCATCCTCAACGGAGGACCGGGAAATGTTCCGTCTCCGCTGGCGTCCGTCGTTGCCGGAATCCCCAACAATAACGGGGCAAACCGAACGGTTGCTTCCAACCTGGAACTGTTTCTGGCTGGCGCCATTGGTGGAACGCCAGGTGTCAATGGTGCCGCACAGCAGATTTACTGGATCGACAACTCCTCCGATGTGGCCAACGGCACGTGGCAAAACGTTGCGACGGAAGCCGACCATCGCAAGCACCGCACCACTGTTATCAATGAGTGGAACGCGTTTATGAAGGATGACTGGAAGGTCACCAAGAGCCTGACCATGAACGTCGGCCTGAGATTCGATTTCTTCGGGTCTCCGTACTTCGAGGAAGGATTCACCTCAACGACAGTCGGACAAGGCGCGGGACTGTTCGGTATTGGATCTGCTCCCAATGGGGATCTCTTTTCCAACTGGCTGGCGCCGGGTAGCGTCTACCTGACCGGGTATGGAACCAACCCAACGACGCCGCTCCTTTCATGCGCCACGGGAGTAACGCAGTCCGCATTACTTCCTGTCTCCAGCTGCGATCCCAGCAAACTGACAACCATCGAGTTCGTTGGTCCAAATTCTCCGAACCCCAAGAAATCCGTACTGCCGGACGACCTCAACAACTTCGGGCCCGCTGTCGGATTCTCGTGGCAGGTGCCGTGGTTTGGAGAAGGCAAGACGACTCTTCGTGGCGGTTATCAGCTGACGTATGGAGGAAGCGGCCGTCTTGTCGGCGGCGGTTTCGCCAACACGATCGAAGGCGTCGCGGGTAACTCACCGGGTGCAATCTCGAATGCGGCAACCGTGCTGAGCGATTTTCCGTCGGGGACAGTTTTCAACCTGGCCAATGCCAGCCAACTGGTGCCGGTAAGACCGACCAACCCGGCATTGCCCGGTGGTCAGATTCTGGTATATAGCCGTTCGAGCGCAATCTCCTCATATGCGCCGGACCATCAGACCAACTACACACAGAACTTCACCCTGTCTTTGCAGCGCAATGTGAGCCGGCAGGTTCAGGTCGCGTTGAACTACGTGGGGACGATCGGAAAACGTCTGGAAACGTCGGTCAATCCGAACCTTGCCAACATCTATTACAACAAGGAACTCTGGGACGCGCTGGAACTGACGCGCGAAGGCGGAGAATCGTTGCTGCTGGATCAAATGCTGGCGGGAGTGGATCTGCACGGTACGACGAATGTCACCGGTGTCACGTATGGAGCGGTGGGAACCCTCTCGAACGTGAACGGTGTCCCGACTCTCAATCACGCATCGGATCACCTGCGACGGAATGCCACGTATGCAGGGAATCTGGCAAACGGCAACTTCCTGGCGATTGCGCAATCCTTGAATACGGTCAGCACTCCGACAACGGGTGCGTTGCAGACTTTGCCGATCGACCCGGCAACGGGATTGACGGTAAGCAATGTGGGCGGCCGAATTCTCCGAAACGGTTGCGACCGTCTGGCGAATGGAATTCAAAACGTCGGGTCGGGCGGAACATCGGTAACCAATCCGTTGCTCAACGTACCGAACCGGTGCTTCCCGGAGAACTACATCTCCATTAATCCCCAGATGGGTAACACGACCACGTATCTGGCCAGCAATGGCAGATCCAACTACAACTCGATTCAGGGGCAGATCACACTGCGTCCGAAACAGGGCATCAGCTACCAGGCGACGTACGCGTTCTCCAAGGCGCTGGACCTGAGCGGAGCACCCAGTGATCCTCTGAATTACAACAACGACTACAGCCTGACCGGCGGAGATCATAAGCATGAGTTCCGCAGCAATGGCAGTTTCGAATTGCCGATCGGTCCGAACAAAGTCCTTCTGGGTAACAGTTCGGGATTCGTGGCGCGTCTCGTGGAGCAGTGGCAGATGAACGTCATCTACAACGTCACTTCGGGAGCACCACTGACCATCGGTGCGTCGACGGGAATGTACGCCAACTTCACGCCGGATAATGTCGGAGACTTCTCGCGTACCGGCGGTACGGTGAATTGGAATGGTCCTGCAGGCAATGGCCCCGGCGGCGCGGGAACGGGTGGGCCGGCGACAGGAACGTATTTCGGTTCGCCACAGCTATACAGCAAGATTCCGGATCCGCAGTGCGCGATTGGCGGAATCGTGGACCACACCGATCCATTTGGGGTCAACCTGGTCACGACCGATCCAGCACATATCGCAGTGAACAACGTCTGTACGCTTCAGGCCCTGTCTGAGACAAGTACCGGTAAGCTTGTTCTTCAACAGACGCAAGTCGGAAGGCTCGGCAATGTGCCGCAGAATACGATTCGCGGAGTCGGCAACTGGACATTGGATGGGAATCTCGGAAAGACATTCCGGATTAGCGAATCCAAGAGCCTTCAGGTGCGCGTGGATGCGACAAACATCATGAATCACCCGACGCCGGCCAACCCAATTCTTACGCTGGGCGGAACTGCAGACTTCGGATCGATTGCTCAAAACGGAGGAACCGCGGCGAAGTCCGGCACCCGTTCCTTCCAGGGACAGGTTCGGTTCAGCTTCTAATTCAAAAAAACTGCCGGCCTTTCGAATGAAAGGCCGGCAGAGTTTCGGTTCCAACTCAGTCGACTAAACTCTCCGGCTTTCCACCGGGGAGTTTTTTTTCGTCCGAGATCGGCGATATTGTGCGGGAGGGCAATCAAACTCTCGCTTGAACGCGCGATTGAACGACGCTTCTGAGCCATAGCCGACTGTTGCCGCGACTTCTGCAACACTCTCGTCCGTGGATTGAAGCATCTCTGCCCCCAGCTTCAGCCGCCACTTCGCCAGATACGCCATGGGCGATTCTTCCAGAAAGTGGCGGAAGCGTTCTGCCAGTCGCGTTCGTGACAGGCCGACGCGCCTCGCAAGATCCGAAATTGTCCACGGCTCCGACGGTTCCTTGTGAAGAAGCGCCAGGGCCTGTCCGATCACGGGATCCCGCGCTCCGGCAAGCCATCCGGTTTGACTGGGAGGCAGAGAATGGATGTAGCGCCTCAACGTTTCCACGATCAGCACCTCTGAAAGCCTTGCCAGCACGATCCCGCTGCCCGCGTGTGATCCGTTGACGTCGTCGACCGAGAAGCGGATGGATTGTGCCAGCCACTGACCCGACGGATCGTTGGCCACATTGACCTTCAGCATCGGTGGCAGTCCCGCCAGAAAAACTTCGCTCAGCCGGGGATCGCACGCCAGATATCCACATACGAACCGCGTGACTTCTCCGCCTCCGCCATAACGTGCGACCTTGAGACCCTGGCTCAGATTCTTCGCAAACGTTTTCACGGAATCCACCGGCTTCTCCGGAGAACCGTTGCCCAGAAAATGGGAATCGCCATGCGGAAGGATGACGATATCGCCTGCGTTTAATTGCACTCGACGGCCATCGGGGAGCCGCGCATAGGCGCGTCCCTCGGTCAGGAAGTGGTACATGATCAGATGGCGCGGCGCGGGGGAAAGAAATGGCGCGATACCTTCTGCGCCGGAGGATCGGAGACACCAGGGCGACGAAAACTCCGCATTGAAGAACAGCGCGCCGTCGAGTTTTACAACTCTCAGGACTTCGGAAAGAACATCCATTGGAAATGCCTCGAATTCGGGTAGACCTGCCAAGAATACGGGACGCTCGATCAAGTATTCAAGACTCCGTTAGCTCTATATTGATCCCGGAAAGGAGAACGAGAATGAGTGCCATTGCAAAAGAGATTCAGATCAGCGAGGAGTTTCAGCAGCTCAAGACCCGACTGAAAACGACGTGGTCGGCGGGGGATTACGATGTCTTCGCACGTTACATGGAGAAAGATGCCGAAGTCTTCTATCGGCAGCTTGGCGTCAAACCGGGAAGCACGCTCCTGGACGTCGGCACCGGCGCCGGCCAGGTAGCTCTGATTGCGGCAAGGTCTGGCGCGCACGTCATCGGTTCTGACATTGCCGTGAACTGGTTGGAGAAAGCCCGGACTCGCGCTACGGCCGAGGGACTCGATATCGCATTTGAAGAAGGTGACGCCGAAGATCTCCCGTATGCGGACGGCCAGTTCGATGTCGTGACCAGCTTGTTCGGAGCCATGTTCGCGCCGCGTCCGGAACGGGTGGCGGCCGAACTGACGCGCGTGTGCCGGCCCGGCGGAATGATCGCGATGGGGAACTGGACACCCGGCGGGTTCGTCGGAAAGATGTTCAAGATCATTGCGAAGTACATTGCTCCGTCCGGGATGCCATCGCCGGTGCTCTGGGGCGATGAACCTACCCTACGCGAACGCTTCCGCGAAGGAATTTCGGAACTGAAGTGCACACCTCGGATCCACCACTTCGAATATCCATTCTCACCGGCGGGCGTCGTGGATTTCTTTCGTGAAAATTACGGGCCCGTGTCTCGCGCCTTTGCATCGCTGGACGCGAATGGACAGGAGCAACTTCGAAGCGAGCTGACCAGTTTGTGGTCTTCACACAACAAGTCCAACGGCGATACAACTTCGGTTGATGCCGAGTACCTCGAGGTTGTAGCGATTCGCAAATCCGCAAGTCGCCGTGCAGCAGCACTCGCAGATCGACTTGTAGAAGGCGCCGAGGGGCTGGCCGCTTTCGTGGAAGGATTGTCGGAATCCGAATGGCAGACTCCGATGTCGATGGGAAACGACAGGCGATCGGTTGGTGTGATCGTCCATCACGTCGCCAGCATGTATCCCATTGAGATCGATGCGGCGCAAACCATCGCGCGCGGAGAAGCGATCATGGATGTGACGTGGGACGTTGTCGCCGACATCAATGCGGACCACGCCGGCAAGCATTCGGAGATGTCGAAGACTGTCGCGCTGGAAGCACTGCGTCGCAACAGCCGCGATGCGGCCGCCGCCGTGCGCGCGTTCACGGACGACGAACTGGATCAGTCCGCGCCGTTTTCTCTGAGCTATGGGGCTCCGATGACGGCGCAGTTTGTGATTGAAGATCATGCGCTGCGGCACAGCTGGCATCACCTGTGGCGCATTCGGAAGGTTCTGGGCAGATAGCGTGGGTACTCCCCTCCTGGAACAGGAGGGGACGGCGAGCCTGGCGAGCCGGGGAGGTTGACAAGTTCAAGCAGAGAATTAGTTTGGTACTTGACCTACCACCCCGGCCTTCGGCCACCCCTCCTGTGCCAGGAGGGGAATCGGCTTGCACATTTTCAAATGTTAGAAGTAGCCGATCGCGCGTCCGAATACCGCCACGCCGAACCAGAGAAACAGCGCGAGAAAGCCTGTCAGTCCGCGCATGAACGGCTGCGAACTATCGGATCGTGTCACCTTGCGATACAGCGTGAAGTGGAAGATGGTTGCCGGAAAGAAAAACGCCATCTTGTACCAGTACATATTGTTGTTGTAGCACTTCAGCGCTTCCGATGCGAACAGTGGCACTCCCGTCGCGACCATCACCACCAGACCGAGAAACGAAATCCATCCCAATTGCCTGGCGACCTGGGACAGCGGCATATCCTTCATGACGAAACCGAACAGACGGAGGCTCATCAGAAAGATGCCTCCGAGTAGCAGAGTCAGTCCGAAAAGGTGAACCACTTCGATAATCGCGAACGGATACTGATGGTTCCGGATCGCGGTTCCCATCCAGGTTCCTTCCGCCCAGCTGAAAAAGGGGTAGGTCTTGCGCAGCATGCGCTCCGACGTGGTCATCGTCATCGTGAGGTCGACGTTTTTTGTCTCGTCTGACGCGAGTTTGAAGTCCGGTATATCCGGAGCTATAAAACCCTGAACGGAAACGGTCACTTTGTACGGTCCAGGGGTAAGCATTTCAACCTTGTAGGTTCCGTTATCCCCCGTGATGCCGACTCTGCTGTCACCCGAAGCCGTATTGGTCGCGGTTACACTGACGTACGGAACCTTCTTGCCGTCCGTATCGATAATTGTCCCGGTGACCGAACTGGTCTGCGCGAACAGGTTCGCGCCAATGATTGAACTGAATATGAAAACGGTGAGTACCGCCACGGTCCACCTGGCAAAACGAATCACGAGTATCCAACCTCCGTTGAGCAATTAGAATGTGTAGGCCATGAGTCGTCCGGCCGCGATGATAATCGCCCACAGCAGAATGGAAAATAGTCCCGCCAGCCGCGCACTTGTCGGTGGAACGCCGGCCGTGTCCCAGTTTGCCTGACTGCGCTGCGTTTTCAGATGGAAGTAGAGAATATTGACACCCGCCAGAATCAGAGCGATGACCTTAATGCGGAAGAAGACACTGTTGTAGGCTTTTTCCGCCTGGCACCAGAACAGCAGGACGCCGGTGATCATCATGATCGTGAAGCCAGGCATCATCCATTTGAATATGTTGGCCTGCATCTGGGATATGGGTTTGTTTCGCATGGAGAAACCCAGCAACCGAAGGTCCCACCACAAAACTGCCCCAACGGAAATTCCCAGTGCGATGACATGGATGCCTTCAATGATCGGGAAGAAGAAGATCGATTCACGAATCTGAGTTCCCCAGTCCGAATTCTGGAGGTTCTGACAGATTTCCAAAAGAGACATATAAAACAACCCTCAAAACTGACGTTCGACCCAGAGATATTAACGCAGCAATTCTGCTTAACTTACTGAAAACTTTCTTAAATTCTCGTCATAACAGGGGCCTCAATGCGCTGGCAGGTTCGTGCTCTTGGATATCGAGAAACGACAGGATATACTCCGCCGCGGCGACACAAGTTCGTGTCTGGGATGCGAACGAAAACAAAGGGGTGACCGAATGCGACAGTCTATAAAAATTGGAATTCTTGCCTCAACCGTACTGGCTGCGACTCTGGCGGCTTTGGCTCAGGCGCCGTCGCCGAACGCTCAGGATCCGAAGTATCAGACCAAGGGTGAACAGGACCGCACTTATACGTTTCCGGGAACCACGGAAATGATTCCGTACCACATTTATGTTCCGATGAAGTGGGACAAGAACACAAAGCTGCCTCTGGTCATCGTCACTCACGGTGCGAGCCAGCCGGCGACGGCTCCTTTCATGCGGCCGACGGCGAACCCGACACTGGCAAAAACCGCTGAGGAGCGAGGATTTATCGTGGCCGCAGTCACGGGATATCACGCGAATGCAACCGTCTGGACCGCCGCAACCGGCGATGGCGGATGGAACAATCCTTATAAGATGGTGGGAGCCGCTCCTCGCGGTGGTGGTGGAGCTGGTGGCGGAGGCGGCCGAGGCGGGGCTGGTGGCGGAGCTGGCGCGCCGGCCGGTGCGGCACCTGCGGCGGGCGCGCCCGCTGCCGGAGCAGGCGGGGGCGGCGGTGGTGGAGGTCGAGGGGGAGCAGGTGGTGGCGGAGGACGCGGAGGAGCTGCGGCAGCACCCGCAACGCCGGAGGATTTCCAGCGCGCCGAACAGGATCTGCTGTATGTCACGGACCTGATGGCAAAGGAATACAACGTCGATACCAATCGCATCTACCTGATGGGGAATTCCTCCGGCGGCGGCGCGGTGTGGGCTTACACGGCGAAGTATCCGGAACGCTGGACGGCAATTTCTCCCAGCGCAGCACCACTGGCCGAAGGGGACTATCCGTTTGAAAAGTTGAAAAGCATTCCGGTCTTCTATGTTCATGGAGACGGAGATACGACAATGGACTTCAACGCCGGCAAAGCGATGATTGATCGCGCAAAGGCAAAGGGTGTGAACGCGACCTTTGTGGGAGTCGTCGGTGGGCAGCATACCGATGCATGGGCCCAGCCGGAAATCATCAAGCAGATTTTCGATTTCTTTGATGCCAACAAGACGAAGCTGAAGTAGCTGCAATCGCCCCTCCTGGCCAGGAGGGGCGATCTCCTGCTTCCAGATCCCACTCATTCTCTGCTGCTTCCCCCCGCGATTCCCCAATAGCGCTCCCCTACGCCTTGCCTGTATGCTGTTGGTGCTGACCGGTGGGATATGAGCAAGAAATTCATGTGGGCCGGCTTTATCCTCGGGTCCAGTATTGGAGGCATGGTGCCCTTGATGTGGGGCGACGATATGCTGTCCATCTGGGGCTTCGTGATGTCGCTTGCAGGTGGAATCGCCGGCATTTGGGCAGGCTACCGCGTCTCTCAATCGATATAGGAAATAAGGAGAACAAATGGCAGGACTAGGCGTTCCCGAACTCATCATCATCGGCATCATTGCTCTTTTGATCTTTGGACCCAAGAAGCTTCCCGAACTCGGGAAGGGACTCGGAAAATCCATCCGGGATTTCAAAGATGCAATGAGCGAAAAGAACGATCCCGAGGAAGATCAGGCAAAAAAGAAGGATCAGGAAAAAGAGCGCGAGCAGGTCACCAAGTAGTCGGTTTCGGTTACCGCGCAGCCTTTCTCTTTGCCCCGATCAGGCTCTGAATCTGCGTCACCGCGTTCCTCACGCGGATGTCGACAAACATCCTTCCGAGTTCCGGCGATGAAAGCCTCGGATCTCCTGTGATGCCATTGTTCAAACGCCGGACCTTCGGGTCTGGCTGTTGTCCTGCCGGTAGTACCGGATCTCCCATCGTCGTCTTATAGCTGTCTCGTACCCACACCGAAGCCGCAGGCTGAATCGCCAGCAATTCCGAGGTATCCGGAATCCCTCCATGCGTACTTGGAGGCAGCCCCTTGCTCTTCAGATACGCATCGAATTCATCCTCGGACTTTTCGTAGACATCTCCGCAGAAATACACGTGAATTCCGCGCGGCGCATACTTGCGATCCAGAACGGCAGCGAGATCCGCGAGTTCCTTCTGGCCAACGCCATGATCTCCCATCAACACGAGATCCTTGAATCCATTCCGGACCATGCTGTCGACCACGGCTTCATTGACGCGCTTGAAAAGATCCGAGGTCAGCGTAACGCCGCCCGGCATCTTCTCATCGACCGTCGTAATGGAGAAAGGCAGCACGGGAGCAACCAGGGCATTGCCGAGCCGTTGTGCGATTCGGGAAGCCACGTCGCGTGCAATGAAGGTGTGCCCGCCCAGGACCGCGTGGGGCCCTCGCTGTTCGGTGCCTCCATTGAAGATGAGGACCGTTGTCTTTCCGCGATTGTGAATGGCGTCGTAGATTTCGGTATGTGTCAGCAACTCGATCTCGACCGGCATCACTTTTGGGATTTGCGCGGAAGCAAATACCAGCAGTCCCAACAACAACCCGATGGGAAGTATCGTCTTCATGGCGAGCCTCAGCCGAAAAACATCCAGCAGAGGAGAGCTCCCACGACGGTCATGGAGAATCCCCACGCCAGAAGTTGGTTGAACAGACGTTTGCTTTTCGGTCCCGCTGGAATCGATGCGATACACAGCGCTCCGATCGTCGACAACGGCGAAACGTCCACCAGGTGTCCGGATACATTCATGGTCATGGCCAGAGCCCGGGTTATTCCGCCACCAAGATTTTCACTCAGTCCCGGTGCCAGCGGCAGAAACGCAGGAAGCACAACTCCCGAAGTGCTCGAGTATGCGGAAATCGTTCCGACAATCATTGCCAGGAAGGGAATGATCGTTCCGCGACTGGATATACGCGTGAGGAGATTCGTGAAGAGGGCCATGCCGCTGGTTTTCTCAAGCAGGCTGATCAGAACCGTCACTCCGCAAACCATTAATATCGTTCCCCAGGGCATCTCCTTGACGGCATCTTCCTGGTCCGCAGCACCGAGCAATCCCAGAATCACAGCTGCCGCAAATGCAGCCATACCGATATTGAGATTAATCCAAAGCACTCCGATGACCAGCAGGAGAATCATCACAATGGTGAGCACATGCCGGCGTTCCAGCGTTGGAGCCTTTTCGGTTGTACCCTTGAACCGCTCGGCGCGCCGGATCAACTTCCATCCGCCAAACAGAAGATAACCTGCAAATGCCACCATCGCGTGAGCAAGGAAATTGAAAAACCATGTTTGGAATCCAAGTCCGGGCAGTCCAATTCGATTCATCAGGCCGTTGACGATCAGCCCGGTTGGAGCCAGCGGAGAAAGAGACCCGGAATTTGCGCCGTTTCCCACCATGATTGCCATGAGAAACGGGGATATCCCCATGCCCATTGCCGTCGTCATTGCCATCGGCGCCAATAACCCCGTCGTGGCAATGTTGCCGGGGCCTGACGTTGCGAGCAGTGAGGCGAGGAAGAAGTACATGACGGGGACGATACCCACCCTTCCACGACAGATGCGAACTGCCAGATGCGCCACGCGATCCAGCGTCCCGTTGACTCTGGCCTGACTGAATAACAACGTGACTCCAGCCAGCGTCAGGAACAGGTCGACCGGAAACCCGCCCGTGATCTCCCTCAGCGGCATGTGCCCGAGGTAGACGCCAATGAACCACGCCAGGGCAATCGCCAGAAGACCAACGTTCAGAGAAGTCGTGCAGCTGAGAATGACAGCCAGGGCCAGAGCGCAGAGTGTGATGATTCCGAGATTCATGATTCGTTAAGCCGACCGATGCTGCCATGATGAGAAGGCGGAATCAAGCTGATTGGTGGTGGGGATGGGGAAGCGGATCTGATCAATGTTCAATTCTCAATTCCCAATTCTCATCCGATCGGATGGGAATTGGGACATGAGCGGAGCGAATGCAAGCCCGGCAGGGCGCAGCCATTAAAAGACGAACATTGATCAGATCCCCGGATTGCCTTTCGTTGGCCAGACTTCCATTACACGTTCACCGCGCGTGGCATAGATCCGATCATAAAGGTTTACCGTCGGGTCACAGTGCGGGGGGATGAACTCGATCTGGTCACCAAGCCGAACCGGATGCGACGGTTTGTCCAGAAGGAGGATGCCGTGTTCGTCTCCGCCCCACTGCCATCGGACTCCATCGAGACCGACGGCCTCGGGTCCAAAGGGGCGATCGGTGGCGAATGATTTGTATCCTGCATCGACGGTGACGCGATCCGGATGACTGGCACTGATCACCGTCGCCAGTACGGTCATAGCCGGAGCAAAATCCTCGCCGATGATCCGTCGATATGCCACATCCATGAGCGGGTATGAGCCTGCCTGGATTTCGGTGACTTCTGGAATCGTCGTGTCGATATCCCACGTGCCCGTGGAGGCACCCGTCAAAGTCCGGGCATCGAGTCCTGCAGCGAGAAGTTCGCGTTGGATCGCTATGGCCTGCGCGAATGCTTTCGTGGAGTGCGTTCGCCGTTCGTTTGCGCCTTCGGTATGCGAGCCGCTGACCGAGTATGCCTGAAGCCCCACAAAAACAAGATTCTTCGAACCTGCAATTTGTCGTGCGAGGGCAATTGCACGCTCGTCACACGGTATGCCAGTGCGATGATCGCCGACATCCAGATCGACCAGCATTTGAATCGTTGTTCCCACTCCTGCAGCAGAATCCTGATACATGCGTGCTTGTTCGGGATGGTCCACCACCACACGGATGTCGGCACCGGATTTCGTCAGGGCGGCGATGCAGTCGGTCTTGACGCGGGCTGCCACAGGCGTCGTCAGTAGAACGCCAAGCCCGGCTCCAGTCATCCACTGCAGCTCCGACAGGGTTGCGACGCATACGCCAACGGCCCCAGCCTTCACCTGCCGTCTCGAAATCTCGACACACTTGTGCGCTTTCGCATGCGGGCGGAGGTGCTTGCCGGCCATGGATACGGCGTTCTGCATTTTCTCGATATTGGATTCGAATCGGTCCAGATCGACCAGGAGAGCCGGTGTTTGCAAATTGAGCTTCGATGATTGCGTGGTCATGGGCATAGTTTCGTAGGATAAACGAATCCAGGTGTTTCAGATTGGAATAGAGCTTGGCAAGCGGGGAGGGTAGACAAGTTCAGGAAGAGAATTAGTTTGGAATTTGACCTACCACCCCGGCCTTCGGCCACCCCTCCTGTGCCAGGAGGGGAAGCGGCCTGCACATTTTCAAACTGAAGGAGGTTCTATGAATTACTCGAAATTAGTGATTGTCAGTATTCTGATGTTGATCCTTTCCAGCGAGGCTATGGCTCAACAGCCGGGCGTGACGTCCAAAACGTCCAGTAAGTACCGAAAGATTTTTACGATTGCGGGCGGTGGAGGGGGCTTTGCGATTGGCATGTTTGCGGGACTATCGGCGTATGACGACGCAATCGACTCGGACAGGAAGGTGACGACAGCTGCAATCGTGGGAGGCGCTGGCGGCGCCGTCGGGGGATATCTGCTGGGACGGGTACTGGACAAGCGGCGAGACCGGGCGAATCAATCACACCCACGCACCGTTCAACTGTCACCTCTTTTGTCTACCGGCACAAAGGGCGTTCACATGTCGCTTTCGTTTTGAAAAGCGTCAGTGATCGCTGTCCCTTTTTAGTTCCCGGGACAGCCACGCCCGCGCGAGGCTCCAGTCGCGTCTCACCGTTGCCACAGAAACGTTGAGGGCTTCGGCAGTTTCTTCCTGGCTCAATCCTCCAAAGAAGCGCATCTCCACAATCTGGCTCTTTCGTGGGTCGATTGCTTCGAGCTCCTGCAGGACTTTATCCAGCGCGAGTACGTCGGCGCTCTGTGGGGCGGGAAGGCCGACAGCTTCGACGAAGGAAACCTGTATCGCTTCGCCTCCCCGTTTCACGCTGCCGCGGTTACGCGCATAATCCACGAGCACGCGGCGCATCATGTTGGCGGCCATTCCGAAAAAGTG
>Ga0184628_10000455_pt1 | contig 22522 bp, 4 predicted proteins | sample PLM4_5_b1_FD_133149 | JGI IMG/M metagenome (GOLD analysis project Ga0184628, IMG submission 133149) | Groundwater sediment microbial communities from an aquifer in East River, Colorado, USA - PLM4_5_b1 | ecosystem: Environmental > Terrestrial > Soil > Riparian zone | place: USA: East River... | reverse complement strand
GCCGGTGATCGACTTCAAGAGAAGCTTCCCGGACAACAGTTGGGATCCGTCCAATCCGGACGGCGATGCGCTGCCCGATGGCTATCGGGTGCAGACCGACACCTCGGGCTCGTTCAAGGCGCTTCTCTTTGACCAGCCGGTAATTGGGGCATCGGCCGAGAACGTGACGCTGCGTATCTCGGAGTTCGTGTACATCACCGGTAGCATCGCTTTCGAGAAGGGACCGGTGCGAAACGTGCAGCTCGGCGGCGGACTCTTCGGCGATGCGACCGGCGATGTGGCCGGGTTGCTGGAAGACTTCGGCCTGCCGGCCGACACGCCGATCCCGCTCCTGCAGGACTCGAAGGCACTTCAGTTCCTGACCGTCGGCGCGTCCAACGTACACGCCTTCATCGGCATGGACGGCCCCTACTGGGTGGATACGAACGGCAACGGCCAGATCGATCGCGATCCCATTACGAACAAGATCGTCGCGTCCGAGGTCAACGCGGACGCCGTCGGACTGGTGATCGACGACTTCGACTTCGGCATGGCCATCATGAAGCCGGTCGACCCGCTCGACCTCGGGGCGTACTTCGCCCTTAAGGCAAGCGCCGAGATGATCAGCCTGGTGGGTATCGAGGACGTGACCCTCTCGGCGCAGGACATCATCGTCGAGGTGAACCAGTCCACACCGAGCGTGTTCGGCCTGTCGCTCTTCCCGGTGGTCGACTTCGCCGCCACCTACCCGAGTGAACTCCAGCCGTTGTTCCAGATACTGTCCGGCGGCGACGGCACCATTACCGTTGCCGAGCTGACCAATGCCATCGGCAGTGGCCATGGCGTCACCAGCAACATTACGACCGTCGACCAGTTGGTCGCGCTCCTCGACGTGGGCGGCGCGCCGCCGCCTAGCGGCGGACCCGACGGACTCCTCTCGGTAGCCGAAGTTGTCGATCGGCTCACCGACACCTTCAAGCAGGCCATCGCGCCCTCGCAGACGCAGACCAACCTCGCACGCATCCTCGCTGCCGATTCCGACGGCGACGAGAAGTTCGACCCCGCAGGCTACGAAGTCAATACCGGAGGCACTCCGGTCTATCTCGGCATGAGCACTTCGCTCATCCGGGCGCAGGGTTTCGTCGAGCTCAGGGTTCTGGACAACCTCTTCGTCACCGGCAGCATCGCTTTCGAGCTGGGGCCGACGCAGGAAGTGACGTTGACTGACGGCAGCACCAAGACCGTCACCACCATGACGATCGGTGCGGCCGACGTCACGGCCTTCATCGGCGCTAACGGACCGTACTGGACCGACCTGAATGGCAATCACAGCGTCGATGCAGCGACCGAGCTGAGCAGCACTGCGGTCGGCTTCCACATCACCGACCTCGACGTGGGCATCATGCTCATGGCGTCGACGGCGCCCCTCGATCCTGCCGTGTACCTCGCCGCCAAGCTCAATGTCCACAGCTTCGGGCTGGTCGGTATCGACGGGCTTACCGCGACCGGCGCCTTCGACGTCGAGCTGAACGTCGGTCTCGGCACGTCAGGCATCCATGTCGTCGATTTCGTGGAGAGCTTCAGCGAGGCGGTGGCGCTGTATGAGCTGATCGATACCAGCAACAACGAAGTCATCGAAACTGCCGAGCTAAACGACGCGCTCGCCGCCGGCTATGTCGGCGAAAGCATCACGAACGTTGCGCAGATGGTTGCCGTGCTCAATACGAGCAACGGTCCGCCGGACGCCTATCTGACCATCAGCGAAGTCCTGGCGAAGCTCAACGACAGCTTCGAGACCGACCATCAGGCCGCCATCGACGCCCTGGACGTCGACGGCAACGGCCGACTCAATACCGGGTTCGAAGTCAATACCGGCAATCCTGCAGCGCCGGTCGTTCTCGATTTCGACCAGTTCCTCATCAGCATCCAGCTCGGCGGCGAGATCGAGCTGGAGGACGTCTTCCGCATGTACGGGGTGTTCCTGTTCGAGGTCGATCCGACCGGTTTGAAAGCCTTTGTCGCTGCTGGCCTCGAAATCGGCCCGGACATCGGCGCCGGCCAGGGCAGCAAGCTCTTCGCCATGAACACCCTCGGTGCGCTGGTGATCAACGGCGACGGGGTCGCGGCCGACCTGCAGATCTCGGTCACCATCGGCGGCGCGTTGAGCGAGTTTCTGCAGCTCGACGCGACCGCGCGGCTGGTGTTCAACACCACGGGTGACGATCAGCCGATCACCATACCTGCCAAGTACGTCGATTTCCTGCTCGGCAATGACAGCGTCCCGGCCTCGGAGGATGTCGACACCACTCTGCTAGGCGGCCTGACGCTGACCCCGCAGGAATTTGCGCAGCGCTTCACCTTCAATCCTGCTGACGGTACGGCGACTTACACAATCCCCGGCGGCGCACCGCTTGCGGGGGGCGGCAATGCGCCGAACGGGTCCTACCTGCTGGCCACCTTCCATGGCGAGCTGATCATCGCGAGCATTTTCGAGATCACGGCCGACTTCCGCCTGCTGCTCTCCGCGCAGAGATTCGAGCTCGCGTTCACTGGATCTATCGAGCTTGGCGGATTTGGCAGCTTCACCGTGTCCGGCGGCGCGGTCGTCGATGACAACGGCTTCGCTGCTTACGGCGGGCTGTTCATCGACATCAGCCTTGCCGGCGTCCTTACGGTCCGGGGCGATGCGGAGCTGAAGATCAATACGGCTACCGGCGGGGATCCGGTCATCGTCAACGGCCAAAGCATCAATCCCAACACCTACAAGATCGGAATCGCTGCGACGATCAGCCTGTTCAATGTCGTCTCCGCGACGGGAGACGTCGAGCTTGGCGTAGAGAACGGCGTGTTTTCCATTGAGGTGAACGAGCTCAGCATCGATCTGTTCATTCTCAGCGTCGATATTTCCGGCTATATCCGCAGCAATGGCCAGTTCAGCCTGTCCGGGAGCCTTGCACTTACTGGGCTAACGACCAGCGACGGTGAGTGGGGGATTACGGGGGGTATCGGCGTCTCGATCAGCAATTCAGGTTTCTCGGGCTACGGTTCTGTCGGAATCATCGTGTTCGGGGAATCCTTCAACATCGCTTCGGCTCAATTGAGCATCACTGGCGGAAGCGATCCTTCGGTGTTCATCAGGGCGGAGGGACCGCTTAGCGTCTACCTAGAGGTCACGATCAATAACAGCGGCGTCAGTTTCGATGGCGGGCTCGGCTTCCTCGACGACGTCATCGGCGCGATTGCGGATGTTGCCGAGGCCGTTGGAACTGCAGTCGTAGATGCGATCAACGCAGTCGGCGTTGCACTTGACCAGTTGGGAGACGCGATTCTTGAGCTCGGGGCCGCAATAGGGAATGCGATCGTAGGATTTGTCAACGATGTCGCCGGTTTTATTGAGGACGTTGGCGATTGGGTAACGGGGCTCTTTAGCTCCAGTAGAACGGTCTATAACACTTTCCCCCAAAGCCCCAAGTACTCTTACTCGGCGAGCAAGTTCGGAGGCGTCCTGACCATCAACATGAATGGTGGGACGTTGGCGGGTGTCGAATCACCGCTCGCGCTGGCCGTGGTCAACGGCCAGCTGATCGTGGACGGGCCGAATAAAACTGAGCACGTCAAAGTCGCCGAAAAGCAGGATCAGCACAGGCATTGGGACATTGTTAGCTGGGGTCCCTGGCACAACACCGGTTCACCTTACGGTGCCGTGTTCCTCGATATCGAGTACTCGAACCTGATGGCATTTACCGGCGTCACGAGCATTGTCATCCATGGAACCAACGGCAACGAAACTATCGTTCTGGATCAGGCCAGCATCAGCATCCCCACGACCGTCTTCGGCAACAATGGGAACGACACGATCATCACGGGTAGAGGAAACGACCGCGTAGAAGGCGGCAACGGCAACGACATCATCTTTACCAACGCGGGTCAGGACATCGTATACGGTGATGCCGGCGACGACGTTCTCGTGGGCGGCACCGGCAACGATGTCCTCATCGGAGGCCTGGGTAACGATGTGCTGGATGAGAGCCAGAACCGAGGCAGCAACCGGAATATTCTGCTTACGGAGCAGAATATTCTTGATGGCGGTGGCGGCAATGACGTGATTCTCGGTTCCCCCGGCATGGACATCATCATCGGCGGCGACGGCAATGACGCCATGATGGGCCTCAACAACGAGGATACGTACCTCTTCTCTGACGGCTTTGGTACCGATACCTTTGCGGATTACCGCGGCACCGCGGTTCTGGATTTCAGCCAAAGAGCGCTGAACGATTACTTCGGCAATCCGATCCTGAGCTTCGCTGGCGTAACGAATGGCCTGCTCATAGGGGTGACCGACAGCGGATTGACTGCATCAAGAGCAGGCGACAACCTGGTGATCGAAGCCTTCATCGAAATCGGACAAACAACCGCCTACGCTGACTTCCAGATCGCCCGTGTAGTTACCGGCGCAGGCAATGACGTCGTCTCTGTGACCGCGCTGCCGGAATACCGCATGGACTTCGTGGATAGCGGCGGCAGCGACACGTTCACTTTCAACTTCGATCAGGCCGATACCGACCAGGCGGTCGCCACAGTCAACATTTCTGACAACGCCGGCAGCCTGGACCGCATCCTGCTGGGCGTGGATTCGACCGGCCACCACATCCTTCTGCATCCCCAGGCCGTCCTGCTGAACAACCTGAATCTCACGTTCAGCACGGGCGTCGAGCAGCTCAGCCTGACCGACGGCGCGGTTGCCACCACGATCACAACCGGCTCTGGGTTCGAAGACCTTCTGGTCAAGAACGGCGTGACGATCACTTCGGCGACGAACGGCCAGATCGAGCTGATCGCCTGGGACAATCTCAACCTGCAGTCCGGCGCGCTCATCGCCACGTTCGGTGACGTCATCGTCCGCGGCGACAACGACGGCGCCGCCGACGTGCCGGGCGCCGTCATCGACCTGTTCGGCGCGATCAATGCGAACAACGTCGCGGTGTACGGAAAGGACGACAGCGACATCATCACCGTCGCCAGGGTGTCGAGCGGCGCCCAGACTACCGTCTACGCCGGCGGCGGCAACGACACGATCAACGCCGGAGCTTCCGGCGGAACCATGAACGAAATCCGCGCAGAGCTCCACGTCTTCGGCGAGGGTGGAATCAACACCCTCAACGCGAACGACACGGGCGACACGAACCCGAACACCGGCTCGCTGACCTTCGACACGATCTCCGGCATCCTGGCTAACGGCGGCTTCGTCACTTACGACTCGATCGCGACGCTGAACGTTGGCCTTGGGAGCGGCGCAGACACGTTCACGATTGCGAGCACGCACGCGGGCGCGACCAACGTCAACGGCAACAACGGCGGCGACACGATCAACGTTCGGGCGATCAGCGGCCCGACCACGGTCAACGGCGGCAACGATTCCGATACATTCAACGTCGGCGGCATCGGCGGGCAGGGCGTCGACGGCATCGGGGCTGTCCTGACCATCAACGGCAACGACCCAACGAGCGGCAGCGACGTGCTGAATGTGGACGACACGGGCGACGCGAACCCGAACACCGGCACGCTGACTTTCAACACGATCACCGGCCTGGACATGGGCGCCGGCAGCATCACCTACGGCACCGTCGAGACGCTGAACATCGGCCTGGGCTCCGGCATCGATACCTTCACCATCGAGTCCACGCATGCGGGCGTGACCACCGTCAGCGGAAACGACGGCGCCGACATCGTCAATGTCAGGAGCATCAGCGGCACCACGACGGTGAACGGCGGCAACGACGGCGACACCTTCAACGTCGGCCATAACGGCACGATCGACAACATCAACGCGCTGCTGACGGTGAACGGCGGCGACGGCGGCGACACGATGAACGTGGACGATTCCACGCCGACCACCATCAACAAGTCCGGCACACTGACCGCGTCCAGCATCAGTGGCCTGGGCCTGGCGCCGCGGATCGACTACTTCGGCCTCGAGACCCTCAACATCTGGCTGGCCGCCGGCAACAACACGTTCAATATCCAGAGCACCAGCGCCGCCACCACCATCTATGCCGGCGAAGGCAACGACATCATCAACGTCGGCAGCCTTGCCCCGGGCACCGTGGACGGCATCGGCGCCAACCTCACCATCAACGGCGAGGAGGGAAGCAACACCCTCAACTTGGACGACACCGGCGACGGCAGCGCTAACACCGGCACGCTGACGGGCACGACGATCAGCGGCCTCGATATGGGCGGCGTCATCACTTACAACTCCATCGCGACGCTGAACATCGGCCTGGGCTTGAACAGCGACGCGTTCATGATCGAGAGCACGCACGTCGGCGTGACCAACGTCAACGGCAACAACGGCGCCGACATCGTCAATGTCAGGACCATCGACGGCGTCACGACGGTCGACGGCGGCAACGATGCCGACACCTTCAACGTCGGCAGCAACGCAGCCGGAGTCGTCGGCAACCCGAACAACAACACCGGCGGCACGGTCAACTCCATCCGGGCGGCGCTCACGGTTCGTGGCCGCGCCAGTAACGACGCGCTCAACGTGGACGACTCGGGTGACACGGACCCGAACGCAGGCACGCTGACGGCGACCACGATCACCGGCCTGGGGCTCAGCGCGAGCGGCATTGCGTACGAGACACTCGAGACGGTCAATATCAACCTCGGCTCCGCCAGCGACGTCTTCAACGTCCAGAGCACCAGCGCGCTCACCAACCTGAACCTTGGCGGCGGCGACGACCGGATCTATGTCTCCTCCAACGCCAACGCAAACCTGGGCAACGCCGCCGCGATCGACTTCCTCACCGGCCACCTGGACGGCATCGACGGCACGCTGAACATCGACGCCGGTGCTGGCCGCCACACGCTCATGATCAGCGACGAGGCGGCGACCGCGGGCGACGCCAACGTCCTGATTACCGACGTCTACGCGGCCGCGGCGGCCCGCGTCGCGAACGTGGCCGCGAACGCCGAGGTCTTCATGACCGGCCTGGCGCAGGGCGCGATCACCTACCGCGCCGCTTCGAACGGTACCTTGGCTGCCGGCGTCACCGTCTGGACCGGCTCGGGGGCGGACCTGATTGCGGTCAACGGCTCGCACGAGCGCGCCGACGTGCGCACGGTCACGACCCTGAATACCGGCCTGGGCAACGATCGCGTGACCCTCGACCTAGACACGGACGAGGACGGCTTCTTCGTGCTGAACACCCAGGGGCCGTACAGCGACCCGGCGGCCAATGACGACGACTACGTCGACGGCTCGGCCTCGACCCAGAGCCTGGTGGTGTTCGGCGGGCAGGGTAGCGACAACCTCACCGGCGGCCAGAACGACGACATCCTCTTCGGCGACCGCGGCCGCGTCGTGTACTTCGACCGCGAGATCACCGCCACGGAAGCCGAAAACATGACCGATGCGCAGCTCGAGGCGCTCGGCGTGGCGGTGTTCGGCCATGGCGGCCAGGGCGACAAGACCGACGGCGTGATCCGGAAGCTCGGCCTCGTGTTCTCGGTCGACCCGGCGGTCGGCGGCGAAGATGAAGTGAACGGGCTCGAGCGCCGCGACATCGTGTTCGGCGGCGCCGCGGGCGACGTGCTGACCGCCGGCGCGAGCGACGCGGCCAACGACGTGATCGTGGGCGACAACGGCCGCGCGCGCTTCGTCGAAGACGTGCTGGTCGACATCGCGTCGATCAATCCGGAAATCGGCGGCAACGACCACATCACCGCCGGCCAGGGCGCGAACTACATCATCGGTGGCAAGGGCGAGGATGAGATCCTCGCCGGTGGCGACGACGCGGCCGACGTGATCGTCGGCGACAACGGCCGGGCGCAGTTCGCGCCGGCGACCGGCGTGGTGCTCTCGATCGAGAGCATCGCGGCCGCGCACGGCGACGACGACATCATCACCGCCGGCAACGGCCCGAACACCATCATCGGCGGTAGCGGCAACGACAGCATCACTGCCGGCAACGGGGCGGCGGCCGACGTCATCATCGGCGACAACGGTAAGGCCCTGTTCTCGGGCGGCAAGCTGACGAGCATCGAGACCACCGACTTCTCGTTCGGCGGCAACGACACCATCTTCGCGGGCAACGGGCCCGACGTGGTCCTGGGCGGCGCGTTTAACGACAAGATCGACGCCGGCACGGATGCCTCGCGCGACGTGGTGCTGGGCGACGACGGCATCGCGCTCTTCACGGTGGACGGCGTGCTGACCGAGATCCGCAGCCTGGCGCCGAGCCTCGGCGGCATCGACGAAATCGTGGTCGGCGGGGGCGACGACGTCGCGATTGGCGGCGGCATGACCGACTTCATCAACGTCGACCCGGTCACCCGCGCCAACATCGGCGTCGACTCGGGCCGCGACGTGTTCGTCGGCGACAACGGCTTCGCGCGGTTCGCGGCGGTCGGCGGCCAGAGCGTGCTGCTCGAGATCAGAACCACGGACGAAACGTACGGCGACGACGACTTCATCTTCGCGGCCAACGGGCAGGACACGGTGCTCGGCGGCGCGGGCAACGACATCATCGACGCCGGCACCGACGCCTCGCGCGACATCGTGCTCGGCGACAACGGCTTCGGCCTGTTCGACCTGGTGATGGTCGGCGGCGAGCTGCGCAGCGTCCTGCGCGAGATCAGCAGCGAGGAAACGCATCTTGGCGGGCAGGACCAGATCGTGGTCGGCGACGGCGACGACGTCGTGATCGGCGGCAAGGACACCGACTACATCAACTTCACCCGCCCGGCCACGCCGAGCGGCACGCCGCAGCCGATCGGCGTCGACAGTGGCGCCGACGTGATGGTCGGTGACAGCGGCTCCGCCCTGTTCGACACCGCTTCCGGTATCAGCCTCGTGGTGCGCGTCGAGACCATGGACGCCCTCAACGGCGACGATGACTTCATCTTCGCCGGCAACGGTCCGGACACCGTGCTGGGCGGCAGCGGCGCCGACCTCATCGTCGCCGGCGGCGACGACGCGGCCTCCGACATCGTGCTGGGCGACAACGGCTGGGCGACGTTCACCACCTCGCGCGCCGTGATCCAGATCACCAGCACCGATCCGCTGCAAGGCGGCGATGACGTCATCACCACCGGCAACGGTCCGGACGTGGTGCTGGGCGGCAGCGCGAGGGATATCGTGTTGGCGGCGGCGACGGACGATGCGGCGAGCGCGTTCCTCGGCCTGATCGGCACCGCCTTCACGATTACGCCGGCACTGGTGGCGCAGCTCATCGCCACGGGCGCGGGGGACGACGCGCGCGACGTGGTGCTGGGCGACAGCGGCGAGGTGCAGTTCTTCAACGACGCGCTGAACACGCCGATGCTGATCAAGACAATCTCGCCGGAGACGGGCGGCATCGACCTGATCAACGTCGGCAACGGCTCCGACGTGGTCATGGGCGGCAGCGCCGACGACCTGATCCTCTCCGGGGGGACGGACCAGGCCTCCGACATCGTGCTGGGCGACAACGGCGAAGCGCACTTCCTGGGTGCGTTCATCCTCGACAAGATCCTGAGCGACGCGCCGGAAGAGGGCGGCAACGACATCATCACCACCGGCAACGGCCCGGATGTGGTCCTGGGAGGCAGCTTCCAGGACGTCGTGCTCGCCGCGGCCACCGACGGCGCGGCGGTCGACTTCCTCAACCTGCTCGGGGCCGGCACGATCGCGGTCAATCCGGTGCTGGTGGCCCTGCTGATCGGCACCGGCGCGGGCGATGACGCGCGCGACGTGGTGCTGGGCGACAGCGGCGAGGTGCAGTTCTTCAACGACGCGCTGAACACGCCGAAGCTGATCAAGACGATCTCGCCGGAGACGGGCGGCATCGATCTGATCAACGTCGGCAACGGCTCCGACGTGGTGATGGGCGGCAGCGCCGACGACCTGATCCTGGCCGGCGGCGACGACGCAGCCTCCGACATCGTGCTGGGTGACAACGGCGAAGCGAGCTTCATCGGCACTTTCATCCTCGGGGAGATTCGCTCGAGCACGACCGATCCGGAAACCGGCGGCAACGACATCATCACGACGGGCAACGGTCCGGACGTGGTGCTGGGCGGCAGCTTCAGGGACATCGTGCTGGCGGCGGCCAACGACTCCGCGGCGATTGCCTTCCTCGACCTGCTGGGCACGGACTACGCGATCACGCCGGCCCTGGTGGCGCAGTTGATCGCCACGGGCGCGGGGGATGACGCGCGCGACGTGGTGCTGGGCGACAGCGGCCGGGTGGTGTTCTTCAACGATGCGCTGAACACCCCGAGCCTGATCGAGACCATTTCGCCGGAGACGGGCGACATCGACCTCATCAACGTCGGCAACGGTCCGGACGTGGTGATGGGCGGCAGTGCCGACGACCTGATCCTCGCTGGCGGCGACGACGACGCGTCCGACCTCGTGCTCGGGGACAACGGCGAGGCGCGGTTCGCGCGGCCCTTCGTTCTCGACTCCGTCGTCAGCACCGCCCCCGAGCTCGGGGGCAACGACATCATCACCGTGGGCGACGGCCCGGATGTGGTGCTGGGCGGCAGCTTCAGGGACATCGTGCTGGCGGCGGCCAACGACTCTGCGGCGATCGCCTTCCTCGACCTGCTGGGCGCAACGCTCGACATCACCCCGGCGCTGGTGGCGCAGCTCATCGCCACGGGCGCGGGCGATGACGCGCGCGACGTGGTGCTGGGCGACAGCGGCCGGGTGCTGTTCTTCGACGACGCGCTGAACACCCCGAGCCTGATCGAGACCATTTCGCCGGAGACGGGCGACATCGACCTGATCAACGTGGGCAACGGTCCGGACGTGGTGATGGGCGGCAGCGCGGGCGACGTGATCCTGGCCGGCGGCGACGACGCCGCGCCGGACATCGTCCTCGGGGACAACGGCCGAGCCGTGTTCCTGGAAGACCACGCCTTCGTGCTGAAGCTGATCGAGAGCACCGCGCCGCAGCTGGGCGGCAACGACATCATCACCACAGGCGACGGCCCGGACGTGGTGCTGGGCGGCGCCGACCGCGACATCGTGCTGGCGGCCGCCAACGACGCCGCGGCGGCCGCCTTCCTCGACATCCTTGCGGTGCCGAACTACGAGGTCACGCCGGCGCTGGTGGCCCAGCTGCTGGCGCTGCCGGCCGGCGACAGCGCCAGGGACATCGTCCTCGGCGACGACGGCCGCGCCGACTTCGTGGACGGCATCCTGGTCGAGATCAAGACCATTGCTCCCGCAGAGGGCGACAACGACGCCATCTCCACCGGCAACGGCCCCGACGTCGTGATGGGCGGCGGCGGGAACGACCTGATCCTTGCCGGCGGCAACGACGACGCGTCAGACCTGGTGCTGGGCGACAACGGCCGCATGACCTTCGGCGGCACCGAGACCTACGACGCAGGCGAGGACGCGTCGACGATCAGCTTCAACTTCACGGGCTCGGGCGACGCCACCGTGATCACCGGCGTGGCCGGTGCGCCCGCGGTCGCGGCGGGCAACTGGAACAACCTCGAGGGCGGCGGGTACCGCGTCTACGGCAACGAGGAAGACGAGCGCGTGCGCTTCGACGACGGCAGCACGGCCGTGGGCATCACGATCGAGTGGGGCGTCGACTTGGATTCCTACGACCGGGGCGGCGCGCTTGCCGACAACCACAGCCAGATCCGCGCGGACGGCGACCAGAACCGGCGCCTGTTCAACGGCTACCTCTACAGCAGCACCCACGACACGCTGGGCGTGAACATACGCGGCCTCGCGAGCCATTACCGGTCCTACGACCTCTACGTCTACCTGGACGCGGACGACCAGCACTCGCTCGACAACACGTCCGTGCGCCGCATCAGTGACGGCAGCACCGCCTACTACCTGGACGATGCCGAGGGCAACACGTTCCGGGGCGAGTACGTCGAGGCCGCCTCGCTCTCGCCGGTGACCGCGACCGCGGGCAACTACGTGGTGTTCAGGGGCCTCAGCGCCGACGCCGTCTCGATTCGCATCGACGACGTGTCGACGGGCTCGGACAACCGGCCGGCGCTTGCAGGCCTCCAGGTGGTCGGCCGGCACCACCCGATCGACCGCGTCGAGTCGATCGACCCGTCCTACGGTGGCGACGACTTCATCGTCACCGCGGGCGGGCCGGACCTGGTGTTCGGCGGCCTGGGCGACGACACGATCCTCACCTACGGGCCCGCGGTGCGGGGCGGCATGGATGCCGACCTGATCGCCGGCGACCACGCGCGCGCCACGCTGGTGTTCGGCCAGGTGGTCGATTTCCACACCACCCATCCGACGCATGCCGGCAACGACCTCATCGTCAGCGGCAACGGCAACGATGTGGTGTTCGGCGGCGAGGGCAACGACACCATCCGCACCGGCGTGGAAGGTGTCTTCGACAACGGCGACATCCGTGTCATCAGCATCAACTTCGGCGCCAAGGACGAGGGTTCCACCGTTACGGGCACGGCCGGCGCGGTGCAGGCGGGCAACTGGAACAACCTCGAGACAGGCAAGGTCAACTGGGGCCACGACCCCGACTTCTTCGCCAACCTGCAGTTCGGCAACGGCCTGCCGGCGACCGGCGTGAGGATCACCTGGGGCGCAGACCTGGGTTCGTCGCACTCGGAAGCCGCCAATGTCGCGCGCCACGACCAGATCGATCCTGACACCCAGAACACGAGGCTGTTCGACGGCTACCTGGTCACCGATACCGACGACACGCTGGGCGTGGACGTGAGCGGCCTCGGCGCCCACTTCAGCACCTACGACGTCTACGTCTACCTCGACGCGGACAACGAGACCTCGCAACGCGGCGAATCGGTGCGGCGCATCGGCCTGGGCGCGGCCAGCTACTTCTACCTGGACGATCCGGACGGCAACACCTTCGCGGGCGAGTTCGTGGAAGTGACCTCGGACACCCTCGAAGGCGCGCAGTCCGGCAACTACGTCGTGTTCCGCAACGTCACCGGCGGCGGGTTCTCGCTGCGCATCGACAACGTGCCGCCGTACCACCAGGACTTCAGGAACCGGCCCGCCATCACCGCGATCCAGATTGTCGGCGGGCCGGCCAAGGACGCGGTCGTGATCGGCGGCGACTTCGAGGAGGACGTAGTCCTCGGCGACAGCGGCCGCGTGCGCATCCACCAGGGCGTGATCTACGAGATCGAGTCCACGGAGCTCGCCAACGGCGGCGCCGCGTTCGACGCCGATACGATCGGCACCGGCGACGCGGGCGACCTCGTGCTGGGCGGCAACGGGCCGGATGTCATCGCCGCCGGCACGGGCGACGACATCGTGCTCGGCGACAACGCCCGCATCACGCTGTTCCAGGGCCGCATCATCGGCCTTGAGCACGAAAGCTACGACGGCTGGCAGCTCAACGACTGCCGCGACCACGGGCACGACGATGATCATGATGGTGACCAGTACGACGACCGCCACTACTACGGCGACGACCATCGGCACGACGACGACGACCACCACTACTCGCACGAGCACGGGCACGACGACGATCACGACCACGGCCGGCGCGACTTCGATCCGTACGACGTCCCCGGCATCGAGCTGCTGGGCGCGGCGATCGGCGGCGGCGACACCATCGAAGGCGGCGCCGACGACGACCTGATGTACGGGCAATTCGGCGACGACACCTACGTCTTCAGCGGCGGCGCTCTGGGCAACGACCGCGTCATCGAGGCGGGCGAAACCGATTGCGACCTCCCCAACGACCTGCGCGACCGGCTCGACTTCAGCGGCTTCGTCCAGGCCATCGATATCGACCTGGGAACCACCGACAGGCAGTTGTTCGCCAGCGGCACCACGGTCAACCTGAAGCTGACGCTCTCGTCCTCGACCGGTCTGGAAGGCGTGCTGGGCAGCGCGTTCGACGACGACATCGACGGCAACAGCCGCGACAACTTCCTCTACGGCCTGGTCGGCAATGACGAGATCGAGGGCGAGGACGGCGACGACCTGCTCGAAGGCGGCCTCGGCAATGATTGCCTCTACGGCGGCGACGGCAACGACCGGCTCTACGGCGGCGATGGCGACGATGCCCTGTATGGCGGCGCCGGCGACGATGTTCTCGAAGGAGGCGTCGGGATCGACCGGCTCTACGGCGACAGCGGCGATGACCTGCTCGACGGCGGCGCGGGCAACGACCGCATCGAAGGCGGCAGCGGGCACGACCTGCTGACCTTCGCCGGCGCGACCACCGGGGCAGTCGTGACGCTTACTTCCGGTGGCAACGGCACTGCCAAGGATGGCCAGGGCGGTACCGACATCCTGCGCACCAGCATCGAAGGCGCCATCGGCACCGACTGGGCCGACACGCTGACCGGCAACGACGAGTGCAACGAATTCCGCGGCATGGGCGGAAGCGACCTTATCGACGGCAAGGGCGGCGACGACGTGCTGCTCGGCGGCGCCGGCAACGACCGCATCCTTGGCGACCGCGGCAACGACTATATCGAGGGCGGCGCCGGCGACGACGTCATCGACGCCGGACGCGACGATGACGTGGTCGTATGGCACGAGGGCGAGGGCAACGACACCATCGACATGGGCGACGGCTCGCAGGACCGCGTGTGCATCATCACCGGCGCCTCTGACGACGTCCTTATGGTGACGAGCACCGCCAAGGACAAGGTCACGGTCTCCGGAACCACCGCCGGCTGGGGCATCAACCTTATCCGCGGCGACGTAATCGACATCGATACCGGCGCCGGAAATGACCGGGTCACCGTGGGCAACCTCGCCAATACCGACGTGAACGAGATCGTGGTTGTGCTCGGCGCGGGCAACGACCGCCTCGACGCGTCGGCGTCGAGCACCAGCATCAGGGCCGACGGCGGGGCCGGCAACGACGTCCTCATCGGCGGGTCAGGCGCCGACGTGCTGTGCGGCGGTACCGGCGACGACCAGCTCTTCGGCGGCGCCGGCAAGGACTGCCTGGACGGCGGCCCGGGCGTAGACCTGATAACGGATCCGGACGACCGGAACTGGAAGTGGTGGGAGTGACTGGGACAACCGCGTGGGCGGATCGGGCTCTGACACTCTCGTACATTGAGCTGCTGAAAGTCGGCCCTTGACTCTATAAAGGGCGTTGGCCTCCCCCCGGCAACCGGATACGATAGCCGCCCGGGGGTTCCATGGCAGATCACGACGGCATCAGGTCGATCACCGATGCCAGACGCGCTGCAGGCGAAGCAGATTCCGAGTCGTACGACTCGGAGTTCTGGACCCGGCTCACCCATGCCGCGGACGCGAGCTCCTTTGCCGCCAGTTGGCTCGATATCCAGTGCCGATCGCTTGACGGGGTAGTTCGCGGGGTCGTCGTCCTGCGCACCTCGGAAGCCGGCACGTTTGCCCCGATCGCGTTGTGGCCCGAAGGCATTGAAGGCCACCCGAAGCTCGCCGCGGTGGTGGAAAGCACCCTGGCGCAACGGCGTGTCGTCATCCAAGGCGCAAAGCGCGGTGCGCAGCGGCAGGATCCCGCCTTCATCGGCCACCCCATCCTCGTCGACGATGAGCTTTACGGTGTCGCGGCGCTCGAGGTCGAGGGCCGAGCGGAAGCGGCCCTGCGCGCCCTCGTGCAACGCCTGGGTTGGGGGATCGGCTGGCTCGAAGCCCTTGCCCGGCGCAAGACCTTCACCAGCAAGGCGCGCCTGGTCACGGTGCTGGAACTCATCGCGACCTCCCTGCAACACGAGCGCTTCCAGGCCGCCGCGACGGCAGTCGTCACCGAGCTCGCCACCACGCTCGCCTGCGAACGGGTCAGCGTCGGCTTCCTGAAGGGCCGGCACATTTACCTGCGCGCGCTCTCGCATAGCGCGGCCTTCGGCAAGAAGACGAACCTGGTCCGGGCCCTCGAGGCGGCGATGGACGAAGCCGCGGACCAGTTTGCGACGGTCAACTATCCGGCGCGCAAAGGAGGGCCCTTCCAGGTCACCCGCGCGCATGCCGAATTGACCCAGCAACATGGGGCCGGGGCGGTCTGCACGATCCCCCTGACCGCAGGCGGGAAGGTGCTCGGGGCCTTGGTTCTGGAGCGCCCGGTCGGCGAGGAGTTCGACGCCCGGACCGTGGAACTTTGCGAGCACGCTGCCTTGCTGGTGGGCCCGGTGCTCGACGTCAAGCGATTGGAAGACCGCTGGCTGCTGCAAAAGGCGGCAGACAGCCTGGAGGCGCACGCGCGTCACCTCGTGGGCCCGCGCCATGTCGCCCTGAAACTCTGGGTCGCGGCCGCGGTGGTGGCGACGTTGTTCTTCGCCATCGTCGAGGGCGACTACCAGGTCACGGCGCATGCGGCGCTCGAAGGTACGGTGCAGCGCGCGGTCGCGGCGGCGATTCCGGGCTACATCGCCGAGGCCCGTGCGCGCGCCGGCGACGTGGTGCGCAAAGGCGACCTGCTCGTCGCGTTCGATGACCGGGACCTGCGGCTCGAACGCCTGAAATGGGTGAGCCAGCGCGCCCAGCGAACCAGCGAGTACCGCGAGGCCCTGGCGGGCCATCAGCGCGCGCGCGTACAGGTGCTCGGCGCACAACTCGAGCAGGCAGAGGCGCAGCTCGCCCTCATCGAAGAGCAGCTCTCGCGCACCCGCATCCTGGCGCCGTTCGACGCGATCGTCGTGAAGGGCGATCTGAGCCAGTCGCTCGGCGCGCCGGTCGAGCGCGGCAACGTGCTCTTCGAACTGGCGCCGCTGGACGCCTACCGCATCATCATGAAGGTGGACGAACGCGACATTACGAGCATCGCAGTAGGCCAGGGCGGCAACCTTGCGCTCTCCAGCATGCCGCACGACCCGCTGCCGCTGGTGGTGGAGAAGATCACCCCGGTCTCGGTGGTCGAGGAGGGCCGCAATTTCTTCCGCGTGGAAGCGGCCGCGCAAGGCGGCATCGAGAAGCTGCGCCCGGGGATGGAGGGCGTGGGCAAGATCCACGTCGAACAACGCAAGCTGATCTGGATCTGGACGCACAAGATCGTGCACTGGCTGCGCATGTGGGTCTGGTCCTGGTGGCCGTAAAGGCGGACCCGCGTGAGTGACGCGCTTTTCAGCCCTTCCTGGTATCGGGTCGCAGGGCTCAAGCCCCGCATCCGCGCGCATGCCCTGATTCACCGCCATGCCTATCGCGACAAGGTCTGGTTCGTCCTCCAGGATCAGGCCGCCGGGCGCTCCCATCGCTTCTCCCCGGCCGCGCACCATTTCATCGGCCTGATGGACGGCGACCGGACGGTACAGCAGCTCTGGGAGGCGACCGGCACGCACCTCGGCGACGCCGCGCCCACGCAGGAAGAGGTCATCCGGCTGCTTGGACAGCTGCACTCCGCCGACGCGCTGCTCTGCGACGTGCCCCCGGACAGCATGGAAGTTTTCCGGCGACACCAGCGGCACGAAAGGATGGAGTGGAAGCGTCGCCTGTGGACACCGCTGGCCCTGCGTTTTCCGTTGATCGATCCGGACCGCTTCCTGGAACGCACCATGCCCGTGGTGCGACCGCTGTTCGGCTGGTTCGGATTGCTGCTTTGGCTGGCCGTGGTGGGCACCGGGGTGGTGCTGGCGGCGTCCCACTGGACCGATCTGACCGAGAACGTGATGGATCGGATCCTCGCGCCGCAGAATCTCTTGTTGCTGTGGCTGGTGTATCCGGTGGTCAAGGCGCTGCACGAACTCGGACACGCGTACGCGACCAAGCGATGGGGCGGCGAGGTGCACGAAATCGGCATCATGCTGCTGGTGCTCACGCCGGTGCCCTACGTCGACGCCTCGGCGTCATGGGGATTCCGCGACAAGTACCGGCGCATGGTGGTCGGCGCCGCCGGCATCGCGGTGGAGCTGTTCCTCGGCTCGCTGGCGCTTTTCATATGGCTGAGCGTCGAGCCCGGCGCGGTGCGCGCGGTGGCCTACAACGTGATGCTGATCAGCGGCATCTCGACGCTGCTGTTCAACGGCAACCCGCTGCTGCGCTTCGACGGCTACTACGTGCTGGCCGACGCCCTCGAGATACCGAATCTGGGCACGCGCGCCAACAAGTACCTCGGCTACCTCTTCCAGCGCTACGTCTGCGGCGTCAAGGACGCCGAGAATCCGGCGGAGTCGCCGGGCGAGCGCGCCTGGATGATCGTGTACGGCATCGCCGCGTTCTTCTACAGGATGTTCATCATGTTCGTCATCATCCTGTTCATCGCCGGGAGGTTCTTCCTGATCGGCGTGCTGCTGGCGATCTGGGCGATCGCGACGCAGGTAGTCGTGCCGATCGGCAAGAGCGCATCGTTCGTGGCTACCAGCCCGGTTCTGCGCCGCCAGCGCGGACGCGTGGTCGGCATCAGCGTGGTGCTCGTCGTCGCGCTGCTCGGCCTGCTGTTCATCGTGCCGGCGCCGAGCTGGACGCGCGCCCAGGGCGTGGTCGGGGTGCCGGAGGAAGCCCAGGTGCGCGCGGGCACGGACGGCTTCGTCGAGCGCCTGCTCGTTCCCGTCGACAGCGACGTGGTCCGGGGTCAGCCGCTCATCGAGGCCCAGGACCCCTTCCTCCTGACGCGCGTCGCGGTGCTCAAAGCACAACTGCGGGAGCTGAGCGCGCAGTACGACGCCCTGGTGCTGCAAGACCGCGTGCAAGCGGCCATGGTGCGCGAGGAGATGGCTTCGGTGGCGGCGAACCTCCAGCGCTCTCGCGAGCGCGAGGCGGAACTGATCTTCCGCAGTCCCGCCAACGGCCGCTTCGTCGTGCCGAACGCCGCCGATCTGCCTGGCCGCTTCCTCACCAAGGGCCAGCTCGTCGCCTACGTCGTCGAGCCGAAAGAGCTCACGGCGCGTGTCGCGGTCGGGCAGGACGACATTGCCCAGGTGCGCCAACGCACCCGGTCCGTCGAGGTAGTGCTGGCGGGTTGGGGCGCCAGTCCCGTGCCGGCGCAGATCCGTCGCGAGGTGCCGGCAGGTTCGCGGCAGCTGCCGACGGCGGCGCTCGGCAGCGCCGGCGGCGGTCCCTTCGCCGTCGATCCCCGCGACAGGGAAGGCGTCACCGCGCTGGGACGGATTTTTCAGCTGGAGCTCGCGCTGCCCGCCGAGCTGCGCTCCTCGTACCTCGGCGCCCGGGTCTTCGTGCGTTTCGATCAGGGTTTCGAACCCGTGGGGTTCCAGATCTATCGCGCGCTCAGGCAGCTGCTGTTGAGGCAATTCGATGTCTAGCAGCGCCGCGCTGCGTCCCGGAATTGCCCTGGGACGCTACCCGCAGCGCGAGGACTTGCGCGATGGCTGGCTCGATCGGGCCGCAGCCAGCCTGGGCGGGTTCGTCCGGCAGCGCGCCTACGGCCGCAGGCCGGGCCATGAAGAGTTCCTGGCGAGCGTGAACAACGAGGCGCGCGAGCTGAGCGCTTTGACCAACCCGCAGATCAGGGAAAGGGTGCCGGAGCTTCGCAGGCGCCTTTACAGCGAAGGTCTGCAGGAGGAACTCGTGGCGCACGTCTTTGCCCTCGCCCGCGAGATCGCCGATCGCCTGCTGAAAATGCGTCCCTTCGACGTGCAGCTCCTGGGCGGACGCGTCATGCTGGAGGGCAAGGTCGCCGAGATGGAGACCGGCGAGGGCAAGACCCTGACGGCGACGCTTCCCGCTTGTGCAGCTGCGCTCGCGGGCATCCCGGTGCATGTCGTGACGGTCAACGACTTTCTCGTCATGCGCGACGCCGCCTGGATGAAGCCGCTGTATGCGTTCCTCGGTCTTACGGTGGGCACCATCACGGAAGGCATGTCGCCCGAGGCGCGGCGCGCGGCATACGCCTGCGACATCACCTATTGCACGAACAAGCAGCTGGTGTTCGACTATCTGAAGGACCGGCTGATGCTGGGCCAGGAAGCGCGCCACCTGCACCTGCAACTCGAGGGGCTGCACGCCGAACACCCGCGCACCAGCCGCCTGCTGCTGCGCGGACTTTGCTTCGTGATCGTGGACGAAGCCGACAGCGTGCTGGTCGACGAGGCCCGCACGCCGCTCATCATCTCGAATGTCGGCGATACGGCGCACGAGAAGCAGATTTATGGCGAAGCCGTGGGCATGGCGCGAGAGCTGACCTCCGGCGCGGATTTCTCCATTCGTCCCCGAGATCGCGAAGTCGACCTCACCGAGCGCGGCAAGCGCCGCGCGGCCGAGCTGGCGGAGCCCTTTGGCGGGATCTGGATTGGCCCGCGGCGGCGCGAGGAACTGATACGCCGCGCGCTCTCCGCGCTGTACCTGTTCCAACGCGACAAGCAGTACCTCGTGCGCAACGACAAGGTGCAGATCGTCGACGAGTACACCGGCCGGGTGATGGCGGACCGCTCCTGGGAACGCGGGCTGCACCAGATGATCGAGGCGAAGGAGGGGTGCCCGATCTCAGGGCAGCAGGAGACCCTGGCGCGGATCAGCTATCAGCGGTTTTTCCGCCGCTACCTGCGCATCGCCGGAATGACCGGCACCGCGCGGGAGGTGGCCCGCGAGCTCTGGTCCGTATACCGTCTGTCGGTCGTTACCATACCGACCAACCGGCCGGTTCGCCGCCTCCACCTGCCGGACGAGGTCTACGTTACCGCGCAAGCGAAATGGGCGGCCATCGTGGAGACCCTGCGTCGCTTGCACGCCGAAGGGCGACCTGTCCTCGTCGGCACCCGGTCCGTGTCCGCTTCCGAGCACCTGAGCGAACTGCTCAAGGCGGCCGATCTGCCGCACCAGGTGCTCAACGCGCGGCAGGACCAGGAGGAAGCCGAAATCATCGCCAAGGCGGGCAGCCGCGGCCGCATCACGGTCGCCACCAACATGGCGGGCCGCGGCACGGACATCCGCCTCGGGCCCGAGGTCGCCGCGCTCGGCGGCCTGCACGTGCTCGCCACGGAGCGCCACGACGCCCGGCGCATCGACCGCCAGCTCTTCGGGCGCGGCGGCCGCCAGGGCGACCTCGGCAGCTTCCAGGCCATCGTGTCGCTCGAGGACGAGATCGTGCAGGAGGTCTTCAGGGGCCAGGCCGTGCGCCTGGGCAAGTTGCTGCGGCGGAGCGACACGCTCCTGCCGGGCTGGCTGGCGACCCCGTTGGTGACCCTCGCGCAGCGCATCGCGGAACGGCAACACGCCCGCACGCGCCGCGAGTTGCTGCGCATCGACGATCACCTGAGCGACCTGCTTGCCTTCACCGGGCGTCCCGAGTAGCGCCTCAGGCGACAGCGGCTTCGAGGATCAACCTCATTGCTCGGCTTTCACTCCGGCGGTGGTGATGACCTTGGCCCACTTCGCGATCTCCGCGGCGAGGAACTGCGAGGCCTGCTCGGGGGTGCCGCCCACCGGCTCGATGCCGATGTCGCTGAAGCGGGTCTTGATGTCGGATTCGTTGATCGCCTTCTGCGTCTCCTGCGACAGGCGCATCACGATCTCGCGCGGCGTGCCGGCCGGCGCGAGGAACATGACCCAGGTCGAAGATTCCAGCGGCGGCCCGCCGGCTTCGGCGAAGGTCGGCACTTCGGCCGCGCCAGGCACGCGCTTGTTCGAAAACATCGCCAGCGCCTTGATCCTCCCGCCCCGCACGTGGGGCATCAGCGTGCTGGGCACGTCCACCAGGATCTGGATGTCGTTGCCCTGCAGCCCAAGCAGCGCCGGGGCCGTGCCCTTGTAGGGCACGTGCACCATATCGATGCCGGCCGTCTGCTTGAATAGTTCGGTGGTGAGGTGCGCCGCCGCGCCGATGCCCGAGGAGCCGAAGTTCATCTTGCCGGGATTGGCCTTGGCGTAGGCGATCAGTTCCTTTACGTCCTTCGCCGGGAAATTGTTGTTGGCGGTGAGGATCAGCGGCGCGATGGCGGCGAGCGAGAGCGGGATGAAGCTCGTCACCGGGTCGAAGGGGAGCTTGCCCTGGTAGAGCGTCGCGTTCGCGGCGTGCGCCGCGATGACGGTGACGATGCTGTAGCCGTCGGGCGCGGACTTGGCCACCAGGTCGGCGCCGATGATGGAGTTGGCGCCGGGCTTGTTCTCCACCACGATCGCCTGGCCGAGCGAGGCCTGCATCTTCTGCGTCACCACTCGGGTCACCACGTCGGTGATGCCGCCGCCGGTGTAGGGCACCACCCAGCGGATCGGCTTGTTGGGGTAGGCCTGGGCGTAGACCGCGGCCGGAAAGGCCAGCAGCAATGCCAGGAAGATTCGTCTCTTGGTCTTATGCATATCCGGGTCCTTAGATTATGCCAGCAAGCCTTCGGCGAACGCGTCGTCCACTGGCTGCAGCGGATCGCGCGGCTCGAGGCGGTGCCGGCGCACCAGCTTCGCCAGCAGCCCCCTGCCTTCGCGCTCGAGGATCGCCGCGGCGCAGGCGTAGTAGAGGCCCGTCGCGGCCTGGCGGGCGTGGGTCTCGTCGGCCGTTCGCGCAAACTCCGCGGCGCGGCCCAGGTCGAACTCCATCGCCTCCAGCGCTTTGTCTTTCCGCATGGCGCGCAGCACGTCCAGCGCTACGATGTTCGAGGTGCCCTCCCAGATCGAGCCCAGGTGCGCGTCGCGCAGCAGCCGCGCATCGGACCACTCCTCGACATAGCCGGCGCCGCCGCGCACTTCCAT
>Ga0184628_10000453_pt1 | contig 22549 bp, 20 predicted proteins | sample PLM4_5_b1_FD_133149 | JGI IMG/M metagenome (GOLD analysis project Ga0184628, IMG submission 133149) | Groundwater sediment microbial communities from an aquifer in East River, Colorado, USA - PLM4_5_b1 | ecosystem: Environmental > Terrestrial > Soil > Riparian zone | place: USA: East River... | reverse complement strand
CATCCCGGCTGGCTGCGTTGCTCATCGCTCACTTATGCCCAATAAGCTCGCTCTTCGCGCCTTGCCATCCGGGCGCCGCGCTCCGGGACTTAGGCAAGTCATCACGGTTCCAGGGGACTAGCGCTTCCGGAACGATCGGCGTCCAACAGCGACGGCGAGCCCGACTCCGAAGAGCCCGAGTGTTGCAGGTTCGAGAACTTGCACCAGTGCCTCCACCGTAAAATCATCGAAGGCGTAGATCTCCAAGAGGTCCGTATTCCCAAACTCGATGCTGGTGAAGGTTTGAAGCGGATCGATGATGCCCCAGAAGAACACACCGCCACCCGTTCCCCCCACCGTGTGGCCCACGTTGAAGAGCTGATTCAGTCCACCACCGGTGGTGACGCTCAGTTGACCACCGTCGTCACCTATATCGATGCCGAAGAAGCCAAACGCTGAAACCGGCTGGGAGAAAGTGAGCACCATGAATGGCCCACCGGCTGTCTCTACGTGGTGCTCGTCGCGGTCGGGATCCCCCGTGATGCCGTACGCCCCAATCAGGTTCGCAGTACCGTCGGGCAACACCTCAACAGTTCCGAGCGAGAGATTCGCTGTTATGCCGTTCGCGAAGTTGAGCGCGTAGGGTCCCTCAGGGCTGGCGGCAATGCTTTCGAACGTCTCAACGCCGGGATGGATCAGTCCCGTCAGAAAGGACGCGTGCGCCGCGTCCGCATTGGGGGTTGACGCGAGCACGGTCCCGTCTCCGAGACCTGGATCCTCGCCAAAGAAGATGATGGGCGCCGCCGTCGCTGCCGTCGTCACAAGAGAGAGGACTGCAGCCAATCCAATCAGACTGAAGCGCTTGAGCGCGACGGCGTAGAGCTTCGTGCCTTTGCTACTGCGATGAGCGGAGCGCCTGGCCTTCGCCATGAAGTCTCCAGATCGGGCAGGTCCTCAGACATGCCCCAGGGGGAGGGAGGGTGCCGGCATCATGCACGATCGGTTCGTGAGGGCGCAAGCGCAGGCCAACGCGAGAATTTGGCTGTGACGCGATGTGCCGCGACCGCTTGAGGCGATTACCGAGGCTAAGGTGAGCTGAGCAAGTCGGGACGAACGTGCACCGGAACGGCCCGAGGATGCTCTGTCTGATTTCCGATCAGCACCGCGACGTTGCCAATCTTGTGACCGGTATCGGCGTAGCGGTGCGCTTCGGCGATCTCGTCGAGCGTATATCGGCGCCCGATCACCGTGCGCAGCTTGCCAGCGTCGATCAACTCCTGCAGGAAGACGAGATCGGCCTGCTTCGGATCGGCTGCGCCGGTGATGAATCGCGCCCGTCCGCAGAGGTGGACTAACCCACCAGTCACGAGCGCGCGCGCAATCCCGCCGAGTCCCCCTGAAAAGCCGACGAGCAGATAGCGTCCACCGGGCTTCAGCGCGCGCAAGCTGCGCGGGAATCCGGCCTTGCCGAGCACGTCCACGATCACGTCGTGGACCGGTCCACTATCGGTGAAGTTCTGTGCTGTGTAATCGATCACGTCGTCGGCCCCGAGCGATCGCACGAGGTGGGCGTTGGCGCTGCTGCACACGGCGGTCACGTGCGCGCCGAAGTGCTTCGCCAGCTGCACGGCGAACACGCCGAGGCTGCCAGACGCGCCATGAACGAGAACCCGTTCGCCAGGCTTCACGTTCGCCCTGCGCAGGAAGTATAACGAGCACGCCGCGCCCACGAACACGGTGCCGGCTTCCTCGAACGTCATGGTCGCGGGCTTTCGCGCGAGGAACCCATCCTCCGTCACGCACGCGAACTCCGCATGGGCGGCGAACTTCTCGCCGCGCGCGCCATACACCGCATCGCCTGGCGCGAACCGCGTCACACCCGGTCCGACGGCTTCCACGGTGCCGGCGAGATCGACGCCCAGAATCGGGTGCCTGGGTCGAAACCCGCTCAGCAACCGAATGAGGAGTGGGCCGCTCCGGAGTATCCGGTCGCCAAAGCACACGCTCGACGCGCGGACGCGGACGAGCACCTCGTTGTCGGCGGGCGTCGGAGTCGGTACCTCCCGGACCTCCACCACCTCCGGAAATCCATAGCGCGTCGTGACAGCGGCCCTCATAGCCTGGACGCGGATACGGCGAGCGGCGCGGGAAGTTCCACAAGTACGCCATCCGCCGGTGCAATGCAAAACCCCGAGGTGCTGTCTACGCCGCCGAACTAATTGCTAGTAATTTTCGATGCGCGAGGTGTCTGACGGTGTCGCTGAACCGTCGACTCTGGGCGGTCTCTCAGCCTTTTCGTCGGTGTGTGACAGCGCTCTCCTGGCCCGTTGACTCGCGAGTCAGGGTGACCATCACTCCGCCCCTGACCGGAGTGGGCATCAAGGAGTAACTGGATCGGCCGTGCCGTCCCACGACGGTCCAACCGCTCGCGACGCCCAGGGATGCACCGAATATCACGTCGCTCAGGAAGTGCTGGTCCTCGTGCAAGCGGGACGTCGCGACATAGCCGGCGACGAGAAACATGGGCCAGGAGCCACGATAGCCGAAGTGGCGCTCGATGACCGACGCCGTGGCGAACGTAGCCGAGGCATGACCTGAGGGAAACGCACAACACACACCCGTCGGCCGATCGCGTCGCACGGTATTCTTGATGGCTTGCGTGAACGCCTGCGAGACGATCAGCGCGCGAAGCATGTCGAAACCGATGTGAGACACCTTGTTGGTTCGCTCGCCGTCAGCGTGCGGAAGGGCGTACCGGCCTATGACGTACAAGCCGACGGCGGTTCCTGTCTGCACATACGCACTACCGATCCACTTGCCCGGCGCGAAGAAGCGAGCGGCGGCGTCTGAACCCTGGAGGTGTGCGTTGACCTCGTCGTCCACAGGGTGGGCGGCGGCAGCGGCTGCCGCCCCAATTCCAAGAATCACCCACGTTGAGCGGCGGCTGGGGAACGCTTTGAAGTCACCCCAGGTTTCAACCGCGAGCGCCTTGAGTCCAGTGTGACTGGGCTCCGGGGGTGGCTGGGCAGCTTGTGGGGCGGACCGAAAGCCGGAGACGGATGCGAGAGGAACGGCAACCGCCTCGCTGGGCAGCCCCGGAGCGAAGTCGCCAAATGAGAACAGCGGCGCTGCATCCTGCCGCGACGGGCTGCTTGCATCGCTCTCTGCGTCGAAGAGTTCGGTCAGCGCGCGCGTTGTCGGCGAGTTCGGCTGTTGCAGCGACACCGCGGGCTCCGTTGCGCTGCTACTCTGACCAGTAGCCTGATCTTGGGCACGGGCCGATGCCGCAGTCAGGACGAAACAGACCAGAACTCCGACCGTATGCGCGCAGCAGAGCGGCGGACGAGTCAAGTGGCGAGTCGTGTGACACCTTCCTGCGGCAGGCATTCGCGCATTATGTCGTAACCACGATGACCGTCACGGTTCGGCTAGCATCGCAAATCTTTCCGATAGGCGTAACCTCGCGGTGGCCTGCAAAGCGATTTACGAGGCGAAAAGTCACCCTGTCGAGCGACAGCGGCGGCCTCGTAGTCCGGGTCTACCAAGCCTTCGCCACAGAGCAGTACGGCTGGGATACCAATAAGGAACCGCTCTCGAGTGCTCGCCCGCTCCACGATTCACGGCTGGCCGCCGAGAAATCCGCAGACGAGTCACTTCGGGGGCTCGGCCACATGTGCGACGACGGGTGCTACGGCTGGCGGGCGCTCATGTAGCCGCTGCAGTCAACTGGCCCGGTCGGCGACCCTTGTAAGTCCCTCGGCCCTAAAGTTCCAAGTATCGGGCTTCGCCCCTAGCCCGCATCGCTCAGTCACTGCTGTTCAACCGAGCATTTAGTGCCAATCGCCCCTCACGTAACCGACAGCTAATCTGGGCACACCTCATGCATAAACGTCATTCGGTTGAGTATGCAGGAACGGAGCTACGGTCTGAACGGGAGAATTGCTGCCAGCCGATCAGAGCTTAGGCGCTTGGCAGGCACCGCCATGAACCCAGTCACCCGAGCAGCGCTCGCTCGGACGGCGACCGACCTCGATCAGAGCGCGGTGCAACTGCAGAACGAGCACGAGCGACCCGCCCTCGTACGCATCGAGGCGAACCTCGATCGTTTGGAAAAGCGGATTCGCGCGATCGACGCTTGTCTCCAAACGCTCGGTGCCCACGCCCGCTGGCCGGACGACTCGGGACACCAGTGATGACCTGGGACCACGGGTGATTCGCGCGCAGCCAATTCTCAGTGTTGACCGACAGAGGCTCTGCGAGACATAGCTCCCCTTCTGTGTTTCACGGAACCGCCGCCATGTTGGCGCGGCAGCGTATCGGCAGCGGGTGGAGGAAGGCCCTACGAATCGCCGGTCGACGACGTCGCGCATGGGAGCGCGTGAAGGGGCGATCACCGTGTCCTACAGCCACGCCGCGCGCATTCCTGTGCCTGTGCCGATCCGGATGGCCGAGCGCTACGTCACACGCACCGGCAACTTTGGACGTCGCAAATCCAAGGCTGGCTGGCTCCGCACCCGACGTCGCCGCACGCGGGTGAAAAGGGACGGCCGTCCTTAAGTCGCTGCGGGAACGCCAGTTGCACAGTTTCCGTAGTTTCGAGGCAGAGGCGCGCGGGCACCGACTCGAAGCGCGCTGTCGGTATAGCCGTGATCAGATTTTGCACCGCGCTATCCTTACGTCATCGGTCAGGACGCTGGCCAAAGGGCAGAATGCAAGGCTCCAATCGCTCAACGGCTTGGCTCATCCCCGAAGAGCTCGTTCCACAGTCCGGAGAGACACGTGTAACCGTCGTGGCTGTCCGACTTGAGGCGAATTGCTGTCTGCGTGTTCACGAATGGTCAACCGTCGAAAGTGATGTCCACATCCGAGTACGATTCGCTTGCGGCGGCCGCCGCCATCTCGCGTCGCATTGCCTCAGCACGCGGCCCGGCATTCTTGACCGAGCTTGTCTGCAGCCTGGGAGACGCGCTTCGGGCTGATTACTGTTCGGTCGGTGAAATCTTCGAAACCGACGGCGGCTCCCGCGTACGCACCGTGGCGCTCGCGGTCGACGGTGCGCCGCATTCCGGCGCTCCCATCGAGTACGCGATCGAGGGGACACCGTGCGCGGACGTCACCAAGGCCGGCTGCGCTTGCGCGTGGTCGGACGATGTCCAGGAATCGTTTCCCCGGGATGCGCTCTTGGTGGACATGGGCGTACACGCCTACGCAGGAGTACCGCTCCACGACGGCGCCGGAAGGCCTCGTGGACTGCTGACCGCGCTCTTCAGGACACCGCAGCGCGATCTCCCGGCCGCCTGCCTTCTGCTCGAGATCTTCGCGGTCTCGGCGGCGAGCGAACTCGAGCGGCAACTACTCGAAGTCCAAGCCGAGCGAGCCGTTCATCTGTTCGAGCATTCACGCAACGAGATCTTCATCATCGATGCGCAATCCAGGCGGTTCATCGACGTGAACCGCGCCGCCCGTCAGAACCTTGGCTATTCGATGGAACAGCTGCGTCGAATGACACCGCTTGATCTTCGCGCCGTCAAAGATAGACCGGGGCTCGGCGAGACCATGCGGGCGTTGTTCGCCGGTGAGACTTCCTCGATCCAGATCCGCACCGCGCATCTCCGCGCCGATGGCTCGACCTATCCATGCACGATCAACGTGCAGCGACTCGAGGTGGGCGCGCGTACGTACGTGACCGGCATCGGCGTCGATACGTCCGAGCGCGATGCCCTCCAGGCGCAACTCCTTCACAGCCAGAAGCTCGAGGCGATAGGCCGCCTCGCGGGTGGAGTCGCCCACGACCTGAATAACGCACTCACGGCGATTCTGGGCAACGCGCAGTTGTGCCGTCAGGATCATCCGGGCGATGAGTATCTGGGGGCGATCGATGAGGCGGCAAAACGCGCCGCGGACGTCACCCGCCAGCTGCTGGCCTTCGCCAGCCGACAACTCATTCAGCCGCAGGTCGTCGACCCCAACGAGCGGGTCAGGCTGTCAGTTCAGTTCCTTCGACCGTTGCTTGGCGAGGACGTCGGAGTCGCGCTCGCGCTCTCCGAAAGCCCCGGCCGCATCCGAGTCGATCCCGGACAGCTCGAGCAGGTGCTCGTGAACCTGGCGGTGAACGGGCGCGACGCCATGCCCGCCGGTGGCACGCTGACCATCGAGACGGCTGCCGTTGTGTTCGACGCGGACTACGCCAGTCTCCATCCGGGAACCGTTGCGGGTCGGTACGTCCTGCTTGCCGTATCGGACACCGGGAGTGGCATGACGGCCGCCGTGCGCGACCGCATCTTCGAGCCGTTCTTCACCACCAAAGATGGCAAGGGCACCGGCCTGGGACTTGCCACAGTACACGGGATCGTCCAGCAGCAGGGCGGCCACGTAGTCGTGGAGTCCGAAGAGGGCGTAGGCACGAGGTTCTTGATCTATCTGCCTGCCGTCGAGGGCGAGCTCACGCAAGCGCCAGCTCCAGTGGATGTGGCGACAGCGGCCCGCACGGAAACAGTCCTGGTTGTCGAAGATGATCCGCATGTGCGCGCCGTGGCGGTCAGCAGCCTGAGACAGGCGGGCTACGTGGTTCTCGAGGCGGCCACTGGCGCATCCGCGGAGAAGCTGGGGGCGGAGTACACGGGGCCCCTGCATGCACTGGTGTGCGACGTAGTGCTGCCGGACGGGCGCGGCCCCATCGTTGCCAAGCGTCTGCTGGAGCGCTTCTCCGACCTCGTCATCCTCTATACGTCTGGGTACGCGGAAGACACCATCGTCCATAGCGGGGAGGTCGATCCGGAAGTGAACTTCCTGCCCAAGCCGTATACACCGGACGCGCTCAAGCACGCGCTTCGGCGACATCTTGCGTCACGGGTCCAATCCTCTGGGCAATCGTGAGGCGCTCTGCTCGGCCGGCTGTATCGGCCCTCGCCGCGCGCGGCTCAGTCCGGCGTGGTGGGGAGGGTGACGACGAACGTGCTGCCGGCACCGTCTGCGCTCTCCGCCCATATCCGGCCACCATGCGCCTTCACGATGCTTCGGGAGATGTACAGACCGAGGCCAAGGCCCCGCCTATCGCTGACACCGACTTGCCAGAATCGCTCGAAGATGCTCTCCAGCAAGTGAGGCGGTATGCCCACGCCGGTATCGGTGACGCTCAGGCGCAGCTCGCCCTCCCGTCGCTCGCCGTGAACCCGTATCGCACCGCCGCGGGGCGTGAACTTGATTGCGTTGGTGAGGAGATTGGCCAACACCTGCAGCATGCGCGCGGAGTCCACGTTCCAGGGAAGCGGCGGCCCGGTGATCTCCGTCTCGAGAGCAATTCCCTTCGCTGACGCCGCCGCCCGGAACGTCTCCACCGCTTCCGAAACGACCGCGGCGGCATCGCCACGGGCCGGCGTGAGGGCGAGCTGGCCGGCGTCCAGGCTTGCGACATCGAGCAGGTCTCCGATCAGTCGATTCATGCGTGCGGCGTAGCGTTGAATGCGATCGGCCTGCAGGAGCGTGTGCTTCTTGATGTCACCGTCAGGGGCCCGGGCGAGCAGCGATGCGCTCATGACAATGCCGCCGAGCAGATCGCGCAGGTCATGGCTGACAATGCCCAGAAAGTCGTCGCGGTGGGACAGCGCCTCATCGGACCGCACGCGCTCGGTGAGTAGGTATCGATCGGTGCGCTCCCGCTCCAACGGCAAGAGGCCCCTCAGTGCCCGCGCGGTTTCATCGCGTTCACGTTGGAGGCTCTCATCGGCCGCCCGACGCTCGGCCAGCACCGCTTCGTCTTCGCGCTCGCGGACTTCCTCGGCCGCTTCACGCGACACGCTCCGAGGGGCGGTTCGATCAAGCTGCTCATCCGCCTCATCGCGCGCGGCGGTAAGCACCGCGTCGGCTGTTTCGCGCGCACGCTGGACGACGATGTCGGCGTCTTTTTCGATGGCGGCCTGTCGCTCGGCCAGAGCCCGGTCGGTCTCCCGCCGTTCCTTGCGCAGACCCTCGTCGGTCTGGTCGCGCTCTGCCGAGTCCTTGCCATCAACGGGCATGAGGGCACGGTAGCATGCCGGCGTCGCGCGTTCGCTGTGGCTGGGCTAGTCCGATCGGTGCTTCAATCGGGGGTCGGTCGTTGCGCTGAGTCCACGACGAGCACGTCGACGGCGCCACGCCCGGAGTCCAGCCTGAGACCGAGTTGCTCCCGAAGTGCCGTGAAAATCGACGGCGCGTTCGGGTCCGGTCGCGGCTGAGTACCTGGCGGCACCAGCAATTCAAGCGTTCCTTCTGGACTGAACGCCAGCACCGCATCGAACGTTCCGGTTAAGCCGGTACGGTCGCTGACCGGCCGATCGAGAAGGCGGCCCAGCGCTTCAGCGAATCGGCCCAAGGGGACGCCACCGGCTCCGATGAATCCGTTGCCCGTTCCGATACCGCAACGAGGAGCATTCGGCCGCTCCTGTTCGGCGGTTGGTTTTCGGCCACTCGACATCGCGCGGCAGTCTTCTCGATCCACGTGTGTCAGGTGAGGCCCGAGGCGCCCATCCGCGCGATCGAGCCGCAGTTCGTACACGGGCGCCTGTCGCGTCTCCATGTGAGTTTCGAGCATGAACCGCTCCGCAAGCAAAGTGCGCAGCCTCAGGGCAATTCCGTCGAGTCCTGCGACAGGTGCCTCAGGCGTCGTCGCATCTCCCTTCGCCACAATGTCGAACCGCTCAGCGAGGGCCCAGCCCGGTAGTCCTTCAATCTGTTGTTGCGGATAGTCATACGCGAATTGAACGAGATCTCGGAGCGGAATATTGGATGCGGTAAAGCTGCCGTCTGCTGGCTGAGGACCCATTCGCCCGCCGATCTCGCCGGACCTGTTGGCCTTGACCGAGGCGACGTCGAACGCCGGCAGCCGCATTCGGATCGTCGATCGCTGACCGCTCACCGCCTGCGACGAACCCAACGCGGCCACGGTGACGAGCGGTGACATCGTGCTCAGCGCAGCGAACGCCAAGGCCAGACCGACAGCGATCAACCGAGGCTCAACTCTTCCTCTGGGCTGCGTCCGATCGAGGATGGCGGTCACCCGGTGCGACAAATCGCCACGACTGGCCATCGCGAGCAGCGGGTGCCCGGTCGCAGTTGGGTTGCGCTCGGCCACCTTCAACAACAGCGACGCGTACTCTGCCGCGTTGTCGCCGACCAGCACCGCGTCGTCGCACGCGCGTTCCGCCTCCAGGCGAAGACGCCGGCACGCCGCCCACACGAGCGGATGAAACCAGTAGAGGACGGACACGGCTCGGGAGAGCAACAGGATCAACCAATCGAGCCGTCGAACATGCTCCAGTTCGTGGATAAACGCGCGTCTCAGGTCATCACGATGCCATTCTGCGACGTCGCCCGGAACCAGGATCACTGGACGGAGGGCGCCACAACCGAAGAATCCGTCTATCCCTGCCGCTTGAAGTACCGTGACGCGCCTCCCGATCCGCCTTTCAATCACCCATTGATCGACCAGCGTTTGCCCGGCCTCCCAAGGCACTCCTCGTTTCCGGAGCCGAGCGAGCTGCCATATGCCAGTAACCACGGGCATCACGAACAGTAGCGACCCGACCAGCCACAGCGCGATGAGCAGTGATTGGATCGACATCGATCCGGCGCGGAACGCCACGGCAGACGACCACGACCCCGCGATCCGCGATTCTTCGGACCGGTCAGGCGACCGCTGAATCGCTGTCGTATGCGTATCTACAACATTCGGACGCAATGGGACTGTGACGACGACCGGCGGCATCACTGCGGACGTTACTGGAAGGACCAACAGCACAACGAAGGCCAGAGCAAACAGGAGGTGCCGAGCGGACGCGCGGCTGCGGCGGCACACTCGGGACAGCAACAGCACCGACGCCAGCACGACGGTGGCTTTGACGAGAATCGAGAGCGGAAGCGAACGACCCACGAGTACGGCGATGTCCGTCAGCAACGCGCTCGTCATCGGTCCCTCTCCTTGCGTGCCCGGTCGATCTCGCGTTTGAGCTCCTCAAGTTCTCCGTCGGCCCACGAGCCTTGCCTGACAAGAGCCGTGACCATCTGGGCCAAGGACCCGCCGAAAAACGTCTGCAGGTACTGCTGTATCGCGGTCTTGCTGGCCGCTTTCGCCGACATCGTGGCTGAGTAGATGTACCGCGGCCCGTCGATGACGTGGCGGAGGTGCCCCTTTCGTTCAAGGCGCGTCAGCATGACGCGAACAGCGGACGAGCTGGGCGCGTCGATGAGGCGTCCGCGGATCTCGTCCGCCGACGCCTTGTTCTGCAATGCAAACAGTGCATTCAGAATCTCCCGCTCACGCGCTGACAACTGGTCGGGTTTTTCCTTCGGCATGGCGGCAGGTGTCGCATCCTATGTGCGACATCTGTCGCATGTCAAGTGTGACGGACTCATCGAGTACGACTGGGTGATGTCGAGCTGGACGATGGCGCCCCACGGCGTCGTCGTCCGGATGGACACACCGGATCACTGCCGCGGACGGACGACCTCGGTCAGTTGCTTGCAGACGCGCTCAAGTTGCGGCCTGCGCCCAGCGCCGAAGCCGTCTGGAGTCGACCGGCGCGATCCTCGAATCCATCGACGGCGAGACGCTCCGGCTCCCGTTGCCGTACCGAGCCAACGGCCGAGAATTGTCAGGAGACGAGTGGACAATCACTTTGGCTCACGGATGGTCCGTGCAACCTGGCACGCGAAGCGGAGACGCCCAAGTGCTGCGAGAGCCTCGTTAAACGCCTGAGCATTGGGATGGGCCGGTGACTTATCATTCGGGTCGGATGGTCCGCACTCCGCCTGATCGATTGGCCCACAGCTATTTGCTCGCCGTATTTCAGAACAGCCCGGTGGCCGTCGCGGTCATTCGTGACGGCGCCGTCATTGACATCAACGAGGCCTTTACGCGGCTCACCGGCTGGTCGCGCGAGGAACTGACGGGGCGCGCGACGCGCGACATCGGTCTCATCTCGCCAGTCGATGCCGACGCGCTGCGGGAAGATCTGGAACGGGGTGAACAAGTACGCGACCGGGCAGTCACCTTGTTCACCCGGGACCGTCGCGCCCGAGACGTCCAATTGGGCGTGTCCAAGGTCGATCTCGACGGGATTGCGCTGGTCATCGCGACCTTCGTCGACCTTACGGAGCAGCGCCGGGTCGAACGGGAACTCCGAGCGAGCGAGGAGCGTCTGCGGCTCATCACCGAGACAATCTCGGAGGTGTTCTGGATTGCGGATGTCGAGATCGAAACCACGGTCTATGTCAGTCCGGCATACGAGCGGGTGTGGGGACGGTCATGCCAGAGCCTGGAGGAGCAGCCGCGCTCGTTTCTGAACGCGGTTCATCCTGACGATCTCACGCAAGTACTGCAGACGCTCACGGCTCGTCAGCGAACCGGACAGCCCTTCGAGCACGAATATCGGATCGTGCAACCCAATGGCGAGGTTCGATGGATTTGGGACCGCGGATTCCCAGTCACCCTCCCAAGCGGCCAGATCCGGCACTACGTTGGTGCCGCCCAGGACGTGACGCAGCGCAAGCAACGGGAGGAACAGCTGCGCGGCAGTCTCGAGCGATTCGAACTGGTTTCCCGCGCCACCCACGATGCCGTATGGGACGTGGACCTCAAGACTGGTGAGGCATGGTGGAGTGACACGTTCTACGAGAAGTACGGTTTGTCGCGCGACCGGCCGCCGGATACCGACGGGTGGGCCTCTCACATCCACCCGGACGATCGCGATCGGGTCACCGCGAGTTTTCTCCAGGCGATACACGGGGACAATCAGCAGTGGCGGGAGGACTATCGCTACCGCCTCGCAGATGGAACGTATGCTTCCGTCATCGATCGGGGATATATCGTTCGTGGTTCGAATCAGGTCGCGCTGCGCATCTCGGGCGTCATGGAAGACGTCACCAAGTACCTCGACTTGCAGCATCAGCTCCAACAGGCTGCAAAGATGGAGGCGCTTGGCCACTTGGCCGGCGGCGTAGCGCACGATTTCAACAATATCCTGACGGTCATCCAGGGGCACGCGTCGCTCATCGCCACGTCGGATGCCGCGCCGTCAGACACGAAGGAATCGGCGACCGAGATCGCCGAGGCCGCGAATCGGGCTGCCAGCCTCACCCGACAGCTGTTGCTGTTCAGCCGCAAGCAAGTGTTACAGCGAACCTCCTTCGACGCGAACAACGCACTCGCCGCGATGGGCAAGATGCTCTCGCGCATCATTGGCGAGGACATTCAGCTGACGTTCGACCTGTCGCCACACACGTTGTTCATCGATGCCGACGCTGGGATGTTCGATCAGATCGTCCTGAACCTGGCGGTCAACGCCCGCGATGCGATGTCGACGGGCGGACGACTGACGATCGCGACTTCCGAGGCGGTCGTCGACGAGGTGCTGGGGCACGCGAAAGCAGCTCCCGGGCGCTATGTGTGCCTCACGGTCGGCGACACGGGTGGCGGCATTCCTGTGGAGGTGTTGCCGCACATTTTCGAGCCGTTCTTCTCGACCAAAACGCCAGACAAAGGTACGGGCCTCGGACTCTCGACCGTGTTCGGCATCGTGAACCAACATAATGGTTGGGTTGATGTGGACACGCGGACTGACGCGGGTTCGTCCTTTCACGTCTTCCTACCTCTGAGCACGCCTCCAGCCGCCATGCCAGTCTCGGGCGAGTCGACACCATCGGCCGAAGGTACCGAAACCATATTGCTCGTCGAGGACGAGCCGGCCGTGCTGAGTCTCATGGGTACCGCCCTTGAGCGCCGGGGCTATCGCATTCTGAAAGCCGCGACGGCGGTCGAAGCCATCGATGTGTACCGGTCACATCAGGATATCCGTCTGCTCGTCACCGACCTCGTCCTCCCTGGGGGAGTAGGCGGCCGTGACCTTGCTGCAACGCTCTGTGAAGAACGACCAGACCTCAAGGTCCTCCTCATCAGTGGCTACAATGCCGAATTCTCGGGAATGGAGATCCGCCCCCAGCCTGGCCGACATTTCTTGCAGAAGCCGTTCACACCCGCTCTTTTCGTCGACCGGGTTCGGGCATGCTTGGACAGTGATCGCTGAACATCGCTGCGTTTGTGCGGTACTCACACTCGCGTCGCGAGCTGAATGCGAGACTACTGGTCGCGCCGCTGACGGCCGCGTCGTGCGCGCGCAACCGCGCCCGCCAGCCCGAGCGCGGCCAGCGTCAGGGTTGCCGGTTCGGGAACCGGGGTGACCACGAGGGAACCCCTGCCAAGGAGGATGTCATTTTCATCGCCTTCGTGCGGGACCTCGAGGGAGAGCGCCGAAGCGCGCGTCGTGAGCTGCGAAAGGAAGCCGTAATCCGTCGGGAGGGATAGCGTGTCCCAGGTGCTCGTAGGTCCCGCCAAGGCTGCGATGAAGAGCGTGTCGCCGGTGATCGCGTTCTTCTCGATCGTGGCGAGGAACACCAGAGCATCGACGTCGGTGCCGGTCCCAAAAAAGTCGGCATCGTCGATCACAAATAAACCGCCCCCGAGCGCCGTGTCGATGTCGATGCCGTTCAAGATCAACTGATACGCCTCGACCTCGTACATCGCGAGGTTCGGGGGGTCGCTCTCGAATGGCGCCTTGGCCGGGTCCCACGTAAAGAAGCCGCTGAACGGGTTATCCGCAGCGCCGCCTGATGCCGACAGGTCCAGGCTGCCAGAGAAGTTCAGGGTCAGAGGAGAGGCCTGCGCAGCGGCAGCAACGCCGACGAGGACGGAAACACTCAGGAGGAGAAGCCGCGTTGCCGTGAACGTGCCTGTCCGGGTCGGCGCCATCATCATCCTCCTCGAGAAAAGACCTGAATCGGAACTTCCAGCTCAGCAAGCGCAATGCCATGAATCGATTTGGAAAATTGCACAGCTTTAAAGCTGATCGGCGTCCGGCGCCCGGCTGAAGTCTTCGCGTGGGGCGAGATCAGTCTTCCGCCTCGCCGTTCCGGCGACCGGTCGGGGCCGCGTGATGGTCTACAACCAGACGACGAAGCGCGACAGCGATGTGGTGAAACGCTGAGTTCTGGAGTCATTTTGGAAGACCTTCGGTGACGCCTGTTGGATAGGGCGGACGGCGAAATCGTTCGCCGCCCTAAGGCAACAAAAACTGCGGGCTAGCGTCGAATATGGCCATGAATCGGATCTTCATCGCTGTTGCGGCGACCCTCTCAGGTCAACTGGCGTACGCGCAGGACGCGCCGCTCGCCGACCACCACCAGCATCTGTTCAGCCCCGCGCTGGCCGCGCTGATTTCAGCCGCGCCGCCGGCGACGCCTATCACGCCGATCGCAGCCGACGACATGATCGCGCTCCTTGATGCCGCGGGCATCAAGCGGGCTGTGGTGCTCTCGACCGCCTACATTTGGGAGCAGGGGACCCGGAAAGTTGACAATTCCGCCGAGAAGCTGCGCGAGGATAACGACTGGACCAGCCAGCAGGTGGCGAAATACCCGGACCGCCTGATCGGGTTCTGCGGCATCAATCCGCTGAAGAATTATGCGCTCGACGAGCTGGCGCGCTGCGCAAAGGACCCCAACTTGCGCAACGGCCTCAAGGTGCACTTCGGCAACTCGGGCGTCGACTATCACAACGCGCAGCACCTTGAGCAGCTTCGTAGAGTCTTCCGCGCCGCTAATGGCTACCAGATGCCGATTGTCGTCCACATGCGCGCATCGTTCAGCCTCAAGCTGCCGTACGGCCGCGACGAGGCGCGGATTTTTCTCAATGAGCTGGTGCCAGCCGCGCCTGACGTCGTGATTCAGATAGCCCACATGGCGGGCGGCGGCGCGCCCGGCGATCAGCTTGCGCAGCAGGCGCTCGAAGTGTTTGCGGAGGCGGTCGCGAAGGCTGAGCCTCGTACCAAACTCCTGTATTTCGATGCCAGCGGAATGAACACGCAGATAGCAGTGCCGGACGACGCCGCGCTGCTGGCGACTCGCATGCGGCAGATTGGCGTGCAGCGGATCCTGTTCGGGTCCGATGGCGCGACTGGTGGAAATGCGCCTCCGCGCGAGGCGTGGGCGGCGTTCCGCAAGCTGCCGCTGACGGAGGCGGAATTCCGCACGATCGCGGTCAATGTGCCGCCGTACCTACAGAAGTGAGAGCATCGCCGCCGAGCGATCGGGGTCACATTGGCGTTCGTGACGCTCAATGGCCGGGTTCGAATCGCTGGTCGTTCAGCCGCAGCCTTCGGCCGCGGCTAGAAGGACCGAATCCCACCTTAAGTCACATCAGTTCGCGAAGCAGTAGAAGTATCCGTTGCCGCCCGTGGCGACGAGATTCGGCTGCGAGCAGCCTCTCGAACTGTGCGCGGCGTTCCATGAGGTCGGTGCCGCACCACCGCCCTGCTTGTTGTGATGGCCGACCATCGCCCCGCCGGTCGTCTCGGCGCTGGTCCAGTTGCCGCATGGCGCATCACCGGTCTGCAAGGTCCCGTCGGCCTGCGAACCCGTGAGGATGTCGTGCTGGTTGCCTGCGACAGGTGAGCCTTTCTCGGTCAGCGAGTTTTCGCCGCCGAGATTGTTGGCATCGGAATGGAGATCAGCCACCGACTTGGCGACCACCACACCCTTCACATTCATCCACGGCCCCTTGCCGATGCGATCGCGCGCGTTTACCGCCGGCTGGCCGGCCGCGGCGGCGGCGCTCAAATACGCGCGCCACGTGCGGTTCCCAGCTCCGGCGGCCGCGGCGAGTGCTTGACACTGCTTATCCGCGCCGGCGAGTCCACCGAGATTCGCCCCGTTGCCAGAGCCGGCGCTCGTGATGAAGAAACTCATCTGATTCTGCTGCGCGGAAACGCCCAAGCATGCGACGGCCGCGAACACTACGATCCCGATTGCGCCTGACATCACCTTCGGCATCAGAAGCTCTCCTGTTTGAATCGGCGGCGATCATAGCGCAACGCATGCCACCAGTGCCTCAGGCGTTGATGGGGCTGACACGGTGTTCTCGTTCAGCGTGGCAGCGGTCGACAACGTGTTCCTGGGATGCACTTGAAGACGTCGTGCTGTCAGCCGCCTTCATCGACCACGTGCTGGACATGACGTTGGCCAGCCACGACGAGCCTGACCGCGACGAACTGGAACAGGAATGCAAGCTCGACGACGATCAGCGATCACGACCACGCGCCGCCGCGTTCACGCGTCGCTCGTCTGCCGCGGGCTCGCGCTCATCGCCGCGCAGTATTTGCAAGAGGCAGTCCGTTACACTGACGCGGGACGTGCCGTGGTGGCGTGGCTACGAAGCTGACCGGCCCCGCCAGTCCGAGGTCGCCACGGATGGCCCGCGCGCGCTTACACCGTCAATTGGAGGCTCGACAATCCGAGCGCGAGCGCCTGCTTGCTGCCATGGCGTCCGCGGAGGCGACCGGCAGCCTGACGGCCAATCGAGAGGCGATCGAGCGCAAGGTTGTTGCCCGCGTCGAGCACTGGAACGCCTCGGGAAGTCGTCGCAGGGTACGCGACCTTCCGACGAAACGTCAACGGACACGTCCTGCACCTGCACCCATCCGTCCTGGGGGAAGCGCGTGAGAATCTTTCGGCTACGCTCCGCTAGTCTAGGGCCGCTGCTCATGTTGAGATACAACAGTCTTCCGGTGGCGTCGGGACTCGACCCCGCCAAGATGCGGCGTGTCCGACACCGTCACAAGCGCCGGTATCGGAGGATGTTTGATCTTGATGCGATTCCAGCGAAGGAGATCTCGCGATGACACGCAACCAGCGATTCCGCGCGCTGTTTCGGCCTGGCACACCGTTCGTCTGCATGGGTGCGTTCGATGCCATTACAGCCAAGTTGGCCGAAGCCAGCGGCGCACAAGCCATCTTCGTCAGCGGCTTCGTAGCCTGCGGCGTCGAAGCGGGCGAGCCAGACATGGGCGCGCTGTCGCAGCGCGACATGTTTGAGCATATCCGTCGCGTGTGCCGCGCGACGAGCCTGCCCGTGTTCGCCGATGCCGACACCGGCTATGGCGGCATGCTGGACGCGCAGCGCACCATCCGGCTATGGGAGGAGGCAGGCGCCTCGTGCCTGCACGTGGAAGATCAAGCGCTGCCCAAGAAGTGCGGCCACTTCGCGGGCAAACAGCTCGTATCGCGCCAGGAGATGGTGCAAAAGCTGGAGGCCATGGTCGAGGCCCGGCGCGATCCGGACTTCTTCATCGTCGCCCGAACCGACGCGATTGCCGTCAACGGCCTGGAAGACGCGATCGCTCGCCTCACCGCCTATGCCGCGGCCGGTGCCGATGGTTTATACGCCGACGCCGTGGAGAGCGTCGAGCAGATGCGCGAGCTGAGTCGCCGCCTCGAGCCGCTTCGCAAGCCGCTCCTGTTTAATATGGTCACGTCGGGCAAGAGCCCGACTCTGCCGCTGAAAGAAGTAGGCGAACTCGGATTCGATTTCGCGCTGTGTCCGGTGGAGCCGCTTCTAGCCATGCACAAGGCCGTGAAAGACATGATGGAAGCCTTCTACGCTGCCGGCTGCGACACGAGCGCCATCGCGGGCCGCCTGACGCCATTCGCTGAGTACAACAAGTTCGTTGGACTGCCCGAGGCGATGGCGCGCGAAGCGCGTTTCACGCGCGTGTGAACTTCGGAGCCCACATGCATGACACACCCGCGGGTACTGTCGAGGTCCGTCGCCAGGACGGGATCGCGATCCTGACCCTGACCAGGCCAGCTGCCAACAACAGGATCACTCGGCAGATGGCCGAAACCGGCGTGGCCGCGCTGGAGGAGGTACGCATCGACCGTAGCATCACCGGCTGCGTGCTCACCGGCGAGGGGAACGTGTTCTGCACAGGCGGCGATTATCGAGGCGCCGGCAGCAGCAGCGCCGGCCGGCTGGAGTTCGCCCGCGCGCATAACGATTTGGCCCAGGCGACATCCCGACTCGGCAAGCCGCTGGTCGCTGCAATCAATGGCGACGCCCATGCGGGCGGCTTCAGCTTGATCGCCCTGTGCGACCTCGCGGTGTGCGCCGAAGATGCGACGCTCGGTCTGCCCGAGGCGGCGCACGGGCTGTTTCCGCTACTCGCGCTCGCGATCGTCAAGGACAGCTTGCCGCAAAAAGTATTCTTCGAGCTCGTCTATCGAGCTCGGCTACTGAACGCGAGCGAAGCCCGGTCGCTGCACTTGGTCAACGAGGTCGTGCCGAAGTCGCGGGTGCTGGAGCGTGCAATCGAGCTGGCGGCCTCCACACGCCATGCCAATCCGGACATCATCAGTATCGGGCGGGATCTGTACTACGACACGCGCTGTGCAACCCCTCACGATGCCAACGAGCGAGCACGCTTTGCGCTGGTGGCTGCACTCAAGGCGCTGGACGAGCCGCCGGCGTAGTACACAGCGATTGCCTGTTGCCGACATCGACACCTGTCGTAGTGGCGTGATACCAACATACCTGGCGTTCGCGCTGTCGTGGTGGCAGCCGGCGTCTACCCGGGGTCACAACCAATGATTCAGACGACGCAAGGTGCTTCGGCGCCGCGGGAGTCCGTGCGGCGCGTCGCCCTCGCCAGCATGGTCGGTACTTCCATCGAGTGGTACGACTTCTTCATTTTCGGGACGGCGTCGGCGCTGGTATTCGGACGGCTGTTCTTCCCCACCTTCTCCGAGTTGGCGGGTACGCTCGCCGCGTTCGCCTCGTTCGCGGTCGGCTTCGTGGCGCGGCCGGTCGGCGGACTGGTCTTCGGCCACATTGGCGACCGGAGCGGGCGGAAGACCACGCTCGTGTTCACGTTGACGATGATGGGCCTGGCCACTTTCGCGATGGGGTTGATGCCCAGCTATGCGGTCATCGGCGCGTGGGCGCCGATTCTGATGGTCTTGCTGCGCTTCGTGCAAGGCATGGCGGTCGGCGGCGAGTGGGGCGGCGCAGTGCTCATGGCCACGGAGCACGCCGGCGCCGAGCGGCGCGGATTCTTCGGCAGCTTCGCGCAGATGGGCAGCGCCGTCGGCGGGTTGATGGCCACAGGCATCTTTTTGCTGATGCAGCAGCTCCCCGAGGAAGCTTTCGTGTCGTGGGGCTGGCGCGTGCCGTTCCTCTTCAGCATCGTGCTGGTGTTCGTCGGCCTGTTCATCCGGCTGCGGATCATGGAATCACCGGTCTTTGCGAAGATGAAAGAAGGCCGCGGAGTCGTGAAGGTGCCCGTGGTGGAGTTGCTGCAAACCCAGGCCCGCAACGTGCTGCTGGCCGCCGGACTGTACTTGGCGCATGGCGTGCTGTTCTACGCGATGACCGTCTACACGCTGTCCTACACGACGAGCGTCTACGGCCTGGCGCAAAACACCTACCTGATCGGCGTCACGGCCGCAGGCGCGGTGCAGTTGATCACGATCCCGTTCCTGGGTGCGCTCTCGGACAAGCTCGGCCGGCGTGCGGTGATCATGTTCGGCACGCTGTTCATCGTCGCGTTCGCGGTCCCGCTCAATTTCATGATCACGTCTCAGGTCCCGATGCTGGCGTGGCTCGCGGTGATCATCGGCATCTGCGTCGGCCACAACGCCGTGTACGCGCCGACGGCCGCGCTGTATTCGGAAATGTTTCCCGCGCACGTCCGCTACAGCGGCACCTCCTTGGGCTACCAGCTGGGCGGTGCCATCGCCGGGTTCGTCCCGCTGGTCGCAGCTTCCCTGGTGGGCGCCGCAGGCGGCGCCTACTGGCCGATCCCTGCGCTGATCGCGGGCGCGGGAACGATCGGCTTCGTATGCATTCTGCTGGTGCGCCCGGCCCACGCGGCAGAACGGCCAGAGGGCGCGGTGGAGGCGGTCCAACCTAGCACGCAAATGCCGTCCACCTAGCGAGGGGTTTCATGAACCGCAAATCCGCAGGCGTGGGCAGTTGGCTCATCTGACGGAGCCGCGGTTCACCGTGGCTTTCTGCATCTGCACCTGCGCCCGCAGCATCGCCTCTTGAATCTCGGCCTCGCCCCAGCAGTTGCCAGGGTCCACGAACGGATTCGACGCGCCCGCGGTCAGCTGGGCGTATTTGGCTGCCAGGTTGTATTGGGCGGGATGATCGCCTAACGGGACATCACACGGCAACGCGCGGATGGTCGTGAACGTGCGGTTGAACTCGCTCTCGATCTCGGCCGTCACCGTGGCCGGCGAGCGATAGCTCGACGCAAACACGACGTCGAAGATCCTCCCACCGTCCTGGGCCTTCATCGTCCAGGTCGTGCTGCCGTGCGTGTGGCCGGCGGTGAGACGCGCGACGAGGGTCGAGCCGCCAAACGTGATCTGCTCGCCGTCGCGCAGCATCCGGTCGATAGGATGCGCCTTGCCGCCCGGCCTAATGGCCTCGAGCGCCGGCACGTCTTCCCGCATCGCCATCACCTGCGCTCCGGTCAGTTCCTTGACGAGGGCGTCGCCCTCCTGGTGATCGCCGTGCGCGTGGGTGGCGATCAGGATCCTGATGTCGTCGAATTTAAAGCCCAGCTGCGTCACGGACTTCTGAATCGTCCGCACGTTCCTCTCGTAAGTGCTGTTGATCAGGATGTGTCCTGCCGGGGTGGTGATGAGAAACGAGCTGAGCGTCCGGGTGCCGACGTAGTAGACGTTGCCAATCACCTTGTGAGGCGGAAATGCCGTCGTCTGATCCTCGTCGGTGCCCATGTTGCGAGCAAGGATCGACCGCGGCGTGTAGGTCTGCCCACGCACGGTGACAACCGGTTGATCCAGCGGAGGCGGCGCCTGCGCCACGCTCGGCGTTGGAACGACCAGCGCCGTGGCAAGGACGACAGCGCGGAACGCGAAGTTCGAGAACATGGGCGGATGAAATCTATCTGACGCTAGACATCAGCGCAATACGTGCACCAGGCCACCCGTCCAGCCGGACCTTAGGCTGCGGCACAAGCTATTACAAAGTGCCGTCGATCAAAGGCGTGTGGTATCGCGGCCCGTTCGAGCACAACGGGTCTGTCATGACGCTTGAAGATTGGTTCGATCCACGCCGCTTGCGTGATGATTACGTACCGACGGGCGTTAGTCGCTTTTCTCCGAACACTGTGAAGATGAGCGTCCCCACGACTACTGACGCGGACGATTCCTGCGCCTGGTAACATTGAGCGCTGCCAGCCCGATGCCCAGAAGGGATAACGAGGCGGGCTCGGGCACCGCCTGTGGCGTCCAGCTGACGGACATGGTGAGGCCCCGCAGGTAGTTCCCTTCCCTGATGAGCGGGATGCGAAGCTCGGTCGCCACATCTGGCGTGATCAGAAACAACGGCATCCCCGCAGGCGTCCCAGGGAGCAGACCAGGGATCGTGAGCGCGCTCGCACCTGACGTGTCCTCGACCAGCACCGAACTGAAGAGTGCATGATCGGCAATCAGCATCTTGTTCGTGAACGTGCACCCGCCACGAGCTACCAGCGCGGCGATCTGCTCGAAAAAGATCGACCGGTACTGCGTGCACCCGTCCGCGAGCGCAGTCTGTTCATCCGGATCGCCGAAGTAGCCGGTATCGCCGGTTCCCGTAACGAAGTGAGGGATGACCGGTAAGACGCCCTCCATGATCCAGTCGCAGCCGTTCGGTCCGCCCGAACAGGCGAAGTAGGGGGTCTGACTATTCACGAAGCCGACGGGGAGGCCGGGCATGAAGTCGGTCCCGATCTGATACTCGTGCAGCACATGTCCCTGGAGGTCGTAGGCCGTCAGGAACGCATCCAGTCGCCCCACGCCAGGATAGAGGATCGTCCCCGCTTGGCAAATCGTGCCGACTCCGGCCAACGCGAGAGCCAAAAGCCACGTGCGGACTTTGCTCATACGACCCTCCAACACCGCGCCGATTGGGATGCGCGTCGCCAGGAGCAATTGTCGCGCTAACCATCCGAACGAAATTCCGGCGAGGAATCACCCCTGGCGCCAGACCTGCCATCGACAAGTCTGCTCAGTGACGACCAAAAGACTCCGCGCAACGATTTATGGCACATTTACCCCCGCGCACGTTCGCACGCGCCTGCGAGAAGCAGGACGGCGTCGTTGATGACTTCGTTGTTCGCCACTCGAATTGGCGAGGCCCCCGCTTCGCCCACCACGTTGGACGGCATCGGAGTCTCGCGTCGAGATTCAGCACGACTTCCAGGATCTCCACCTGACGGTTCGCCGAGTTGTGGGATGCGGGAATACCGTGTTGGTCGAGGGCAGGTACACTGACACGTGGCAGTTCGCGAAGGTCACTGGAACCTCTCCCGGCAGCCCGTAATTCGAGAGGAGAGCGACTGGTGCCATTCCCCTGGAGACGACGCATGAACGGATTCTTCCGGCTTCTCGCCGCCGCGGTGCTGGCGGCCCTCGCCGTGCCCCTGGCGGCCCAGCAGGAAGTTCCCATGCGCGGCAACACGCCCGTGGCACCACAGGGCATCAAGATTCCTCCATTGCCGGACGCGCCGGTGCGTTATGAGACCGCCGAGGGGCAGAACATTCGCGTGAGCGTCTACGCGCGCGGCTTTCAGAATCCATGGAGCATGGCATTCGTATCGGACGACACGATCCTCGTCGCCGAGCGCGGAGGCGCCATCAAAGCGGTGCGAAACGGCGTCGTCGATCCGACGCCCGTGCCCGGCGCGCCGGTGGCCAT
>Ga0184628_10000452_pt1 | contig 22590 bp, 23 predicted proteins | sample PLM4_5_b1_FD_133149 | JGI IMG/M metagenome (GOLD analysis project Ga0184628, IMG submission 133149) | Groundwater sediment microbial communities from an aquifer in East River, Colorado, USA - PLM4_5_b1 | ecosystem: Environmental > Terrestrial > Soil > Riparian zone | place: USA: East River... | reverse complement strand
GTACATCTGTCAAAAATAGTTTTTAAACGAAAAAGAACCCAATCAGGGGTTACAAGTAGAATAGTGTAATGTAAATGGCGTTGACAATTCGATGGTTGAATATATTCATCTTCTGTTATCAGTAAAGATAAAACCGCTAATGGTTCAGTTATTCCTTTTATAACAGTGGATAAATCTCGATCCAATACTGCTTTACAAACACTTCTTAAAACATTTAAGTTAAGATTTGGTCGACCTATAATGCTGGTTGCCTGCATCTATTTGTTGCGTTTTCAACCTTATTGTTATTGGGATAGGTACTCACTTCTCCAGTGTGTAATACTAGTGTTGGATAATGAACTATCATTATATCTGTAAAAAATTTACCTATTGCGTAGTCAAGATGTTTACCTTCACTAAGTTCTAATATTTTATTTTCGTTATTAGTTATTAATTCCAAATATCCTCTAGAAAAGAAAAGACACAATGAACCACACCAACCCGTCTTACCAATATATGGTTTATGCCAGCCTTTTTCAGTAGGGATATTTACTTGTGAACAGTATGCAGACGCTACACCATTGAATCCATCAGGTAGTATTGGTCTCTTTATGAATTGAATATCATCTTCACAAAGCATGTATAATTCATCAAATGTTTGTAATACTAAATACTTAGCCATCTCTAGCCAATGCTTAACACAACCTAGTTTTTCGGTTTGAAGTATTCTTTTAACTTTCGTTCTATTTAGATATGCAGGAGTATCAGGTTCTTCCGAAACATAAACATTTGATTTATCAGGGAACCATTCAAAAAATGAATCTAGTGTCTGACCAATATAAGGTTGTATACGATTACAAGTATAAAATGCAGTTATCATACCTTTTGAAGCCTAACAATATCCCTTATTTTGGGGACAAATACTTTTGGTTCTTCAACTTTGGCCAATTCAACAAATGATTCTTGTTTATCAAGACTAAGACAACTTATTGCATAAGCATTAGCAATTGCCATTTTTGAAAAGTCAAAAGTTAAATTTTCTAATCTAAGTTGTCTTTTAACAGTAACATCTTTCAAATTATGAACTGCACAAAATTCATCAAAAGTCAATTTAGGTGTTTTTGAAACCAATTTAAGTAATTCTATTTGCATAGTATCTTCCTTAGGACCACGTCTAAATTTTTTCATTATAGTAAACCCCAGAAGTAAAGAAAGGGTATCAATCAGGAGTCGAACCTGAACTGCGGATATTATTCCGGGTGCTGCCAATTACACTACTGATACCTTGGGCACTTTTAACTTGTCTATAGCCAAGTATTAGGTAATGCCAACCTATGCTTCTCTTGACTCAAAGCTAATAAAATCAAGAGAAACTAACCCCGATCTTCAGTATCCTTATCAACTTCTTCTTCTACCGCAGGCGGATTATTAAACTTGTCCAAAATATCCTTAATTCGATCCATCGAAGGATAGTTAATAGTCAAGTCATATGTTTCCATCTTTGGAGCATGCCAAGATTGATCCGAATTCTTTTTTTCAATAAGATGAGAAACAATCTTGCAAATACGAGTTCCATTCTCTAAGCAACTAATAAAGTTCGGACTTTCCATCCGACCTGATATATTACCCATGAAAAATGTTGCAATAGCATCCTGATCTGGTAACCAAATCAAGAATTCAGGGCCATATCCTTTATTAGAGTTAGGTGTCTTACATGCTTCCTCAGTATCCTTAAAAGCTTGAGATTGGGTATCAAAAAATGATTTGACCTTAGGCTTATACCACATAGCCTTTGGTCTCCAACTCATCAACAATGCAACAAAAGAACTTGTCAAATCAATTGGTTGTTTATTCTTCATCAATGCGAAATGAGCCATAGGGAATTTACCCTTCTTGACCAATTCCGAATTGCTACCCATCAACTGTATATAAGGAATAAAATCGCCAGCTTTAGTAACTGTAGCTAATGCATCACTCGTAGCATATTTGCTAGATTGACCTTTAAGTAATGAAATTACATCAGATGCTGATGGTTCTGTACTTAGTTCAGTGGACATTTGATTTTGATTTTACGGAATGAAAAGAAACTACCAACCCTTATCAATTTTCACTGCATCCTCAGCAGCTTTCTGATCTTTTTCTTGCTGCTTTTCAATCTTATTCTTAGCAGCTTCTTCCTTACGCTTTGCGATACGTTCTTCATTCTTGACGTGCTGTGCCTTCTGGTTGTCTTCATCAAAATGAAGAACCCATAACAAAGCCTGTTCCCAGGCTTGTTGAGCTTCTGTTGACTTAGCAATGCCAAGTTTACCAAGCAACGTATCACGTGCTTGCTTAGATTCAAGCTCAGTATTTAAGTCAGACATCTTATGCATGTATTTAACAGGAGTAAATACAGCAGGTGAACTGTCCTTACCAGCCTTCTTTGCTTCACGAATTTCTTTAACACGAGCCTTCATTCGTGGAACAAATGTTTTTGGTTCTTCGGAAATAGCAGCGTCAACGTGTTGAGTTTGCTCTTCCTCAGGAATCTTGGCTAATGCATAAGCATTAGTCAAATTGATACGTCCATTATCAACAAGTTCAGCAATCTCTTTCTTGAGATCATTAAGGGATAATCGTTCATCAACCCAGGTAAGAGACTGACATATCCGTTCAGACAATTGTTGCTTTGTCATGAATGGATTACGAGCCAGGATACGTACTAAGTGCTCACTATACTGAGCGGGCTTAGTTTCAATACGTGTCATGTTTGTGATAATCTGAGCTTCTAATAGCTCAGCATCATCCATCGTAACAATACGTGCAGGAATCTCTGTCTTAGCTGCATCAATTGATGCAGTAAATCTTTGTAATCCATCAATCAAACCATAAGTCAAAGTACCAACTTCATCTCGTTGTTCACGAACAAGAATCGAATTAAGAACACCACGCTGTCGAATAGACTGTACTAATAATTGATAACGCTCATTCTCCCGCTGAACACCACGTAACGCAACCTTATTCTCGCGAATTAATGCGAGAGGTATCATTCGGACCTGTCCGTTTGCTTTCGCATTGAAAGCAGCTACATCCTCAGGTAGAGGAACAGACTTCGGGTCCACTTCATCAACCAATGCTGCACCAACCGGATTCATGATAGAATATCCTGACGGCCACCTTTGAAATATATCATATCTTTCGCCGTTTGCGGAGATATTGAAATGCCAGTTGCAAGGTAGCATAACCACTGGCCAAGTAGTATAGGACCATTTTGGTCGCTTCCTTTGCAATCTTAAAAGAATTTTTCGCTTGACAAGGAATCCCCCGTTTTGGTCCTATGCTACTCAGCCTACATCTACAATCGCAGTTTATTTCATTAGTGCTAATTTAAGTCTAAAAAGTCGCAAAGGAAGATTATAGGAAAACCAGTCTTAATAGGAGATTTTGTAGAATCGCCGCAGACCTCGCTGGCCGTGTTCCGAGCGACTTTCGACCTGAGGGACCAATCGGCCGTTTGACCTGCCCTACAAATGATTCTAGACCCGTAGGTTTGGACGTTTTGGCCGCATAGTAAGCAGTCAAACCAGGTCAAACAAGCAATCCCCCAAAAGGGGGGTATAGACCTCTAAAGATAGGATATATTTATTTCACTCAAAATGTTGAAATATCTTTTTTGGTCAAAAGATAGTTTTAACTCCTAAAAGAAAGGTTGTATTTATTGACCACTAGAACCGAAGCTATCAAGGCCATTCTATCATTTAAGACACATGCTGATTTAACAGCATTGTATAATGAAAAGATGGAATGTCAAGTTAACGTTGCCCAGGATAACGGGGAACGTATTGAGGGTGAATATGAGGGTGTTAAATGGCTAGGATATACAGATGGTATTACTACGTGGAAGTCTTTCAGGATACCTTACAACGCCAAAACTAGTCCTGAATACGTTGACAAGGATATATCATTCGACATCATGCACGCAGAAGCTGTGGGTATGACAGGATGGAACTGGAAAGATAGAATATCATTATGGGTCGCTTTTGACTTTGACGCCATTATTGGACACTCTGACAAACATACACGCAAACTATCACCTGATGAATTGAAAAAGATACAAGATTTAGTTCAAACGATACCTTGGGTAACTGTTCGGTATAGTACATCGGGTAAAGGACTTCACATATACGTATTTATAGAACCTGTTAAAACAGATAATCATACAGAACATGCTGCTTTAGCTAGAGCTATCCTTGCAAAGATGACTTCATTAACAGGATTTAATTTTGAATCCAAAGTTGATATTGCTGGTGGTAATATGTGGGTATATCATCGTAAGATGATAAATACAGATGGATTAAAGCTTATCAAACAAGGAGAGATACTTCGCGAGATACCACCAAATTGGAAAGATCATCTTAACGTTGTACGTGGTACGTCTAAAAAATCTAACATACCATTTGAAAATCAAAACTTTGAAAATCTATCATCTCAAAACCAACATATCAAATTAGACGCTGATCACTTAAAACTTATCAAATATCTATCAGACAATGGATACCTGCATTGGTGGGACCAAGACCATCACATGTTGATAACACATACGTTAAGTTTAAAGAAAGCACATACTGATTTATCATTCCGAGGAATATTTGAAACTTCTAGTTCAGGTAGTACACAACATAATTGTTTTGCATTTCCACTTAGACAAGGTGGATGGAGTATCAGAAGATATTCACCTGGAGTAAAAGAACATATCAGTTGGGAACAAGATGGACAGAAATGGACACGTTGTTTTTACAATGTAGAACCTACGTTACGTAGTGCATCAATTGCAAAAGGTGCAATTGAAGATCCATCAGGTGGTTATCATTTCAAAGATGTACCATCCGCAACTGACACTGCTTTATTACTTGGCGTAAAAATAGATTTACCAACTACTTACAACAATCGAAACATAGTACTAAAACCTAATAAAGATAATAGACTTGTTGTTGAGATGCCTGCAACTGACCTAGATAATCCTGCAGATTTAACAGGATGGTTACGTAAAGGTAGTAAATGGATTAGATTATATCAAATGCCTAGATCAACTCCACAAGAGTTAGATATGGGTAATTTTGATGATGTTGTACGACATATGATAACTGAAACAGGACAAGGTGAAGGATGGTCAATTAGTATTGAAGGTAAATGGATAAATGAACCACTTGAACATGTAAAATTAATGCTTGAATCTATTGGGTTAAAACCACCAGAAATAAAAGCTGTTGCTGGTGGTTCAGTAACCAAACCCTGGACTATTGTTTCACGACCATTTCAGCCAGAGTATCCTGGTGATCGAATGTGGAACAAAGGTGCTACACAATTCAGGTTTCCACCATCTTTATCTGATACATTAGTACATCCAACATGGAATAAAATTTTGAATCATATTGGATGTAATCTTGATAATGATATACGACTTAATAAATGGTGTAAATCAAATGGTATCAATACTGGAGCAGAATATTTAAAAGTATGGGCTGCTTCAATGATACAATATCCAACTGAACCATTACCATATTTATTTATCTATTCAGAAGAACAAAATACTGGTAAATCTACTTTTCATGAAGCGTTATCGTTATTATTCTATCCTGGTTATCAATATGTAGATCATGCAATACTTAATCAATCAGGATTTAATGCAGAACTTGAAGGAACGATATTATGTGTAATTGAAGAAACAGATTTAAGTAAACAAAGTTCACCAGCATATAATAAAATTAAAGAGTGGGTGACATCACCTAAGATATCTATACATAAAAAATTCATGACACCGTATTTAATTGATAACACATGTCACTTTATTCAATGTGCTCAAAATAGACGATTCATACCTATTTTTCCAGGTGATACACGTATATTGATGATTTGTGTTAAACCATTTGCTACTGATACATCTGAAATACCTAAACGAGTGTTATTAAGACAATTAGAAAAAGAAGGACCAGACTTTTTAGCTTCATTATTGAATTTAGAGATACCTGAATCACCAGGACGACTTAGATTACCACTAATTGATACAGCTGATAAATTACAGATGGAAGAAAGTAATAAAAATGCATTACAACAATTCATTGATGAAAAATGTTTTTATTCTCCAGGACAAACAATAGCAATTAGTGAATTCTTTGACAAATTTAGTAATTGGTTAGACCCAGCTGAACGTAATCATTGGTTTAAAAAGAAAGTATCAACGCACATGCCTGATAAGTATGTAAAAGGTAGACACAAGAGTAATGGACAAGCAAATTGGCATTGGGGTAACATATCTTTTGTTGAACCTGAGGTACCATCATTAGTTGAATTCGCTGTCAGTAATGGGTACCTCTATTTAAAGGAATTGTCACCATCAAATACTACATTGCAACGAAGTTAGATAATATCACTGAGCACAATAAAGTTAGAAACATCTTAAATGCATGGGGTCATGATATAACATATGATTGGACCGTGCATGGTGCTGCTTTTATGCTTGGGTTAAAGAAAGTTCAAGAAATATCTATTCTTGAATTAGAAGGTGTAACGACCTCTGACTTTGTTGTTGTTTTAAAACCTGCTGGGCGTGGAACACATGTAGAGTTAGGTGCTGCATTAGCTTTTAATATTCCTGTGTTTTTATTAACACCTGATGAATGTGATTATCGTGAAAAACAAAATGATACATGTGCTTTCTATCATCATCCATTGGTTAAAAAAGCAATGACTATTGGAAAACTACTTAGAGAAATAGAAGAACATGTTAAATCTTGATTTTGAATATGGTACAGTTGAACCAGAAGGATTAGAATTATTAAGTCAATTGATTAGAGCATCTTGTTTCTATCCTGGTCCAATAATTGAAATAGGTACATTATTTGGTAAAACAGCTATACATATGGCTTTAACAAAAGCTGATAAACAACAAATAATAACAGTTGATAATTATAGTTGGAACCCTTGGGGTTTGTCTAGTGACAGTCATTTCAAGTTAACAAGTATGATGTTACACTATTTAGTTAAAAAAGGACATGTTCAACAAGTAAGAATGGATAAAGATATATTTTTTAAAACATATAAAGAATCACCAGCATTAGTATTCATTGATTCTGTTCATACTTATCTTGATACAAAAAGAGCTATTGATTGGGCTAAATTTATGAATACTAAAATTATCTGTGGTCATGATTATTGTAATGAATTTATTGGTGTTAAACAGATAGTTGATGAATTTGGTGGCCCCAGACAATTAAAAGGAACAACATGGACAATTTGAAAGAAGCTGTTGAAAGATTATCAAAACTTAAAAAAGGTATTCCGTTTAAAGTTGTATATGGTTCATCCGATGGTGGAATTACATGGTGTCGGGATGAACAGTTAATTATCAGTACGTTTCTTGACATGTATAATGAATTACCTAAAGAACCTTTAGAACGATTGAGCAGACCTGGTGAATATCCACCAGACATGCATGAGATACCTTTAGGTTTTTTACAAGATAAAACAGAATTACTGAATCACTTTTTAACAAAGATGGGAATCAAATGATACATTTTATAATGGGCATCACTTGTGTTGGTAAGGATGAATTAGTTGAACATGCCGTTAAATGTTGTCCTGACATTGGTGCTATTCAAGTTGGAAAAGAGATGCGTAAGCGGCATTCACCTGAATATTTTAAAGGATTAGGTGCATTAGACGAAACAGAACCTGAGACTTGGGAAATTGTTAGAGAACAATTAGCTTTGTGTTCTGAAAAGAAACATATCTTTGTTACAGGTATGCCACGTCTCAAAGGACAAGTTAGTAAATTTTTCTCATTATTTAAAATTGAAGATTGTAGATTCTGGTTACTTCATTGTGATGAACAAACTATTTATTCTCGTTTAAAAATTCATTTTAAAGATGAACCATGTTGGGCAAATCTTGCAGAAGAACGTATAGAAAATGATAAGATTCAATTGTATCAAGTCATAACAGAAGTGCTTACTTGCTCAAAGATAATAGCACTTGAAAATAGTACATTTTTTCAAAGGGATTTGAATGTCGAACGAATCCTTAGAGGATGATTTACTTGATTTTCATAATGAAACATATGTTCCAGAGAAACCTGATAGACAAATAATTATAAGAGCACCATTTGGTATTCCTGGAAGTAAAACACGTTCAATTGAACATCTAAAAATTATTCCTTATCGAAAGAAATGGATAGATGTTTTTACTGGTTCTGGTGTTGTTACATTCAACAGAGTTCCCTCAACACTAGAAGTGATGAATGATCGTTATGGTGGAATCGTTGCTTTTTATCGTTGTCTCAAAGATCGTAATAAATATCATTTATTAAAAGACTGGCTTGAAGCTACAATCCATAGTCGAGAAGATTTCTATCATTGTAGAAACACTTGGTGTTCTGAGACAGATGATGTAATCAGAGCAGCCAAATGGTACTATATGATACGTACATCTGTTATTGGAAAAGGTGATTGTTTTGCTAGACAAACGAATAGTACACCTCAATTTCCAGTACGTTCATCTTTAAAGCTTTTAACAGCAATACATTTAAGATTAATGAATGTAATAATTGAAAACTTAGATTTTGAAACATGTATCAATGATTTTCATTCTAATGATTGTGTTACATATCTTGATCCACCATATATTGGTACTGATCCATCTGTGTATGAAACTAAATGGACAAGAGATGATTTGTCTAGACTTCTAAAATGCATAGCTAATGGACAAGGATACTTTGCTTTAAGTGGTTATCCTGACGAACAAATTGATGCTGAAACATTCTGGACAAATAAAATATCGTGGCAAGTTTGTGCAAATGCAGAAATAAAAGCTTTCCTTGGTGAGAATGGAAAGAAACATCTACAAAATGTCCAAGAAGTAGATTATGCAACAGAATGTCTCTGGATTAAAGATAGTTAACAAAAAATCAAAAGGTGATTGTTTATTGTGTTGTGCAGCAATGCTAACAGGTCGAACACGTAACAATGTTTTGAAAGAAGTAAAAACAGAATATGACAAAAAAATAAAAGCATATTATTTACCAATAATTGAATTTGTTAAATATTTAAATAGTTATGGATTACATTATGGACTAACAATTAAACCAAATTATATTTTTACTGATTGTGAGAAAAGTATAACGATAGAAATATCATTAGATAGACATGCATTAGTAACTGTTCCAAATACTAAAGGTCCAGAAGAATTTGCACATGCTGTTGTTTGGGATGGGTATCAACGTAAGATACTTGATCCTTGTTTTAAAGTACCACAACTCTTAATTCACTATCCAAAAATACTAGAATGGAGTCCTATTAGTGAACTCTGAATTAATAGAAGAAATGGTTAGAAAATATAGAAGATTAATCACAGATTCTTTAGATTGGTTAGAGAAAAATGAACTAAAATGGAAATTAGATAGTCCAATAGAAAAGTCATCTTTTATAATTGATCTAATTGAAAGGACAGTAAAATGATGAAAATAATAATTGAAGGTTTAATACCGATCAATGATATTTCTGCTGAAGTATTAGAACATATGTTAAGTTATGATTATATTAAACGATTCTATGAACATTGTAGTCATGCTTATACAGAACAACAAATTACAAATGCAACTGAACCTATTAGAAATGAATTACGAAGAATTCTAGAAGCAAAGAAACGTGCAAAAGCCGCATTATTACCACAACCTAAAATTGAAGATCGAACATGATCAAAGTTTTGTATCACGCCAATTGTAATGATGGATTCTGTGCTGCATGGGTTCTATATCGAATTTATAAAGATAAAGCAGAATACATTCCTGTTAAATATGGACAAGACCCACCTGTCTTTAATCCTGATGATGATGTTATCATTGTCGATTTTAGTTATAAGCGAGATGTTTTATTAGGTATTAAAGCTCGCGTTAAATCATTACTTGTATTAGATCATCATAAAACAGCTCAGGCAGAACTTGAAGGACTAGATTTTTGTAAATTTGATATGTCTAAGAGTGGAGCACATATTACTTGGGAACATTACAATCCAGGTTCTCCACTCCATTCTTTAGTAGAATACACAGAAGATAGAGATTTGTGGCTTTGGCAATTACCATACTCAAGAGAAATAAATGCTGCTTTAAGTCTTTATGAACATGACTTAGAATTATGGAATGATTATGTTTCCGTTAAGATAGTTCAATCAAAAGACTTATTAATTAATGAAGGTCAAACGATACTTAAATATGAAGAAAAATTAGTTAAACAACATACTGAAAATGCTGTTGAATATATTTTAGATGATTTTAATATTTTAGGTGTCAATGCTACTGTTTTATTTTCTGATATAGCAGGACAATTATCTCAAGGAAGGCCATTCGGCTTTGCTTATTTTATTCGAGAGGATGGTAAATATCAATACTCATTACGTTCTGACCCAAATGGTGTTGACGTATCAGAAATAGCTAAACGATTTGATGGTGGTGGACATTTTCATGCTGCTGGTTTTGAATCTTTTGATTTTAAATTTCAAAAATGACGACAAAATCATTAATAACTATTAACAATAATTTGATGTGTAGTATTGATGTTGAAACAAGTGGTTTAATACCTGGGTATCATGAAATAATCCAAATAGCATTACTACCACTAGATTCTAATTTAAATCCTAATAAATTATTTCCACCATTTGATTTTAAAATCAAACCAACATATCTTAATCGAGTTAATTTAGATGCATTAAAAATAACTAGAAATCAATTTTCTGATATTGTTGAAACTGGTTTTGAACAAGAAGTAGTCAAAGAAATCTTTTATTCTTGGTTTGATAAATTAAAACTTGGTGAATCAAGAAAAATAGTTCCCTTAGGACACAATATTAGTGGTTTTGACATACCATTTATTCGAGCATGGTTAAGTCATGAAACCTATGAAAACTATTTTCATGGACATTTAAGAGATTTACAAACTATTGCTTGTTATTTAAATGATAGAGCAGAGTTTCATGCTGAACAAACACCATTTCCCAAATTAGGATTGAAAGAAATAGCTGCCAAACTAGGAGTTGAAATTATAAAAGAAATGACACATGATGCCTTATATGATGCAGTTATTGCTAGTGAATGTTATCAAAAAATTCTTCTTAAACTAATAAATATATGATCCTAACTGGTCATGAAATCAAACGTCATTTAGGTAATGATATTGTTATTCATCCTTTTAATGAATCTCAACTTAACTCAAATAGTTATAATCTAAGATTAGGAAAACAATTACTTGTTTATGATGATTGTGAATTAGATTGTAAGAAACCTGTTAAATATAAAATATTTGATATCCCAACAACTGGATATAGATTATTGCCAGGTGAACTATACTTGGGTCAAACATTTGAATATACTGAAACACGAAATCTAGTTCCTCAGATAGAAGGAAGATCAAGTACAGCACGATTAGGTATTACAATACATATGTCTGCTGGTTTTGGTGATATTGGTTTTTGTGGACATTGGACACTTGAAATTTGTGTCATTAAACCAATTATCATTTATCCTGAAATAGAATTAATTCAAATCTTCTATCATGAAATATCAGGTACAGTGACTAAAACATATGAGCAAGGAAAATATCAAGGAAACAAAGGAGTTCAGCCGAGTCTACTTTATAAAGACTTTGAAGATAGGCCAAAGATTCCAACTAACTGAACATGGTTTTCCAAAGAAAACATTTGTTTTCTTAGGTAAAGGAATTAAACCTTACACTTATCGATTTCAAACTGAGAATAAAACAGTTAATCATTATTGCAACAACATTCAAGTGAAAGTATAAAGAAAGGCTCTATTCTTTTTAAAAGAATAGAGCCTTTTTTATTGTACATTCCATTTTGGTGGATTGTCTGGACATCTTTCTGTAGGATAAGCTATCTTATTAAAAAATGTCTTGTGCTCATTTACACAGCATCGACACAATTTACAGTATTCACCTGTAAAATTAATACAACTTTTACAAATTTCCAATCTTTTCTCAATTTCAGATAAAGTTAATAATCCCCGTTTTCGTTTATGCAATCTATATAAAGATTGCATAAATGATGCTAATCGTAACGGATCAAAATATTGGCATACGTTCAACTGTTAACCTTGACCCTTCCGGTATTATTTGATATATTAATCTTTTGTTATTAGGATCAGGTTCAACAACAACATCAACTGTTAATGTATCACCTTGTTTTACAGTAAAATCACTTGCTATTGTTAATGTTATACGATCTGTAGAATCTGCACGATGTGTACGTTGTGCTGTTCCAATTACTGCTCCATTTTTTAAAAGTCTTACTGTATACCCACCATGTCCAACTGGTATTGCTATGGCTTAATCCTTATTTTAGGTGGTATTACAGGAAAAATTTCACCTTTTATTTTACGATTATTCCAATCAAATAAGCAGACATTGATAAATGATTCCCATTGTGCACAAATAGCTGGTAAAGTAAAATGTTCCCAAACGACTGTTTTAGCATTACCAACAATTGCAAATATCTCATCATTCTGACTATCTGCTTTTAATATTGCTTTGCTTAAAGTTAAACCATCAGAAAGTCTTGGAACCATTACACCAAGCGTACCAAATTGTTCTTGTAATTCTATCATTACTTCAAAATCAGTGAATACAGTTGGTATTCCTGCTAACCATGCCTCAGTTAAAGCTAAAGAATGTCCTTCAAAATCACTTGGTAAAATAAATACGTCACTTGCAGCTAAAATATCACCGACATGAAATTGGGGATCAACAAAATACGTTCTATCAGGTGTAAAAATTTGTGCTTGTTGTTGTAAAAATGTTTCTTGTGGACCCATACCAACAAACACACCAACCCATTCTGGTCCTAAATAGGATAAAGCAGCTAATACAGAAGATGGATGTTTTTCATCAACAAATCGTCCCATATATAAAAGTATTTTTCGATTTAATAAACCCCAAACTTTTCTTTGATTATTTCGACCTATTCTAGGTGTTACTCTACCTGGGTCGATACCATTATAAATAACATTTCTTTTTAATTCTTCTGGTATTACTTTACTAGCAGCAATAGAACAAGCAGCATGATAATATGTAATATTTAAATTACTTTTTACAATTTCTTTAGCGTACTCATCAGTATTTTGAACATAATCAATAATTGGTAAATCTAGATTTTTTGTTAACTCTGATAAATTAAAAACACCCCAACTAAAAATAATATCTGCTTTCTCACAAACAACTTCAATAGCTTCCTGGTATGAATTATGATAATTTATACCATCAAGTAAAGAATAATTATTTTTAGCTTGATGTAAAGGAATATTTGTCATTCGTCTAGTCCATTGTAAACTCCTCAATGAAATAGGATCACGAACAGCAACACCTGTAAAAGTTAAATTATGAGCATATTTAATTAATCCAAGCATCAATGCGTCTGCACCACCAATACCAACACAGGGTGAAATTAAACCTACCCGCATGGTTTGTAATCATCCCTAACTGGTGGTTGAATAGATACACTTGAACTTGAACTAGGAGCACTGATGCCTGGTCCCGAAATTATTAATCCATCTTCTACTTTAAATTCTTTACAAGTATAATCACAACCATAAACAGACATTGTTCCTTTTCCACCAATAGCACTATGTTTCAATTTGACACCTTCACCTTGTACAGCTTCAAGTATTAGATGTGAACCTGTTTTTGGTTCATTATCTGGAAAAACATATTTAAGATTTTTATTTCCTGTACCTAACCAAACATGTATACCAGCACTATTTTGAAGTATTAACCAAGCTTGTGGAGCCATTGCTCCAACAGTTAAAGCATTAGCAATTATTGGCCAATTTGTCCAAACAGCTGTACCACCACCACCTGGTTGATAAAGACTATAGAATGTATTTTTACCACTTATAGTTACTTCTGCTAATTCTGGACTTGGTTGAAATACTTTAAATCCTAAGGCTTTATCAAAACGTATACTTTTAAATGGATATTTTAATGAAAGACTTGGTCCAAATACATTAGAATCAAGACACGCAGCTTGTGCTGTAACTGGTGGTGGTCCAGCCTGTGCATTTGAATTTGTACATTCTATTGTTATGTCTAATAAAACTTGTATTTGAAATTCTTGTCCTGCAACACCACCAATTTTGATACCATTACCATTTTGTAATAAAATAGTGTCATCACCAGTTTGTGATTCTAACAAAGTGAAAGGAACAGCAATGACATTATTACCAGAAGCACCAGTTGTTCTAAGAATAATAGTAGGTAATTCATCATTTCTTGGTGATCCTGATAGAATCCATGTATCTGGTAATTCACCTCTTGTAATAACTACAGAGTCACCAATTCGCAAGTCTGAATAAAAATCCTCATGTCCACCAGCTATAGCTTCTACTCTTCGCATGTTCTGTGTTAAAACAGTAAAATGTCTTGGAAGAATAGTTTTATCACCAAGTACAGTTATTATACCACTAAATGTATCTCTTATTATATCAGGTATTTTTTCGCCACTAGGTTTTACTAATTGAGGATTTCGTCTTGTTCTTGGTACAGTTTTACCAATTGATTGTATTGAATAATCAACTTCATCAAAATTTTCTGTAGGATTTATAGGTGGAACATCACCGATATCACTTGGATGTGGATCACCAAAATCTTTAGGCATTATTCACCAACTTTCTATATGCAAACTTCCATGCAAGTGGAGCAGTTGGTGCTCTAACAAAAGTTTTTCCTTTAGTTTTACGAATTAAATATCCGTCATTAAAACAAGCAAAAGATTTATTAACTTTTAAAACAAGTTTTTTGTGGCTTAACATCCTGGTATTGTTCCTTGTACACCTTTACCGGGACCATAACCACCACCAAATCCCTTTTCTATTTCTACTACTGTTGGAAAATCAGCATTTTCATCTTTTTGTGATGGCCAAGCCCAATAATATTCTGTCATTTCACCACTTCTCACTGGTACCCAAGCAACAACAGTGATAGTTTTTGTTTTAGGGTCATATGTACTATTTTCAACAACGGTTTTTATACTTGAATCAGCAAAATAATCAGGAATATTATCAAATTTAACACAATCAAATACATCTAACCTGATATTTTTGAGAACTGTTTTGAATGTTACTTTCTTCCAAGTATTAGCTTGTCTAATTAACCAGAATGTAGCTGATTTTTCTACTAATTCATCAATATTATAAATATGAAAATACTCTGTTCTAGAGTGTAATCCATATTTTTTAACATTATGTCGATATACTTGTTCTGGTAATCTCTTTCCTTCTTCAATTGGTAAATGATTTCGATTAAATGTTGCTATTAACCTAGTAGTTAATTCTTCACTTGATGTATGTGTTACTTGTAATGTTTCTGTTTCAATATCAGCTAATGTAAATGTTAAATCTTCTGTTGGTTCTTCTGATAAATACCTGATAAAAAATTCACTACCAACTTGATATAATCCACAACGTGCTTCCCAAGCTATTCTTGCAATTTCATCTAATACATTTGGTCTATCAAAAAGTGGAAAATTAGCAGGATATTTGTCTCCAAAATTAGCTTTAACAGCAGCAAAATTAGCAGCATTAACTGTAGTGCCAACTGTATATGTTTCAATTAAATGTTGTATAATATCACAAATATTTGGTCCAATACTTGATGTCATTGTAACATATACTTGATCTTCCCAACCTTCTCCTTCTATTTCAGATAATCCCTTTTTGAAAATTAAACAAGTTACATTTATAGTACCTAAATTAGCAGATTCATTTTTCTCGTAATATGAACTAGGTACTTGTGTTAAAATTCTTTTACCTGTTGATTGTATTGTTCGATATGCATATACCGCATGTATTTCTGAGGGAAGAATATTACAAATATAAATTTGACAATCATCATCTTTGTCTCTAACAATTGAACCTGTATCAGCATGCCATTGAAAAGAATCTGGTACTTCTTCAATAAAAATATTAAATTGTTCTTCTTCAAACCATGATTTTAATGGAACACCTGCTGCTTCTTGAATAAATTCAATATCCTCACCAATGATAGTATAAATAGTTCTAGCTGTTGGATCAAGAAATAATAATTCATTAGATAACTTATCAGATGGTTCTAATAATAACAATTTAAAAAGATTACGTGCATCATTTATAGATATACCATTTGGAAAATTAGTTGCTATCAATTGTTGTAACTTTTGAAATTCAGGTCGCATGTATAAGTCAATTGATAAATTTCCTGTTTCTGTAAAGTCAATTAATTGATCAAGTAAACTTTCTAATGATATACCATCTGGTTGTCCACTCTGTCTATCCCATTCAATTAATTCAAAAATTACTTTTAATCCTTCTTGTCTATTTACTTTTATGATATGTCTAAAATCATCTTCACCTTTCTTTTTAACATATAAATACATTCCAACTAAATTAACATATTCTTTAAGATAAAAAACAGATAAACCATTATTTTCATCATCTGGTTCACATTCGTCATCATTTGGTACCCAATTTGTTAATTGTAAATTTTTGTATTTAGCATAGGGTCCAACTTCTATACAAAACTTTTCACCAGTAAATATTCCTCTGAATTTAAGATTATTAATTGATATTTCTGTAGTCGTATTTTGTGGAAACAATTCTCCATTTTGAATTAAAAAACATTCTTTAACAAATTTACTTTGTCGACAAATCTCTTGTATAATAGCTATCTTTTCAGCTAATACAGCTCTTAATTGATTATAAGCATTTATTTCACCGTTAGCTGCTTGTTTCTTAAGTTCAAATTCATATTCAGCTAATTCTATTTTTATATTTTCAAATTGTTCTTTTAATAAAGCAATTTGATTTGATTGTTTTGCAAGTGGGTCAAGTTGTGTTTCTGTATTTTTGACAACATTCTTTAATACTTTACTCGTTGGATGTTTCTTATACAAAGATTTAGCATTGTCTAATGTATTCTCTAATGTATTAATTGTTTCAATTAAATTATGTATTTCTTTGATTAAAGTAATATATTCTTCTATCAATTGGTCAACTGGTGGGGATAATTGATCAGCACCTTTCATTAAAGCTTGATAGAATCTAATTAAAACAGCTGCATCAGCATAATTATGTTCTAATCTATCAAGTTTCCATTGTAATGACGGATCAACTATTCCTATATCTTCTAAAAGAACACCAGTTAAAGTTTGATGTACTTTTTGTGCAGGTATATGTACAACTGATCCAAAACATAAAGGCCATGCTTGTCCAATAAAATCTTTACTTACAAAATCAAGTTGTCCTTCTTCTGGACTAAAACCAACTTCAAATGATTCTATTTCTGAAAGTATTTCAAATTGAACTGATCTATCATTTTCACCCCAAGTGAATGGTGCAGAAATTTGTCCTTTGAATAATACAAATTTATCATTTATAGTTAGATTTGTGTATAATTGATAAATAGTACAAATAATTTTATGTACATCTATTCTATTTAAAATATCTTTAATTTCATCATCAATGTCATCAAGAGTTAAAGATAAAGATTGTGTTTGACGATTATCAGAAGTTGATATTGTTTCAATTACACCAATATCATCTATTTTTCCTTTTATACCAAGTATCTCTTTAGTTGCATATATTCTAGTTCCATTTTCTTCCCATTCAATTTCAGCTAGAATTACATGTTCTGTCCCATGTTCTTTTGCAATTTCAAGTAATGTATCTGAACTTAATGTTTTCATACTTCTTCTACTGAAAGAGAAATATCAATATCTTCCTGACTTCCAAAAGAAACTGCTCTTTGTTGCATTTCTAATTCAGTAGGATTTGTCAATATGTTACAAATTATAGTATTATTTATTCTAATCTTAACACCAGAGAATATTTTCATAAATTCCAAGTATTCTAATGCTTTAAGTCGTGTTAAAATAAAATTATATTTATACGTTTTACCAATTCTTTTATTGATATAAGTATGTATAGAACTATTCATCATTCTCTTAACTGTTAAAGAAGAAGTTTGTGCTTGTGTATTAGCTAAATTAGGATTTGGTAAAGACAAAATATATTTAGTATCAGGATATGGAGCTTCTATTTTCATCATGTTACAGTTGCTCCATATGTATCTGTGGATTTAATTCTTGCCAAATGTCCTGTCAAATCATCAGAATCAAGTTCAATACCAATAAATTCAAATCCTAATGTATTGCTACATTCATCATTAGATAAATCAGCTTGTTCAAGATTAGGTGTAACAATAAAACCTTTCCATACTCTATTTTCATGATCAGTTAATTTTATTTCCAATCCTAATGATAAAAGTATAAAATTATTATATGAATTTAATATTACATCAGTTATACCTTCAAACTGATATTTAAATGTCCTAACTTTTGGCCAATTATCGTTTACAAATGTTTTTAAATCACCATCAATTGTTTTACGTTGTATTCTTGTAACTTGTAGTTCTTCTCTATTACCAAATAATGGTGCTTTTAATGTTACACTATGAACAGAATTAATAACAGGATATTGTAATATTAGATTGTGTGTTTGTACTAATTGTGGTTTAACTGGAAAATTAATACTACTATCAACAAATGGACTATAAGTTGTATCTGGTCTATCACATTCATCACCTTCAATATAACCTATAATTATTTGTATAATCTCTAATTCATGTTCAATTATTCTTGATGCTCTTGTTATACTATAATCTATATCTTGTTCAATTGATATATCTGAAAATAAAGGATTATAAACTTGTAATGTAGCTTCATATTGTATTGTTTGATTGATAGTTAGACTGTGTTCAATTGAAACTTGTATTGTTCCTGAATGAATTTCTTGTTCTATCGTTAATATATGCTCAACAGTTCTATTGTGTGCAATTTCAAAATCTATATCTTGATCTACGTCAATAATTTGAACTATTTGTTTATCTTTAAAACCGTTTCTAATTATTTCTTGCTCTATATCTAATGTATGTTCAATATTAAATACAAAAGAAGGTGTAAAACTAATTTCTTGAATAATAAATAAAGCATCTTCTATTATTTTAAATACGATTATTGGTATATGTATAGTTTGTTCTATTTCTAATTCATGTTCAACTACTCTATTAGCAATTTTAGTAAAGTTTATATCTTGTTCTATTTCTAATGTATGTTCAATAATACTATTAGCTTTTGTAGCACTTATTACTTGTTCTATATCTAACGTATGTTCAATACTTACTTCACCACCACCACTAGGACCTGTATTTATTTCATAAGTGATTTCAAGTCTAGGCCAAAACTGATTATTAGTTTCAGGAGTATTATAACTATTATCAACTGTATATTGTGTTTCACCCCAAAACAATTCATTTGCAATAGCAGGATTTGGCTCTGCAGTAACAAAATAGATACAAATATAATTATCAGCAACCCATCCACCACGTTGTAATACTTCGATTAAAGCTGTTTTAAAATCAGTTGTTGTAATTATTCCTTGTTGTGCTACTGGTAATTGATCAGATGAGTCCCAAATAACTTGAGCAGTTGTTAAACTACTACTAATAACACTAATAGCAGCTGTTCTATTGGCAGGTATAATAGCATTATCAGTATCATGTAAAGCTATCAATGTTCTAATTAAATCAACATTTCCTATACATATTGTAGCACCTGGTTGTCTAAAACCTATAGCCTTAAATTTACATTCAAGTATTGTTCTATCAGTTATACCAAATGGTATTTTGAATCTAAGAATTGTAAATCTTCTATGGGCCTGTCCACTCCTAATGCCAGTTCCAATTTGAAAACCTTGTTTGGCATAAAATTCAGGTGTTATTGTTTCATAATTTCCTACAACATCTTGGTCTCCACCTGAATCTTGATAAATAATGATTGTATCGGGCATTATTATAACCTGATGCCATAAGTAACCTTAATCTCATCAAGATTTATTACATCAATTGTTGTATCAAATGATCCAGTTGCCCACAATATACCAGAAGTACCAGAAGTAACTGAAGCGACTAAGATACCATTAATAGTTGCTGTAGTATTACAAACAAAAGTAGATACCGTTGTAGTACCTTTAACTTTACTAGCAGCATTTGCATCATCCCATGCTTTTCTAGTACCAGCATATCCTGTAAATTCAGTCCAGCCTGTATGACTAGCTAATGTATCAGCTTCTACAAATACAGGTGTTGGACTATCATCAACAAGTCCAATATACCAGGTTGCTATTTGTGTAACAGGTGAACTATTGCCAAAAGCAACATCTAATAAATGATTTTTACCGACAACAGTAACACCATTAAAGCCCTGTACAGTTTTGATACATTTACCATGTCTGTATAATTGAGCGATAAATGGGTTACTAAAATCAAGCTGATGTACTACTCCTCGATTACGCCATTTAGGTGGAAGAATAAGTTCACCTGCTCGAATAACAGATGCTCCAATCATCTGTCGTACATTTAAACGATTCATCATATTGAAAATAATCCTCTACGTGCCAAACGTTGTAAACCAGAAGCTATTGCCATAACTTGTACATCTGTACTACCTTGTGGAACATTTAAATGTATATCACCAAATGTAACTGATCCACCAAATGCTTTATTTCCGAAATTAGATCCGTTAAGAGCGTTCAAAAATGGACCAAACATTTTAGATACAGATTGAGTCATTATAATTTCACCTGGTGCTAAGAAAGCAAGTTGTCTGTCTATTCCTCTTGAAGAACCACCAAATGCTTTTGCTGGTGCAGGACCACCTACTGGTGTTAATCCATCTTGTAACTTTCTAATAGTTATCAATTGTCCAATGATACCATTCAATCCACTTTGTATAATTTGAGTAGCATCATCACTTCTCTTAGCCCAATCTTCTGCAGCTTTTGCTGCTTCAAGTTCGAGTCTAGGAACTAATGAAGCTTCTGCATTTAATTGTTTAATAATAGGTCCTAATTTTGATAATTCTGCATTCGCTTGATTTAATTTTTGCTGTGCTTGTGTTGCTTCAATTGCTGCTTGTTGTATTTTTTTAATATCATCAATTAATGGAGTACCACCAGGAGCCAATGCAAATTTACCATTTTTAGCTGTAAAAGTATCTTTATTTGCTACTAAATCTCTTAAAAGATTATTAAATCCAATAGGGTCTTTTTGTTTTGCAGAAAATTCTTCAAATTTAGTTAATGTCTTAAATAATTGTTCCAAGTCAGCAGCTATATTTTGTCCTGGCTTAGCTGCTTCTAATTTTGATAAATTATTATTTAAATCTTGTAAAAGTTTATCAAATTCTTTTTGACTTGCACTTTCTACGGCACCAAAAATTTGAATTTCATTTGGATTAATAAACTTTGTATCCGTTTGAAATTTTCTTAAATCTTCTAATAATTTCTTTGCATTTACTATTGTTGTATTTACATTTGTTTCTTTTCCAGCACCTGCAGCTTTAACTTTATTTTCTGCATCTTGTATTGTTTTATTTACAATTTCAATTCGTTTACGTTGTTCTTCAAGTGCAATTCTTGTCTTTTCAACTTCTGCTTGTTTGAATAAAACTACCTCTTGTGCTTTTAATTCTTTAAATAGTTTAAGTTGTTCATCTAATGACAATCCTGATGCTTTAGCAAGTCCTACTGCTTCACCAGACTTTTTAACAAAATCACCAGGAGTTAATTTACCAGATTGTAGTTCTTCAATAAGTACTTTAAGTTTTTCAAAATCATCTTCACGTTTCTTTATTTCTACTTCACGTTTCTTAGCTGCTGCTTCTTGTCTATCAGCAAAATCTTTCTCTGCTGCAATACGTTCAGCAACTAAAAGTCCACGACGTGCTTCAAGTGTATTTAATTCTTTAAGTAAATCTTTAGCTCTAGTAGAAGCTTCATCTGCAGCAGGATCAAGAACTTTATTTTTGCTAGTTAATTTTTGAACTCTACCAGTTTTTGGATTTGTAACAAATGCAGTTTTAGTAATAGAAATTTCATCTTTTTCAGCATCCTCTAATGCTTTCTTTCTCAATTCAATAATTATTTTTGCTTGTTCTTCTGCTAATTCTAATGATCTATCAAATGAAATCTTAGCAGCTTCTTCATCATCTTTAGTAATAGCAAGTAAAGCAGCACTATGAAGCTTTATCTTTTCAGCTTCAAGTGCTTTTAATTTTTCAATTTCAGTCTTGCCTTCAAGTCCCTTATCAAATTTTCTATCTGCTTCTTTAATACCTAATGTTTTACTAAGTTCTCTTGTCTTTTCAGCTTTTTCTCTTAAATCATCAATTAATTTTGATTCTGCTTTAAATGCTCGTTCTGTTGTCTTAGTTATATCACTAAAAGTATCTTCTGCATTTTTCTTAATGGCTTTAAATGTTTTTGCATAATTTTCAGTTATTAAATTATTTTGTGCTTGTGTATTAGCAAGAAATATTCTTAATGCTTTGATACTTCCATTAACAGATTCATCAAAATCTTTAAAAGAATTATTTAATACATCTATATTTCTTTTTAATCGAGCTTCACCAGTTTCTTCAATTAATCGTTTTGTTTCAAGTGTAGCAGCTTCAAGTTCAGCACCATAATTTGCAACTTGTATT
>Ga0184628_10000451_pt1 | contig 22593 bp, 17 predicted proteins | sample PLM4_5_b1_FD_133149 | JGI IMG/M metagenome (GOLD analysis project Ga0184628, IMG submission 133149) | Groundwater sediment microbial communities from an aquifer in East River, Colorado, USA - PLM4_5_b1 | ecosystem: Environmental > Terrestrial > Soil > Riparian zone | place: USA: East River... | reverse complement strand
GCCAGCCTGCGAAACGCGCTGGTTGGCCGTTCGGATCAGTTTGTGAGAGTCGTCACTGAAAAGCTGCTCACATACGGTTTAGGCCGCAGACTAGAATATAAGGATATGCCGATGGTGCGATCCATTGTTCGCGACTCGGCAGGCAGTAAATACAAGTTCTCAGCCATCGTTTTAGGAATCGTGAAAAGCGCCCCGTTCCAGATGAATCTGAAGACCGACGTAAAGCAACAAAAGGTAGCTGCGAAGTAGAGCGCTAAAGTTTAGAGGAGAGGCAACCATGTTTATCACGAAAAGACACTTATCCCGCCGTACCGTACTTCGCGGTATCGGCGCAACGCTGGCACTTCCGTTTCTGGATTCGATGGTGCCGGCCGCAACGGCTCTCGCACAGACGGCGGCCAGCCCAAAACCCAGATTCGTCGGCTGCTTTGTTCCCCACGGCGCTGCGCCCGGCTATTGGGTTCCCAGCACCGAAGGGCCTCTTGCCGCCGAGCTTCCATTCAACTACAAGCCGCTGGAACCGTTTCGGAAGCAAACGGTACTTTTCAGCGGATTGCATTCCCGATCCGCAGAACCTCCTCCGGGAGCGACTGGAGCCGATCACTGGGTCGCATCGGCATTCCTGTGTGCCGACAAACCCAAGAAGACCGCGGGAGCGGATGTATACAACGGAACGACGATTGATCAAATGATTGCGCAGAAAATCGGTGGCGACAATCTGATGCCGTCCATGCAGCTGGCCGTCGAAGATCCGGGCGCGAATTCGAGCAACTGCGGCGAAGGTTACAGCTGCGCGTATACGAATTCAATCTCGTGGTCCTCCCCGACGCAGCCTCTCCCGATGGAATTGAATCCGCAGGTAATCTTCGAGCGCATGTTCGGAGATGGCAGCACGCCGGAACAACGTGCTGCACGAAGAAAGAGGGATGGGAGTATTCTGGATTCGCTGACTGGCAGCATCACTCGGCTGAGCAAGAACTCCAGCGCCGCCGATCGCGAACGGCTCGACAGCTACACCGAAAATGTTCGAGAGATCGAACGGCGTCTTCAGATCGCGATGAAGGCATCCACCGTGGCTCCCACGGACATGCCGGTACCCGTCGGTGTGCCGCAGACATTCGACGAACACATCAAGCTGCAGTTTGATCTGCTGGCGCTGGCCTTCCAGGCGGATATCACCCGTGTAGGCACGCTGCTGTTTGCCCGCGATCTGACAGGACGGACTTATCCGGAAAGTGAAGCTCCCACGTCGGGGTTCCATGGCGTGTCGCATCACGGCGAAGATCCGCGTCGAATCGCGGACCTTTCGAAGATCAATCAGTATCACGTCAAGATGATGGCGCATCTCATCGGAAAGATGGCAGCAACGAATGATGGCGACGGAACCGTGCTGGACCACTCCCTGGTTCTGTTCGGCTCGAATATGGGAAATCCCAACCAGCATTTGCACTATGACGTACCGCATGTCCTGGTCGGCGGGTTGAATGGAAAACTGAAGGGTGGACGACACCTGGCATATCCGAGCAAGACGGTACCAACGGGCAATCTGCTTCTGTCCATTCTGGACATGTATGACATTCACAAGGACAGCATCGGCGACAGCACCGGCCGGCTGGATAAACTGTAGGGGGGTTGGTTATGAAACGCATCGTTGCCATTGGAATGGTTGGTGTCGGGTTACTGCTGTTGTCCATCGTAGGCTTTAGTGCCGGACGCTCCGAAGTCGCAGACGCACTCATGCGAGGAGACAAGGCAGCGGCGCGCAAACTTATTGAACAACGCGTCGACGTGAATGCGCCTCAGGCCGACGGGGCCACAGCGCTTCATTGGGCAGTTTTCCAATCCGACAAGGAGATGGTCGATCTCCTTCTTCGCGAAAAGGCAAACCCGAAGGTCGCGAACCGTGAAGGCGCGACGCCCCTCTGGCTGGCTTCGGTCATCGGAGATGCGGCAATAATCGGGTCGCTCCTGAACGCCGGAGCCGACGCCAACGAGCCACTTCCGCTGGGAAGAACGCCTTTGATGGCCGCCTCCCGCACGGGCAACGTTGAAGCGATGAAGGTTCTGCTGGATCGTGGCGCCCAGGTCAATGCAAAGGAGACACTTCGCGGAACGACTCCACTGATGTGGGCTGCGGATGAAGGCCATGCACCGGCAATCCAGTTTCTGATCCAGAATGGTGCCGATATCAAGGCCAGATCCAACCTCGTTGAACGTGGAAGAGGACCGGCTCTCGGAAAGTCCAACGATCCCAGAAGGCAGGTTGCTGCACAAGGTGCCGCACTGGCCGCCGGACAGGCTGCACCCGAACTCGGCGCATTGCGTGCGGCGGATGGGGCAGCTTCAGCGGGAGCAGGTGCGGCGGGAGCCCCTGCGGGCGCAGCAGCGCAGGGACGTGGCGGCAGAGGAGGTCAGCAGGGCGCAACTGGGGCGGCCGCAGCAGCAGCTGACGCGAATCAGCCGGATGATGGCGCAGCTCCTCCAACCACCGGTGGAGGTCGCAATGGACAAGCAGCAGTTCTGGATGGAGGCGCACTGACTCCGCTAATTTATGCCGTGCGCGCCGATAGTCTCGATTCCGTAAAGGTACTGCTTGCTGCCGGCGCGGACGTGAATCAAGTAACGGGATACGGATGGAGCCCGTTGCTGGTTGCAACGCAGAATCGCTACTACAAACTCGGTGCATACCTGATAGACCGCGGTGCGGATGTGAACCTGGCCAACAAGGGCATGTGGACACCGTTGTACCTTGCAACCGATAACCGCAATATCGAATCCGGTGATTATCCCGTTCGCAAGGGCGACATGGATCATCTGGATTTCATCAAGCTTCTTATCGACAAAGGCGCCAACGTGAACGCGCGGATGAAAGACAGCTCACAGACGCGAACGGTTTTCACAAACCAGTGGCTGGATGAAAACGGAGCGACGGCATTCCTGAGAGCATCACAATCCGGTGACATTGTTTTGATGAAGCTTCTCCTGGCTCATGGCGCGGATCCGAAGATTGCAACCAACCTTGGAGTGACGGCATTGCAGGTCGCTTCGGGCATTGGCTGGGTCGAAGGGATCACCTACGAGTGGTCCCAGAAAGACACTCTCGAGGCCGTGAAGTTGCTGCTGGATCTTGGACTGGACCCGAATGCCCAGGCCGACACCGGACGCGTGGCGCTTCATGGAGCCGCCCACAAAGGAAGTACGGCCGTGGTGCAGGTCCTTGCGGATCACGGGGCAAAACTGGATGTGAAGGATTATGGGAATACCGACAACCGCGGCGGCAAACTGGCGGTCAAAACATGGGAACCGATCGACTACGCCGATGGTCTCGTCCGGGTGGGAGTGCAGTCCGCGATCTCGCATCCGGAAACCGCAGCTCTCCTTCGTAAGTTGCTGACCGCTGCTGGGCTTCCTGTACCGGATCCCAACCGCACGCTCGAATCGATCTGCATCACCGCAGCCTGCGAATAGAAATGAAGGAACGACGGGCCATCTCTTGATGGCCCGTCGTTCCCCTATTCCCCTCCGTATCCCCTCCACACTGGCCAAAAAAGTTCGTCAGTTATAGACTGTCGCCGCTCTGATTATTCAACACAAAAACGTCGAGGAGGATTTACGGTAATGCGTCCACCCAGATTTAGAGGATGGTTGCTCATCGCAGCCTGCGTTGTTTTAACAGTTTCTGTCCTGATTGGTCAGCAGGCAAAGAAGGTGGACGACAATGCCCTGAAAAACGCCGGTAAAACCGGAGATGAATGGCTGACCTACGGTTTGAACTATGCGGAAACCCGATACAGTCCGCTAAAGCAAATCGACAGCACCAATGTGAAACGCCTCGGCCTTGCCTGGGCCGTCGATATTGTCGGAGGCGGAGGAGCCCAGGAAAACACCCCGCTGGTATCCAATGGCGTGATTTATTCGGTCACCAACTGGAGCATCGCGTTCGCCGTCGATGCGCGCACCGGAAAGCAGTTGTGGCGATGGGACCCTCGCGTGAACCGGGCATTGATGGGCCGGAGAATCTGCTGCGGTAACGTGACTCGCGGCGCCGCCATTTATAACGGAAAGATTTATGTTCCGGTCATCGACGGAAGGCTGGCCGCACTGGATGCCGCCACCGGAAAAGTCTTATGGACGGTTCAAACCACGCCGCCCGATCAGAACTACAGCATCACCATCGCTCCGCGTATTGTGAAGAACAAGGTCATTCTCGGCAACGCCGGTTCGGAGTATCCGGTTCGCGGCTTCATCTCCGCCTACGACACCGATTCCGGCAAGCTGGTGTGGCGCTTTTATACGGTGCCGGGCGATCCCAGCAAGCCATTCGAAAACCCGGCATTGAAAAAAGCTGCCGAGACGTGGTCTGGAGAGTTCTGGAAACTCGGTGGAGGCGGAACGGTCTGGGATGGAATGGCGTACGACCCGGATGCCAACCTGTTTTATTTCGGCACCGGCAACGGCGGCCCATGGCCGGAAGAGCTTCGTCAATCCAAGGGCAAGGACAACCTGTATGTGGCGTCGATACTCGCGATCAATCCCGATAATGGTTCGCTGAAATGGCACTATCAGGCCGTTCCCGGAGATTCATGGGACTTCGATCAGGTGGGGCAGCTCACTTTGGCCGAAATCAAGATCAACGGCAAAGACCGGAAAGTGATCATGCAGGCCGCCAAGAACGGGTTCTTCTATGTTCTGGATCGGCTCACCGGAGAATTCATTTCGGCCGAACCGTTTGCTCAGGTCAACTGGGCCAGCGGATACGACGCGAAAGGACGTCCGATCTTCAACCCGGACGTGCACTACAGTTCCAACAGCATTTCCGTTTCACCCGGACCGGGAGGCGCTCACAACTGGTCGCCGATGTCGTTCAATCCCAATACGGGCCTGGTCTACATCCCAACCACACCAACCGGCAGTTTCACGTACACAGTTGTTCCGAACTTTAATCCACAGCCGCCGTGCATGAATGCAGGGGTACCGGGATTTGCATGTCCGGAAGCTCAGGCAGCAGCGCCACCAGCTCCGGCACGGGGTGCCGCGCCAACGGCTGCCGCGCCACCCGCCGCAGGAGGAGCTCCTTCCCTACCGCCAGCGCCCGGTGCTGGAGCGCCGGCCGTCGCTGCAGGGGCTGCAGGGGCTCCAGGCGCTGGCGGACGTGGTGCTGGAGGCCGCGCACCAATTCCACCTGCGGGTCCGACGATTGGCCCGACAGTTCCGCAAGGAACGCGGGGTGGATTCCTCATGGCGTGGGATCCTGTGAAGCAAAAGGAAGTCTGGCGCGGAGCCGGTGGAGCCGGTGGAGGCGGAGGAACCGTGACCACCGCCGGCAATCTTGTGTTTCAGGTGATCCAGCAGGGCGCACGTCTGGTTGCCTACAGCGCGGATAAGGGTGAACTGCTGATGGATATCTCAACCGGCCAGGCTGGCAACATTGGCCCACCGATCACCTACATGCTCGATGGCAAACAATACGTCACAGTACTTGGCGGAAATCCCTGCGGCGGCGGAGGCTCGGGACCGCCTCCAATCACTCCAGGAGCGCTTCCGCCTTCGGCCATTCCCGGTAATGTTCAGATGAACGTTCCAGTCCCCGGAGGAGCTCCCGGCCCAGGCGGATATGCGCCCGATGCCCCGTGCGGCACGCCAGCAGACGCGGCCGCCGCCGCGACCGCAGCAGGCCGTGGTGCAGCCAACCCACCGCCGCTTCCAGTGCGGATGTACACATATGTTCTGGACGGAAAGGCGACGCAGTAATTCAGGGATTTAGAACACTCACCCCCAATTTCCCGGATGTATAGTGTGGGGCCTGAGTGAACGACCACTAACCAACCAGAGACCGGATCGCGTAGGAGGATGATATTGATGCGTGCACAGAAAGTTCTTACTAATAAAGGGCGATGGCTGATTACGGGACTCGCAATCCTGGCCATCTCCATCGGAGCACTGGCGCAACAGGGCAGGAAGATCGATGACAATGCCTTGAAGAATGCCGGCGCAAATAAGGAAGAATGGATTTCCTACAACAGGGACTGGTCTGAGACGCGATATAGTCCGCTCGATCAAATCAATGCGACCAATGTTAGCAAGATTGGACTGGCATGGTCTCTCGACATTCCCAACGTCGGAACCGGAACCCGCCAGGAAGCGACGCATCTGGTCTCCAATGGCGTTCTGTACAGCATCACTCCATACAGTCTCGTTTATGCGGTTGACGCGAGAACCGGCAAGGTGCTCTGGCAATCCGATCCGGAAACAAGCCGCAGCGCATCGGCCTGCTGTGGAGTCGTCAATCGTGGTCTGGCGTTATATGAGGGTAAGGTGATCGCGCCTGTACTCGACGGTCGGCTCCGTGCTCTCGACATGCAAACCGGCAAAGTCGTGTGGGAATCCCGGGTCACTCCAACCAACCTGCCCTATACCATCACGATGGCTCCCCGCGTGATCAAGGGCGGCCGCGTTATCGTCGGCGCCAGCGGCGGCGAATATGCAGTTCGCGGTTTCTTTGCGTGCTACGACGCGAACACCGGAAAGGAACTGTGGAAGTTTTATACGGTTCCCGGCGACCCGTCGAAGCCATTCGAACAGCCCGTCTATGCGGAATGGGCCAAGACCTGGGACGCATCCAGAAAATGGTGGGTCGCGGGCGGTGGTGGTCCGGTCTGGGGCGGCGTCGCGTATGACCCCGATGAAGATCTCGTTTATGTCGGCACCGGTCAGCCTGGCCCCTGGAGTTCGATGGGTCGCGGTCTCGGCGACAATCTGTGCACCGATTGCATCATCGCCGTCAAGGGAGCGACCGGCAAATACGTGTGGCACTACCAGACGACGCCCGGCGACGACTGGGACTATGACTCGATTGCAGACATCACGCTGGCCGATCTGACGATCAACGGCAAAGTTCGCAAAGTGCTGATGCACGCTCCGAAAAATGGATTCGTGTTCGTCGTCGACCGGGTCACCGGCCAATTCATTTCAGCTGAGCCATGGGTAACTGTGAACTGGTCATCCGGTATTGATCCGAGAACGGGCCGTGCAAACGTCAACCCGGCCGCTCGTTATCAAACAACCGCCGTGAACATTACGCCTGGCCCCGGTGGCGGCCACGTTTGGGTTCCATGGTCGTTTAATCCCACAACCAAACTGTTGTACATCCCAAGCACGAGTGGACAACGAGGCTATACCTTCCAGGCCGATCCCAATTTCGTCATTACCAGCGCGGAGATCGCTGAGGGTGCACGTGGACGTATGCAAATGGGTACCGGGACGGGCGGTGGAGGTGGCGGTGGCGCAGCACGTGGTGGTGCGGCTGGAGCGGGAGCAGGAGCAGGCGCACCCGCACGCGGAGCGGCTCCAGCGCAAGGCCTTGCGCCCGGTCTCGATCCTACCGCGGTTGCTCAACAGGGTGCTGGCGCTCCGGCTGTAGGCACGTTGGCGCCTCCTCCTGCGGGCACACTCGCTCCCGGTGGCGTACGTGGAGGTGTTTCCGGTGGAGTTCCAGGTGGCGCGCCAGGAGGAGCGCCAGGTGGAGCAGCTGCAGGTGGCGGACGCGGAGCACCTGCTCCGGTAACCCCGCAACCTGGTCTTCCATTCATCGGACCGCAAACCAATGGAAACTACCTCGTCGCGTGGAACCCGGTCACACAGAAAGAAGCATGGCGCGGACCGGCAAATTCTGCGGCTGGTTATAACCAGGGCGGAACACTCACAACCGCGGGCAACCTCGTGTTTGCAAGTGTCACGGGTCGGCTGCTGGCTTTCAAGGCGGATACCGGAGAGCAGGTTTTAGATCTGCAAACGGGATTGCCCGCAAGCCCTGGTCCTCCAATGACCTTCATGCTCGATGGTAAGCAGTACATCGCTGTGGCCGGTGCAATCGCTGGCGGAGGCGGCGGTGGCGGTGGCGGTGGACGCGGAGGTGCAGGTGGCGGCGCTGCTGCTGCCGCGGCTCCTGCAGGCGGCGCTGGTGCTCAGGGCGCCCCTGCTGCTGGAGTGCCTCCTCTTCCTGGCGGAGCTCCCGCTGCAGCTCAAGGCGGCGGACGCGGCGCTCCAGCTAACACGGGTCCTCAGCCTGCCGCAGCCCGTTTGTTGATCCTGACACTCGACGGTAAGCCGCTTACCCAGTAAGAAATTGGGGAACGAGGGGTTCTGCTCCCTCGTTCCCCAATTACGCTTTCAGCTTTCTCCAGTTCGCCATGCAACGTTCGGCCATTTGGAATTGCTGGCCCGGGGCGCTGCGTTCCTGTTCAATCAAGTAGTACTGGACACCACCGGTTTTCTCCGCAGCTTCGAATATCTTCAGCCACGGACAATCTCCTTCGCCAAAGGCGACGTTGTAGCCGCGTCCCTGTCCGGCGCCCCAGTCTTTGCAGTGAACGCTCCGAATGCGGCCGGGGTTCGCATTGATCCAGGCGACAGGATCCTGACCGGCCTCCACACAGGTCCCGACATCGAACTGCAGAGTCACGTCTTTCGAACTGCTTGCTGCCAGCACATCCATGGGACGCTTCCCTTCGAGCAACGGCCACTCCTGAGCATGATTGTGATAACCCGTTCCCATTCCAAGAGGCTTCAGCTGATCGGATACTGCCGTGAGCTGTTCACCCAGGGCCTTCCATCCATCCAGCGTCGTGATCCGCGGACCCTGCGCCATGATGATGTTCTTGCTACCGATGATCTGATTCAGTTCGATGGCCTTCTTCAACCCTTCCACCGTAAATGACGGCGTGTTGTTGTGCGTCGAGTGGCATTTGATACCGGCATCGTCCATCACCTTGCGCGCTTCCATCGCGATCTGTGGCGTCCAGTCGAAATAGGGACTGAAGAACTCCACGACTTCATATCCCTGTTTAGCGACGGTGCGGAGAGTGCCGGGCATGTCTTTGGCAAGCTCCTCACGAACCGAATACAGTTCGATTCCAACCGGCACTTTCTTACTTCCGGTTTGTCCAGCCAGCCCCAGCGGAACAGCTCCCGCAAGCGCCATAAACGTGCGTCGAGAAATGTCTTCAGATTTCACGCGCAGACGATATCACAGGACTCGGTTAACATCTTTCCGTTTGAATATGGAAGGATGAAGTGACGATTTCTGAACCGACAACCCTGATTACCGATTACGCGCTGGCGGTCATTTCGACCGTATTTGGAATTCTGCTGCTGCGGTCGCGGACGCATCGCGGCACACTGCTCTGGAGCATCGGATTCCTGACTCTGGCGGGAGCGGGGCTGACGGGCGGATCGTTTCACGGATTCCGGCTCATGATGAGCGACAGTGCCCACCGAAGCCTTTGGAACATCACCTGTTTGATGATCGGCGCAAGCGCGGCCTTCATGATTTCAGGAGCGATAACCGGGCCACTATCCCGATATGGAAAAAACACGAGGTGGCATGCGGCAGGACTGATTCTGAGTATCGCCGGGCTGGTGATTCAGCAAAGCCACTTCTCGTTGCATCCCAGCTTCAATCACAACGACTTGTTTCACTGTGTGCAGATTGTCGCGCTCTGGTGTTTCTTTCGAGGGGCGAGGATGACGGCATAAAGCCGGGGAATTCATCAATGTTCAATTCTCAATTCCGATCCGATCGGATGAGAATTGAGAATTGAACATTGATGAATTCCCCGGCTGCTGTTTCTACTCCACCGTCCCGACGGCAGTCGTGAATCCATTCTGCGCCTGGCGCAGAATCCATTTGATCACGCGTCCATTGTTATACACGTAGCTCACAATGTGATTGAGCGTGGAGAAGCAATGAAGTTCGCATTCCTTCTTCATCTCTTTCAACTGATTCTGATCGAACTTCGGTTTACCAACTGTTCCCCAATCCATCGTTGCCGAGTACATCGGGAAACACGGAGCCAGAGTCCCGTCGGTTCGAATGATCAAGGTGTTCTTGCCCGCGCGGCAACCCCACGGCTCCATTTTGCCGTGCATGAAGTCCTTCATCTGCAGCAGGCGTTCGCGCTGGTTGACGACCTTGTATCCTTCTTTTTGTTTCTGGACGATCCAATCGACCAGTTCTTCCACCTTGGGGTAATCCGCCTCCGTCAGGAACGTACTATTCTCGCCGAGGTGCTTGAAGTGCGGCGAATCGATCAGCGGTGATTCGACGATGTGGTAGTCGATACCAATATCGCGATCGTGGGCGAGTTCCGTCAGCTGCCTCACGTCGTCCATGTTGGTACGCGTGATGCAGACATTGAGAAACACCTGATAGCAGTACTTGCGCTGCTGCTTCAGCAGATGTTCGAAGTACGGTTTTATCGGAGTCAGAGCCTTTGCCAGACCTGGCTTCTCGTCGATGGCATCGATGGCGAGGTTCACCGAACCCAGACCTGCATCTCCAAGCCGGTCGATGACGTCGGGCTTCATCAACCGTCCGTTGGTCGGCAGGTATACGCTGAAATCCTTCTTCGCCGCGTAATCAACAACCTTGCAAAGATACTTTGGACGGAGCAGCGGCTCGCCGCCCATCAACGCGAGAAATCGATTGCCAATGGAATGCAGCCAGTCGATGGATGCCTTTGCCACAGGTTCTGTCATTCCTTTGATGCTGTTGTCGTACGACCAGCAATAGTGACAGTCGAGATTGCATTTCCATTCGGTGAACAGATACGCAATCAGGGGACGTAACTCATTCGGCATTAATCGAGATTTGAAATACGGGGCGCCCAGTCCCTTCCATGCACGCCAGATTTTAAAATTGTGGAATGCGCGATCCGTTTCCCACTGGACCTCGGGTTTCTGCGGATAAACGACTTCCGGCAGTCCGCCTTCAACGAATCCCTCGGAATCGTGAATTCCCAGTTCCCTGGGAGTGGCGGGCTGTTTCAGGGCTTGATGAAGACTCGCGTCGACGCGAAATGCAGGTGTGACTTCGGGTTTTGATTCTGTAGTGCTCATGCGGTCCTCCTTACAGACGTGCGAAAATGGCCTAATGTGCTGTTAGGGACAGACCGATAATCTAGCGAAAAACACGCCGCCGTTCCACAAAATCAAATTACTTAGACAAAAATCTGATACGCCTTCATGGCACCTGCTATCTCCTCCAGTGACTTTGGCGCCACGATCTGGTAATGGACCAGTTTGGAGTGGCGGAGACTCCGCTTTGCAATGGAATCGCAAAAAACCAGATCGGTTGCGCGCGGGGAAGGTGGATTATCACCAGGCAAAAGCACTTCCTGCAGCTGGTGGCGGGTGCCGATAGCCGGTGCGAGTAGCCCTCGAGCCACTTCCAGGAAGCGTGGGCTGGCGGAAACCACCGCAATCGTCGATGGTTGCCGCAGGTCGCGAATACGCTGGATGTGATCGTCTGCTTTGTTGAAAGTCACTGCAATCACGGGACGATCCTTTGGAAAAAGCTTGTCGGCTCTTCCGACGGAATAAACCGGCGCAACCGCAATGGCTCCGATCGCGAGCCCGGGATTCGATGCAAGGTCTTCCGGCGAACACGCCTGCACGGGATATGGCATAGCGCTCCGAATTTCGTCACACAGGATTTCGCGCAACTCCTTATCCCGGTCAATCACCAGAATGTGATCCGGAGAAGCCGACTTCAGCCGGTCGCGAACACGCTCGCGCAACTCCTGCAGTGTATATCCCATGGCCTGCGCCACGTGGATGGTGAGATTGATAATGTCGTCGAGCGATTTCACGCTCTGGGGCACGATCAGCCGATCGCGCGAAATCACCACCAGCCGGCTGCCACGATGCCGGCCGACCCATTCCATTTTCACCAGGTCCTGATAGGCGCCGCTGACGGTGTTGTGGTGAATCTTCAGGCGGCGGGCCAGCTCGCGCACGCTGGGCAGGGGATGATCGGCAGTCCATGCGCCGGTCGCAATTCGAAAGACGATCTGTTCGGTAAGTTGCCGTCGAATCGGAACATCGCTGGTGCCATCGATTCGAATATCAGAAATGCTCATGCGTTTGCCGGTGCAGATTCTATGCGCAACAGGTATGACAGTCTACAAACTGTCACGCCGACCTCCGAATTCAAGGGTTCAGCGCCCTATTCTGCTGTCACTAAGGAGGCAGGAATATGACTGAACAGCATGGCGGGAACTGGCGGCGTGGATTCTGGAGCCTGTTTGCGACACAGTTTCAGGAGACATTCAGCGACAACGCGTACAAGTTCCTTTTGATCTCTTTCGTCACCGCAATGGAGCTGACGAAAAGCCAGCGCGATTCCTTCGTTTTCGTAGTGGGCGCGCTGTTCGCGATTCCCTTCATTCTGTTTTCCATGACCGGCGGATACCTTGCGGATCGTTTCAGCAAGAGATCGGTCATTATCGGGCTCAAGATCGCCGAAATTCTGGTAATGGCTCTCGCGCTCGCCGGGCTTGCCATGCACAGCTTCCCGATCATGATCGTCGCCCTGTTTCTCCGGAGTACGCAAAGCGCATGCTTCAGCCCGTCGAAGTTCGGACTATTGCCCGAGTTGCTCCCCGAGCAACAGCTCTCCTGGGGAAATGGTGTTTTTGAACTCGGCATCTTTCTGGCCATCATTCTGGGAACCGTCGGCGGGTCCGCCATGCACGGCGTCTTCACCGATAGTCTGTGGTGGGCGGGAGTAATTCTGGTCGGCTTGTCGTTATTCGGTCTGGCCTCGGGAACGCAAATCGACCGAGTTCCTGCTGCCGATCCTCGCAGGCAGTTCCGCGCAAATTTTCTGAGCGCGTATCTTTCACAGATTCGCTTGATTCGGAAGGATCGCACGCTTTTTCTGGCGGTCCTGGGAAACACGTTCTTCTATTTCGTTGCGGCGCTGCTGCAATTCAACATCGTCATTTACGCGGCGGACGTTCTCAAGATCTCCGATGCGCGCGGCAGCTGGCTTCAGGCTGCCGTTGCCATCGGCATCGGACTGGGAAGTTTCGCGGCCGGATACCTCTCAGGACACAAGATCGAATACGGCTTCATTCCGCTGGGATCGATGGGAATTACGGTGTTTGCGATCCTCTTGTCGATCCCCGGCCTGTCGTTTGTTGAACTGGCCATCGCGCTTGCATTCCTCGGTTTGGCCGCAGGCTTCTTTGCCGTTCCCGTCAACGCGCTCATCCAGCATCGGCCAGCCGCGGCAATGAAGGGCGCTGTGATTGGCGCATCGAATCTTCAGACATGGATCGGCATTCTGCTGGCCAGCGCGGTGTATTACGTGCTGTCCGGATTTGTTCATCTCAGTCCCGGTTCCATCTTCCTGGTATGCGGGCTGATAACACTGTGCGCAACCATCTATATACTGCTGCTGCTTCCGGAATCTTTCTTGCGCCTCGTGCTGTGGGTGCTGGTACACACCGTGTATCGGATGCGAGTTGACGGAAGGGAGAACATCCCCGAAAAGGGCGGGGCGCTGCTCGTATCGAACCATCTTTCATTCATCGATGCTCTTGTTCTGATGGCATCCACAGACCGGCCGATTCGATTCCTGATCTTCAAAGACTTCTACGAGCATCCATTGATCCATCCATTTGCCGCGCTGGGGCGCGCTATCCCGATTTCCTCTGAACTTCGTCCGCGGGAGATGATTCGATCGTTGAAAATGGCCGGTGAAGCCCTCGCATCTGGTGAGGTGGTTTGCATTTTTGCGGAAGGTCAGATGACACGCATCGGACAACTGCTGCCGTTCCGGCGCGGCATGGAATTCATTGTGAAGGGGGTGAGCGCACCCATTATTCCCGTCCAGCTTGGGGGCGTCTGGGGAAGCATCTTCAGTTACGAAAGCGGAAAGTATTTTTGGAAGCTTCCGAAAGGCCTTCTGCAACCGGTGACGGTGAGCTTCGGGAAACCAATGCCAGCGACGTCGTCTGCTTTCGAAGTGCGCCAGGCGGTCGAAGAACTGCAAAGCGAAGCCTACCTTCATCAGAAAGACTACATGCAGCCGCTTCCGCGTTCGTTCGTCAAATCGGCTCGCTGGCACCGGTTTCGGTTTGCAATGGCCGATGGCCAGAAACAGATTCGCTTTGGCGCCGCGCTCACGCGCACGATATTTCTCGCGCGGATACTGCGAAACGTCAGCAAGGACGAAGAAATGGTGGGCGTGCTCCTTCCGCCTTCAATCGTTGGAGCTCTGGTTAATTTCGCGTTGCTGCTTCTGGGAAAGATTCCCGTCAATTTGAATTACACGCTGACGAGCGAAGGCATTGCGTCTTGTGTCCAGCAGTGCGGCATCCGAACGGTCGTTTCGTCAAAGGCATTCCGGGAAAGGGTTCGAGTGGAAGTGCCGGGTAGAGTCGTTCTCCTCGAAGACCTGTTGAAGAATCCTGGAATCACGGAGCGCGTCTCCGCACTGGCAATGTCCTGGCTCATGCCCATATCTCTGCTGGAGCGGGTGGTCCGCGGCGACCGCACGAAGACCGATCTGGATGACGTCGCCACCGTCATCTTTTCAAGCGGCAGCACAGGGGAGCCGAAAGGCGTCATGCTGACGCACTACAACATCGGCTCCAACATTGCACAACTGGCGCAATGTTTTGCGTTTACGAAACGAGACCGCATTCTTGGGGTGCTTCCCTTCTTCCACTCTTTTGGTTTCACCGGAACGATGGCGCTGCCTCTGATTAGCGGCACTGGAGTGGTTTACCACCCTGATCCCAGGGACGCACGCACCGTCGGGACGCTCGTTAGCCAGTACAGTGTGACCTTTCTCCTGACGACTCCGACCTTTCTTCAGATGTATACGCGCCGTTGCTCGCCCGAACAATTCGGCAGCCTTCGGCTCGTCATGGTCGGCGCGGAAAAGATGCAGGAACGCACGGCGCAGGCATTCCACGACAAATTCGGAATCCGGCCGCTGGAAGCTTACGGTTGTACGGAATGCTCGCCGGCGGTGACGGTCAATACCAACGACTTTCGCGCTGCGGGATTCCGTCAGACCGGAAGCAAGCGCGGAAAGATCGGCCATGCGTTGCCAGGAGTCAGTGTGCGAATTGTCGATCCGGAAACGTTCCAGGCCGTTTCCGTCGGCAGCCCGGGATTGCTGCTCGTCCGCGGTCCCAATGTGATGAAAGGCTATCTGGACCGCCCAAATGAAACAGCAAACGTGATCCGTGATGGCTGGTACGTGACCGGCGATATTGCAACATTGGACGAAGATGGCTTTCTGGAAATTACGGACCGCCTGAGCCGGTTCAGCAAGATTGGCGGTGAAATGGTTCCGCATATCAAGGTTGAAGAAAAGCTGCAGGACCTGACCGAATCCGGTGAGCAGATCTTCGCGGTAACCAGCGGACCGGATGAGAAGAAAGGAGAGCGCCTGCTGGTATTACACACTCTGAGGGAGGATCTCTTCGCGCAGTGCGTGGATCGCCTGAACGAAATCGGATTGCCCAACCTCTGGATTCCCCGTTCGGACGCGTTCTTCAAGGTGGACTCGCTGCCGTGCCTGGGTTCGGGAAAGCTGGATCTCCGCAGGATTCGAGAGCTGGCCCAGAGTCTGGCATTGCAGAGAAGTGCTTTATAAGAGGAAGAGGTGCGACTATACTCCCTCTTTCCTTAATGCATCCGGCCTTACGCACTTCAACTAATTTCAAAAACATTCAAAAAGGAGCCTCTATGAAGAAGTTCGGACTAATGAGTTTCATGTTGATCGTGATTCTCGCAATCACTCTTGCGGCGCAGGCGCCAGCAGGCGGACAGGGCGGCGGCGGACGAGGCGGCGGTGGGGGTCGCGGAGCGGCGGCGCCTGCAGCACCGGCCGCATTGCAGACTTTCGCGGACACACTGGCCGCAGCGATCAACAAGCAGGATGCTGCCGCAATGACAAAGATGCTGGCGATGGACGCCCTCTATCTGGACGAAGACGGTCATGCCATTCCGGCAACAGTGTGGGTCATGCGATTGACAACCGGTACGCCGGCGAAGGTGTTCGCGATCTCCGGTTCCCACGGTCAGATGCTGGACGACAACACAGCATGGGTTTCGTTCAATTACACGCTGGCAGAGACCTTCCAGAATGCGCCGAAGACTCTTTCGGGAACGGCGAGCCTCGTCCTGAAAAAGGCCGGCGCCGACTGGACGATCCTGATGGTTCATGGCGCCCTGAAGCAGTCTGTCGCCGGAGTGACGCAGTAGATTCGTAGAAAAGTCCGTATGTGGATCTGATCAATGTTGAATTCCCAATTCTCATCCGATCGGATGGGAATTGGGAATTGAACGTTGATCAGATCCCCTCTTCATTCCAGAATATTTTCGTACCGATCCGCCCTAAGTAACCTTTCGAGTTCCCCATTCGTCTATAGAAGCACGCGTGTGAAATCGCCTCATGAAAACTCTGATCGTCGATAATTACGATTCGTTTACATTCAATCTTCTCCAAATGGTGGCAGCGATTGACGGTGAACTGCCGGTCGTTGTGCACAACGACACGGTAACCTTTCAGCAACTTCTCGCGTTCAATCCCGACAGCATCATCCTCTCGCCGGGACCCGGCCGTCCCGAGAACGACCGCGACTTCGGAATATGCCGGCAGATCATCCTGGAATCCAAAGTCCCGGTGCTTGGCGTCTGTCTGGGATTCCAGGGAATCGCGCATCTGTTCGGAGGCACGATCGAGCGCGCCCTGGAACCGGTGCATGGCCGCTCGAGCCGGATCTTCCATGACGGGAATGGACTATTTGCCGGTATCCCTCAAGGGTTCTCCGCGGTGCGTTACCACTCCCTGACGGTTCGTAATCCGATTCCCCGATCCCTCCGGACCACAGCCTGGACCAGCGACGAGATGCCGATGGCTCTCGAACATGTCGAGCGTCCGCTATGGGGAGTTCAATTCCATCCGGAATCGATATCCACAGATTACGGCGCAAAAATGCTGGAAAACTTTCGCCGGCTTTCCAGGCAACGCGCCTCCTACATTCCCAAAGTAGTTTCCGGACCAGTGGATGTTGCAATTCCGGAGAACCCACGCCGCGAAGAAAAAGAAATCAGCAGCTGGAAAGTATTCTCGCGGAAGCTGCACGAATGTCCCTCAACGGAAGCCACTTTCTGTTCATTGTTCGGAGACTCGACCACGGCATTCTGGCTGGACTCGGCTGAAACCAGTCCCGGACGGTTCTCGTTTATGGGCAGCGCAAGCGGACCTGCGGGAATGTGGCTGTCGTATTTCACCGAAGGCAATCGACTGGAGCTCCATACGGCTGGCAATGAGAAAGCCGAAGTTCGCAATGTGCCGCTGCTGGATTATCTGCAATCCGAACTTCAGCGCCGGCGTTGCAGCTCTCCGGAATTGCCGTTCGATTTCAACGGTGGGTTTGTGGGTTACTTCGGATACGAATTGAAAGCCGAATGGGGCGGCCAGCTGGTACATCCATCAGCGCACGCGGATGCCAGCCTGATGTTTGCCGATCGAATGATTGCATTCGACCACAAGGAGAATTCCGTTTACCTGGTGTATGCCGGACCCCGCAATGAAGCGCAGCAGGCCGAAGCGTGGCTCGATGAAATGGAACGACGATTCGAATCTGGTTTTCGCCAGCCTGCGGCAGCAGTTCCTGCCGCGGTCGATATGGAATTTCATTCAGAGCAGACACACGAGGACTATCTTGAAAGCGTTCGACAATGCCTGGAATTCATTCGGGATGGCGAGAGTTATGAAATCTGTCTGACCAATCGCCTGACAGCGAAAACTCCACTGTGTCCTCTCAGTTACTATCGCGGCCTCCGCCGTTCCAACCCCGCGCCCAACTCGGCGTTCCTTCGTTTTCCAGATGTTTCCGTCGCGTGTTCTTCACCGGAACGATTCCTGAAAATCGACCCGCTGGGATGCGTCGAATCCAGGCCCATTAAAGGGACTCAGAAGCGAACTGCCAATGCCGTTGAAGATCGGCAACTGCGCGAACAGCTGCGCACGAGCGTCAAGACCCGATCGGAAAACCTGATGATCGTGGATCTGCTCCGGAACGATCTCGGCCGTGTGTGCGAGGTCGGCAGCGTCCACGTCCCCCAGATGATGGAAGTCGAAACCTACACCAATCTTCATCAGCTGGTCAGCACGATCCGAGGCCGGCTGCGGCCCGATGCCACTGCGGTCGATTGCCTGCGCAGCGCATTCCCCGGTGGATCCATGACCGGAGCGCCGAAGATTCGCACGATGGAACTGATCGATCAGCTCGAGTCATCAGCGCGGGGTATCTATTCGGGCGCGATCGGGTTTCTGGGGCTGAACGGATCGGCAGATCTCAATATCGTGATTCGGACGGCCGTGTTCTCCGGTGGGAATGTTTCAATCGGAGTGGGAGGAGCGGTGGTTGCGCTATCCAATCCGGAATCGGAGTTTGAAGAGAGCATTCTTAAAGGGCGGGCCCTGATTGATGCGTTCCGGCCGCTGATAACGGGGAAGATTTCGAGCTACTAGATCGAAAAGCCAACTTGAAATTTGCGGAATCGTGAAATCGGACAATCTCGAAATCGGACGAATCCTGCATCTCAAATTTAGAAATCAGAAATCTCAGATTGGACTTCATCCTTCAAGTGACCCTGCCTCGGTTCGTCCAATTTGAGATTTTCATTTCTAAATTTGAGATGCAGGATTCGTCCGATTTCGAGATTGTCCGATTCCCCTTCCTTACCACCTACTGCAACCCGAGCAGCGTTTTCCCTTCGGGCGAGATGCGTTCGGCAGTCCAGACCGGATCCCAGACAATCTGAACATCGGCTTCCTTCACACCGGGAATCTCCAGCAGTTTATTCTGCGCGTCGCCGGCAATGGATCCACCCATGCCGCAGCCCTGCGCGGTCAGGGTCATCTTGATCTCGATGCGATTCTGCGCGGCTTCCAGCGGCAATACGTTCATTTCGTAAATCAGCCCCAGATCCACAATATTCACTGGGATCTCCGGGTCATAGCACGTTTTGAGCGTTTGCCAGATTTCCTTTGTCAGATCTTCTCCAGCAAGTGGCGTGCGGACGTCCGCTGCGGCTTCGGGTTGAACTTCCTTGCCGATAGCATCGGCATTCCTGTTCACCAGGCGGAAAAGTCCTCCATAGGTTGGAACCATCAAGGTGTAGGATCCGCCCAGTGCCTGCGTGACTACGACTTCGGTGCCCTTTGGCAAGGTCACGGTATGTCCGGCTGGTACTGCAATGACTTCGGTTTCACGCGTCAATAGGACAGCGTCACTGCCTGCGTAGTTCATAGTTCACCCCTCCGGTCATTATAGGGGAAATCAGATCTTGAATGGTATGAGCGGCTGAAGTGAGCTCCAGAGTCCTTTGGATTTTTGAGGAGGTTCGGCGAGAACGACACGGTTTTTCCCGGTGCGTTTGGCCTCGTACATCGCAGAATCGGCCCGCCGGACGATGGCTTCCGCGCTTTCTTCCGGAACGAACTCGGCGACTCCGCAACTCACCGTGAACGATACCGTAGCCATGTCTCCAGCTACATTGTATTTGTAGCTCGCCATGGCAATGCTCTCAATGAGGGTGTTGAACTTGCTGTAAGCCTGTTCGACGGTGACTTCGGATAGAAGGATCGCAAATTCCTCGCCGCCAAATCGTGCGAGGAAATCATTGGCACGGACACACTTTCTGAACCATTGCGCAGCGCTGTGGAGTACGCGATCGCCCACCTGATGACCGTGCTTGTCATTGATGGATTTGAAATTGTCCAGATCGAGAATAGCCAGGATAAACGGCTTCTTCGCGGCATTGTGGGCTCCAATCCAGCGATGAAGCGCTTTGTCGAAACTGGCGCGATTGGCGATGCGGGTTAAGCCGTCCAGAGACGCTTCTTCGCGTGTCTGCTCGAGACTGCCCTGAAGATGTTCGATGCGGCGATTCAGCTGGGAGTAGCTGGCGTCGTCTTTCTTCTGTTTTTCTTCGACGATGCGCTTGAACTCCTGGCATTCGAGAGCAATCTGTTTTCGGAGTTTGTGGATGTCCTGGATTTCCGTCAATCGGTCAAAACGTTTGGAAGTGCGCTCCAGCTGAATGTTGAAATTACCAGACTCCTTGGAAAGCATTCCGATCGATTCCCGCAAGACCTGGATGACTTCTCCAACGGCGGATTCGCGTTCCAGCAGGTACTGTCGCGATCGATTGAAGTATTCTTCGCAGACCTCCACGCATTCGATGGAATACTTCGCAAATTCGGCAGTCGCAAAGGACGCAGCGATCTTCTTGCGGCAGGATTGGAGACGTGCTCGAAATTCATCGGTCTTGAGTGTTGCCACATCTGCCGTGGATTCCGAAAGAATGGACAACAAGCGATCGATGAGCCCTTCCGGGCGGTCGTATTGCATGCGTCCGGATGTCGAGAGACGATCCGTCATACTCCATCCATCGGTTGGAATGAGTCAAATCTTTATGGTCTAATTTGTCCTTACGGAGTCCAATCCCATATGAAAACAACATATTCCCAGCGTGTTTTGAGCCTTAGTCTGCTGTTCGCTGCATTTTCCGCATCCGCTTTTGCACAATCGTCGATCAACGTCGTTCCCCCTACTCCCGTCATTACTGTGACTGGAACTGCGAGGGTAGAAGCGGTTCCGGACCAGGCCATCGTGCGGATTGGAATTGTCCGCCCGGGTGGAACAGCAAAAGAAGCGCAGGATGATGCCAACAGGATTGGACAGGCCATACTGAAAGCGATCGGCGGTCTGGGTGTCCCCGCGAATACCATTCAGACATCGCGATTGACGATTTCGCCGACGTATGCCCAGCCAAGGCCGGGCAGTTCGGAGGCGCCTCGCATCACAGGGTATATGGCATCCAACTCGGTTACCGTAACGTTGGATACTCTCGCGTTGATCGGCCCGGTCGTGGACGCGGGTCTGGACAACGGGGCGAATCAGCTGGAAGGTGTGCAGTTCCGTCTTAAGGATGATGCCACCGTCCGTGAAAAGGCGCTCCGGAGTGCCGTGGCTGAGGCCAGGTGGAAGGCGGGTGCCATGGCGGAAGCACTTTCGGTGACGTTGGGACCCGTACAGGAACTGTCCGAATCCGGATCATCCGTTACTCCGCTGGGGGAACGCAATGAAGCAGTTTTTGCAATGGCCGCGCGTTCTTCGACTCCGACACCGGTGTCTCCGGGACAGATTGAAGTCAGCGCCAGCGTGGTTCTGAAGTACGCAATCGTTTCGAAGAATTAGTTTCCCTTTGCAGATTGCCGTTCGGATTCCCGAAGGACCGTTGCGTAATTCGTGCCGAGAAACGTAAATGTCGGGAGAACGGTTCCCTTCACGCCAACCTTCGCGCCCCTGGTTGGAACACCGAGCTTGTCGGAGTAGACCCAGAGGCTGCCTGTTCCGTCGTTGAGCTGGTACACGCCTTTGCCAAGCGCACCGATGGACTGCGTCACTTCGCCGGCAACCTGAACCTGCTCGTCGTGGAAACTTCCGGGATCGGCATTTATTTCTGAAATTTTTTGCTGATCACACGAAACTGAAAAAATACTCAACAGCAAAACGGCGAACAGGTAACTCATTCTTCGAAACTTCATGAGGTATTCACTCTCCGTTACTTGTTGGACGCACGATGCGAAAAAGGGGGACACAAAAATTGGAGTACCTCCCCAATTTCCGTGGTAAGTTCCCTTTTCGACAAATCCCAACTTCTTGAGGAGGAATGCATAATGGGCGGATTAGAGGCAATTTTCAGGTGGCTGCACGTCTTTGCCGGAATCATCTGGATCGGACACCTCTACTTCTTTAACTGGGTCAACGGACCGTTGCAGGCCAAGCTCGATGGGCCAACCAAGAAACTCGTCGTCCCGGAGTTGATGCCACGCGCCCTTTACTGGTTCCGCTGGGGAGCAGCCTATACCTGGATCACCGGTTTTTTCATGCTGGGCATGGTCTATTACATGGGCAAAGCCGCGCTTGAGAATCCCGAAGCGGGATGGACTACTGGTGGGCTGGTGATGATCGCGGTGACGTTTGTTGCGGTGTTCGTCTATGACGCGATATGGAAGAGTGGTATTGCCAGCAATCTTCGCGCAGGAACGATCGTCTCCTTCATTTTGCTTTCGGCCGTGGTTGCGCTGTACGTTTATTACGCGGGCTTCAGCCAGCGCGGAACTCTGATCCACACCGGCGTTCTCTTCGGGTCGATCATGGCTTTCAATGTGTGGTTCCGGATCTGGCCGAGTCAGCAGAAAATCATTCGTGCCGTCAAGAGTGGAGCAGCGCCGGACGCAGCGGTGGTGAAACTGGCAGGACTTCGGTCCAGACATAACACGTATATGTCGCTGCCGTTGCTGTGGGCGATGATCGGCCAGCACACCAATTACTTCTTTGGCGGGAATCTCGGAATACCCAGCGAATACTATTGGATTGTCTGGCTACTAATCATCATCATCGGCTGGCACATCGTGTTCCAGTGCTATAAGAAAGCTGGAAAAGTCCAAGGCTTCTAAAATGGTGAGTCCCTCCGCGACAGCCTTATGACTGTCGCGGAGGGTGTGGGGTTGGAAAAGTACCCTGCTCCTCTCCTCTATCTCCCCGCCTTCCTCGATGTCGATTTCAGCGTAACTTCTCTTCGTACTCGCCTGAAATGAAAATTCCCACGATTCTCACAAAATAATCGTACATTACTCGTTGCGCGCCCGTAGCTCAGGTGGATAGAGCACCTGCCTTCTAAGCAGGGGGTCGAAGGTTCGAGTCCTTC
>Ga0184628_10000449_pt1 | contig 22700 bp, 29 predicted proteins | sample PLM4_5_b1_FD_133149 | JGI IMG/M metagenome (GOLD analysis project Ga0184628, IMG submission 133149) | Groundwater sediment microbial communities from an aquifer in East River, Colorado, USA - PLM4_5_b1 | ecosystem: Environmental > Terrestrial > Soil > Riparian zone | place: USA: East River... | reverse complement strand
GCCAGTTAGACCGATCCCAGAACAGCTTGGGATCACCACCATGCGGTATGATATGATCAACAACCGTGGCTATTTCGACTTTACCCTTATGCTCGCACCGCCTACATAACGGTCGCATCGCTAGGAACCGCTTGCGTTCCTGCTGCCATCTATAAGTATAGATATTGGTTGGCATTAGACGCTACCGCTCACCCCAGCGGACTATACTTTCCGCTTTCAGCCGCAAGCTCAGGACACCTAGAGGTCCGTTGCTGCTAATTCGACCTTACCCAAAGCATCCAGCAAAACGACTTCCCGCTGCCGAGAAGTCATACCTTTATAGATGCCGCGCAGACCTTTGAACTGGCCGTCCTTTATTTCAACCCGGTCACCGATCTTCCGACTCCAATGCTGCGGCAATTGCACAAACCCATCGGAATCCTCACGGCCTTTCAATTCGCCCAGCACACCCACGGGTACCTTAGCTGGAACCGACATATTGTTGACCAGCAATGCTGCGACCCCGATGGTGCTTTTGATTTCGTACCAGCCATCTTGAATAAAAACGAACACATAGCGTGGAAACAAAAACGCGGACCGCTCGACTTTGCGACCCGCGACCACTCCTATTTCTCGAAACCTCGGCGCATAGCATTCGAACCCTTGGCGTTCCAAATGGCCGATCGCTTTTTTTTCTGACTGCGGGTGTGTGACCGCAATGCCCCAGTACATTTCCCAACTGACCCATCCCGCTTTTCATTTGGGGCAATGGCATACGCCTTTTTGCGATTCCGTGCAAATCGCACTATTAAATAGGCAAAATCAGCGCTCGGGTCGTACACGGTACAACCCTCCTCTCGTTCTATCTTTGTTCTAAAAAAATCATCGGTAATGTGATCTATGACCCGAACGTGTTTTTATATATCTACACACATCTATACTACTGATATTATTATAGAATCTTGCTACACGCTCGGGTCAAAACTATGTACCCGACCGTAACCCGACCGACCCGACCGATCCGCCAAAATCAAGCGGTCGGGTCGTTCGGGTCTCGCTCGGGACAGTAAAATAACCCGACCGTCCGCTGCTCAACATTTAGCCATAATCTGGAAAATCGATCAGACGGAGCCTTCAGCCGCGTCGATATCAATGGCTGTTTGATCCTGAATCTTGAACCAATGAGTCGGGGTGCCACCGCCTTTTGGCTGCGATTTTTTCACGACCACTTCCCGAGATTCAGTCAGCATTCTGATGACTTCTTCAACGTCCCGGCGCTTGTATTTGAATTTTAATCCGCGCCATAGCGTGGCCATTTTGACCCATGGATCGCCCGGCTTGCCATGCCGAAGGATGATCCGGCGAATTTGTTGGGCCATTTCCTGAGTTTCGCTATCGGCTATATGGGCACGGGCGGCCTGAATAAGCCGGTCCGAAGCCCACCGGCTGAAATCTATGGCCCAAGCCATGGTAGGGCCAGAAATCGCATTGGCGCTGTCTCCAGCCGCCACAATTGTTGCCAGCCGCAAGGCATTTTCTACCGCCCGTACCAGAAAATCCGCCTGATCCGGATGCTTGCGGCTGCGCGCTTCAATTTCTTGGGTAAAGGCCAGCCGCAACCCATAGGCCTCGTCCGTTTCATCAATGATCTGGGACGGGGCCACCTTTTCCACATACAGCGCCGAGCCACGGTCATAAAGCCTGCGAAGCTTGGCCACGATCGGCTTGGGCACTTGTCGGATGGAATGATCCGGGTTTTGCGGCTGCGGCGTGAGCTGGGTTTCCAGAATTAGAAACCGGTTCAGCAGCCCATTGCCCACATCCTCGCCGCGCAGCGAGTCGTAGAATTCCTTTTGGGTCGAAGCCCCGAGCACCGTCAGGGCAGGCGACGAAATGATCTTGGACGATATTTGCGCCCATTCAGTGGTTCGCATTTCGGAAAACGACGAACCCCATGCCCTGCGCAGCTCAGCCGAAATCCCGGCCTCCCATCCGCTGGCACGCCGATTCAAAATACGTTTCAGGAACGACCCGATTTCGTCAAAGACGCAAATCGCCAGCGGTTGCTTTTCCAGAAAATGGGTAAAGGCAGAAATAGAGCTAAATTCCGGGGGACCGCAGCACGCCTTGATCGGTGGCCCGCACGCACTGAAAATTTCGGCTATGGCATCGACTGCCAATTGCTTGCCGGAGCCAGTAGGCGAAACAAACGTCATATACAAATGGGTGCCGGAATGAGTTGGCCCCGCAACCTTGCGGCCAATGCAGGTGCCGACCACACACAGCCCCACTGCCAAGGCCAGCAATGGCTGCGGCCTGCGCGAGCAGGACAATACCCAGTCGGCTATTTCGCTTACCACACCTGGGACTTGCAACAGCCGGTCGGGGAATTCCTGAAATTCATGCGACGACTTTTCGCCTTTGTTTCGGCCACGCAGCAAGCCTTCGACCAGCTTGGCGGCCTGCTCTTCGTGCTCGGCATTGCGGCCTGCTTCGCGCCAGAACGGGTCGGCCTCTTGGGCCAAATAGAACAGCGTGCCTGCGCCAAGCTCGGTGGGGCGCGACCTGCCAATCACTCGCCAGCGATCGCGGCAGATGCGGGTGTTGTATTTTGATGATTTCTTGGACCATTCATCGAACAACTTGAACGCTTCAGCCGAGCCGGTCGAAGCCCGCCACAATGCCATTGCGACCCTATTCCAATCATCCCAAACTAGATCGTCGTTTGGGATCACATCCATGGCGAGCTTAAGCTCTTCGATCGAAGCGGTGCCGTCATCGTCGCCATGAAAGTGGCCATTGCTACGCTTCAATTCGCCAATCCGATTGACCAGCCATTGCGGAGCCTCGATCGGCTCGACATCGCTCAAAACGCTATAACCGGGAGATGGTGGTACAATTACATAACCACCATTGGACTTGACCTCGATGCCGGGCCATAGCTTGTTCAGCGGCAGCGAGCCTAAATCCTCATCGCAATTAAAGACCAGATGCCTGCCACCTGAAGGCGTTTGAATGGTTTTAGTTTCAATTTCGTCAATACCATTATCGGATAAAAACTTGGGCCATTCGATCACACCGTCAGCTTGGCCCGGCTTGCGATCCAAATCGATGACCAGCCGATGGCTTTCATTGCCGGTAGGCGATGCGATCCAAGCGTTCGGATATCTGCCCCACCATTCGCTTATCTGGTCGGCATTCAAAGACGCGTCCTTGAAGCCATGCGGCGTAAGCGGCGCTTTGGTTCCGGGATGGCATGGGAAAACCGCTTGGCCGGTTGCGGCTATTTGAACTGCAAAGTTGAGAAGATTGGTATTTTTGTTCAGCCAAGGTTTCTTGGTAGCCATTAAGTCCCTCCGAATTAAACCAGCCTTGCACGCGGGTAATCCCCAACGGAGGGGAAGGGGAAACGACTCGCGAAGTCGCTGTCCCCGGCGCAGGCGCGCACGCCATTACAGAAAGCCGGGAGCTTTAAGCAATCATTTTCGCGGCTTCCGCCGCATTAAATTTCCAGCCTACTACCACAAAGTATTTGCCATCCGGCCTAATTTGTATTTGCGCCGGTTTGTTAAGCTCATGGGCACGCGCCAAAGCTTCGGCAGTCGATCTAGGAATCTTATCGCCGCCAGCCTTGCGCCACCAATGCTCGGCCTTGCTGCGCGCTAGCCCGCTATGGTCAAAGCAAGCCCATTGTTTATGGACCAACAGCCCGCACAAATATTCAATTCGCAAGGTGGGCACCGAGCCCGGCTTCAAATGCTGAAAATATTGCACATCATTTACATTTATCCATACCGGTGCGCCTTGGCTAAGAATCGGAGTCTTTGCATCGGCAGTGGCTTCATGCGCTGGCAAGCTGTCATCGGAAAAGACATACCCGCAATCCGGACAGGTCTTGCAGGCCAGCGGCAATATAGACCGGCATTGCGGGCAGGCTTTCACCAACGCTTCGCCATCGCCACGTCGCTCGGATGAATGGCTAATGGTGATCATGTCGATTGGACCATGCCTTGAAGTATTTCCGGCAAAATCCAAAATTAAGCAGTTCTTCTTGTTTGGTGCATTGCGCAGCCCACGTCCTACTTGCTGCAAGAACAGCCCGGCACTTTGGGTAGGACGCAGCAAGGCAATGAGATCAACGCCCGGATGATTAAAACCGGTGCCAAGCACGCCAACGCTGGTAAGGCATTGCAGCTTGCCAAGCTTGAAATTGCGGATATGGGCATCGCGTAATTCTTTTGGAGTATCGCCGGTGACCGTCTCACACTTAATGCCGGACGCTACCATTTCATCGCGCACATGGGCGGCATGTGCTACGCCCGAGCAGAAAACCAGCCAAGACTTGCGGCCACGGCTATATTGAATAATTTCCCGCACCGCCGCTTGGGTAATCCAATCCTGATCGACTGCAATTTCCAATTCGCCCGCAATAAATTCGCCGCCGCGCTGGCCGACATTGCTTACGTCCAATGCGGTAGCAGTAGCCTTGGACATCAAATTGCACAAATAACCTTGGTCGATCAGATTGCGCACATTGGCATCGAAAACCACCTTGTCGAAGATTCGACCCTTGCCGCGATCCAGCCGCCCGCTATCCAATCGCCACGGCGAAGCAGTAAGGCCAACAATGCGCACATCGGGCACCGCTGCTCGCACCGCTGCAATGAACGCTCCGTACATGGTGGCGGAATTTTTAGAAACCAGATGAACCTCATCGATCAATATAATATCAAACAGACCAACCAGATCGGTTTTATTCCAAACGCTTTGAATGCCGCAAAACAGAATTTGATCGCGGGTATCACGGCGGCCAATGCCAGCCGAAAAGATTCCAGCCGGAGCCAATGGCCAAAGGCTCATAAGCTCATCGAAATTCTGTTTAATGAGCTCGCGCACATGAGTGACAATGCCGATGCGCAAATTAGGATAATCCCGCAACAGCTCTTGGCACAATGCGGCCATGACCAAGCTCTTGCCGGAGCCGGTCGGCAACACGATCAACGGGTTGCCGCCTTGCTTGCGCCAGAAGCTGTAAAGTGCGTTCAGAGCTTGGCGTTGATAGGGTCGTAGTTTCATTTTGTTTGTACCTAAATGTGTTTGCCTGCCATACCCATCCGCGCCAGACCAAGCCGGTCCCTGACGAACCTTTCCTGCCGTGCCGGTGCTTGGTTTGCCGCGCCCAACCACTCCCCACGCCGCCTCGCCTGCGCCGCCACGCCTCACCACACGCGACCGCACCACACCGATCCAATTCCCACCGCACCTGCGATGACGCACCCAACCAGTCCCCGCCCCGCTTCGCCTAGCCGTTCCTGCGATGCCTATTCAGACCGAACCGTGCTCCACCATGCCTTACCATGCTGCTCCGCTCCTGCCGTACCTGTCCACACCATGCCGGGACACTTATTGCCCCGCTGAACCTGTCCACGCCTGCTAAAGCCGCACTCGACCTCTCCAAACCCAACTACTCCTCACCTCACCTGCGATGCCTTACCTTTTCCCGACAAACCGCGACAGACCTATTTCGCGCCTCACCTGCGATGCCACATCGTGCCATGCCGGTCCCCGCCTGACCGAATCGTGCCATTCCTGCCTTGCCCTTCCACGCCAGACCGCGACAACCCCGGCCTCACCTGCGATGCCATACCGCACCACGCCGCGCCTTGCATGGACTCACCGCGCCAGTCCTGACCTTTCCTTGCTGCTCCTGCGATGCCTCTCCAAACCTCTCCGTGCAGCGCCGTGCCATTCCCCGCCACTCCTGCGAATGCCTTACCAATCTAGACCTGACCACCCCGAACCCAAGCGTGCCTTTCCATCCGCTCCTGCCAGTCCACGTCATGCCGCGCCTCACCAGAACATGAGTTACCTCACCAATCCTTTCCATTCCTGCCGTTTATGCCGCCTGCAACATTGACTTAGCGTAAATGATTGCAGCCAACATTTCCTCAAGCTTGATCGATAATCCGGGATGTGACTTATCCAGAAAACCGACTACACCCCTTGCCCTTACGATCGCATACTCACAACGATCCAATTCCGCCAGCATGATCTTTTCCGATTGCTGCTTATCAAGATCAGCAGACGTTAAAGAAATCATACCAGCCTCATTGCCTGCCTTGCTTGGATCACGCACGTAGCAAGGCACATCAATCTTGATGTTGCGCGTGATCACAATTTGGGTTGCATAGCGGATCAATTCGTTGGCACGTTCGATCCGCTGGAGGTAGGCGGCTTTTTTGTCATCCCATATAAACTCCTTGTGCAAGGGATGACGTTTGTTTTTGGCAGCCTGATAGACCTGTTCGGCCGTAAGCCTGCCAGATTTGTCGCGGAGCTTCTCCAACTCCGCGACAACCACCGCTTTCTTGGTCTTGATCTGCATTCAGTCTCCTTTAAGCGTTCAGTTCCACCACGTTGGACTTCTTGGCCTTGCCGTTCTTGACCGGCTTGGATGATTCCGAAGTGCGCTCGCGGCGCATCACTTCCTGTTCAAACCACGCCATCAATTCTTCGGTATCTTCATCGAACATGACCGGCTGGTCATAGGCAGCCTGTTGCGCCTTGCGCCCCTGCTCCTTGACGATCTTCAGAAAGCGCGGGTCTTTATCGGACACAATCAAGAACCGACCATGGGTGCCGCCTTTCTGCGGACGCCAGTCGCCAATGCCGATGATCGAACCAGCACCGGTAAATAGGTTGGTAATGGTACGCCGGGTGATGTTCGGCAGCGTATAGCGAACCGTCACGGTGCAAGCCCATTCCGGGAAGATCGGACGGGTGCGAACGTCCGGCGTGCGGTTCATGTCGCTGTTGCGAACCATCGACATGAAAAGATTGGGCACGCCATACAGATCGATGGATAAATCCACGATGCTGGCCAGCCGATTCAATTGAGCCTTTGCCGCTCCCGGCATATCGCTGCCAGCCGCCGCAATGGCACGGTGGAAAGCAGAGTTCGGAATGTGGAAGCGTGTGTAGCTGTTCTTGTCGCGGTTCAAATACAAGGCACCGCGAAATTCCGCCAATGGATCGTGCTTCATCTTGCTTTCCAGCGTAGCGCGGCTCTGTTTGCCTTTCGGGATCAGCAATTCCTGCCGGGCCTTGAAGCTAAAACGATTCATGATCATTGGTGTGGCACCAAGGATGTGAAAGATCGCTTCCTCCTGCTGAATTTCCGACACCTCAATAATTTCCGTGGTCTTGCCTTTAGCCATTTTCAGTCTCCTGTTTGCCCAGACGCGGGCGGTAGATTCGGCTGGATGCCGAACAGCAATCAAATCTTATTATTTATTTTTTTATTTAGCAAGCTTCCCATCCACCCACTTTTGCCCGTTGCGCAGCTCATAAGTTACCGTACGTTTCTTTTCGTCGGAGTCTATTTGCTCGCCCGGCACCAGGCTTGGCAGAAACAAGTGCTTGGCGCAGCCCTTTTGCTGGTCATCGTAGCTGAGTATTCTATTCCACAACGCGCACCGCACCTCGGCATTCGGCATGAATTCAGCCTCGATGCAGGTTCTGCAATTGAACCTTGCAAATTGGTTGTCGTGACATTGCGGTCTGGCGCGACACCACCGGCAAACGAACGCCGCACGATCATCCGGATTATTGAAAAGCTTGGGTGGTGCGCTATTGGCTTTGACTACCTTTTTGATTTTTTCTTCAATCTGTGCGGCGAAATTCGGCTCGTATGAAATGCGCTCGGCATAAAGAGAATCGTCGTTTTTATTGACCGCCAAATACAGGCAGCGAGTAAGCTTGAGCGCCTTCATATAGAGCTGGCATTGTACGTAATGCTCCGGCTTGCCGTCTTTTAATTTCTTCTTTTGAAGATCCTTGAACGACTTATCGTTATGACTTTTGATTTCAACCACATGGGTGGTTTTAGGCGCTTCCGGCACACCGATAACCTTGCCGTCCAATTTGCCACGCAACCAGCCATCCGCAAGCGCAGCTCGAAATTGCTCGCCGGTAGCAGGATCGGTTTTAATTACTTCAATGCCAGCAGCTTCAAGATCAGCCAATAAGCGGTCTTCCTCGCGATGGCCGGTAGCAAACCGCCGTTGTTTCTGACCATCGATGACTTCAGGCGGTGCCGCCCACCGCAAGGCATACCAGATTGAGCGGGAACAATCGCTGGCGGCTACCGACATCGGCACCCCGGTATTGTCACCGCTACCAGAAGCTTTGCTTTCATAGGCTTGCCAAATAGCAAGCACGGTGTGCATAACTGGTTCAGGAAGCGCGACCACGAATTGGTTCCTTTACTTTTATAATCACAATTTCTTCGGCTTTCTTGCCAAATCGATTACGGAAGCTTTTGGCTTCGGCTTCAGTATCAAACCGCTTTATTTCACGCACCAGAACCGCAACATAATCCTGTCTGTTTTTCATTTTTCAATCTTACAGTTATGGACCGCACGTGCATTGGCCCGAGTATCGTCTGGCATTGCGACCGAAGCCCCACCAATGAAGGGTTGACTAGAGTATCCAGATCGATGCAAAGAGCCGCCGGGCTTCTACGGGTTGCCCAACGACTCCCTACTTCTTCAGAACGGGGCGTCCCGGCTGCCCTTTCCGGCTTTACCCGCCGCCCAAGGCTTGGCCGAACGGCCCGCAGGAGCGGCTTTCTGCGGGGCTCTGGCGCTGTTTCTGGGAGGCGGGGCCGCCGTCCTGCCTTTCGGCTCGGGAGCGGCTTTCTCTGCGGGCGGATTGGCCTGTCCGGAGCCATAGCGGACCCGGTTCTGCGGGCCATATTGGCCGGACTTATCCTGTTCAATCCGGACCTTGGCGTCGAATGGCTTAAAGTGTAGTTCTTCCGAATCCTTCAATTCGGAAATTTCCAGCTCCATGCACAGCGCCCGCAACGCTTGTTGCGCAATGCGTTGTGCATCCGGGTTCTGGTTGACGATGTTCAACCGGTCCCAAATCCGGCGGTTGGTATATTCGCCGTCGATAATTTCCAGCGTCAGCACCAGCATTTGCCCGGTGCCGGTTCTGGTATCGTCGATCTTGGACTCGATGACCTGCATGGTATAGGTACCAGGTGGAATCGGGTCAAAGTTGCGATCGTCTTCCGGGATATCTTCCGGGTAAAAGACTTCAGGTAGTTCAGCCATAATTCTAGTTCCTTTTGAGGGGGTTGGATTTTTAGAAAGATCAGGCGGCTTTCGAGGTTTTCACTTTTCCATTCACAGCGACCGCCGGTGCTGGAAAGAACGGCTTTAAAGCTTCAAAACCTTTGCCCTTGTTGTATTGAATTTTGTCCGGCATTCCGAACCGATTTTTAGCCACATAAGCAGGACGTGGCGTGGCATGGACAAACCGGTTGCCGCCACCGGCAGCGCGTACTCTTGCGCCGGGACCAGCCTTGGCTTTTGGATCGTTTTGAAGCAACGAGACATCTTGATTGATGAAAAGCACGCAATCCATTTCATCTTGAACGATGCCAATAGCGCGTTTGTGCAACCGAATATCATAGCGGCTGTACGAGGCGGTCATTGGGTCGTTTACGGTTTCGATAGACGAATGTGCAATCAGCACAACCGCCATGTTCTTATCGCGGCGCAGCGCGTTCATGCCTTCCAGCAAATCCCGCCAATAAGTATCAACCGCGATATAGCCGCGACCATAGCCGGGAGTTTCAATGCTTTCCCAATTATTGTCCTGACAAGCCTTTGCCCAAACCAACGGCTCCAGCTTGTCCAAGCTATCTAAGACTACAGTTTTATTCTTGTGCTCTTCAGTATAGAGCGCGGCGACCGCCTCCATGACATCATCAAATGCCGTGAGCCTGCCGAACGATTGCAATTCAAGATCGCTTGGAGTGCCGTCTTCAATTTGGAGAAAGACCGGGTCTGGAAATTCGGAAGCCAAAGTGGTTTTACCAATTCCCGGCGGACCATAGATCAAAACGCGCGGAGGCAGGGTGGCGCGGACCTTATGCAGGTCCTTCAACGATAGTGCCATTTTACGTCTCCTTGATGGACCGCCCCGTGAAATGTGCGGAGAGACTAGACCGGGGTCGGGAGAACCATCAGCAAGCTACGCTTGCGTCACAGTCTCACTCGTAAGCTTGATTGGCATTCTGAAGGCTCCGATGCGGTTCATGATGACAACCGCTTCGCTCAACCCTCGGGCCAAATAGTAAAAACCACCGGCGCGTTCCAAGCGCTCCTGCCAGTCGCTTTGTTTGTCTGATTGCACGCCGCCTGTGGCGGGTTTAATTTCCAAACCAATAGACTTACCGTTGATTATAAAAAACAAATCCGAAACGCCGCGCTTTACGCCTTGCTGTTTCAGCTTGAACGCGGTGCGCTTAGGACGCAGCCCGCCATTCGGTACCGCAAACCAGCAAACATCCTCACGCGCGTAAGCTTCCAGCAGCTTGGCGCAATGAGTTTGCACGGTTTCCTCGTTTTGTTTATTTTTCATCTTCATCAGCAAATACCTCGCAAGATTCTGGACCTATGGTACCATATAATTTTTCCATTTTACGAGGAAAGTCATACGCTTTAGGATTCTCACTTATAATAGTAAGGTGCTTTCGAATGGATTTTTTCCAACACCATTTACAATTACCTTGATAACCTTTGAGATCAAGTCGAAACGGCTGCTTGGCCCACCAGGAATTGATTTGAGGCTTGGTCATGGGATGATCTTTAATTAACGGATATATGATGTTTCTTGTTGCGTCACTAGTCATTCGATCAATTTCATCAGAACGAATGCCTATTGCTAAATCATAATCGGTTTTTTTCCATCCCAAACTTCGAGCATAGGCTTCAATTGGATAGCGCTTTAAGTTTCGAGTGCATTCTTTGTTTTTTTGATTTGGAATTCCGTACTTTTTAATCGAAGCTTCAAACGGCTTGCCTTTTCGATCAGCGGTTTCAAAATTGACTATTTTAAAAGAAGCTCCCTTTCGTTCATTTTGAAATTGAACAGCCTCAATCCAGATGGTGTTAAACCCAAAAGCTTCGTCACAATTTTTAACAAATTTAAGTGTCGCCTCATTTTCCTGACCTGTATTGGCAAAAACTATAACTATGTTTTTATACTTAGCCTGCTGATTATTCAGCAGCCAATGCGTCATGTAGGCTGACGTTTCGCCTCCGCTAAAACTAATCAAAAGATTCATTTAGAATATCCCATATCGACTAACATTTCCTCGGCGCGTCGAATATAATAGGCGTAATCTATATCGTCCGGCAAGCTGGTTGGTAAATCCATTACCGGTTTTGCCCCTAAAGTATCCGGGACCAGGTTGTTATTAGCTACATAATTGATGCTGCCTTGCTCACCGTCAGCAATATACCATCGTACGGTCTTGCCAAGATAGTCTCCGGCTTTATGCGCCCCACCGGTCACATTTTTTACCGCTACAAATTTACAAATGTCTTTACATTCCCGCACGGTCTTTTCTATTGGGATGCCGTCAACCACAAACCGCTCGACTGCTTCGACCGCAATTTGACAATTTGGATTCTTTTGAAATTGCCAGAATCGATCGCGGGCATTCTTGGCCCGCCACGGATCATAAAAGATATTCTTGCCTTTGACCGAGCCATCCAGTTTTATTGCCAAATAGGCGTTCACGTCACGACTATAAACTGCCTTGTATTGGGTTTCCTCAGTCACAAAGTTAGTAGTCTTTTCCCACTGGCTGATAATTTGATCGGCTTTGTTCTTTTTTGATTTAGGACAATACATCAAAATGCCATCGGTATTGGCACTGGCTACCGGCACGCCGCCAAGCTCCAGAGCTTCAATTAGCATCAGCAGGTAAAGCTGACCGCCCAACAAAATTTGAATAATAACCTCGGGCGCGTATAAAATAGAATACGGGTTTCCAGTCTTGCCAAAAGTACCATTGATCGAAATTTTCAAGTTCTCGGAGACCGCAATATTCCCTGCCTTCTTAGCGGCAAGCCTGCGCTCAATTAAACTTTTGTAGACCTGTAAAAATTCTGGTCCAAGATTTTTTGGATATAGCCCGCAATTCATCACAATAGCCGGATAATAGGACGCCACATCGCGATCGATGATATCATGCTTGGCATCCGCCACTAAAGCCATGCGGCTTTCTGAGCTATGCAGCCCGCCCATTCCCATCCGGTAAATTGAATTGCCGATTGTTATTTCTACGGTGTCAATTATTTCTGGCCTGCCGAGATAGCCGGATGGCTCCAGAACAAATTCAATTCCTTCAACCGTCTTGAGAATGTCTTTCATGTATTTGGTTTGAAATTTTAGATTTTTTGGAGTCTTAAATTTGAAAATACTACCGGGCTTGATTTTAGGTCTACTTGGAAAAGCGTTTTTGATCTTTTTGATTTCGTTGCCGATCACCGCTTCGGCAATTTGAGCATCGGACTTTGACATCAAATCCTTTTGCTGCTCTTTGGTAAGCTCGGCGCGCAATTGTAGTTGTTCGGTCAAATTGTTGAAAACCAATTCAGTCAAATTCAGATCGTCCAAGCAATAATGTCTTGTAACAGATATTTGCCATTTTTCTAATTCTTGAAGATCAGACCACGGCAGTTCCAAGATACGTTCGGCGTGCAATCTTGCGCCATAAAGCTTCAAGCTTCCATACATTGGACATACTTCTATCAGGTCAATGTGCTTGGTTTTTAATATTGAAATCTTGTGCCGCCTTGTAATGTTGGTAACAAATTCGCCGCGAATCAATTCATCGCTGACCTTTTTAAGTTTAATCATATCCTGATTAGATCTGGCCATCCAGACCAGCGGCATGTCGTAGCGCAAGCTATTGAATCCCACGCAAGTAAAATTTATCAGCACCCATTCCAGCTTATCGCCGTCAAACGGAATTTCGAACAAAAGAAACTTGCCGGTTTTTAAATGCTTGAAGGCGATCAGAAAATAATTCTTGAAGCATTCGACATCGAACACCAAAGTATCACCAACAGCTTCAACCAGTTCTTCATCGGATAGCACTTCAAAAGATGGTGCCTTGCGGGGCTTGTATGGATTCAATTCAACTTTCTGTTTCGGCTCGCGAACTTTCGGCTCCTTTTTTGGAGCATTAGGATCAGGTTGATATTTGACCTTGGCCGGAGCGCCCGGCCAGAAGCCTGCATCATTTCCTAAATCACTCATGTTAATCACTGATTAGGGTTGCACGGCACGACTCGCCAAGGCTTGTGCGGTTCGTCAGTCCACATAAAACAGGAACCAACGTCCGCGACATAGTGGCCGGATGACGGATTGAACCAAACTCTTTTGACGCGGCGGACGCCTATGCGCTCGCCCTCAACATCGAAGCTCGCGCCGTGTCGCAGATCGTGGGCAATCTCTGGTGTGAGAAACATAGCTATCCTCTCTTATCGTCACTGATTAGCGCCGCACACCGGCTGACTTGCCAGTGCGTCGCGGAGCTTAAAAATCTCTTTGTGGCAGTTAGCCAATGCCTGTTTTTGCAGTCCGTGATCCCGCAGAAGTTCGGCAACATCATTGATGTTCAGAATGAAAGTTTCCCCGCCCATCAGGGACGAGGGAGCCTTGAAGGCGTCCCGAACCCGCTCTATTGCTTCTTCGGTTTTGGTCACTGGACTATCCTCTTATTTGAGCCGCGATTCATTGCCGCCTACCAACAATAAACCCGGATATGTTCTTGCCGCGCCATGGCACCGGCTCTGGCCAAAGCGACGGCTGCCAAACCTCAGCCACCTTGAGCATTGGTATCAAGAATTTGGCTCCGAAAATGGAGCACAATTGGCCTTTTGGAATTTCGCATTTAATGCCGTCCTCGACAACCGCTTTGCCGAATTTTGCCTCAATACGATTTTTGAATATTGCCATGGTATCCTCGGCAAGTTCGCCAATCCGTCCAACTGCCTCACGAAAGTCATCATCAATTTTTTGAGTCGGCTTTGCCTTTTCGCTTTTGCGAATCAAGCCCGCTGCATTTTCAGGAAATTTACCCACCACAAGTTGGGTTCGCATCCAAGCACCATTGGCCCAACGAAACGCCATGAAATGAGCATCAAAAGTCCATTCAATCAATCCGTCGGTTCGGCTTAATAAAAAATCGACAGCTTGGGTTGGCAGCAATGCTTGGCATTTTCCAACCTGACATGCCGAGCCTGCAATGACCATGTTGTTGGTTGCATAAACCCAATCGTTATCAAACGCGATAGATTGCGCCCACGGCACACCATCTTCGGAAATAAACGGTCGCAGCGCGGTCAGGATTGCTACAAAGCCTTTCGGCAGCTTTTGCCACTTGGCCTTGTCAATGCCTTCGTATTTCCACTCCGACAATTTCAAAGTCTGAATGGTGCCGGAAAATCTCCCGGACTTTAATTTGATCTCGTTTTCGCCTTCGATTATTTCCGGCTCGCCGGGTAGCTTATTCAGAATTTTCTCAAATTCCTGTCCGGGTACAAAGAACTTGCCGCCCCAACGCCAAGGCGCACACGCTGTAATATCTCCATTGGTGGCGCTAATAGTCTTACCGTTGACTTTGTAATAGGTCATGCCGCCAGCTGCATCCTTGCCGGATGCAATAGCAGCGTTGAGCCAGCTAATAACTTCTTTCATGCTTTTTCCTCGTTGTCTTTTTTAGCTTTCATTCCCATTACAAAACCACGCTCATAAGAGCGATTGAAATTCGGCACCGGCGTATCATGCACGCCGTGATAGCCATCCCTGAAGCCTTTCCAATAGGCCGCTTCCATGGTTGGAAATTCTCCGGTCATTCTTTAACCCGTGATTGCTTTCTACTGCTTAAGCATTCGCGCCGTCTCTTGTGCCGGGCTTCTATATTACAAGGTCCATCACAAAACGCTCCACAGCCTTGCTTATTCAAAAGCAAGCCGCACCATTCGCATTTATACCCACGTAAATATCGCCTTTCAGCAGGAGTGTACTGCTTTAGCTCCTCCCACCGTTTCATTCTTGCACCTATAAAAAATGGGCGCAGCCCTTCCCAGACTGCGCCCGCGCTAAAATGCTATTTCATGAGTAGATGGCACATGATCCCATAAAACAGCACAAGCGCATTCTTATTGTTTTCGATTAGTAGTCCAAAGCTCAGCAAAATGATTCCAAAGCTTTTGCTCCAGCAAGACCGAGCGACCGCTTTCGGCGCAAGCGTAGACCATGACCCGGCGGCCAGCTTCAAGCTCCAGATGCGCCAATCGCATGGCTACGCCAAAGTCGTTGGTTTCAGTTTGGTCGCAACCACCTTTATTGTGAAAACGATGCAGCCTGAAGCTGGAGGCGACCGTGAATACTTGATCGGCCCAGCCTTCAAAACCACCGTTTAGTTTAGCTTTAGCCATGTGAATAATCCCTCCGTTCTCCCATACAGTAAAGCTAAATAAATAAATAATCAAGCGGCAAAATCGGCATCCCCCAGCGGCCCGCAGGCCTTGGTCGCCAGCTTGGCATCGCCCTTTAGGAACACATAAACGTTTTGATGGGTTTTCCCCAGCTTGCGGGCCACTTCAAACTGGCGGCTGGCTCGAACCGGCAGCGAGCCAACGGCAGTGACTAAAATGGCCTCGTTGTAGAATTTCAACCCGGCAGCGGCGAATGCTTCAACGGTATGGCCCGGAAAATTATAATAGTTACCATCCTTGCCTCGCACATCACCGACTACAAAGCACGCAAATCGGTTTGGCTTCAATCTGGAGCAAGCCGCCTTGATGATCTCGGTATAGACCTTGCGAAATTCTTCGTACCCAAGCGTAGACAAATCTTTCGGGTCATCCGAATAGCGCTCGAGGTCAGCATAAGGCGGACAGGTGAAAATAAAGTCGGCTTGCTCCTTTACCAGCTTGGCAATGTCCCGCGAGTCACCGCAACGCCAGTCCGGCTTCGGGTCGCCTTTGGTACAGATTTCCTCGCCTTGCTCGAAATTGGCTTCAAGCTGGCGCTTTTGCAGATCAATGCCGATGTATTTCCGACCTTGCTTTGCCGCAACAATGCCACGCACCGAGCCGCCAGCAAACGGGTCCAGAATTAATCCGCCGGGTGGTGAGAACCAGCGATAGGCCAATTCGCACAGCACCGGGTCAAAGATCGAAGTGCCGGTTGCTGAAGCGTCACCGCCTTCCTGATCGTCATAGGGATGAATGGTGGTGCCGACGGTAAGCCCGCCTTTTAATGAAGCGGTTTGTCTGCTTTGGTTTATTTCGGTACCGCTTTTATAGCCGTCGGCGGTTTTGAATTTGAACGCATTTTTACCGGAGCCAACCTTTGCACCAGCAATGGCTCCGTTGGCCTTGCTTCGGTATGGATCGGTGGTGGTATCAAAAGTAAGCCCGGCACGGCCATCCTTGGCCAGCGTGGCGGTATGCACCTTGGCCACCGTGCCAGCAATGGGCCTGCCTTTGCTGTCAGCCCGGCAGATCTTGCCAGTCACCGGATCAATGGCGCATTGCTTGGAGCCGCCGGGTGCCGCGTCGTTGCCGCGCCCAAGCTCGCTTTTAATGCCAAGCTCCAGCCATGCACGCTTGCGATCTTGCCACCAGCCTTCGCGGGCATTCAATATTGTAAACGGCGACATCAGAAAGCGCTCGCCCAATGCACCGCCTTTTGGTTTCTGACTTAGTTCCTCAAAAAGCCCGACATGTGGAGTGAAGTTGCGTTTCTTAATTGGCGCCTTTTGAGTCATGATTTGATTAAGCTTGTCCTGATCGCGATAGCTTCCGACCTTGTTGGCAACAACCCGTTCCTCACTTGTCATGGTCGGTTTGTATTTGCTTTTGCCCACAACATGTTCGCCACGCATTAAGTCTTGACCAAAAGTTCTAGCGTCTGGTTTCTTGACCACTGAATTTTCCTTTTGTTATGAAGCAACGTTCCAAAACAATGCACCAGGCTTGGCGCTAGCACGAACAAACCGCCATGCCTTAGCATCGTAATTCGAACAGGACGGAAACGGCGGTGGCATCTTGGCATCGTTCTCGAATTTTTCCGGGGCTTGCAAGACCGTTGCACGACCGGCATCGGGTTCAGCTCCCACTCGCACCGCGAAAAATTTAGCTTTCGGCCACGCCGCTTGCAACGCTCTGCTTAATACGCCGGAGCCAGCGACGGTCCAAACCTCGCGCGGCTTGTAGTTGATCTTGCTGGCCTCAGCTGCCAACGCGTCAATGAATTCCGGTACATCAAGTCCGAACGGCAACAGCACAGCGCCATGCTCGGCGCAATAAGCCTTGGCCCTTGCGCGAACCACCGACATGTAGCCGCATGGCACTTCAACGATCTTGGCTCCTGCCGCCTTGGCTTCGAGCGTTCGCGGATGGTTTGTTTTACGCTCGGCGCAAAAAATAGTCGCGTGCTTGGCCGAATGCGCCAACGCGATTTGCGCGTAGCCATAGACCGGTGAAGCGTAGACGTATTCCTGCTTTTGATCTTTGATCAGGCAAGGCAGGACGCGGCGCTTGGTCCCACCGGGCAAGCGATCGTCCCGGACAACAATGATGCCATCATGTTCAGCTAGCGAAAATTTTGGAAGCATGGCCGTCCCCATAAAAGAAAAACCGGGAGTGTTGCTCCCGGTTTTTGACTTCGCTGCTTCAGATAAATTTTAGTCGATGTAATAGCGCGACCCATTGTCGGTCTTTTCGCGTCGCAGCTTCAAGCCGCGAATCTTGGCCTGCAGCGAAATGTTAACACTCTTCCAGCCGGTCGCCTTGTTGGCTTCGGCCTGAGTGAAACCGCTTTTGCGGGTCATCAGGTTGTAAAGAATGGCCGCCTTGGAGCCTTCGCGCGGTGCTCCGTTGGCGCTTGCCTTGGCCGCAACCTTCTTGGTCTTGGCAACCTTGGCCTTGGCGGCCTTGGCCTTCTTGGCTTTCTTCGGCATGGTAACCTCCTTCTCTGACTCTACTGTTGTTTCGGCTTCTGTTTCGACTTCTGGTTGCTGCTCGGCAGGTGACGTTGGCTCGCCAGCGTCTTTTTGTTGGTCTATTAAAGCTTGCAGCGCTGCAATGCGTTTGTCTCCGGCAGCGCTGTTCTTGAACCGTTTGACTATTGTTGCACTTAGCCCAAGCGCGTTAGCTGTAGCAACAAGATTGTTATATTCTTGAACTTGGTTGACTGACATTACACCCTCCGTTTGAGATGATTTAGCGGTAACAAGCTGCTCGTTTCGAATGTAGTCGGTTGACTTATCTTCCCAACGAACCTCGGAAACTTCCTGTCCTTCGGACAAAATGACACCGATTCGATCCGGCTGCCATCTTGCGTAGACCTGACGCCTTGCGGGCGTCAGGGTAACTTTATTCAGGGCATTGCCCATCACATTTTCCCGGCACATTCAGGACCAAACCCGGAAGCAACCGACTCAGGAACCGTAAGCTTCCGGGCACACCTGCCGCACCGCCCTTCGTGCCAGATTTCAAGCTTGGGCGGCATGGTATTCTGACTAAGCTTCATCCAAGACCAAGAGAAAGCCTTGGCGCTCGGCGCGTCGGCCCCGACCTTGGCCTTTGCCCCGCCATGAAAGAAAACGCCCCGGCGGATGTAGCCGAAATAGGCGTAGGCGGTCTCGTTGTCCGGGCCGTTCAGCAGCGAAACGAAATGAATTCTTCCGTCTTCGCTGGCGCGGATGCGAAAAGTAAACCGCGCGTTGGTTTGGGCAGAGCGTAGGGTCACCGTGGCATTGCCCGCCAGCATGAAGCGAATCGCGGCTTGCGGCTCATCAAAGCTGCCTTCGGCTTTGAAAGTCGAGGCAGCGGCTGGAGTGATGTCTTCCATTCGAACCTCCAGCTTGGCGAAGATATCGCTTAGGTCAGTCATTGCCATCTCCTGTTGTTGGGTTGGGTTAGGTTTCGGCGCGTTCAGTCCCGACAAGGCAAAGGCTGCCGGGAAAGCTCCCGCTCCAGCTCGCTGCACTCGTTGCAAAGAAAATAGTTGGAAGAGGGTTGTTGGCACCGGTTGCAGTGCCGCAGTTGAGGCTGCTGAGGCTGCTGGGGCAGGGAAAGGGAAAGAGGTCGGCTTCTCATTTTGCTTGCTCCGTTTCGATGCCTTTACACTAAGCCAAATAAATAAAAGGTCAACTAGTAATTCACTTCGTAAAAGCGTTGGCCGCAATTTACGTAGCTGCGGAGAACCTTGGCGCGGCAAAGGCGGGTCAGAGTCTCTTGCAGGTCCAGATTCTCAAAGCCATGCATCGCGCAGGCCACCGCTTCGATTTTCTTGGCAGGCATCGAGGCGCTCCACATGGCCTTAAAGACGTTCGCGATCAGGACCCGGTTCTGCCGGTCTTCTTGCTCGCCATAAAGCGGGGCAAGCAATTCGTAGGTCTTGGCTTCGTTGTCGCAGCGCTTGGTAAAGTTGGTCATTGCCATCTCCTGTTTTCTGATGCCTTCACACTAAGCTAAATAAATAAAAGGTCAACTAAAAAGACTAGGAAAAGTCACCTTTTTTCAAATTAAAAAGTTAGGAAAACACACCTGTGTCCCCGGACTGAGGGACACAGGCTGCGGCGTTCCTACTCCTTTGTGAACCGCATGAAATCAGTTTCAGTCAAACCAGTCTGTAACAACTCGCGGCGTGCTGGAGACCAGTCCGGGAAGGCATCCTGAATCATCAGCCGCCCGGCTCGCCACAGTTGAAACTGCGAAAATTCTTCCGCCGTCATTGGCAGCAAGACCGCTGGCAGCTTCATGCTCCTTGGTGGCATGACCGTAACTATAAAAAACTCTCCGTTGGTTCGCGCGGTATAGGTTGGCGCAAACATTTCCCCTAGCAAGTCAACTGGTCTGGTCATGCTTCCCAACTCCCTAGTGTGATGATCCCGGCATCAGACAAGGCGTGCGCCATCGCGATCGGCTCCTTAGCGTAGCCAAAGCCTCCCGGATGGACTTGGTTGGTAGCCACCGCATCGGCATACATGCGGATGATGTGTTCTTCGGTCACGATCTGCCGCCTTGGCCACAGGATGAAGAACCGCATCACGCACCCATCAAATTGATCTGGTTCAGCTCATCTTCCAGCGGCTGCCAGTCTTCGCGGCGGCAATTGTGCCAGCCTTTGTGCGACATGCGGCACAACTCCGCGATGATCGCCATCTTGCGTTTGCGCAGTTTCGGCTGCGCCTTGCGATGCTTATTCATGGTTCAGAACCTCGGTTGGAGTTAATGAGGCATTTGCGCCCCGGTTGTCTTTGTCGTCGCTCAAAAGGCACCCAGCCCACCTTGCCGCCAAGTTTCTTCAAGGCTTTGTAAATATTTTCGGTTGCCAGCTTGCGCTCGGTCATGGTTCTGTAGTCGCGGCGCAGCGTGCAGGTTTGCCCGGACCATAGTTCCAGCCAGTACAAACCGTCCTCCTCATAGCTGTACAACTCCATTTTGGAGTTTCATCGGTGCCGTGACCTCCGTTAGGGAAAGTGGTGGGGCATTTGCGCCCCGCCGGTGAAAATTAAGCCGCCTGTTTCAGCTCGGCCATCTTGACGCCAAGCTGCCACAGCGCCTTGTTCAGCTTGATGTCGGAATCGATGCCGCGAACCTCGCGGGTAGTGGATCGGCGAAGCTGGTTGTTCTGATTGCGTCGGTAGCCAGTCAAGCCGCCGCGAATCGCGTTTTCCTGCAGCCGGTTGAAGGTGGTCCAGAGATCGTTGCCGCTGTCTGCGGAACGGCGAGGGAGCAAAAGCTGGCCAGCTTCAATCGGGCTGTCCACATTTCCTTCCGCATCGCTAAAGCGAATGGTGCGGGCGGCTTCCGCCATTGCCATTTGCTCATCACGCTTCAATTCGATGGTCGACCAGACGCGCGGGGCTTCCAGAACCGCCGGGGCATGTTCGACTACCGAATAAACCGCATCGATCACCTGGCCGAGCTGCTTGCTTTGATTGCCGCTGTGTCGGACATGGGCGGCACCCAGATTACCATCCGAAACCACCATGCCATTCAGGCAGACCAAGCGGAACAAACCGGCCATGAAATCGTAAGCGGCGGAGCCGTCATGGGCGTTGCGCATTACCACCTCGAAATGAGTATCGCCCACCGCGCGGGTTTTAATTTCACCGGACCGCTGGCGCAGCCGCACCATGTGCTTGGTGAAACCCTTCTTGGTTTCATCGCGGGTGCGGGAGACCCGAGCCTCGACCGGCTCGAAGCCTTCTTTGATCAGCTTAGAAAGCACGTCGTAGGTCGGAATATAAACGTAACGATCCGACCGGCTTTCATGAGCCTGCTCGGCAAAGATCGCCGGGAGCCGCTGGCGCATTTCTTCCAGCGAAAGCGATTGATCGGCACGGGCGCGCAGAATGTCATCTTGAATGTAGCGTCGCATATTAAAATCCTCGGTTTGAGTTGCCATCATTAAGTCTGTCAAGGGAGACGTCAGAAACGGTCGGTGCCTTGCTACTGGGTCGCCTCCTGCCTTACCGGCCATGGCCGCTGGGGATTTGGCTTCCGCGAGTCTTGGGTATTGAACCGGACCTTCCTCTTGCCTGCCGTCCCGAGCGCTTACCAAGTGCCCGTTCCCTTAAAAACACACCTAAGCTAGATAAATAAATAAAGCAACTCCCTTTGAACCGCATAATCAAAACCGACTATGTCTTTGAATTTATTGGCGTTTTTAGTCTGTTCGGCCTGTTTTTGCTTGATTTTTATTTTTTTAGCTTTTATAAAAAATAAAAGCTCCCGGAGATGCGAACCGCCATGCCTGTAAAAAATCCTGTTAAATATTCAGCTAGCGAGCAGAAAGTTCTGTGCTTGCTGAAAACCAAACCGCAAACTTCTACCGCCATTTGCCGACAATTTTATTCACCGACTAGCCCGCCATTCTACGGCCAGCAAATAATTGTCAGCTTGTTATCATCTTTGATGCGGAAAGCTAAAATCAATCGTGAGAAAAAATTCAAAATTTTAAAAACCAAACGAATGGGTCCAAAACCTATTTCGTATTGGTACGGAAAGTAATTCACAATGACTGAAAAGCCTTCCGAATTGAAAAAAGAACTAGAAAAGATTTGGCAAGACCGGAAGTGCCGCAGCCCGCTTGGGCCGGTGCTTTGGATGAATGAACAAAATGAATATAGTGAACAAGAAACGGAATTGATTTATTGGATGGCGCAAAAAAGAAATCGGAAGAGATGAAATGGCTGGCGAGCCATGAACGACCCCGAAACCGCGCTGATCGCCAAGGAGGACGACTGGCGACTTATGCGGGCTCTGCACCTATTGCCGTCAAGGGAGGAGCAAGTGCTGCGTGATCGGTTCGGGATTGATGGCGAACCCAAGATTGCGAAGCAGATCGCTGCCGAACAGGGCTGCACCACGTCGCGCATCTGGCAGCTTGAAAAGATTGCGCTTCGCAGATTGCGAGGCATGTCTGCGGTGCGGAAGCTTGCGAAGGAACATAACCTGTTGCGCGACTGGTCACCGAATCTTTTTTATTCATCACCGTATGTCGAAAAGCCGTCAGTCGAAATTCTGCCGCCGCCCCGTAAGCCGTCACCGCCTACTCTGAAATATCGTTGGTTCGATGTGGCTGACCCGTTCACGTGGTTGGATAAGCAAGCATTAGATGAACAGATCGACGCTCCCTATCATCCGCCGCGACCTTACATCGTCATGGCGTTCACTGAACATGACGGGCATGTAGTGCCATCGCGGGAATTCTTTGCGACCGAAGAGCAAGCAATTGACGCGATTGCACGCAACGCCGGTTATCCGCTTATATTTTGCAGCTTCGCGTTCTGTGTTCAAGACGGTTGGCGGTTCGTCACCAAATAT
>Ga0184628_10000448_pt1 | contig 22722 bp, 30 predicted proteins | sample PLM4_5_b1_FD_133149 | JGI IMG/M metagenome (GOLD analysis project Ga0184628, IMG submission 133149) | Groundwater sediment microbial communities from an aquifer in East River, Colorado, USA - PLM4_5_b1 | ecosystem: Environmental > Terrestrial > Soil > Riparian zone | place: USA: East River... | reverse complement strand
CCCTCGGCGCTTGCCCTGGGTTTTCAGAAAGAAGATGTTAGCCGTGTCGCTGCCTCCCTTGATCGATTGGTGGAGCTTCGATTCGGCAAAGTCCAGGGCGATATCCTTAATGCTGTCGACCTGCTTCCGGTATTTGCTGTCGGTTTCGTACCATCGGTAGTGGGATTCCCTGGCGATCCCTGTGATCTCCGCCGCTGGGGTAACCACGCCCAGGGTGGATTTGAGCGCCTCGAGCATCGCCTTTTTTAAGGCGTCACTCTTGTTACGGTTTTTGGCTCGCCCCTTTTCCCTCCCCTCGTCAGTTAAATTCGTGGCCATCGGTAATTCGTTTTATTTCCAGTTCCGGGGCGAATTTACGCACCCGATCTAATATCACGCTGCAGTATCTCGGGTCGAGCTCCGCCAGGTAAACGGTTCGGCGTAGCTGGTGCCCGGCGATCAGGGTGCTGGCTGCTCCCGCGAAGGGGTCCAGGACCAGCTGGCCTGGTCGGCTGCTGTTCTGTATAAGTTCTCCCATCAAAACGACCGGCTTCATCGTTGGGTGCAGGTCGTTCCGCTGTGGTTTATTGTGGTATAGGACGGTGGTTTTGGTCTCCTCCGCCATGATCTCGTCGACGAATTTCAGCAGTTCTGCCTTGGTCATTTTGTGGTAGTCGGCCTTGTCGTCGATCAGGGTGGTGTTGGTCCGGTCGGTCACGAAGTAGTGGGCCGCTCCTGGTTTCCAGCCGTATAGGCAGGGCTCGTGGCGCCATTGGTAGTCCTGGCGTCCCATCACCAGGGCGTTCTTGGCCCATACCAGGGTCTGTTTCATCAGGATGCCGCTGTCCTTAAAGGCCCGGCGGAAGTTCAGGCCCTCGCTATCTGCGTGCCATACGTACCAGGCTCCGCCGTCCCTCGTGTGCTCCGCTGCGGTCTGGAAGGCTGCCAGTAAAAACTCGTAAAAGGCGCCATCGCTCATGTTGTCGTTCTGCAGTTTCATGCCGGTCCCGCCCTCGTAGTCCACGTTATAGGGTGGATCGGTCAGCACCATGTCGGCCTGCTTGCCTGCCATCAGCCTGGCCAGGGTAGATCCCTTTGTGCTGTCCCCGCAAATCAGCCGGTGGGGCCCGATCTGGAACAGGTCGCCTGGGTTCACTTCGCTGTCCAGGTCATCGGGGACGTCGTATCCGTCCTCCTTAACTTCGGGCAGGTCCAGGGCCATCTCTGGTATGTCCAGGCCCCAGGCCTCCAGGGCCGGAAGGTCCCAGGCCTCGCTTAACTGGTGCCAGTCCCATTCTCCAAAGCCAACGTTATCCTTGATAATAAATTCCTTCTGTTGTGCCTCCGTCAGGTGCTCCGCCCGAACGACCGGGACCTGCTTCAGTCCCGCTGCTTTTGCAGCCCGGTGCCTCATGTTCCCGCCCAGGGCCATGCCGTCCTGGTTGACGACGATCGGGCGTAGTTTCAGCATCTCCGGGAAGTCCTTAATCGACTGGACCAGTTGCTTAAACTTGGCGTCGGTTATGGTGCGCGGGTTGTCCGGGTTCGGTTTGATCCGGTCTATGGCTATCATTTCTATCTCCATCGGTGCCAAATTAACGCGGGTTTGTCCACAAATTCCCCTTTTTTTATCAACAGGCTGTTTATTTCTCCCTATCTTCGGCCCTGGTCGACCTTTCTTGGGTCATGGGTTGTATTTTGGGCCGGGCGTAAAAGTCCGGCTTTTTTTATATCTTGCTGTCGGCTATTCCTGTTTGGATGTGGGGGTGGCGTTAATGTTTTGATTTTAATGGATATTGGAAAAAGTTAACGGGCTGGCAGTTCTCTGCCGGCCCCTTTTTTTTAATCCATGAAGATCGGCGTCTTGGTCCCGACGTAGGCGCCTTCAATGTTAAAACTGAAAAACTCCCAGGCGTCGTCCTCGCTCATGCCGTCCCTGGTTTGCAATATCTCTATGATCTTCTTGGTGCTGTATACCAGGCGGTCTCCCTTCAGGCCGATCACGGCTGCCTCCAATCCGTCGGCGCTTAAAAACTCCCGCTCGGGGTAGGCCTCTATGATCTCCTCCAGGGTCATCTGGATAAATAGCTTGCTGTTCATGGCTGCTGGTTTTAAATCTTGTCGTCTGCCGTGCCCAGGGCCAGGTAAACGATCAGGGCAATAAAGCCCAGGGTGTAAATTGTTTTTACGGACATCGCGATCGGTTTGAAGTTGAAAACGTAGGCGCCCAGGATCAGGAAAACGGCGACGGTCGCGAGTATGAACATAAGTTGTCGGAAGAGCTTTCTTGTTATCATGGCTTTAGTTTTTAACGTGTTTTTGGTGGCTTGGCCAGGTCTGGTCTGCTTTCTGTCTCCAGGTAGGCTTGCCAACGGGTCCGCTGCAAAACGTTGGCATATGTCTTTTGCCGGTCCGCGATCCATTCCCTGGCTTCCTTCAAAGGTAGGGGATTGCTTCGGTCCTCTCCCTTCCCTAAAATTATGAAAACGGCCACGTATTTTCTCATGCTGTTTCCCTCCTCCCTATTTTGCGTTGTACGGCCTTAATCCTGGCCTTCACGGCTTCCATCAGTTTGGCCTGGGTTCTCGCCTTGTTGGTCAGCGCCAGGGCGACGTCGGCCTCTACCGTGTCCTTGGTGGCCAGGATCGTGTTGGTTACCATCCTGGTTTGTCCCTGGCGGTCCAGGCGGGCGACGGCCTGGGTGTAAAGCTCCAGGCTCCAGGGTAAGGTAAACCAGATCAGTTGGTGCCCGCCTTGCTGCAGGTTCAGGCCGTGCCCGACGCTCGCCGGGTGAACGACCAGCATCTCGATCTCTCCCCGGTTCCACTTGTCCAGGTCGGCCTGGCTGTCCAGTCCCAGCTTTGCTTTGGGAAACCTGGCCGCTATCCGCTCGGCTTCGTGCTTGTATTGGTATAGCACCAGGACCGGGTTTCCGACGGCGGCTTCGTATAAATCTTCCAGGGCGTCCAGTTTCTCGTCGTGTATCCAGGCCCACCTGCCCTCCTGGCTGTAGGCCGCTCCGCTGCAAAACTGCAGCAGTTTGGTGGTCATGGCTGCCGCGTTCACGGCCGTGATCTCCTGGTCCTCGATCTGCATCACGGCGTCCTCCTCGAAGGCGGTGTAGCGTTCCGCTAGCGCCTGGTTCAAATAAACCGGGTGTATCAGGTCGATCCGTCCCTGCAGTTCCAGGTAATCCTCCGCCTTCATGCTTATGCAAATGTCCGCGATCTTGTTGTGTATCTCCTGGTCGGCTCCTTTTTTCAGGGCGTACTTGGTAACGATCATCCCCATCATGGCTGCCGGTGTAAAATACTGGCTGCGGTATCCGGTGATCGTCTGCCCTAGTCGCTGTCCCTGGTCCAGCAAATAAATCTGTGGCCAAAGGTCCAGCAGTCCGTTGGGAGCTGGTGTGCCGGTCAGGCCAATGATCCGGCTGATCTTGCCACGCACCTTCCGCAGAGCACGGAAACGTTTTGAGCCGGCGTTCTTGAAACTGCTTAGCTCGTCCAAAATAACCAGGTCGTAGTCCCAGGCCTTCCCTTTGTCCAGGTGCTCGATCAGCCAGGCCAGGTTCTCCCGGTTAATCAGGTAAATGTCCGCTGGCCTTTTGATCGCCGCTATCCGCTCCTGCGGTGTGCCCATTATTTTGCTGGTCCGTAGGTGGCAGGTGTGGGTCCATTCCCTGATCTCCGCTCCCCAGGTGTATGCCGCTACTCGCTTGGGTGCGATCACCAGGGTTTTCCTGGTCTCAAACCGATCAAACATAAGCTCCTGAATCACGGTCAGGGTGGAGATCGTCTTGCCTAGTCCCATCTCCAGGAACAGGCCGCAGGCCGGGTTGTCCAGGGCGTGCTGTATTGCGTGCCGCTGGTATTCGTGTAGTTGTTCGGGTCCTTTCATTTTGCTGTTGTTTTTATGCTTGCCAAATAATCCGCTAGTTGCTCCGGCGTTCTTATCGTTCGTACCGGGAAACCCAGGCGTGCCAGTTGCCGGTGTACGTATGCCTGCCTGGGGTTCGGTCGCTTGCCGGCATCCTTCAGTTCTATAAAGTCGATCCTGGTGCCTGGTAACAAAACCATCCGGTCGGGCATCCCGGTGAAAGAAACGCACCAGAATTTAAGGGCCAGTCCGCCTCGCTTCCCTATCTCAATTTTAAGCCTCGTCTCGATCCATTTTTCTATGCTCATCTTGGTTGGTTTTTCCCTTGGCCTCGCGGACCCGCAAACATTACCAAATCTCTCGCGGGCGCATTTACGTGTTACGCGGGTGCCTCGCGGGGGCGTTTCCCCTCCTAAATAAACAATATCTATTTTTATATTTATTTGTGGTTCCAGTAGGTCCGTTGGCTCGTATCGCTGTCCTGGTTTGGTTTTGACCTGGACCCGCTGTTGGACCCGCTGGTAAGTTATAGCGGTTCCTGCGGGTCCGGCGTCTGTCCTGGTTTGCGGGTCCAGGGTTTTTGTTGGTCCAGTCACGGTTCCAGGTTTTTGCGTATATAAACGGTCTGCTTCCCGTACACTCCTCCGCGTTGTCGCTTGGCCTTCCCTGGTTCCCATCCGGGGAGCTTTCTCATGATGTCGTGGATCGGTTTTGTACTAAAGTTGTTCATTCCTTTTTTGTCCCCGTCCAGCGCCTCCGCCCAAATCTCCGCAACACTAACCACCGTTCGCTCGATCGTCCCTTTGCGGATGCCGTCGTATCCGTTTATAAAGGCCCGCCGTTCGGCCAGGTCCATCCTGTCCCAGTCCTCGGTTATCGGCGTCTCCAGGTACCGTATAACGTCCGCCGTTCTGTCGTCCTCCTCGCTGTGGTCCTCCTGCTGTTCCCTGGCTTTATCCTCCAGCTCCCTGGATAGGTACATGTCCTCCCGGTTGGCCCATATGGCCATCGCTTCGCCCCAAATTTGAGCCCGTTCAAACGCTCCGATCGTCGCCGGGTCCTTGGTCGCCTGGTTCCGGTCAACTTTAACCGGCCAAAACCGGCGATTCCCGGTGGAGTCCCGTAGGAAGTTGTCGGTGTTGGTGGTGCCTATAAAGATGCATTGCCTGGGGTAGGTCACCTTCTTGATCCCGTAGGCCGGTCGGTAGCTGTCCTCCTGCCGGCTGATAAAATGCTTAACGATCTCCACTTCCGCCTTCTTGATCCCGGCCAGCTCTCCCATCTCCATGATCCAGACGCCCTGGATTTGCTCGGCGCCCTCCTTTCCCTGGACCGTCGGCAGGTTGTCGCTATACCAATCCCCGCCGAGCTTGGCAACAAAGGTGCTTTTGCCGGCTCCCTGCTTGCCGACCAGGGTCAGGACGTAGTCGAACTTGCAGCCTGGTTCCTGTATCCTGGCGCAGGCCGCTGCCAGGGTTTTGCGGGTCACGGCTCGGGTGTAGGCCGTGTCCTCCGCTCCCAGGTAATCGACCAGGAGTCGCTCGACCCGGCTAAAGCCATCCCATTTCGTAAAGGCCCAGTTAAGGTAATCCTTGACCGGGTGGTGGCTGTGTTCCCGTAGTACCAGGTCCAGGGCTGTCAAAATCTTTGGCTTGCTGTCGATCCGGTAGGCGTGCTCCAGGTAGTGGAGCAATCCGTTTATGTCTCCGTCGGTGAGCTGGCCGTCGGCCTTCCAGGGGACGCCGGCGCCAACGGTTTCCTTCCCTGAGAAAAGGTTCCGCCGTAGGCGTCCCTTCAGCCTGGGGTCGTTCTCCAGGATCAAATAAATGTTATCGATCGTCTTTTTTGGGTCCCCTCCTTTGGTCGTGTCCAGGCCCGCCATCCAGGTGTCGTCGGGCTCCTCCTCCGCCCCGGTCTCCACCTTAAAGGCTCCCTTGGTGGCCGCGATCCGCTCCCGTCCCAGGGTCATCCTGGTGGCCTGGTCCGCCGCTGCAAATTCGAGCATGGCCTTTTGCGATGGTTTCTGGTTGATCGGCAGGTCCACATCCTTCTCGGTGTCGGCTCCTCCGAACTTGTGAATTCTCACCAGGTCCCAGGCGTTGCAAAGTTGTTCCGAGGCCGGGTCGGTGCCGTGATTGGAGAAGGCAAACCGGCCCTGATTGTAAACGACCAGGCCGGCGCTGGTGCTTCCGCCCTTAAACGTATAGCGGTTGGGCTGGTCCGTCCCCTCGTAAACGTCGGCCAAAAAATCGGCTATCGCCTGGTGTACGTCGCGGGTCCGGCAGAAGGCGCCGACCATCCCTGGCTTGTCCAGGGGATCGCCGGCCAGGCCGATCGCGTGTTGTACATGTTCGGCCTCCTTGGCGCTCCTTGGCCAGGCCGAGGTGTCCTGCCATCCGTTCGGGTATTCGTCCAGGTAGTCGTCCGGGTTCAGCCAGTCTCCTCCCTGGTGCCGGTATAAAAACTCCCCGTCCTTGGCGGTCGACGGCCAGTACATCAGTTGGGTCGGTCGGTAGCTGGTCTGGTCGAATTGATCCATGCCCAGGCGCTCCGCTATTTTCCTGGCCAGGGGTTCGTATTGCTCCTCCTGGACCGGCTTGGTGAGGGGCATCACCAGTCGGAGCCGGGGTGCTTCGATGCTGTGTTTGTGGGTGGAATAAACCAGGGCCTCCAGGTCCTGCAGGGCGATCTCTACCCGGTCCCAAAGATCCGGCTCCGCCTGGTCGATGTCCAGGGTCAAAATCTGCCGGTGCTTAACCGTCCCCTTCCCTCGCTTGCCGTTGCGTAAATATCCGCCAACAAACCCGCCGACGTCCTTGATCTGGTCCTGCTTTCCCTTGGGCAGTTTCATGTAGTCGGTCAGGCTTTCGTGGGTGCGCTGGGTTTCTGCCAGGCGGAGCCGTAGGTCGTCCCATTCCCACTTCTCGTTTTTCCATCGGACCGTCTCCCGGCTTTTGCCCAGGGCGATGTCTAGTTTTTGGTTGGTCATGGCTTGTCGTGCTTTTGATTGAATTCAAAAATGTAGGCGGTAATGATAAGGAGAAAAACTAACCCGAAAAAGGCCCCGACGACCCGTCCGGCGACGCTGGTGCCTCCCTCTCCGGCGATGTACCCGACCGTGATCGCCCAGGCTGCCAGGGCCAGGGGTAAAAAGAAAATATACCGGAGGGCTTTTACCAGCCAGCGCGGGACCTTCCACCTGGGTTGCAGGCTGGTGTCGGTCTGCACCTGGATAGTCGCCCTTGGTCCCCGGCTAGCCTCGGTCCTTGCTTCGATCTGGTTCTTCAGGGCCCAGTCGTTAGCCTGGTCCTCCAGGTCGATCTTGCTGGGGTGCTTCAGCTTCCAGGGTTTCACTATCGTGGTGCCGGCGATCATGTCCTCCGCCGTCAGCGGTTTGTAACGCTCGGGGTCCAGGCCCCAGGGTAGCAGGTAGTGCCTTACCGGCATCTCCGCCTCCCTGGCTGCCGCTATCTCCGCCTCCATGCCGCTGCTGATCCTGGTCGAACAAATCCAGAGCTCGTCGTAAAATCCCCGGCGCAAAATCTCAGCGCCGTTTTTCATCCCGCGTGCCCGCTCCTCGGGGACCGAGTCGTCCAGGCTGACCACGTCGGTATAATAGGGTGCGAAGGGTACCGTGTCCGGCTCCTCCAGGTTGATCTGCCGAATGATCCGGCGAAGGCTGGCCAGGTTGTCCTGGACCGTCGTTGTTCCGTATGCGCCTATCGGGTGCGCCAGGTATACGATCTTCATCGGCTACGCTCCTCTTTTTTAACGCGGGCCAGCCACTTGTCCAGGTTTGCTTCCAGGTCGTCGTTGGCGTCGATCGTCTTGGCGTAAACGCCACCGTCCTTGCTGGGTACGGTCAGGTGCAGGTGGTCGATTCCGACGTCGTCGCTGCAGCATTGGACCGAGCTGCCGTGCGGCAGGTGGTTCTCGTCCAGCCAGGCCAGGATTCTGTTCAGGGCTGTCGGCTTTGGTTCCGGCGCGGGTTTGCGGTCCTGGATTACCGTGCCGGCGATCCCGGCACAATGTCTGTAAATCCTGGCGGTCTCCTCGTCGGTGACGCCGTCTGCCATCCAGGTAAAAACATTGATCAGTTGTTGGATTTCGTCGCGTGTTACTTCGTTCATGGTCGTGTTGTTTTTATTTGTGGTAATAATTTTGCTCGGCTCCCTCCGCTCTCAGCGGTAGGTCGGGCGCCCAAAAAACCGGGCGCTCCATCAGTTCCAGGAAATAGGCCAGGTGTCCGGCCTTGCCTTCCAGGATAATTTCATCGTGAACGTGCGCGACGATCCGTTGCTTGGTGTCGTGGCAGGCGTCGTCTAAAAGTAGGAGCTTGTCGGCTAGCAGGTCCCTGGCGATCGCCTGGGTTATGTTCTCCGCCAGCTTGCCTCCGTAGGTTTCTTCCCACTCCCACTTCTTGGTGGTCTGGTTCATTCCCTGGTATTTGATCCGGGGCCATCCGCCGTCGCGGTCGAGCCTGGCGCTCCAATAGCTCAGGCGCCTTCCAGAGGGCAGAATAATGTGCAGGGTGCCGCGTTCCCTGGTGAAGGTTAGGAAACGTCCCACCCGGCTGTGGCCGGTCAGGAGGGCCTCCATCGCTGCGTCCTGGCAGGCCTTCCAAAACCGGACGATCCTGGGGTTGGCTTGTCGCCAGGCCACGACCAGGGGTCCGAGCTCGTCCTCGGTTAGGCCCATCTCCAGGGCTCCCATCGTCATCAGGGCTCCGGCTCCTCCCTGGTATCCCAGGGCCAAAGTTGCGACCTTGCCGCGTTGCCTGGCTGCCTTGTCTACTTGTTCGATCGGGATGTTAAACATCCGGCTGGCGGTCGCCTCGTAAACGCGGCCGTCGCCCCTGAAAACGTCCAGGAGCCATTCTTCCCTGGCCAGCCAGGCGATCACCCTGGCCTCGATCGCGGAGAAGTCCAGGGTCGTTAAAACCTGGCCGTCCTCGGGTATGAAGGCCGTTCTGATTAGTTGGCTCAGGGTCCCTGGGACCGTGTCAAATATCAGCTCCAGGGTCTCCTGGTCGCCGTCCTTCACGATCTCTCGGGCCGTGTCCAGGCCGGTGATGTTAATCCTGGGGAGGTTCTGTAATTGTACCAGGCGTCCGGCCCACCTGCCGGTCCGGTTGGCGCCGTAAAACTGCAGCATTCCCCGGAGCCGGCTGTCGCTGCCGGCCGCGTCGATCATGGTCTGGTATTTTCCTATGCTGGTTTTGCTGAGCTGCTGTCTAAGTTGCAGGGCCCGGTAAACGTCGCCGGTCGTGCTGGTCATCGCGGTTTGTACCGTCGTCTTGGTGAGCTGGTCCATCTGCAGGCCCTGGCTATCCAGCCATCCGATCAGTTGCTGCCGGCTCCCTGGGTTGGCCAGACCGGTCAGTTCCCTGGCCTCCGCCATCACGGTCTCCCGGTGGTCCCGGTCCATCGTTACGGCCTCCCTGGCCAGGTCCAGGTCTACCCGGATGCCTCGGTCGTTGATCCGCTGGTCCAGGTTCCAGAGCTGTTGCTCCGTGCTGGTTATCTTGTAGTGCTGGATTGCTTTGTCGATCGCCAGTTCCGCCTCCACGTCCCGCTGGCAATAGGCCCCGTATGCCTTCCAGTCCTCGGGCGCGTCCTCCGGGTAGATCCGTGTCCGGTTCCCGTTTTTCTTGGTCGGCTTTTGCGGCATCGAGAATAATTTCATGAGCCTGGTTCCCTCGGGGTCCTTGGGTGGGGTGTCCAAAACCCGGGCGCAAACCTCCAGGCTTAGGGGTAGTCCCAGGTTGGCTGCTTTCACCATCGTGCATCGCCATTGTTCGGGGTGCATCGGTCTACCGGTGTGCTTTGCCAGGCAGGTCCGTTCAAATTGGGCGTTCCAGGCGTGCTTGGTGCAGTCCCTGGAAAGCAAAAGGGCTAAAAAATTGGAATAGTGAATTCCTGGCTTGCTGTTCATTTCGACCAGGATCGTTGGTCCTCCGTCCAGGCTGTAGGCGATCCATAAAACCTTAAAGCTCCGGTGCTCGGTGTACTTGTAAACGCCGACGTCGGCCAGGTCCAGGTCGCTGTAGGTCTCTATGTCTACGTGCAGGTCGGTCATGGTCGGCCTCCTCTTTTTATTGGCCGGGCCGGTTTTAAAATCCGCTCCTCTGACCAGCCTTTCCTTTTGCGCCAGGCGATAGCCCTTGCTGATACCTCTACGCGGTCACCCGCCTGGGCGACGGTCATTGGTCCCCAGGGGGTCGGTATTATCACGTTAGCCCTCGTATTATTGTTTTGCTCTTTTCTTGTCGCCCACTTGCAGTTTCCTGGTTCGTAGTTCCCGCTGTTGTTGATCCGCTCTAGGGTCAGTCCGTCCTGGTACCCGGTGCTCATATCGTTCCAGAAGTTCTGGAAGTCGTCAAGCCAACGCTGGCAGACGGTTATGCCGCGCCCGCCGTAATTAGTCCAGTTTTTATGTGTTGATTTTAGGCATCGAGCTTTCATTTCTTTCCAAACGTCATAAACGGGGTGCTTAGAGCACCCGTGCGTCGTGGATCGCTTCCCTATCGACCTTCTGGAGCTGTGGCACCCGCAGGATTTTATGTGCCCGCTGTTAAGGTCGCCGGAGGTTACAACAGACTCCTGGCCGCATTCACAGCGGACCCGCCACCGGGCTTTGTTGTTTCGGTTTTCGTGGCGGGATATCACGGTGAGGCGGTGGAATGTTCGCCCTGTTAAGTCTATGCATTTTCCCATCTTGGTCGGTTGGTTTTTGTTGGTGGAAAAAAAGGCCCGGAGGCTATTGCTCCAGGCCGTGCTTGCTTGTCGTCGGTGTTAATCTAGGAAGTCGTAATCTTCTGCATTTTCTTCCTCAAATGCTTCGTCAGCGGATACGCGGGGTCCTCCCAGCGCCTCGCCGTCCTTGATTTTCTGCAGGTGGTTCAGGCCCGCTGCGATGCCCTTGTTGCCGTTGGTGTTGAAGGCGTAAAAGGTCAGGTTCACCTTGCCCCAGTCGCCGCTCTTTACGGCTGTGGGGTCCAGGATTTCCTGGACATCTTTGTCCACGATCCCTGGCTTGGTCTTGGCTGAGGCGTTCAAAAAATACATACCTGCGTAGGTCGTGTCGTCCGGTTTCTCCGTGTCGCCGTCCCTTAGTGGAAGTTTCAGGCCTCCGGTTTTGCCTGCGAATTTGGTAGTCTTGCCGGCCTCGATCGCTGCCTTGATCGCGTTCTGGATTTTCAGCACTCCGGCCTTATCCGATTTGGGGATCAGGATCGCGGTGGAAAACTTGGGATCGCTGCCTTCAATGCTTTCGGCCTTGAAAACTTTCAGGTAGCTGAAACGGACCAGGTTGGTCGTGATCATCGTGGGCTGTGTGGTCGTCGTGTTTGACATGTTTACGTTTTTATCGTTTTAAAAAAAGGGGTTACAAAACTAAAAATTGAGCTGGCTCAGGTTCTTAATGTAGGCCTGGTGCTCCATGATCCGGGCCTCGTTCTCCTTGATCTCCTGGTGCCGGCGTTGGTCCGCCCGGTCCCGGAGGGCAGCTAATATAATTGATCTTTCGTCGCTGGTGAAGTCCTCCATGAAAGTCGTGGATAACTTTTCCAGGAAGTCCTCGGTCCGTCCGGTGGACAGGGTTTTTGGCTTCGGGTCGTTGGCGTTGGCGTTGGCTAGGCGGTCGCCCATCCACATCGCTTTGTTTGCGCTCTCCATTAGTCGTCTGATTTTTCGGTGGTGAAATGTCCGGCTGCCGCTGTGGCGCTATGCCAGGCTGGTCGCTTGTCCTCCAGCGGTGCCAGGGTTGGTTTGCCTTCCGGCTTGACCAGGATGCCCGTTAAAAGCTCGGCCAGTTTCTTTTTGCCGGCCAGCTTCTCGAGCTCTCCCAGGGCGCGTAGGGCTTTTGGTTTGTAGATGTCCTCGGGCTGGTGGCCTGCCTGGATCAACTTAACGGCTGCTTGGTCCGTGCTGGTTATGATCCTGCGGGCGGTTCCTTCCACCAGTTTTAGGCCTGGCCATTTTGTCCCGTGATTCACGGCCTGGTCCAGGGCGTATTCCTTCACGGCCGTTAGCCAGTTCTCCAGGGCCAGGGCCCCTGTCAGGACCGTGCTGATCTCCTCCGGGGTAAGCTCTACCGGCTCCTGGAAGGCTGCCGCTGCTGTCGCCTGGTTGCGTGCTGCGTTGGCCCGGCAGGTCGCCGCTATGCGGCAAAACCGGCAATGATCGCCCGCTACCAGGTCTCCCTCGCCGGCGTAGGCCTTGGCCGCTAGTGGTCTAAGCTCGTCGATCGCCCATCTCAGGAGCTCGTCGGTTGAAATGTCCCAGCTCGAGAAGTTCTGAATTCTCGGCTGGTAAATCGTTAACCGGACGATCGTGATGTCATATAAAAACCCGTACTTCAAATAGGCGCCCAGGCCGTAAAGCATCAGCTGCTTGTTCCTGGCTGCGTTCACCAGGACGCCCTTGCCATATTTCAGGTCGATCATCTCCAGGACCTGGTGGGTGACCAGGACAACGTCGCCGGTGCCGGTGCACTCGGGCGCGTATTCCCGCAGGTCCAGTTTGTCCTCCAGAAAAATAACCGGGTCCTTGGCGCTGTGGTATCGCTCGGCCACGAAGTCGGCGTAGGTGTAGCAGTCCTCCAGCATCGCCTCGCTGTATAGCGGGTCCGCCTGGCAGGCCTGGAGCTCCAGCTCGGTTATGCCGGCGTCGGCTCCCAGGATTTCCTGGCGTATTAAAATCTCGCTAATGCTATGAGCCAGGGTTCCTTCTGCCGCTGCCTCGCTGGGGCGGTCCGGTTGCTCGGCTTCGATCCGTGCGCTCGGTGTGCAGACCAGCCAGCGGTGGGCGCTGCTCGGGGACAGAAGGGCGTGCCCGTTGCTCATAGTGCTTCCAGTTTGCTGTAAAAGGCCGCGTAATCCTTGGGCTGCAGGTGGCTGATCTTGGCCAGGTCCAGGTCGGCCAGGAGGGTTTTGATCCCTTTGGCCTTGCCGGCTTGGGCCTTTTTGCGGCTAAGCTCCTGGATCGTCTCCAGGCCTATCTCCAGGCCGTTGGCGCTGGGTTGGTCGTAGCCTGGGGTGTAGGTCTCGCCGGTTTCCAGGGGCTCCTCCACCTTGGGCGCTTCTTTCTTTTTGTGGCTGCGTTTTTCCTTGGCCGGTGGTGGTGCCGGGGTCTCCGCTACCTGGTCCACGCTGTCCAGGGTTTCGCCGGTGTCGGTCCAGCCGGCTTCGCTTTTGAATTCAGCCGGTTTGCCGAAATCCGGGCGCCTCTCCTCCGCTTTTCTTTTCAGTTCATCCAGGCCGTTAATGGCCTGCAGAAGTCTGTCCAGGTCGGCTGCCTGGGGTCGGCCAAAGGCTTTTACTAATTTTTCCAGGCCTGCTTCGGCGCTGGGGTCTAGGGCGATCGTGATCTTAACGTTGATGTCCATGTGTGGGTCGTTTTTATTCGTGTTTAAAAAAGTTTCTAATTCTTGGCCGCGATCCGGGAGGCCTTATCGTCCATCGCGTCCTGGAGACGGACCCGGTGCCGGTCCAGGGTTTCCGGGTCGCAGATCTCCGTGAAGGTGTCCAGGAGCCAGGTAACTTCCCGGCTGCACTCGTTCAGCTCGGCGGTCGTGTCGGCTCGGTGTATGTGCTCCCTGATATCGTAGCTGCACTTGATCAGGTCCCTGGCTTTCTGGTCCAGCTCTCCCCGGTCCTCGGTTACCATCTCCCGGTGCGCCTTCCAGGCAAACCGGAGAAGTAAGAAAATGCTGGTTACCAGGCCCGCCGCTAGGATGTTATAAATTAGTCTCATATGTCCTCCTCCCTGATTTTCTGTCCCTTGGCCGGTATCCTGTTGGTGGCTACCAGGTCGGCTGCCATCGCTTCCAGGGTTTGAAAAAGGGCAGGGGCGTGCTCCTGGATCATCCAGGTGATCTCCGCTCGCTTGCTGGTCCTGTAGGCCTCCTCGTATTCGATCCGCTGCAGCTCTATGTCGCTGCCGCTCAGGGTGAAGGTCACCAGCAGGTGGCCGTGCAGGTGGCGTTGGTCGTTGACCGGGGTCGTAAATTTCAGGGTTCGTTGCATCGTGTATCGGTTTATCGGTTTTTGGTTTTTGGTTTCGGCTGTCCCAGGAGCCGGCTTTTGTAGTACCGGCGCTTGCCGGTTACCAGGGTGATGTAGTGGTCCCTGGGTATATCGCCCAGGTAAAACCTGTTTTGAAAGGTCCGCCTGGAAATCCCCAGGAGCTCGGCGGCCTGCTTCTCGTCGACCAGGTCCGGGTCGAGCTGGACCTGGAGGTCCGTCTTGCTGTCTGTCGCTTCCATTGTCGTTGGTTTAATTGGTGTAAAAATTTAGCTCAAAACTCCCGGCGCTGTCCTCCATCTTGTAAATCTGCAGGTGCAGGTTCTCCTGGGTCCAGAGGCCGGTTTGCCTGTTCTGTATCTCAAATCGGTAGGTCATCGTCGTGCCTGGCTTGCAGTCCTTCACCAGGAAGTTGCCGGAAACAAAAACCCGGAAACGGCCCGAGGTTTCTGTCTTGTTGATCGCGTAGGCGATGGCGCTTATCTGGTTGCTGAAGTAGGTCTGGTCGGGTCCTTTTTTGGCCATGCTGGTTGGGTTTGTGCAAATATAAGGAAGTTCGTGTAATCGCGTGCAGGTCCGGGTATTTATTTTATGGCTTGTTGATCTCGATCCAGGTGGACCAGGGTGAACAATCAGTTTTGATCCGCACCATCGCGTGCCCCTCGATCCGGTGCTCTAGGGTCTCGTTGGGCGTCATGATCGCGTGACCTGGCCAGCTAATTCCCTGCACCTCGATCTGTACCTGGACCGGGTTGGTCCAGGTCACGATCCCTGGCGGGCGGAGGCCTATCGTCCCTGGTCCGGGGCACGGGTTCTCGTCCTTGCTGCAGCCGATGGCTAAAAGAAAAAGGGCCGGTAGTAGTCGTTTCATGTCGTCTCAATTTTTACGGTGATAGGGTCGGGTTTGGTGAGGCCGTTGGCCGCGATGAAAACGGCCCGCTCGTCCATAAGGTCGCGTATCTCCCGGCGGGCCTGCCTGGCTTTGTCGCTGTTGTAGTTCCATTGGCTGTCGATGATGACCTGGCGTCGCTGTATCCGGTCCATCAGGTAAAACCAGCGGTTGCGCTTTTGCGCGTCGTGGAGCTCCTGTATCCATTTTGTGGCCTGCTGTTGTCCTCGGGTGGTGTGAGGGAAGTAGCGGGTCTCCACGCTGCTCCCCTGGGTTTTTGTGATCTGTATCATGTCTTGGGTTTTGTGGGGCCCGAAGGCCCCGGTTGTTTAAATCTCAAATCTCCAGGCGTTTTTGAAGTAGGCCTTCTCGGTGGCCTCCTCGCTGGCTATCTCGCGGGCGATCTCGTAAAGCTCAGCCTCGCTTTCCTGGCCGGTCAGGCCCAGGTCCTTGGCGTTGTATTCGCTCCAGGTGCTGGCGCCCTGGTCCTCCAGGTGCTCGTTTATGATCGCCAGGCTTCTTTTTTGTTCGATGGTCATGGTGGTTGGTTTTGTGGGGCCCGTAGGCCCCGGTTATTTATTTGGTCTCGTCCAGGTAGGCGACCTGGTTGGCGCGGTCTATCATGTCCTGGTTCGGCTCGTTCACTTTTACCCAGTTGTACCTGCCGCGTGCATCGCGTCTCCTGCCCCAGCCTTGGGCCATCTTGATCATGTCGCCGTGCTCTCCTTTGCCTACCAGGTCCCGGCGTCCGAAGTAGTGGCTGCCGCTGATCGTGCAGGCCACGTAGTTTCTCATGCTGGTCCGGCGGCTGATCTCTTTGCCGTCCTGGTCGATGACCTGGTATAAAAATTCGATTCCTTTTTTTCCGATCGGGGTCTTGGTCAGTTTGTAGGTGGTCATGTTTTTGTGTTTGTGGCTTCCGCCGGGTGAATTGCAAACATAACGCGAATAGTGCACTTTCGTGCACTATCGTGTAAATAAATTTGTTAAAGTTTTGTTAGTGGGGTACGCTGTTCAAACCCAGGATCAGTCGCCTGGCCTCCTTGATCACCAGCTCCTGGGGTTCGCTCCTGTTCATCCCTGGCACGGTCCCGAAATAAACCACCATGTTTACCAGGGCCTGCAGGAGCTCGGGCGCCGCTGCTATGAGCCTGGCGTTCCCTTTGCCGGTCTCCTCGTCGGCATCCTGGTTCATGGTCGGGTACCAGTTAACGGTCGCGATCCTGAAGTCGGTTAGGTCCATCTCGCCGCTGGCGTAGATGCCGTGAGCCTCTCCTCCGTTTAACGTGTTCCAGGAAACGGCCCAGGGTCCTTTGCTGTGTTTGTTGTTCATATCGGGGTTTTAATAGTTGAAGGTTTTGGTGTCGGCTGTCTTGGTTCCTGGCTGGTAAGCCTTCAGGGCGTTGATCAGGGCTTGGGCCTGGAGAACGGCTGCTTCCGCGTTCACCACGTAGGGGCCGGTCGCCCTGGCTGCCAGGAATTGTCCGGCGTAATAGGCCAGGAGGTAGTCGTTATAAAAGGCGTCGTTGGCAAATTCGTTTCTTGATTTCATGCTGTTGGTATTGTGGGGCCCGGAGGCCCCGGTTATTTTAATAAATCCTTTCCCTGGTCTCGGGTCCGGCTTTTAACCAAACCGAAGAAAAACGTACCAGGTAGTTGCGGGCCTCGTTGGCCGTCTTGCAATCCGCCTTCAGGCAGGTGTTCGCCTTGGTCCAGTAGCTGTGGAGCCTGGCTTCAAACCAGGGGAAGTTCTCGCGGACGTAGAGCTCTATAACTTTCTCTCCCTTGCTGTCCTTAATCAGGTAGTGGTCGTCGTTCTGCTGTTGTAGTGTCATGGCTTGTTGTTTGAAATGCGAACATAAAACAAAAAGGTGCACTTTCGTGCACCTTCGTGTATATTTATTTGTTAAAATTCTGTTAACGTCCTTTCAGCTTGGCTCTCAGGGTGTTGCCCAGGAGCGTAACGATCAGCGCCACGCCGAGTAAAATAAAGAAACTGATCCTCCACTTGTTCCGGCTGCTCCTCATGGCCACGCAGTCCGTGCACTCCTCTCCGATCTGGAAAGAGGACCGGAGCTGGTATTCTCCTGCCGCTGTCCTTCCCTGGTTGGCTATGGCCAGCGGTGGTCGGTAGGCCAGGCTGTCCTCTATGATCATCCAGAGGCTGTAGCTCCCTGTCGGCAGGTTCCCTGGGACCGTGATCTGGTCCTCGACCAGGGTCGGTGTCGGGTTAACCCTAAACCATTTAGGTTTAAAGTTGCTGGTGCTGGTCATGACCGTCGTTCCGCTGCCATCTTTGATCCGGTATTTAACGATCCAGGTTTCGTAGGTCGGGCAAACGCCAGCGTTGCGCCAGTAAACCTTTAGGTTGATTATGCCTCCCTGGGTCGTCTGCGTGCTCATTACGGCGCTATCTATCTGCAGGCGGGCGCCAGCCAGCTTGCTGGCCAGGCGGACGCTGTCGCGGGTCCCCTGGGTCAACAGGTCGGGTCGGTACATCGGGCTGGTCCAAAAGTTTCCATTGCCCCAGCTCATCGGTTTATATCTCCTGGTCTCGGTCGGCAGGTTTTTCATGTAGGGCTGGTCGCCGTTGTTCCAGTTCCCTGGCGGCTCCCCGATCACCGGGGCGAAGTTGTGGCGGTCCATGATCACGGTGTCAAATCTCATCCCTCCAAAAGTTTTAACGTTCTGGTCCGTCCAGGTGCGGACGTAGGTGGCCTGGTTGTCGGCAAATCCCCATTGGTCCCGGCGCCAGCCGACCAGGCCCCAGGCATTCCTTTTGGTCAGGGCGTAGTGCGCCACTTCCGCTGGTATCCAGGTGTTGGGTATTTGCCTGGCGTCGTAAACCGAGACGTTGATCGCTGTCTTTAATGTCGGGTAGGCGTCCACGTAGGCGTCTATGATCGCCTTGTAACTCGCTATCGTTGGCTGCCTCCCGGCTGGCCAGTAGGTCGTGTCCGGGGCGGTGTGGTTGTAGTGCCATTCTCCCCACTCCCCAACGTGGCGGATGTCGATGTAATTTATAACGTCGGCGTATTTGTGCCCCTTGTAGCTGGTCCGGTTCAGCCAGGCGTAGATCGAGTCGTTCAGTTTCCTGGTTTGCGCTATAAATTCCGGGTGGTTATAATTGGGCACCCATTCTCCGCCGTCGTGCCGGATGTAGTCGCGGGTGTTGGTTGCGCCGGCCTGCATCATCCGGTGCAAATAAACCGGGTAGTACATTGTGACGCCTTGGTCCTGGTCCATCTGCACGCCGGTCCTCCAGCTCGAGCTGGCAGTTTGCGTCATGATCCCAAATCCGAAAACCTGGCCGGCGTCTATGCATCGCTTGATCTCGTCCTCCAGGGTCGCCCACCGGAATACGTTTTGGCTGGTCTCGATTTCCTTCCAGGCAAACCGGAAATAAACGGCGTCCAGCGGTTTGCGGTCGGCCTCGGTGGGTATGTTCACGTAGTATTGGTCGTGCCATTGCTCCGATCCTCCTCCCCGCCATTTAAAGTCTGGTTGGCTGAAGGGTATAACCGGAAAGGTCAGGGTGGTAGATCCGTTGGGGTCCGCTCCTGAAACCGTGACCGTCGCTTCGTCCTGGGCGCTTGCTCCCTGGTTGTCGGTTGCGGTAAATCGGTAAACGTATGATCCCAGCTGCAGGTTGGTTACCTGGGTGCTGATGTTATTGGCTGTGGCCAGGTCTCCTCCCGCTGGTCCGCTGACCTTGGTCCAGGCCCTGGTGGCTATGGTGCCGTCCGGGTCTGTCGCTGTTCCGGTCAGGGTCACCTGGTTTGTCGGTAGGGTCGTCGCCTTATCCGGTCCGGCGGAAACCGTCGGCGCCTGGTTGGTCACAGTCCCCTGTTTATAAATGTTATTTGGTCCGGCGTATTGCGGTGGTGCCTCGAAATAAATGTTATAGCTCCCGCTGGCCGTCCAGGTCGAGGTGTAAAAAGTTGACCAGGTGCTTCCGCCGTTGGTGCTCTTTTTGTACTTGATCTGCGTGCCCTCGTAGGCGATTTGCAGGTAGTTTCCCGAGGCGATCGTCGTGTTGGTGATAATGTATCCGCCCTCGTAAACGCTGGCCTTGGAGCTGTTCCCTACGGTCATCCCGTACCTTACCTGGGTGTTGCCGACCGGGGTGGAGTATACGTTGGTGTGGCTGGTCCCTGGGGCCAGGCCGATCACGTACATGTTGTTCTGGTTTATGATGTCAAAGCTCAGGGTCTCTCCTGGTGCCAGGGTTTCCTGGAAACGGACAACGTTGCGGTTCTCGTTGTACTCGGGTCCTCCGTATGCCGTCCCTCCCACAGCCCTTATTCCCTGGTTCGAATTCTGTTGTTCGTTGCCGACGGTAACGGCGACCGGGACAACGTAGTGCTTGGGTTGTGCCACAGCGGTTATGCTTGACAGTAAGAGCAGAGCAAAAAATAATTTTTTCATGTCGGTTTGTTTAGAACATAAACGCCGGTATCGGTTTTGGTCCTCCGCCTCCCTCGCTGCCGGCGAAAGTTGGAACGGCTGCGTAGGCTGCGATAACGGCCGTGTCGTAGGGTACGCCGAGGTTGTCGTACAGGCCCCAGGGGAAATTTTCGATGGGCGTCGCGTCCTCGTTCAAAGCCCAAAAAGAAATACCTGTTATGTTAGGGTCCAGGATATGTGTTTGCCAATCTACGGTAAACGCTAAACGGTTACCTCCGTAACTTAGTGGTCCTGATCTCGCGCATCCGGTTTCGCCCATGTAAATCGGTTTACCCAGGTACAGCGCCGGGGCCATATCGGCAGGGTCGAACGGGTAGTAGTAGGTGTGAAAATTTAGGTAGTCCACATAAGGTGCTACTAACGGTACGACGGTCTGTCCAAATAAATTATCATAAGTTCCCCAGGGTTGGATGCTGCAGGTCAGTTGCTTGGTCACGCCGGCTGTCCTTATTGCGCTGGTCAGGGAGTCCACGAACGCGACGTTTTGTGCTTCTGTCCTGGTGGCATCCAGTTTTCCCCAGCCATTAAATTCCTGGATCAAATCTATGCCGATCACGTTGTCGTGCACGTCGGCCATTTGTGCAAACTCGACCAGGTGGTTCCTGATATTTGTTTCTGTGAAAGGTGCCAGCGTATCGACGTCTACCAGGTTCTGCCATCCGCATCCGGTTGCCTCAAAAAAACAGCCCTTTGATTCGCAATAATAAATCAGTTCGCTGTAGTTGTTCAGGTATGTCGTCAGGGTCATCCTGGGTGTGGCTGATAAAACAAAGTCCGGAGAGGCGATCTGTCTAAAACAATTCACACCCATTTCCTCGATCGCCTTGTCTATCAAGTCTTTAATCAACGGAAAAGTTTCATCCCAATTAAGGAGGACGTTGCCCCAGCTAGCGTTGTTTAGGGGCAAACCCAAGTTGTTAAAAACTGGCGTCAGGTTCACGCCCTTCAATTTAAATTCTAAAGATCCGATCCCCGGCATGATTATAAATTTTCTGCGTTAAAACTATCCACTAGCCATTGTGCTGCTGTCGGGTTAACGCTGTAGGTCTGGATCATGGCCCGGCGCCCTGCTGTTAATCCGCTATCCGTTCCCGTTAGTACCGTTGCGCCGTCAAATTTTACGGTCAACGCGCTGCCTGATATTTCAAAACTAACGGAGTGCAGGTTTCCGTCGTGCAAGGCTGCAATACCTATGCCCGCTGTTACCACCACGTTCGCTCCGCCGTTGGTCTTTTTATTGATACTGATGGCGGTTCCACCCAGGGGACCCGCGTCAATTATTTGCGCGTAATATGCGGTAAAACCGGCCAGGGCTGAGTCGGCTCTAAGCAAAAGAGAAACCACATCGTAATCGCCGTCTGCGACTTGTCCTGTTTTCTTTAGGACGACGGTTGCCCTTTGGTTCGCTCCTGAAAAAACGGCCGTGTATGCGTAGTTCGCCTCTGTACTGTGTGGTGTTGTTTCGCCCATAAAACCCGTGCCGGATAAATGCGCGTTGCCTGTTGATCCCCACAGTTTGGAGATGGCGCCACCCAGTTCCGGCGTGTGTGCGGTGAGGTTAGTGCCCGCTGTCCCTGTAAAGGTATCCCATGCAACGGGTGAGAAGTTCTCCGCCAGAATTCTATCAACTATGAATAGCGTAGCGACCGATGAATTCGTAGCAAAAAGCGTAAAACCTAATTTCCTTCCTGCTGTTAATGAGGAATCGGTCGCGGTATCCAATGTAACACCATCTAATTTAGTGGTAATGGTATTCCCGATAACTTCAATAATCAATTCGTGATAAAGTCCGTCTGAAAATTCAGCGTCAAGGTTGGGATTCGCTGCCCCTATTTCGGTATTTGTTCCCGATACATTTTTGTAGATATATGCAAGTACGCCGGTCGAATAGGCATTAATGAGCTGAACATAGTAGCCATTCTTTGTGGGCAATGCCCCTGCATCAACTCTAAGCCACAATTCAAGTGCTTCGATTTCCCCGCTTGGAACAGAGCCGCTCTTTTTAAGTCTGCAGATTATTCTTTGGTCGGCACCACTAAACACATTTGCCCAGGTGTAGGTGGCGACTGTGCTGTCCGGGGTCGTTACTTTCGCTGTGCCGTCTCCGTTAGTCACCGCAACGCCCGTAGTGCCGAATATCTTTGTAAGGGCTCCGCCGATCGTCGGGGTGTGCGCGGTTAAGTCTGCTGCTGCCGTGCCTGTCATGGCATCGTCCACAACGGCTCCAGCTGCTGGCGGTATAACAATAGCCGTGCTGTAGGTATCGCTTTTCCATTGCCAGCTCGATCCGTTATATCTGCCTATCAGGACCGTCGTTTCTCCCGCTCCTGTCGCCCAGGCAAAGTCTGTTTCCATGTCTCCGGGCAGGTTGGTGATCGTCGTGCCCGCGATCGTATGTGCCACCTCGATCAAAACGTAGGACGGTGTTGCTGGTGTTGAAAAACTCACCGCAATGTTCGCGGAAATCGACAGCCTGAAGTCGCTATAAAGCGCCAGGTTAAACGCAACAGCGCCGGCGACCGCTCCTTTGTTTTCCAGGCCGACGGTCCCGCCTCCTATTAATGCGCTTAGCTGGGCCAGGGTAAATCTCCCGGTGGTCGGGAAACCGGAGAGCTGTCCCTCCATCTCTGTGGTGGTGGCCAGGCTGGCCCCTATGCTAGATAACTGGTGGATCGTTTTTCCCATTGTATTAATTTTTAAGGGCCTGGGTTTTTAACCCGAAGGTCTCCGGTTGCCGTTCTATATAATTCTCCGTCTGTTAATCCTCCCGCGCCTGCCTGGGCATCGTTAGCGAAAACCGGCAGGTCTGAAAATCGCGGAGGCTTGACCGTTAGTGGTGGTGTATTCGGGTGCTTGAATTGTGTTAGCACGCTCAAAAAATCGGACCAGCGCATAACGTCTCCCTCCACTTCGTTGGCTTTGTTAAAGAGTGCCTGCATAGCTTTGTGCGATATCATTTTGTTTTAAATTCCGCCTTATGGAATAAACCAGGGCTTCGTTACAAAAAGTACCAGGAGCTCGTCCGTCCTGGTTGTCGGTAGTAAAACTTCCACAGCCCCTGTCGTCTCGTTCACGTTGCAGTCTGCTCCAATCTCCAGGCTAAGGCCTTTAAAAATAACGTCCAGGCACCTGTGTCCTCCCATCGGGTGGATGTAGACCGGCCCGGTCTCGGTTCCTTTGTACTGGTATTGGATCGCTGCTATCATGCGTAAACTCGGTATTCTCCGCTGCCGTCCACCCGGACGTCCCCGTCCCCGATATCCCTGGCCGTCTCTGGTGCTCCCGGTAGTGGGACGTTCTCCACGTCAATGTATAATATTTTTATGTAATCTCCTGCCGCGAGCGGTGTGATCCAGGTAAAGGTTTGCGTCGCTTCGTTGTACTGGACCTGGTCGCCGGTATAGCCCATCGGGTATATCTTGATCGCCTTGCTGCTGCCGTTCAAATAAAACACCAGGACCGTTACCTCGTCCGCCAGGAAAAT
>Ga0184628_10000447_pt1 | contig 22739 bp, 21 predicted proteins | sample PLM4_5_b1_FD_133149 | JGI IMG/M metagenome (GOLD analysis project Ga0184628, IMG submission 133149) | Groundwater sediment microbial communities from an aquifer in East River, Colorado, USA - PLM4_5_b1 | ecosystem: Environmental > Terrestrial > Soil > Riparian zone | place: USA: East River... | reverse complement strand
CGGCGACGGCGGGGTGGGCTTGGAGGGCGCCGCCCTGGGCGCGTTCGCCGCGCCGCGCTGCGCCACGCCCGGGTTCACTTCGCGGATGAAGCCGTCGGCATCCATCTTCTGGATCAGCGCGAAGAATCTCTCGTCCGGTGCGCGGTCGAACTTGGCGCTGAGCTCCCTCACCGTGGTCTTGCCGTCGATGGCGGAGAGGATTGCCCGGTCGCCGCGCGACAATTGACTGGTCTTGCCGGACGCTTCCTGCACGCCCTTGCCAGTCTTCGAATAGATCGCGGAGGGATTCATGCCAGTTTTGGTGACCGGGACAGCACCTTATTATAAGCAGGGCGCTCGCCGAACCCTAGGCGATCTCCGCGCCGTAGCCACCGCCGCCCGGGGTCTCGACGACGAACACGTCGCCCGCCACCATCTCGACGCGGTCCGTGGGCCCGAGTTCCACGCGGCTGCCGTCCACGCGTAAAACATAGTTATGGCCCACCGCCCCCGGCTTGCCGCCGGCCATGCCGTGGGGCGGCACGCGGCGGTGGTTGGAAAGGATGGCCGCGGTCAGCGGCTCGAGGAACCTCACGCGCCGCACCGCGCCGTGGCCGCCGCGGTGCCTGCCGGCGCCGCCCGAGCCGCGGCGGATCTCGAAGCTCTCGAGCAAGACCGGGAATCGCCACTCCAGCACTTCCGGGTCGGTGAGGCGCGAGTTGGTCATGTGCGTCTGCACCACGTCCGCGCCGTCGAAGCCGGGTCCGGCCCCCGAGCCGCCGGCGATGGTCTCGTAGTACTGGTAGCGCTCATTGCCGAAAGTGAAATTGTTCATGGTGCCCTGCGAGGCGGCGAGCACCCCGAGCGCGCCATAGAGCGCGTCGGTGACGCACTGCGAGGTCTCGACGTTGCCCGCCACCACCGCCGCCGGGTAGCGCGGGTTGAGCATCGAGCGCTCGGGGATCACCACTTCGAGCGGCTTGAGGCAACCGGCGTTGAGCGGGATCTCGTCGTCCACCAGGGTGCGGAACACGTAGAGCACCGCCGCCATGCTGACCGCGGAGGGTGCGTTGAAATTGCTCGGCAACTGCGCCGAGGTGCCGGTGAAATCGATCTTCGCGCTCCTGCGGTCGGCGCCGATGCGGATCTGCACCCGGATCAGCGCGCCGTTGTCCAGCGGCAGCTCGAACTCGCCGTCCTGCAGCACCCCGATCACGCGGCGCACCGATTCCTCGGCGTTATCCTGCACGTGGCGCATGTACGCGCGCACCACCTCCAGGCCGAAATGCGCCACCATCTCGCGCAGCGCCTGCACCCCCTTCTCGTTGGCGGCGATCTGCGCCTGCAGGTCGGCGAGGTTCTGCTGCACGTTCCTCACCGGGTATCTGCCTGAAGAGAGCAGCGCCACCGTCTCCTTCTCGCGCAAGCGCCCTTCCTCCACCAGCAGGAAGTTGTCGATCAGCACCCCTTCCTCCTCCACCGTCTTCGAATCCGGCGGCATCGAGCCCGGGGTGATGCCGCCGATGTCGGCGTGGTGGCCGCGCGAGCCGACGTAGAACAGGATGTCCCTGCCCTTTTCGTCGAACACGGGAGTGATCACGGTCACGTCGGGCAGGTGCGTGCCGCCGTTGTACGGAGCGTTGAGAACGTAAACATTCCCGGGCTGCATGCGGCCGGCGTTTTCGCGGATCACCGTCTTGATGGATTCGCCCATGGAACCCAGGTGCACCGGCATGTGCGGCGCGTTGGCGATGAGGTTGCCCGCCTCGTCGAACAGCGCGCAGGAGAAGTCGAGGCGTTCCTTGATGTTGACGGAGTAGGCGGTGTTCTGCAGGCGCAGGCCCATTTGCTCCGCGATGGACATGAACAGGTTGTTGAAGATTTCGAGCATCACCGGGTCGGCTTGGGTGCCCAGTGCGACTCGCTTCTCTCTGGGAACCACTCGTTCGAGGACCAAGTGGTCGAGCTTCGACACCTCGGCCCTCCACCCTGGTTCAACCACCGTAGTCGCATTCGCCTCCGCAATAATCGCCGGGCCGTTCACCATCTGCCCGGGAACCAATTTCTCCCGGCGGTATAGGGGCGTCTGATGCCATTGACCGCCGGTGAACATCCGCACCACCGTTTCCGGTGTGAGGGGTTTGGGGGTTGTACCGATCGAGGCTTTTCCGTTTTTGGAAAAGCCTCGAAAGCTTTCTCCCGCAGAGACCGCTTCTACCGATATCGCCTCGACAATCAATCCCTTCCCCGGCATCAAGAACGAGAACTGCTTCCGGTAAGTAGTCTCGAACTGCTTCCTCATTTCTTCCGTAGATCCAAACCCCACAATCAATGCAGTATCAGTTCCCTCGTACTTCAGGTGTACCCGTCGCAGGACACGAATCCCCTTCTCCTCGACACCCTGGCTGACCAGTTCCTGCCTTGCCGCCTTCGCCAACTCCTCCAGATCGCCCTCCAGCTTCGCTTCCCCGAGCTTCGCCTCTACCGCCTTCTCCTTGAGCGCCGCCTGGTCCGCGAGGCCCATGCCATACGCGGACAGAACACCTGCGAAGGGATGGATGAACACGCGCGTCATGGCGAGCGCATCGGCCACCAGGCAGGCGTGCTGCCCCGCCGCGCCGCCGAAGCAGCACAGGGTGTACTCGGTGACGTCGTGCCCGCGCTGCACCGAGATGTGCTTGATGGCGTTCGCCATGTTGCCCACGGCGATCTGGATGAAGCCCTCGGCCACCTGCTCGGGCGAGCGGGCGCCGCCGATGGTCTTCGCCAGTTCGGCGAATTTCGCCTGCACCACCCCGGCGTCGAGCGCCTGCCTGCCATCCGCGCCGAAGACGTGCGGAAAATACCCGGGCTGGATCTTGCCGAGCATCACGTTGGCGTCGGTCACCGCGAGCGGCCCGGCGCGCCGGTAGCTCGCCGGCCCCGGATTGGCGCCCGCCGAGTCGGGCCCCACGCGGTAGCGCGCGCCGTCGAAGTGCAGGATCGAGCCGCCGCCCGCAGCCACGGTGTGGATGCTCATCATCGGCGCGCGCATCCTCACGCCCGCCACCTTGGTCTCGAACTCGCGCTCGAACTCACCCGCGTAGTGCGACACGTCGGTGGACGTGCCGCCCATGTCGAAGCCGATGATCTTGCCGAAGCCGGCGGACAGGGACGTGCGCACGGCGCCGACGATGCCGCCGGCGGGGCCCGAGAGGATCGAGTCCTTGCCCTGGAAGCGCCGCGCGTCGGTAAGGCCGCCGTTGGATTGCATGAACAGAAGGCGCACGCCTTGCAGCTCGGCGGCGACCCGATCTACGTAACGACGCAATATCGGGGACAGGTAGGCGTCGACGACCGTCGTGTCCCCGCGCCCGATCAGTTTCATCAGCGGGCTCACCTGATGGGACACGGAAATCTGGGTAAATCCGACTTCTTTCGCGAGCGCCGCAACGCGAGCCTCATGTTTCGGGTATCGGTATCCGTGCATCAGCACGATCGCAATGGATCGAAATCCCGCCTTGAAGCTTTCCTCGAGATCGGCGCGCGCTAACCGTTCGTCCAGCGCAGCTACGATGTCCCCGCGCGCGCTGATCCGTTCTGCGACCTCACGGACCTGCGCATAGAGCAATTCCGGCAGGACAATGTTCCTCTCAAATATCTTTGGACGATTCTGGTAGGCGATCCGTAAGGCATCCTTGAAACCGCGAGTGATGAACAGGACGGTACGTTCGCCTTTCCTTTCCAGGAGTGCGTTCGTAGCGACAGTGGTCCCCATCTTCACTGCTTCAATCTGTTCCACCGGAATGGGTTCGCCGGGGGCGACGCCGAGGAGCTCGCGAATGCCGGCGAGAGCGGCGTCGCGATAGCGTTCCGGGTTTTCCGACAGCAGCTTATGGGTAGTCAGCGACCCGTCTGGTTTGCGCGCAACGACGTCCGTAAACGTCCCGCCCCGATCGATCCAGAACTGCCAGCGCACCGTGGGGCTCCCCGCCTACGCCACGATCTCGCGCGCGGCGCCGCGCACGTCCATCTCGAAATCGAGATCGACGATCGGCGGGCGCGTGTAGTGCCACGCCAGACCTCCCGCGGCGGCGCCGCGGCGCACGATCTCCGCCTCCACCAGCGGGCCGATGTCGTGCACCGTGTACGCCTGGGTGGAGATCGCGTCCTGCCAGGAAAAGCCGAGCGCGGCAAGGCGCCGCTCCATCTCGAGCACCACGGTGCGGACCTTCTCGCGCAGTCCCTCGGGCGAGGTGTCGCCGCGACGCACGATGAAGTCGCGGTAATTCGCCTTGCCCTCGGGCGCCTCGCCGCCGCCGGCGACGATGAACGAGCCCCGTGCGCCGGCCCTCGCCGGCACCGTGTACGAGTAGGCGTAGAGCGAGGGCTTGGCCGGAGGCTCGAAGGCCGGACACACGTTGGTGCGCGCCACCGGGTTCAGGCCATCCTTGTACAGTCCCCAGCGCTGGAGCGTCCCGGCGTAGATCTTGTTGAACTCGAGGAAGCCCTGCTCGGTGAACGGCGCCGGCGAGCGCAGCTCGCAGGCGCAAAAGGCGGCAAGCGGCCGGCCGGCAGCCTTCAGGTGCGCTTCCATCGCCTCGAAGCCCTGCTCGAGCGCAAGCGGCTGCGCGAGGCGCGCGCGCACGATCTCGAAGCCCGGCTCGGCGGCGACACCGCCCGAATACTGGAACACCGCCTTGATGAAGCGGTAGCCGCCTTCGCGGAACACCGGCAGTTGCGACATGTTGGACTCTCCCCGCAGACAGCTCAGATGACGCCGAGATAGGCCTCGCGGATCGCCGGGTCGTCGGCGAGCGCCGCGCTCGGGCCCGAGCGCGTCACGCGCCCGGTGTCTAGGACGAAGGCGGTGCTCGCCAGCTCGAGCGCGATCGCCACGTCCTGCTCGACCACCAGGATGGTGAGGCCTTCGCGATTCAGCGCGCGCAGACGCTCGCACAGCTCGTCGACGATGACCGGCGCGAGGCCGAGCGACAATTCGTCGACCAGCAGCAGTCGCGGCCTTCCCATCAGGCCGCGCGCGATGGCGCACATCTGCTGCTCGCCTCCCGAGAGCGTACCCGCATCCTGCGCAAAGCGCTGGCGCAGGATCGGAAACATGGCAAAAGCCTTCTCCAGATCGGCCTCGATCGCCGCCTTGCCGTCTCGGCGCAGGTACGCGCCCATCAGCAGATTGTCGCGCACGCTCATCGCCGAGAACATCCGCCGGCCCTCGGGCACGTGGGCGATGCCCGCCTCGAGCGCCTGTTCCGGGCTCGCGCCCGCGAGCGCTCTGCCGTCGAACGCGATCGAGCCTGCGCGCACCTCGACCAGCCCGGAGATGGCGCGCAACAGCGTCGTCTTGCCGGCGCCGTTCGAGCCCACCAGGCACGAGATTTCGCCGCGCGGCACCTCCAGTCCGATGCCCCACAGCACCTGCACGTCGCCGTAGCCGGCATCGAGCCCGGAGATCGCGAGCAGCGGCTCAGCCATGGACCCCTGCCTGCGACTTGGCGTAGCGCTTGCCGAGGTAAGCCTGAATCACCTGCGGGTCCTCGATGATCGTCCGCGGCGCACCCACCGCGATCAGCTCGCCGTGGTGCAGCACCGCGATGCGCGAGCACAGTGACAACACCACCTTCATCAGGTGCTCGATGATCAGCACCGTGACACCGCGTGCGGCGATGGCACGGACCAGCGCGAGCGCCTGATCGACCTCGGCGGCGTTCAGCCCCGCGTTCACCTCATCGAGCAGGAGAAGCTTGGGCCGCATCGCGAGGCCCTTCGCGAACTCCAGGCGCTTACGCATCGCGAGCGTCAGCGCAGCGGCGCTGCGTTCAGCCACCTCGGCCAGCCCGACGAAGCGCAGGTGCTGCATCGCCTCATCGCGCGCGCGCTTCCCGTAGCTCGCGCCCCCGGCGAACATCGCCGCCGCGGCCACGTTCTCGAGCACCGTCATGCCGGGAAAGGGCTGCACGATCTGGAAGGTGCGCGCGATGCCGCGCCGCGCCGCCAGATATGGGCGCAGGCGCGTAATGTCCTCGCCTGCGAAGCGCACCCTGCCGGCGCTCGCCGGGTGCACGCCGGTGATGACGTTGACGAGCGTCGTCTTGCCGGCGCCGTTCGGCCCGATGAGGCCCAGCACTTCGCCCTGCGCCACCGACAGCGTCACGTCGGAGACCGCGCGCAGGCCGCCGAACCGGCGCGTCACGCCCGAGAGCTCGAGCAGCGCGCTCACGGCATCTTCCTGCGACCAATGCGCTGCGACAGCGACAGCAGCCCCTTCGGCAGGAACAGCACCAGCAGCACGATCATCAGCCCGAGCACGCCGGTGTGCACCTGGAGGTAGTTGCGCCACACCAGTTCCTCGAGCGAGAGGAACGCCGCCGCCCCGATCAGCGGCCCGAACATCGAGCCGGCGCCGCCGAGCAGCACCATCACGATCGCCTTTACCGAGTAGAGCACGTCGAACACGTCGGGCGGCTCGATGTAGTACACCCAGGAGGCGTACACCGCGCCGGCCACGCCGACGAACACGCCCGAGAGCATGAACGCACTCACCTTGTAGAGGGTGGTGTCGACGCCGAGCATGTCGGCCGCCGACTCGTTCTGCTGGATGCAGCGCAGCCCGAAGCCGAGCTTGGAGTTGGCGGTGAGCAGCATCGCCGCGAAAGTCACCGCGGCCAGCAGCAGCATTGCGTAGAAGAAGAAGCGCGCCTGGATATCGACCGAGGCCATGGCAGGGATCGGCAGGTTGAGCCCCATGCCGCCGCCGGTGAGCCCGGTCATCGAGTTGACCAGCTCGCGCAGCACCTCGGCCACCACCAGGCTCGCGATGGCGAAGTAATGCCCGCGCAGGCGCAGGAGCGCCAGGCCGAGCAGCGCCGCGAACGCCAACGCGAGCAGTCCCGCGCCTGCCCAGGCGAAGCCCATCGGCATGCCGAACTTCTGCGCCACCGCGCCGGTGTAGGCGCCCAGCCCGAAGAACGCGGCCACCGCGAACGAGGGGTAGCCCGCCATGCCGCCGATGAAATTCCACGACATCGCCAGCACGCCGTACATCAGCATCGTGGTGCCCAGGCGCATCCAGTACGCCTCGCCGGAGAGCGGCAGCAGCGCCACCAGCGCGAACAGCAGCACGGCGATCCAGGCGTCGCGCTTCATTCGTAGCCCTTGCGCCCGAGCAGGCCGTGCGGCCGCAGGAGCAGCATCAGGATGAGCAGCGTGAAGGACAGCGTGATGGCGTGCTCCGGCCCGAACCACAGCGCGCCGAAGCTCTCGACCACGCCGAGCACCAGCCCGCCGACCATCGCCCCCGGCACGCTGCCCAGGCCTCCGAGCACGCAGATGACGAAGGCCTTGCCGAGATAGGCCGGTCCGCCGAGCGGTGAGATCGGAAAGATCATCGCCAGCAACGGCCCCGAGGCGCCGGCCATCATTACGCCGAGCCCGAAGGTGATCGCGTAGATGCGCGGCACGTTCACGCCCATCAGCGCGGCGGCCTCGCGGTCCATGCGCACCGCGACGATGGCGCGCCCGATGCGCGAACGCGAAAGTATCAGGTACAGCATCGCGGTCAGCGCGAGCGCGAGCACCATCGCCGCCAGCCGATCCACCGGCAGCACCATCTCGCCGAGCGCGATGGTGCCGAGCGGCGGGTCGAGCACCAGCTTCTTGAAGTCCGCGGTAAACGCCAGGATCATGCCGTTCTGCAGCATCAAATCGAGGCCGAAAGTGAGCGTGAGCGTCAGCAGCACCGGTGCGGCGATGATGCGGTTGATCATCATGCGCTGCAGGCCATAGCCGATCGCGTAAAACACCGGAATGGCGATCAGGATCGACAGGAACGGATGGATACCCGCCTGCAGGTAGGCGAAGTACGCCAGGTACGCGCCCAGCACGATGAACGAGCCGTGCAGGATGTTGATGACGTTCTGCACTCCCCAGACGAGCGAAAAGCCTGAAGCGATGCAGGCGTACAGGCCGCCAAGCACCAGCCCGTTGGCGAGGATCTGTAAGTAAAGCAATGGCATGCGCCCGCCCGGCCGCGGCCGGGCAAGCGGTCAGCTTGCGTGCGGCTTAATTGCTGACGCCAAGCTGCAACTCGCCCTGGCGGATCGCCTTGGGGTGAATCACGGTCGGCTTGCCGTTCTGGATCTGGAACACCGGCGGCTCGAGCGAGGTGATCTGGCCGTTCGGGCCGAACTTCACCGGACCCCAGAAAGTCATCTCGTTCATCGCCGAAAGTGCGTCGCGCACTTTCGTGCGCTCGATGCTGCCGGCCTTCTCGATGGCGAGCTGCAGCATCGCGCCGGCGGCCGAAGCCGAGGCTTCGGCGTAGTCTGGCAGCGCACCGTAGGCCGCCCGGAACAGCTTCACGTAATTCTCGGTCGAACCGAACACGTCCTTGCCTTTGTAGCGCACTGCCGGGTGCCACCAAGCGGCGCTGGTCACGTTCTGCGAGAGCTTGCCCGTGCCGTCGATCCAGTCCTGGTAGGCGGGCGCGGCGATCATCGTCACCACCGGCGCCTCGATCCTCTGGTCGGCCATCTGCTTCCTGAGCAGGATCAGGTCGTTGGTATAGCCGGTGGCGAAGATCCAATGCGGCGACAGCGACTTGATTTGCGACAGCGCCGAGGCATGATCCAGCGTGCCGATGGCGTACTTCTCGAAGTACACCACGTTCAGGCCGCGCTTCTTGGCTGACTTCTCCATCTCCTGCGCGATGGCCAGCGGGAACAGGTCGTTGCGCGCCAGAATCGCCACGCGCCTCACGCCCGCCGCCTCGCGGCCCACGATATCGGCGAGGGGCTCGGTGAGCGTATCGTTCGGCGTGAAGGTGCCGAACAGGTACTTGTAGCCCTGGTCGTAGACTTGCGCCGAGGAGGCCGTCGCCGCTACGGTCGGCACCTGGTATTTCTCGGAGACGCTCGAGGCAGCCTTGGTCGCGCCCGAGCCGAACGGCGAGAACAGGAAGTTGACCTTGTCCTGAGTGATCAGCTTCTCGGCGGCCTGCACGGCACGCGGCGTATTCGATTGGTAGTCGACATACACGATCTCGACCTTGATGCGCTTGCCGCCGACCTTGACGCCACCCGCCTTGTTGGCCGTCTCGGCCCACAGGTCGTAGCCGCGCTGCTGCTTTTTCGCTTCAGGCGAGAGCGGGCCGGTGATCGGCAGCGGCGCGCCGATGCGGATCATTTCCTGGGCGGCGGCCGTGCCCGCCGCGAGCGCGCCGGCAACCAGGGCAGCGCCGAGGGAAAGTTTCTTGATCATGAACAAACCTCCAGGCTGTGGATTGCGAAGAATTCTGCCGGAGTTTAACAAGACCCGTCAGCGCAAAGTACCGCGGCCGTTAAAACTTGCAGGCCGCGCCGCTACTTGCCGAACCGTGCCGCGGAATAAGGCGCCGGATCGACGAAGGGCGCCTCGCCAACGACCATCTCCGCCACCATCCTTCCGGTCACCGCCCCCAGCGTCAGCCCGTGGTGCGCATGGCCGAACGCAAACCACAGGTTTGCGTGCTTCGGCGCCTGCCCGATGATCGGCAGCATGTCCGGCGTGCAGGGCCGCGCGCCCATCCAGGGCTCGTTGTCCAGCCGCTCGGCGAGGGGAAAGAGTTCGCGCGCGATGGGTTCCGCGCGCCCCAGCTGCACCGGCGTGCGGATCGCGTCGCGCAGCGCGAATTCCGCGCCCGTGGTGAGGCGGATGCCGCGGCGCACCGGACCCAGGAAGTAGCCGCGCTCGACGTCGAGGATCGGGTGGTTGAGCTTCGCCTCGCCCGCGGCCCGGTAGTGCATGTGGTAGCCGCGCTTCACCGCGAGCGGCAGCCGGTAGCCCAGGGCGCGCGTCAACCCATCCGCCCAGGGCCCGAGCGCGATCACCGCGCCGAGCGCCTCGAGCGGGCCCTTGGCGGTGCGCAGCTTCCACCCGCCCCCGCTTTCTTCCAGCGTCGCGGCGTTGCCCTGCACGAACGCCCCGCCGAGCTGCTCGAAGCGCCGCAGGTAGGCGAGCCCCAGCTCCTGCGGGTCCAGGGTGCGGATGGGCTGGGTCCAGTGCAACGCGCCGGCAAGCACCGGGGCGAGGTACGGTTCGGCCTCCTGCACCATCCTCGCGTCGAGCTGGCGATGCTCGACGCCGAAGTCGCGCCGCCAGCGCTCGGCTTCCGCGAAGCGCAAGTCGCGCTCGCGCGCGCTGCGGAATATTTTCATCCAGCCGCCGCGCACGATGAGGTCCTGCGCGCCCGCCTCCGCGATCAGCGCCTCGTGCTCGGTGACGCAATGTTCGATCAGCTTCGCGTAGCGGCGCGCCACTTCGGCGTGGCGCGCCGGCCGCGAGTGGTGCCAGTACTGCCACAGGAACGGCGCCAGCCTGGGCAGCGCCGACGGGTGGTAATGCGCGTCGATCGTGCGGTTGAAGCCGTAGCGCAGCAGCGCGCCGAAATCATGCGGGAATCCATACGGGTAGACGCCCTCGCGCTGGATCAGGCCGGCGTTGCCGAAGGAGGTTTCTTCCGCCGCGCCGCGGCGGTCCACCAGCACCACCGAGCGCGCGCGCTTCTGCAGGTGCAGCGCGACGCAGATGCCGACGATGCCCGCGCCGAGGACAACGATGTCGTGGCGTGCCATTACAATCGCATCCTATCTTGGAATCCCGACCCGCCTCGCTGCCCTTCACGGTCCTGCTGGGCGTGCTGTTCGCGTTGACCGCGCTCGGCACGGACGCCTGGCTGCCCGCGCTGCCCGTCGCGGCGCAAGACCTCGGCGCGCCGGTGGCCGGCATGCAGCTCACGGTGACCACGTATTTTCTCGGGCTTGCCGCCGGCCAGCTGGTGTGGGGCCCGGTGTCGGACCGCTACGGCAGGAAGCCGGTGCTGCTCGCCGGCCTCGCGCTTGCGCTGATCGCCTCCGCTGTCTGTGCCGCCGCGGATTCGGCCGCCGCGCTGGTGCTGGCACGCCTGGCGCAGGGCTTCGGCATGTCGGCCGGGCCGGTGATGGCGCGCACCATCGTGCGCGACCTGCACGGCCACGAGCAGGCGGCGCGGCTGCTGGCGCGCATGACCATCGTGTTCAGCGTGATCCCGATCGCCGCGCCGCTCGCCGGCGGTTTGATGCTCGTGCTCGGCGGATGGCGCGCGGTGTTCTGGCTCCTCGGAGGCGTCGCCGCCTTGCTCCTCGCCGCGGTCTCGCTGCGCCTCGCCGAAACCGTGCCCGCCGAGCGCGCATCGGCGCACCCGGCGCAGATCGCGCGCAGCTTCGCCGCCATCGCCGCCGAGCCGAGGTTCCTCGCGCCGTTTGGTGCCATGCTTTGCGCCCAGGTCGGCATCTTTGCCTTCGTCTCCAATTCCGCGTTCACGCTGGTCAACGGCCTCGGTGTCGCTCCAGGCGCCTTCGCGCTGCTGTTCGCAGTCGTGATGGTCGGCCAGATAGCCGGCGCCTGGCTATCCAGCCGCCTGGTGGTGCGCGCCGGCATGGCGCGGCTGTTGCGCGCCGGGACTTTCCTCGCCTTCGCTTCCGGTCTCGCCGCTGCACTGCTCGCCTGGGCCGGCGCCTCGCATCCGGCCTGCGTCGTGCTGCCGTTCATGGTTTTTCTTTTCGCCTCGGCGCTGATCATCCCCAACGCCACCTCGCTCGCGCTGCAGCCCTTCGCGCGCACTGCGGGGTCCGCCTCCTCCGTCATGGGCGCGACGCAGTTCGCCATCGGCGCCCTGGTGAGCACCGCGCTGGGCGCGCTGTTCGACGGCACGCCGCGGCCGATGGCCACCGCGGCCGCGCTGGGCGGCCTGGGCGCCTTGCTCACCGAGCGCATGTTCCTGCGTGGACCGCGTTGAGCCCATGCGCTTGCTGAAATCGCCGCATCTGCTGCTGACCCTTGCCATGCTCTGCTGGGCGGGCAACTGGGTGGTGGGACGGGCCATCCACGAACAGATTCCGCCCTTCACGCTCAACTTCTGGCGCTGGTCCGCTTCACTGCTGCTGATCCTGCCGGTGTCGTGGCTGTCGCTGCGCGCGCAATGGCCCTTGCTGCTGCGGCATTGGCGGTGGGTGCTTCCCATGGGCGCCATCGCCTCCGCAATATTCCAGAGCATGGTCTACCTTGGCCTGCAATCCACCACCGCCCTCAACGGCGCGCTCCTCATTGCGCTGGTGCCTGTCGTGGTGGTGATCATCGCGGCGGCGATTCTCGGGGATCGCATCAGCTCGCGCCAGGGCGTGGGCATCCTCGTCTCCCTCGCGGGCGCAGTCGTCCTCATCGTGCGTGGCGAGCTGTCGGTGCTGCGCACCCTGGGCATCAACGCGGGCGACCTGTGGATCCTCGCGGCGGTGCCGATTTGGAGTCTGTATACGGTGCTGTTGAAGCGCTGGCCGGCCGGGCTCCAGCGGATGAGCTTTCTCGGCGCCATGGCCCTGATCGGCGTGATCCTGCAGTTTCCGTTGTTCGCGTGGGAGCGGGCATCGGGCCGGCACATGCTGGTGACGCCCGAGTCCCTCGCCGCGATCGCCTATACCGCGCTATTTGCTTCGTTCCTCGCTTTCGTTTTCTACAACAGGGCAATGGAACGGACGACTCCCGCGGTGGCCGGGCTGTTCCATCATCTGCTCCCCGCATTCGCCGCCATGCTGGGGATGGTGTTTCTGGGCGAGCGCATGGGCTGGTATCACGCGCTCGGTGTCGCCTGCATCGTCCTGGGTCTTTACCTCACGAGCGCCCGTGGACCGCGTTGACTCGGTGGTGATCGGCGCGGGGCTCGTGGGCCTCGCGGTGGCGCGCGCGCTCGCGCTCGCCGGGCGCGAGGTGGTGATCCTCGAGGCCGAGGACGCGATCGGCACGCACACCAGCTCGCGCAATTCCGAGGTGATCCACGCCGGCATCTACTACCCGAAGGGCTCGCTCAAGGCGCGCACCTGCGTAGAGGGGCGGCGGCTCCTTTACGCCTACTGCGCCGAGCGCGGCGTGCCGCACCTGCGCTGCGGCAAGCTGATCGTCGCCACCGATGCAGCGCAGCTCGCCGAGCTGGAGGCGATCCGGCACAAGGCGCACGCCAATGGCGTCACCGACGTCGCGCCCCTCAGCCTCGCTGAAGTGCGCGCGATGGAGCCGGAATTGACCTGCGTCGCGGCGCTGCACTCGCCCTCGACCGGCATCGTCGACAGCCACGCGCTGATGCTCGCCTACCTTGGCGACGCGCAGAACGCGGGCGCCATGCTCGCGCTGAAGAGCCCGCTGCAGCGGGCAGTCGTGCGCCCGGCGGGCATCGAACTGCACGTCGCCGGTGCCGAACCGGTCCTCGCCTCGCTCGTGGTGAATAGCGCGGGCCTGAGGGCGCCCAGCGTCGCGCGCAGGATCGAAGGCTACCCGTCGAGGCTTGCGCCGCCCGAGCTCTACGCCAAGGGCAATTACTACACGCTGGCGAAGCGCGCGCCGTTCTCTCGCCTCGTGTACCCGGTGCCCGAGCCGGGCGGTTTGGGCGTGCACGTCACGCTCGACCTCGGCGGGCGGGCGCGCTTCGGCCCCGACGTGGAATGGGTGGACGGCATCGACTACACGGTGGACCCGAGGCGCGCCGAAGGTTTTTACGCGGCGATCCGTCGCTACTGGCCCGCCCTGCCCGAGGGCGCGCTCGAGCCGGGCTACGCCGGCATCCGGCCGAAGATTTGCGGCCGCGGCGAGCCGCCGGCGGACTTCGTCGTGCAGGGGCCGCGCGAGCACGGCGTGCGCGGCCTGGTGCAGCTCTACGGCATCGAGTCGCCGGGATTGACAGCGTCGCTGGCGCTGGCTGATCATGCGGCGACGCTAGTTTCGCAATGAATCTTCCAGGGGACTCCATGAAATCCAGACTCGCAGTGCTACTCGCCGCCTCGGCCGCGTTCGGCTTCGCCCACGCGCAGACCAAATGGGACATGCCCACGCCCTACGCCGACGGCGAGTTCCACACGCGCAACATCAAGGCCTTCGTCGAGGACGTGAAGCAAGGCACCAACGGCGCGCTCGACATCGCCCTGCACGCCAACGGCTCGCTGATCAAGCACCCGGACATCCTGCGCGCGGTGTCCACCGGCCAGGTGAACATCGCCGAGTTCCTGCTCGGCCAGTTCGGCAACGAGGACCCGGTGTTCGCCGCGGACAACGTGCCCTTCGTCGCCACGGGGTACGACAACGCCTGGAAGTTCTACCAGGCGCAAAAGCCGCTGCTGGAGAAGAAGCTCGATGGGCGCGGCCTCAAGCTGCTGTTCTCGGTGCCCTGGCCCGGCCAGGGCATCTATACCAAGGAGCCGCTCAAGTCGGTCGAGGACCTGAAGGGCACCAAGTTCCGCACCTACAGCCCGCTGACCGCGCGCCTCGCCGAGCTGCTCGGCGCGAGCCCCACGGTGATCCAGGTGCCCGAGATCCCGCAGATGTTCGCCACCGGCGCGGTGCAGGCCATGATCACCTCCTCGGCCACCGGCACCTCGACCAAGGCCTGGGAGTTCGTGAAGAACTACTACACGACGAGCGCCTTCCACCCGAAGAACGTGGTGGTGGTCAACGCGCGCGGCTTCTCGCGGCTGCCCAAGGCGCAGCAGTCCGCGGTGCTCGCCGCGGCCAAGGCCGCCGAGCCGCGCGGCTGGGACATGTCCAAGACGCGCGAGAAGGAAGGCGATGAGTTGCTGGCCAAGAACGGCATGTCGGTGCGCGAGCCCGATGCCGGCATGAAGGCCGCATTCGCCAAGGTCGGTGCGCAGATGGCGCAGGAGTGGGAAAAGATCGCCGGCGCCGACGGCCAGGCGATCCTCAAAGCGTACCGCAAGTAGTTTGCGGCGGTTCCTCGACCGCCTCTACGCCGCGAGCGGCGCGCTCGCGGCGGTGTGCCTCGCCTCCATCTGCGCGCTGATGCTGGCGCAGTCCTTCGGGCGCGAGGCCGGCGTGCTGATCCGCGGCGCCGACGACATCGTTTCCTGGCTGTGCGCGGCGAGCGCCTTCCTCGCGCTCGGCCACACTTTCCGCCAGGGCGAGCTGGTGCGCGTCGGGCTGTGGCTGGACATGCTCGGCGCGCGTGCGCGCTGGATCGCCGAGCTCTTCGCGCTCGGCTTCACCGCGCTGTTCGCGCTCTACATGGCCTGGGCGGTGGTCAAGTTCGTCTTCGAAAGCTGGCAATTCAAAGAGGTCGCGCAAGGCTTGATCCAGATACCGATCTGGATGCCGCAGATGAGCTTCGTGGTCGGCGTACTGATCTTCCTCGTCGCGGTGCTCGACGAGTTGGTGGCGGTGGCGCAGCACAGGAAACCCGCCTACCAGATCGCCGAAGAGGCGCGCCGCGCCGCCGGCGACTTCTCGGAAACGGTCTAGATGACAGTGCTCGAGTCGTCGCTGTTGCTGTTCGCGCTCCTGCTGGTGCTGCTCGTCAGCGGCGTGTGGATCGCCATCGCGCTCGCCGCCGTGGCCTGGTTCGGGCTGCAGTTCTTCACCAGTTCACCGCCCGAGGTCAACCTGTTCCAGTCGTTCTGGGGCTCGAGCGCCTCCTGGACGCTGGCGGCGCTGCCGCTGTTCGTGTGGATGGGCGAGATCCTCTATCGCACCAAGCTCTCCGAGCAGATGTTCGAGGGCCTCGCGCCCTGGCTGGGCTGGCTTCCCGGGCGCCTGATGCACGTCAACATCCTCGGCTGCGCCATCTTCGGCACCGTTTCGGGATCGTCGGCGGCCACCTGCGCCACCATCGCCAAGGTGGCGCTGCCGGAGTTGAAGCGCCGCGGCTACGACGAGAAGAACTGCCTCGGTTCGCTTGCCGCGGCGGGCACGCTTGGCATCCTGCTGCCGCCCTCGATCATCATGGTGGTGTACGCAGTGGCGGCCGAAGTGTCGATCATCAAGGTGTTCCTCGCCGGCATGCTTCCCGGCGTCGTCCTCACGCTGCTGTTTTCCGGCTACATCGTCGTCTGGGCGCTGCTCAATCCCGGCAAGACCCCGCGCGAGGAAATGCACCTGCCGCTGCGGGAGAAGCTGTACCGCGTGCGCCACCTGGTGCCCTGCCTGTTGCTGATCGTGTTCATCGTCTGGGTGATGGTGATCGGCTGGGCCACCGCCACCGAGGCCGCCGCCTACGGCGTGCTCGGCGCGCTCGCCATCGCCGGCTGGTCGGGCGGCCTGACGCGCGAAGCCTTCTGGGCGAGCTTGATGGGCGCCACGCGCCTGTCGTGCATGATCCTGTTCATCCTCGCCGGCGCGAGCTTTCTTTCCTCCTGCATGGCCTTCACCGGGATCCCGCGCGCCCTCGCCGAATGGGTGGCGTCGCTGCAGCCGAACAAGTACGCGCTGATCGCGATCCTGGCCGGCATCTACATCCTGCTCGGCACCGCGCTCGACGGCGTTTCCATGATCGTGCTCACCACCTCGATCGTCATCCCGATGGTCGAAAAAGCGGGCATCGACCTGGTGTGGTTCGGCATCTTCATCGTGCTGCTGGTCGAAATCGCCGAGCTCACCCCGCCGCTCGGCTTCAACATCTTCGTCCTGCAGACCATGACCGGGCGCGATTCGAACTACGTGGCGCTCGCCTCCCTGCCCTACTTCGCCATGATGGTCCTGTGCATCGGGCTGATCACGCTGTTCCCCGAGCTCGCCACCTGGCTGCCCGACGCCCTGCTCGGGGTGAGTAAGAAGTAGCCACCGCTGCGCGGCCTATTTCGCCTGCGAGAGCTCTTTCAGCGTGAAGGTGTAGCTCACCTTGTCCAGGGGCTTGTGGCAGGCGAGGCACTCGGCCTGGTTCACACCGGGACGCTGCTTCTTGTCGAGGGTGAACACGGTATAGTGCCAGTTCTCGTTGCGCAGCATCTCCGGGATCTCCGCGCCCCAGCCCGCGTCGCGCGCCATCGCCGTGTAGAAGAGCAGCTTGTCCGCGACGAAGAACCCGTCGGCGCCCTTGGCCGGGTTCTTCGCGTCGTCGAGCTTCGCTGCATAGACCTCGGTGAACAGCACCGAGCCATCGGGCAGCGACTTGCCCTCCTTTGCCGCCTGGACGGCGGCACGGTTGGCGAAGTAGTAGCGTACCTGCCGCGTCGCCGGGAAATTGATCGTGTGGTATTTCGTGAAGGACCCCTGGTAGCCCTCGGGGAACGCGACGTTCGATTTCGCCACCTGCGCCAGCAGGGCGGACTTGGCGCCCGCCACGGCGCCGGGCTGGGCGGAAAAATGCGCCGCGACGTTTGCCATGTCATCGGCGCTCAGTTGCGCGGCGATCGCGCTCATCAAGGGGTTCTTGCGGGTGCCTTCCTTGAAAGCCTTCAACTGCCCTTCCAGGTAAGCGGGGCGCTGTGCGGCAAGGTTCGGGATGGCGTCGCTCACGCTCACCCCCTCGGCGCCGTGGCAGGCCGCGCAGACAGCGGCCGCCGTGGCTTTGCCGGCGGCGACGTCGGCCGCCTGCGCAAACGGCGAAAAGACGACAACGGCGGACAGCACAAGCAGTTTTTTCATGGTGAACCTCCCTGTTGCGGGCGAACATCGTAACGCCGGGGCGTATTCCATGCTCGTGTAACGGCATAATCGGGCTCTGACCCTGAATTCGATATGTCCCAGCCCATCTACCTGACGAAGGACATCCGCCGCATCGAGGAGGCGGCGAAGGACGTTCCGCTAATGCAGCGGGCCGGCGCCGCCGCCGCGGAGCTCGCCGCGAAGCTTGCCGCCGATACGGCCAAGGACATCCTGGTGCTCGCCGGTCCCGGCAACAACGGCGGCGACGCGCGCATCTTAGCGGACCTCCTCAGGCAGAAGTTCTTCCGCGTCACGCTTGCCACCGCCGCCGATGCCGCGACGCTGCCGGTGGACAGGCACTGGGGCCTGGTGGTGGACGGGCTGTTCGGCATCGGCCTGGCGCGCGACATCGAGGGCGAATTCGCCAAGCTGGTGACTTACGCCAACGCGCAGGGCTGCCCGGTGCTCGCACTCGATATCCCGAGCGGCATCGCCTCCGACACGGGACGCGTCCTTGGCCACGCGGTGCGCGCCACGCACACTCTCACGTTCATCGCCCTGAAACCTGGACTGCTCACCCTCGACGGGCCGGACTACTGCGGCGAGGTGACGGTCGCCGACCTGGGCCTGGACGCGCGCAAACTGGTGCGCGCGACGGGGTGGACCGCGGCGCCGCAGCTCTTCGCCGATGTGCTCAAGCCGCGGCCGCAGAATTTCCACAAGGGCCTCGCCGGGTCGCTCGCGATCCTCGGCGGCGCGGCCGGCATGACCGGCGCGGCGCTGCTTGCCGGGCGCGCGGCGCTCAAGCTGGGCGCCGGGCGCGTCTACGTCGGCATGCTCGAGGAGCTGTCGCTGGATCCCGCCACGCCGGAGCTGATGCTGCGCCATCCCGACGACGCGCTCGGCCAGGACCTCGACGCGATCGTCGTCGGACCGGGCCTCGGCCAAAGCGGGCGCGCCGAGGCCCTGGTCGGTGCGGTGCTGGCAAGCGACATCCCCTGCGTGGTGGATGCCGACGCGCTGAACCTGGTCGCGGACAACAAGGATCTGCGCGCGGCCTGCGCCAATCGCAGGGCCGACACCCTGCTCACGCCGCATCCTGCGGAAGCCGGGCGGCTGCTCGGCCTGAACACGGCGGAAATCCAGAACGACCGGATGGCGGCGGTGCAGCACCTGTCGCGCGAGCTCAACGCGAATGTGGTGCTCAAGGGCAACGGCAGCGTGATGGTGGCGCGCGACGGCCATTGGTTCGTGAACACCACCGGCAATCCCGGCATGGCCTCGGCCGGCATGGGCGACGTGCTGGCGGGAATCCTCGGCGCGCTGCTGGCGCAGAAGCTTTCCGGCGAGGCGGCGATGGTGCTGGGGGTGCACCTGCACGGACTTGCAGCGGATGAGACCGGCGTCGGCGTGGGCCTTACCGCGTCCGAACTGATCGAGCCGGCACGGCGCATCTGGAACGCCTGGCAGAAGAAATAGGGACAGACCCCATTTTTTGTGAAGAGGAACGCGAGCGCCAGCAGGATCGCGATGGCAATCAGCGTGCCGATGCCGTAGGACAGCACTTCCATCATCGGGCGGCCCTCTTCGACCGGCCGGGATGATGGCCCCTCAGGACTTCAGGCGCTTGATGACGTCGTAGATCTCGGTGGCGTGGCCGCGCGGCGCCACCCCGTAGTGCGCGTGCCGGATCACGCCCTGCTTGTCGATGACGAAAGTGGAGCGCACCAGGCACTCGCGCCGCACGCCCTCGGTCTCCTTTTCCTGCAGCACGCCGTAGCGGCGGCACACTTCGCCCTCGGTGTCCGAAAGCAGGCCGATCGAGAGCCCGTGCTTGTCGCGGAACGCGGCGTGCGACAGGCAGTCGTCGCGCGAGATGCCGAGGATCACGCAGTCGTGCTTGACGAACTGGTCCTCGTGGTCCGAGAACTCGGCCGCTTCCAGGATGCAGCCCGGCGTGCCGTCGTGCGGGTAGAAATACACCACCACGTGCTTGCGTCCCTTGAACTCCGACAGGCTCACCGTCTGCATGTCGGCGTCGGGGAGCATGAAAGTGGGTGCTGTTTGTCCCGGCTGCAGCATGACTCGTCCGTTGCGGCCGATTCTAATGCACAACGTTTGCCGCAGGGCAAGCGGACAACGCGCGCTGTTTTATTTCGGCCACCTATAATCCGGCGATGAAGCTTCATGCACTGGGGGGCTTGTCCGCGCAGGATTTCCTGCGACGTCACTGGCAGAAGAAGCCGCTGCTGGCGCGCGGCGCGCTGCCCGGATTCCGCGGCGTGGCCTCGCGCGAGCAGCTGCTTGCCCTGTCGTCGCGGCCCGACGTGGAGTCGCGGCTGGTCAGGCGCTCCGGCGCACGCTGGAGCGTGGTGCAAGGGCCGCTCGCGCGTACCGCGCTGCGGCGCAACTCCACCCTGCTGGTGCAGGGCGTCAACCTGCACCTTGCCGCAGCGGACCGCCTGCTGCGGATGTTTTCATTCCTGCCGCAGGCGCGGCTGGATGACGTGATGGTGAGCTGGGCCGCACCCGGCGGCGGCGTCGGGCCGCATTTCGATTCCTACGATGTGTTCCTGGTGCAAGGTGCCGGCCGGCGCGTGTGGCGCTTGCAGCACCCGCGCCGCTGGCGCCTGGTGCAAGGCGCGCCGCTCAGGCTGATCGAGGGCTTCGCGCCGGATGAGGAGATCCTCGCCGAACCCGGCGATCTGCTCTACCTGCCGCCGGGCTGGGGCCACGATGGCGTGGCGCTGGAGGAATGCTTCACCTGCTCGGTCGGACTGCGCGCGCCGCAGGGCGAGGAGCTGGCAGCGGCGTTCCTCGACTACCTGCACGAGCGCGGGCTGCCGCAGTCGCAGTACCGCGATCCTGGCCTGCGGCCTGCGGCGCGCAACGGCGAGATCCCGCGCGCGATGGTGCAGCACACGGCGGACACGCTAAGGCGGATCCGCTGGTCGCGCGGCGACGCGAGCCGTTTCCTCGGCCGCTTCCTTACCGCGCCGAAGCAGCACGTCGTGTTCAGGCCGCCGACGCGGCCGCTGACGCGGGCAGCGTTCGCGCGCCGCCGGGCGGTCGTGCTCGATCCGAAGACGCAATTGCTCTATCGCGGCAAGTATTCCTATTGCAACGGCGAGGAATACGTCACGGCGCCGGCGCTGCACAAACTGGCCGACCAGCGCCGCGCGCTTGTGCACGCGGCGCAGGCCGATTTATTCTATGAGTGGTACCTGGCGGGATTCCTGCACCCGGAGCCGAACACTTGAGCGAAGCAGCGCCGCAGGCTGAGTACCTGCAGTTCGACACTGAGGCGGATTTCCAGCAGGCCCTCGATCGCCTGCTCGCCGCGCAGGGGCGCGAACTGCGCATCTTCGATCCGGACCTGGCGGCGCTGCGCCTCAATACGCCGCAGCGCGTCGAGCAGCTGCGCCAGTTCCTCGCCGCGAGCCGCACGCGCCGCCTGTACGTCGTGGTGCACAGCCCCGACCACCTGACGAAGTACTGCCCGCGCATGATGGCGCTGCTCTCGCGCTTCGCGCACGCCATCCAGGTCAACTGCACGCATGAGGAAATCCGAAACCTGCAGGACAGCTTCCTGGTGCTCGACCAGAGCCACTACCTCCGGCGCCCGGTGGCGCAGCAGTTCCGCGGCGCGCTCGGCCTGCATGACGACAACGAAGCGCTGTCGATGCGCGCGCGCTTCATGGAGATCTGGTCGGCTTCGTTTCCGGGCGTCGCGGGCACCACCCTCGGCCTGTAGGGTGGGCCATCGGCCCACCGTACGGTGGGCCCTTGGCGTACGGTGGGCCGATGGCCCACCCTACGCGAGGTCCCGCCAGGCGAAGCCAGCCTCCTGGGTGGCGACGCCGACCCAGTCCTCGGCGCAGTCGAGCGCACGCGCAAGTGCGGCGCGCGCGAGGTCCGCGCGATTGTTCTGCTGCGACAGGTGTGCGGCGACCACGTGCTTCAGGCGCGAGCGGTCGAGCGCCGCGAGCAGGCGCCCGGAGGCGCCGTTGTCGAGATGGCCGAAGGGCCCGGCGATGCGCTGTTTCAGCCACTTCGGGTAGTCGCTTGCCCACAGCAGGTCGAGATCGTGGTTGGTCTCCAGCACCAGCGCGTCGCAGCGCGTGAGCATCTGCTCTACGTGCGCCGTGGATGCGCCCAGGTCGGTCAGCACGCCCAGCCGCCGCGCCCCGTCGCCAAGCACGAACTGCACCGGTTCGCGCGCGTCGTGCGGCACGGTGAAGGGCTCGACGCGGATCGCGCCCACCGCGAAGGGCTCGCGCCCCTCGATCACGCGCAGCTCGACGCCCTCGGCGGACCTGCGCGCCGCCTCCTGCGCGAGCCGCGTGCCGTGCGTGAGATGCACCGGGATGCCGTGTTGCGCGGCGAACGCGTAGGCGTGCCCGGCGTGGTCGTCGTGCTCATGGGTGACGAGGAGCGCGTGGATCGCGGCGGGCTCGAGCCCCAGGCGCGCCAGGCGCCGCGCGGTCTCGCGCGGCGACAGGCCGCAATCGAGCAGCACGCGGCTGCCCGCGGCTTCCGCCACCAGGCAGTTTCCCTTGCTGCCGCTGCCCAGCGAAGCGAAACGCACTACTTCAGTTGCTCGTGGAGCAGCGTGAGGATGCGCCGCGAGGTGGCAGAGGACTCCGCCGCGCCGTTCTTGTCCAGCACCTGGACGCTGCTGTTGTCGCTCTGCGCACTGACCGCCACGCGATATTGCTCCGCCTTCACCTTGGGCTCGTCGCTGCGCCAGAACGCGAGCCAGGAGAACGCGGTCTTCTTGCGCTCCATCTCGGCCGCGGGGTCGGCGTAGCGCACGAAGTACATGCCTTTCTGCCGGTCGCGATCCTCCACCGTGAAGCCGACACGATCCAGCGCCAGGCCCACGCGGCGCCAGGCGCGGTCGAAGGGCTCGAACACCTCGAGCAACTCGTTGCCGTCCAGCCCCTTCTTCAGCGCCGCGCGCTGCGGCGGCTGCGCCGTCGCGAGCATGGCTTGCGCCTTCTCGTTGGGCGTGCCCAGGCGCACCATCAGCCGGCGCAGGAACTCGACCTCGAGCTCGGGGTCTGCCGGTCGCGGTTGCCAGCCGAGCGTCTCCGAGCCCTCGAAGCCCTCGGCCTTGGAATTGATCTGCATCATGCCGCGATGGCTGATGTAGACCTCGGTGCCGCCCGTCGGCGTGCGCTCCAGCCGCGTGCGGTACTTGTCGCGCTCGAACGTCCCATGCGCCGACCTGAGCAGGCTGCCGAACGTGCGGGTCACCCACGACTCGGCGACGGTTGCGCGGTTCTCCGCCCAGTCGGTCTCCATGATGCCGACCTCAGTCTGTTCCTGGT
>Ga0184628_10000445_pt1 | contig 22822 bp, 50 predicted proteins | sample PLM4_5_b1_FD_133149 | JGI IMG/M metagenome (GOLD analysis project Ga0184628, IMG submission 133149) | Groundwater sediment microbial communities from an aquifer in East River, Colorado, USA - PLM4_5_b1 | ecosystem: Environmental > Terrestrial > Soil > Riparian zone | place: USA: East River... | reverse complement strand
GCGGGAGGTTCAGTGGACGTGGAATGCGGACGACCTTCAGGTCAGTCTCGATCCTCCGTCCACTGGCCGGGCCGCCGACGAGCAGACGCTGGCGCACGTAGAGCTATCGGCGTTCGTAGCGTGACGGCTTCGGGAACATGGCCTTGACCGCTCTGGCCCAGCCTCGTGCCCACGTCGCTTGGTCCACCGAGAGGAAGTCGCCGGCGATGTGCTGGCCCGGACGGTACTTGACGTCTTGGACCCTCTCGCCGCCGATGCCGGCCACGTTGCCGTAGATGGAGCGTGCCTGAAGAGTACGGCCCCACTTCTGGGCCTCGGTGATGGCGTCCGCTGCCTCGCTTGCGTCCAGCGGCATCGGCACGTGGCGCTCGTAGCTCAGCGGGTTGTCCATGCCGAGTACTTCGGCGAGGTACTCGAACGTGCTCTTGAAGGTCCGACCATATGCCCCGATCTTGTTCATCGCCGCGTTGGCCAGCGGGCCAGCGTGCATCGGGCCTATCTCCTCGATGGGGTTGACGATGAACATGTCGTCGTCCACGAGGTAGAGCTTCCGACCACGGAGAGCTTCGCACCCGAGCCTGAACTGCTCTGCGCCAGCACGCCACTTGATCGTGGTCTTGGCGCCCTCGATGTGGGTGACTTCGTCACTGACCCACGGCGGCATGTAGCCCACGATGAACACCTCTCCGTGAGGGATGTTCTGGAGCGAGCGCAGCGAGTAGCGCAGCGGCTCGTTCACCTTGCCCATCCTGACCCGGTACAGGATGTCGCGCACCTCGCCCTTGGCCTTGGGCTTGCCCTTCTTGCTGGCCATCTCGTCCTGCTGCCAGTCGGCCATGTGAACGTTGTGGTCAGCGGCCTTGCCCTTCGGTGCGGGCGCGTCGCTGGCGTCGGAGGAGGAGCTATCGGACTCGACTCGGAGGTTCAGCGGGATGATCGGCTCGACCGGCACCTCGGGCACCTCGACCCTGTCGAGGGTATCGGGCTGCTCCTCCACCAGCTCGTCTACGGTCGCGTCGAGCACGACTGCCTGCCGTGGATTCGCTGGCTCCTGATCCAGCTCGGCGCTACCGTCCTCGGTCACGTCCGTGCTCGCCTTCTTCTTGGCCATTCGCTCGTGCTCCTTCTCAGGCTGCCGGTGGGGTTAGGACTTCGAAGTACAGCGTGGCGTGGCCCTGAGTCAGGGTCGTGCTCATGGAGTTGAACACGAGGTGGGCGTCTGCGATCTCACCGCCCACGAGCCAGCCGCCGATAGGGCCGCTGCCACCCTGCGCGCTCCACGAGTAGCGCAGCCACTCCTCGAAGATGTCCGTGTCCGTGGAACCTCCCGAGTCGATCTCGGCCGACCTGACCGAATCCATCGCCGTCGATAGCTCAACAGCGATCGTGTCGATATCGTCCTCGGGTTCGTTGCGGAAGCGTGAGGTGTTTCGGTACAGGACACTCAGCAGCAGGTCGCCCTCGGCGGCGGGAAGGTCGAACGGGATCACCCACGCGCCGAACTGGTTCTCCTGATCCGACCAGTCCAGCTCCACCGGGCCGACCCACCGGGATGCGCCTGCCGCTCCTCCACCACCGCCGAGAGGAGTCTCGCCGTAGACGGGCACGGCCACGGTGAGAGGAGCTTCGGCGTCGTGGGCGGCTCGCGTCGAGTGGCCTACGCCGCGCCTGACGTTGTAGCCGCCGGCAATCTCGCGATTGGGCCAGACCTCGTTGGAGTACGCCTGCCCTTGGACCTCGATCAGCTCGGAGTCCAGCGAATAGACGGCGCCCGGTGTCAGCGGGTCACCGTCGACGAGGATCAGCTCCTCGGTGGAGTCGATGGCCTCTCGTAGCTCACTCATTCCGTGCCGCCTTTGCTGCGCCGTTCACCACGTCGTATCCACCTGCGGCCGCTAGTCCAGCGACCAGTCCATTCAGGGCGTCTTGGAAGAGGTTCACCCCATCTGTGGCCCCGAGCACGATGCCCGCCAGCAGAGCCAGCACGACGGCGACCCCGATTGAGAGCACGGCCCCGAAGCGGTCCATCACCTCACCGCTTAGGGCCAGCACCTTGCGAATGACGGGCACGATCAGGCCGGTCACGAGTGCTAGCCCCGTGATGGTCGTCAGTGCCTGAACCGTGATCGTGTCCACTATGCCTCCCAGCCCCTCCAATCGATGTTTGGTAGCATCTCCTCGCCCTCACGTCGCAACAGGGCGGCTAGAACGGCCGCAGCGACCGTCCCGAGTGCGAGGAGAGCTACCAAGACCCTCACGACTCCGAGTCGTCCTCCGAGTCGTCCTTCGGAGCTGCCGGCGTCTCTGCGTCGTCGGCAGTCGTCTCGGTGACGACCTCCGACTCCGTGGTCTTGACGCTCTCGCGCTCTGTGTCCACTCGAACCTCCTTCCCGCTTACGGGGTGAGCTGGTTGGGCCGTTGTTTGCGGCCTCAGAACTTGACCTGACCGAACCCGACTACGGGCGTCGTGATGCCGCCGATGCGATGGCGCGTCACGCCGTAGGGGTTGACCAGCGCGGAGATGCAGCGGTTCCGTGTCTGCCCGAGGTAGACGCCGACGTGGGTCACGCCCGCGGGGTGGCCGAAGAACACGAGGTCGCCCCTGCTGGCCCGCTGCGCGTCCGTGGTGAAGTTACCGTTCTCCTGAAACCACTTGGCGTACCAGCGGGCACGATGGCGACCTCCACCGATCAGGTCGTCCAGCCCGTTCTCGTGGAACGCGAACCAGACGAGGCCTGAGCAGTCGAACTGGTCCGGCCCTTCGGCGCCGAGCTTGTACGGCTTGCCCAGTTGGGCACGGAGCGTCTCGATCACGGTCTCGACACCAGCGAGCTTGGGCGGGTTGGCCTCCGCCGTCTGATCTTCGTTCGCCATCACTCGTCTCCTCTCAACGCCGCTAGCTCGCGGCGTGTGCGTTCGACTCTCCGGTCGAAGCTCGCTTGGGCTTCCGCAGACCGATCTGACTCGGTGAGCTTCTGCGGGTTGGGCACGGGGTTGAGGATGGCGTCTGCGCCGAACACGAGCTGTCGCATAGTCGGTCGCTTGCCGTCCACAATCTGGCTGGTCACCCTCCTCCAAGCCGCCTCGACGCGGGCGTATCCGTGAGGGGCAAGCTGCTCCTCCACGGCCTTGAGTCCCAGACCAGAGTACACGTTCGCCATCGCGTAGGGGCGACTGGTCAGCGACTCGGCCAGCTTCTGGAGCTTCAGGACCTCCGGGTCGACGCGCGGCGGGTCCTCGTCAGCGGACCCGAACACCCCCGACTCTGTTGGAGCTTCGTCAGAAGCTACGACTGAGTTGGGTGTCTGTATGTCTGTATGTCTTGCATCGTTGGTCGCATGTCGTTTCGGTCGTTCCGCACTGCGGTCCGCACTGCGAGATCGTGACCAGCGAGATGCGGCCGCATTCCGTGCTGAGTCGCTGGCCAGAGTCCTCCGCTCCAGCTCCTCCTGCCGCTTCTTATCCAGACCCCTCACGGTGTACCGTCCTCCGTCGACGAGGACGACCAGCCCCAGCTCCACGAGCCGCTTCAGGACGGTCTTCGTGGGCCACGCGGGAACTTCAGGTCGGTCGGGCCATAAGCGGTCCGCCTGAGCCGCCATACGGGCCCACGTCCAGAAGCTCCTCGCGTCGCGCCAGACCTCCGGGAAGTTGGTTTCCAAGTCCTCGTAGTAGACGGGCACGAACCTGCCCTCAGCCATTCCGGATCACCTGCCAATCGAGGTCGTTCCGCTGGACCTCCGCGTACAGCCACGGGTCGCCCATGTGGACACGGCACAGGAACAGGTCGCCGTACTCCTTCCGGTCAATCCGGATCACCGCGCGCTTCATGCACCGCTGAACCTTCTGCCCGACGCGGGTCGTGGAGGAGCACCGTTCTTGGCCCTTCCACATCGTCTTCAGTAACGGCATCAGCGCACACGGACCCTCTCCCGCCGCGCGGCCAGCAGAAGCTCTGCGAGGTTACGCCTCGCTGCCCGGACCAGCCTCTGATCCGGGTGCGTTCGCAGCGTCTGAACTTGGATGCGTGCCTGAGCTATCAGGCCTCGATACTCCGCTTCCAGCTGGCTCCTCGTCAGGTCCAGCTTCGGGTTCGGCATCTGGGTCAGCATCATCACTCTTGCTCCTCTTGCCCTTCCGCCAATGCGGCAGGCCAGTCTTCGTTCCACAGCGGGAACAGAAGGTGCCCGCTGCCTCGGCTCGCCCGCACTTCGGGCAGTCCTGTTCAATCCGACCGAGAGCCTGTAGGCGGATCATCTCGGCGTCGGATGGTCGTGTCACGGGGTTACTTCGATCCAGTCTTGACCGGGCGCGATGCGGCGCTTCGGGCGCAGCTCGTCAGCGAGCCGCCGGCACTCGTCGGCGGTACTCCTCTTCTCGCTCGCTTCGTCGGCCAAACGCTCCGCCTCCTCGTCAGCTTCGTCGGCCTCTATCTCGAGTGCGTCGATACATTCCTCCGGCTTCGTGTGCTGCTCGCTGCCAGAGTGATGCTCGCACGTCCACGTCGGGTCCGTTGGCTCTGGTGGCTGATAATCCTTGCCCGGTGGCGGCGGGCTGCCAAACGCGTCCCACGGGTGTGGAGCGAGGTAGCTCACGGCACGATCCCGAAGCGCACCTTGACGACCGAAGCTCGACCCTTGGCCTGACTTCCAGCGAGCCACTCGCGCGCTGCCTTCCGCGACCGGAACAGGATGGGCAGCAGGTCGCCGTTCGGCCCGTTCCAGCTCTTGTCCCAACCGCTCCAGAGGAGCGACGTGCCCCAGTCGAAGCGGTAGGCGATGCCCCACAGGTCGTTCCGGCGGCGGCGCTGGCTGTCGATCCACGCCGCCGGCGCCGGGGCTGCTGGCTCCTCCTCTGGCTCGGGAGGAGCTTCACGCGGCAGCGGGCCGACACGGATCAGCCCGGAGTGCGTCCTGATCATTGTCACGTCGTCTTACCTCTGGCCACGAAGCGATCGGGGTCGGACGAGTGGAACTGGCAGCGGTCTCGGTCCACCGGGATCATCGTCAGGCACCCCGGAGCAGGGCACCTCTTCCGCTTCTCGTCGACCATGATCTTCAGCTCGGGTTGGCTGGTAGCGCCGAGGGCACGCTCGACGTACCGGACGGCCAACCCATCACGAACCATAACGGGTGTCACACGGATGATGCGCCAGCCGAGGATCGCTGCCTCGCTCATCTTCTGGCAGTCCGCAGCGAAGCCGGAGCCGCTTGTGTGGCGACCTCCCACCCACGATCCTCCATCGACTTCGAGAGCCAGCTTGATCGCTGGCCAAGCGAGGTCGAACCTCCACTTGCGTTCGGGGTGGAAGCGATGTTCCGTCTCCCCGATCGGGAGGTTCAGAGCCTTCAGTTGGAACTGGAGTGCGGCCACGTTGTCGCTGGCGGCAGTCACCGGATGCCCCTGTCGTCGTGCGCCGTACAGCTCAGCGAGCACGGGTTCCGCTCCTTGTGGCACTTCCAGTCGCACGGGCAGTACGGGCACGCGATCCAGCGGTGGCCCGCCATCAGCCTCTCGTACGCGGCGTCACCGATCACGGCGACCTCCTTCATGTGATGGTCACACGTCGGAGCTTCACCGACGAGGATGATGGTGGGGTGGTTACAGCGGAACGGGCGCTGGGCCAGCGGGAGCGGGTCGCCCTTCTTGTCGACGGCCTTGCCGTCCTCCGCCGTCGGTATCCGGCAGCGCAGCTCAAACGGCACGTCCGTGATCGACGTGATCGTGCCGCCGAGGTGGACGTAGGTGATGTTCACAGCGTCCCCGCTGCCCCGAAGTCAGGTAGGCGGCGGAGGCCGTTGGCGGGACTCCACAGGTGGAGCACGTGCGGGTTGATGTTGATCCACCGCGACCGTGGCGCGAGCACCTCGTACGCCCACGCCTCGCTGCCCAACGACCACTCCTTGACGGCGACCAGCTCCTCCCACTTCGGGATTCGGTCACGGTGACTCACCGAGACGTGAAACCACAGCTCGCCGTCGTACGCGTTGCACGTCCAGATCACGGAGAGCCGAGCGCCGGGGTTGACCCACGCGCAGCCGTCCTGACTCCGCTGGACCAACCGCCACGGGAAGGGCGGGGTCGGCTCCTTCCCACGAGCGATCGTGTCGGCGACTCCTTGGAGAGCTTGGTCGGTCATTGCTCCCACCACGCGTCCTGAGGAGCGACGTACCACCAGATGAACCAGTCGAAGTCCAGCATCGCTTCGGTGCTGAGCTGAACCTTCCGGCCTAGCTCGGCGAACGCCTCCTCAACCTGAGCCGCTGCCTCGATCATGGCAGCAGCGAGCCCGGCGAACATCAGTCGTCCTCCTCCTCGTACGCGTCGAGGGTCGTGTTACCGCTCCTCTGGATCGGCCCCTCGCCCACCTGCTCCAACTGGAGGTGAGGTCGGTCCCGTGGCACGGGCAGGAAGGCGGCACGGTTCATCGTGTCCAGCCAGTCCTGAACCTCAGGGTCAGCGAGGAGCTGGTCGAGCACGACCTTGTCGAACCCGTGTCCACCGGGCGAGGCCAGCTCCTGCTGGTGGACGACGATCGACCCCAGCTTGATGAGCAGCGTCGTGGACGGGTGTAGAGCTTCATCGAGTCGGCTAGTCACTTTGCCCTCCTTAGGTGGTCAAGATCGTGCCCGTACGTGGTCAAACCTCGCTCCAGATCACGGTCTGATCCGGTCGCTCTACTCCGGGAGGGTCACCTGTCAGCCAGTAGCGCGCCGTCTCGCCCGGCTTCGTCTCGGTGTCGATGGGCCACCCCTCCTTCCTCAGCTCGTGGACGTAGGTCGCCGCCCGCGTGATGCCGTGGTCGTAGATCGCTTCTCGTGCCGTGAACCCACTAGGGCCACGGCTCAGCAGCAGGTCGCGAATGATGCCCTTCTGGCGCGCGAGTCTCATCGCTCAACTCCTCCTCCACCAATTCAAGGTCTGAAGCAGCCCCTCGGCGAGAGGGACGGTCGGTGACCACCCGTACCGCTGCTTGATGCGAGATATATCTGGTCTGCGCTGCTGCGGGTCGCCATCGCGGCCCACGACGTTCTGGAGCGATGCACGTGATCCAGTAGCAGCAGCTATGTGGCGAGCGAGCAGGGCGATCGTGTACTCCTCCTCGCTGCCGAGGTTGAGCACCTGCCCGTCCAGCTCCTCGTCTTCGATCACGAGGCGCAGCCCCTCCACCAAGTCGGAGACGTAGCAGAAGCTCCTCGTCTGCTGGCCTGTCCCGTGGATGGTCAGCGGCCCGCCGGCGATGGCTTGGCCCATCAGCTCGGGCACGACGCGACCGTCCTCCTTCCGCATCCGTGGCCCGTACGTATTGAAGATGCGGACGATCGCTGCCCTGACGCCGAACACCTGCCGGTAGTTGGTCACGAGAGCCTCGCCGAACCTCTTCGACTCGTCGTAGCACGAGCGAGGCCCGATCGGGTCCACGTTGCCGAAGTAGCTCTCGGGCTGGGGATGGACCAGCGGGTCGCCGTACACCTCCGAGGTGGAGGCGAAGATGAAGCGGGCGTCGTCGACGGATGCCTGTTCGAGGAGGTTCAGGGTGCCCACGCTGTTCGCCGCCATAGTCGCCAGCGGCTTCGCCCAATAGTCCACCGGGCTCGCTGGCGAGGCGAGGTGAACGATCACGTCGGGGATGAACGGCAGGTCCCGGCCGGGGCCGCTGATGTCGGCCACGATCAGCTCGGCGTCTTCGTGGACATTCTCCTTGCGGCCTGTGGACAGGTTGTCGATAACGACCACCTCGTGCCCGTGGAGGAGGAGCAGGTCGGTCAGGTGGCTACCGATGAACCCGGCGCCGCCGGCGAGCACGACCTTCATCGCTTCATCTCCTTCTCCGCCGTAGGGCAGATCGTCGGCGGGGTCAGGAACGTACGGTGGTAGTCGCTGTGAGTCTCGCAGAATGCGAACGACATTGAGTTGGCGTAGCTCCACCGACAGCGGGCCACGGCGCCGACCCGCTGGCGCGCCTCGTCGACACGTCGTGCTAGCTCCGGGTCCTGACCGAAGTTGAGACGGGCGAAGCGCATGATCAGGTCGTCCTCGATGCTGGCCCACAGCTCGGGCATCCACTTGCGCAGGAACGCCTTACCGTTGGCGATCGCGTGCTCGTCCCAGACCAGCGGGTCGTGCGGCATCCGTGGGAAGGGCAGGTCGGGCACGGTCACTGCCCGACTCCCAGATAGGTCAGGCCCGAGTGCTCGACGTCGTACTTGCGGAGGAGGTTCCGACCATCGAACACGATGGTGCCCCGCATCACGTCCCGGATCGCTGGCCAGCTCCAGTCGTCGAACTCCGGCCACTCGGTGAGAACGAGCAGCGCGTCGGCTCCGGTGGCTGCGTCCAGCAGTGTCTTGACGTACCGTGCCCGGACCTCCTCGGGTGCGTTGGGCGGCGAGGACGGGTCGTACGCCTTGACGTTCGCACCCTCGTTGAGAAGGAGCTGGATCACCTCGACGGCGGGTGACTCCCGAGCGTCACGGATGCCCGCCTTGAAGCTCACGCCCAAGACACCGATCGTCCTGTCGTCCAGCGGGCCGAGGCGTTCACGGAGACGCCTGACGACGGACGTTCGCTGGCCCCGATTGACTGCCTCAACTGCGGCGAGCAGCGGGGTCGAGACACCGATCGACTCCCCGGTGTAGCGGAGCGCGGCGACGTCCTTGGGCAGGCAGCTGCCGCCGTACCCGATGCCCGGAGACAGGAAGTGAGAGCCGATGCGAGGGTCGAGGCCGATGCCGTGGATCACGTCGCGCACGTCCAGCCCGAGACCTCCACAGAGGTTGGCGATCTCGTTGATGAAGCTGACTCGTGTCGCGAGGTAGGTGTTCGCGGCGTACTTGACCATCTCCGCTGTCCGCAGGTCGGTGAGGAGTCTGGCGCCGGGTAGCTTCTCGTACAGGGCCACGACTGCCGAGGCGTCCTCGAACGAGCCACCGACCACGATCCGGTCCGGATTGAGGAAGTCGTGCAGCGCTGAACCTTCCCGGAGGAATTCGGGGTTGGACACGATGCGCGGCTTGCGTCCAGCGAGGATCGTGCGCAGCAGCAGGTCGATCGTGTCGCCCGTCCCGATTGGGCTGGTGGACTTGTTCACGATGATCGGTATCTCGCCCTTGACGGCGGCGGCGATACTCCTCACGGCGGCACGGATGGACGAGAGGTTGGCTGCGCCAGCGGGAGTCGCCGGCGTATCGACGGCGAGGAAGATGAACTCGGCCTCGGCGACCGAGTCGTAGTCCGTGGTGAAGTACAGCCGCTTCGCCTTCCACTCGCTGTCCAGTAGCTCCTCCAGCCCCGGCTCGAGCATCCTGATCTTGCCGAGGTTCAGCTCGTGGACCAGCGCCGCGTTCAGGTCGATGCCGGTGACGGTGTGGCCAAGTGAGGCGAGGCCCGTGGCCGTGACCAGCCCGACGTAACCACACCCGATGATCGTGACCCTGCTCAACTGTCCTCCTTCATGCCCATATCTCCATCTGGCCCCATATGCCGATCTGGCCTTCGGGCGGCGGCTCCGCTGCTGGCGGCGGCTCGTAGACTGCTGCCGCTGGCTCCTCCTCCTCAAACGTGACCGCTGTCGCTGTCGCTGGCTCCTCCTTGACCTCAAGCTCCGGTTTGACCTCAGTCTCCTCAACCGGCACCCAACCGAGCAGCGGGTCACGGCGTTCGAGGATCAATTGATGCGGGTACACCTCCGGCAGCACGAGGCCGGGAATAGGTCTCAGCTCGTTGTTGCGGAAGCGCGCGAAGTCGGTCTCGTGGTGCCACCGACTGAACTTCCACACGGGCCCGCTGCAGACGTCGGGGTGGAGCTTCACGATCATCCGTGACTTGGCCACGGTGCCTAGCCCACCGGCCCACGCCTCGTCCGTCATTCCGGGGATGGGCCACGGCTCGCCCTTCGGTAGCCAGTCCGGCCGAGCAGCGGGGATGGCCCTCGCCGCCGGCTCTCGGTAGATCGTGCTCGTGTTGCCGCCACCCATGTACTGCGTCGGTATCTTCCACTGCAGGAACGCGTTCACTTGGATCGTGGCGTACCCCGCCTTCAGGACCCGGAGCGAGAGGTCGACATCCTCGTTGTACCGTGCCCGCCAGCGGAACGGCAGGTCGGTCCGGATCAGGATGCAGCTGTAGAGCCGGGTGTTCAGAACGTATGGCGGGTACTTCGACTTGCGGGCCACGAACATGAAGTACTGCGGGCCAGCGAGACCGACGTTCTCGTACCTGTCGGCGAAGTCCTCTATCGCGCCCAGCCCCGTGCCGTCGGCCATCCTGATCTGCCGGTTCATGTGGTGGCGATAGAACTCGCGGATGTTGTCGTCCATGATCCAGTACCGCTGGACCCCCGCGGCAGCGGCATGGTCCCACACGAAGTTGCGCGCCGGCCCGCTGCCCCGTGGAGCTTCGGGCGGCTCGTCGTCACACGTGTCGTACTCCTCCCGATAGCGCGGGTCGAGGAGGAGGAAGGTGGCGTGGGAGGTTCGGTTCGCCTCGTACTGTGGAAGCTCTGCGCGCTCGATCACGACGAAGTGCGGCACCTCCCACGAGGACAGCGTTCGGCTCGTCAGCTGGGAGTCCCACCTGCCCTTCGAGATGACATAGACCGGGTACCGTGGGCTGCTCACGACTCGACCTCGTGGAGCTTCTTATGCAGCTCAATCAGTGCCTCCGCTGTCCACTCACCGATGAGCGGTATCCCGTGCTCGTCGCGGATATGGCGGTAGATCAGGGTCAGGTCTCGGTGGAGGAGTCTCAGAAGCTCGATCACAGGCGCTTATCCGTCAGCTCGACCACGCGCTTGGCCACGGCGTCGATCATCTCCTCCCACGAGTCGCCGGCGGCCTCTTCGTCGACGTACTCCTGCCGCTCTGCTGGCCGGGTGTCTCGTAGCGGATAGCGGATCGCGACACACCGTGAGCAGATGCGACCCTCGGGCGGGATAGCTCCATCGAACCCCGGCCGGAACACCTCCAGCCTCGTGCCCATGAACGGCCAGTATGGCTCGCCCCTCCCGTGGCTCGGATACAGCCTCTCGGCGTCCACGCGCTCGACCCTGTGCCACGGACCGTAGTGGACCGTCCTGCCGCTCGTGTTTGGTCCACCGAGCTGGCGGACCCAGACACCGACCCACGCCTCGGGCGACGTGAGACCTCCGGGCCTCACGGCACCTGCCTCCACTTCTCTTGCGAGGGGTCGTACTCGTGGCCCTCGATCAGTCGCTCCAGCTGGCCGATCGGCCCGAACCTCTTGACGGCAGCCCCGTGGATGGTTAGCGCCACCTCGAACCCCTCCTCCGTGTCGTCGGTCTCGAAAGTCACGGTCAGTGAGCGGTACTGGCCCGGTGGCATTGAGAAGCGGTAGCGTACCCGCTGGCTCACAGCAGACCCTCCTGCTCGGCTTCGCGGGCAGCGATCTTGGCCTTGGTCTTGGCCCTCTTCTGAGCCGTCGTGCCGGCGAGTTTGGGCTTGCGGGGCTGGGCCTCGCGCCAGCGGAGGTCGTGAACCTCATCGATCTCGGCCTTCGGATGCCAGATGCTTGGCGTGAAGGGTGTGATCCGCTGCCCAATCAGCTTGGCGAAGGCGTCCCTGTCGGCGGAGCTACGGAAGTTGACCACGAGCTGGAGGCGGCCCGAGAGGTCGTCGGCCTCGTACTCCGGCAGACCCTTCCACTCGCTCCAGTGCTTGTGGAACTCGCGATCGTCACCAAAGGCGTTGATCTGTCCGTCGACGGGCGGCGTGGACGGCCCGAGCAGACCGTTCTCCTCCTCGGCGGTAATAAGTAACCCCTCGTCGCCATCGACGAAGGGCGGATCGTCGTTCATCGCTCGTCTCCTTCGAGTTTAGTTGACCGGACGCAGGGTGAGGCGGTTTGGAGAACAGCCCACGAGAACGAGTGGGAGGAGCGATGAAACTCGACCACCCGCCCCCGCCGTGTCGTGTCTTATCCGGTCGTTCCGGCACGGCACCCGCGTTGGTCCCATCCTAAGCCGCCGACAGGTCACGGGTCCAGCTGTGGCGCCACCTGCCCGAGATGTTTGCGAAGCTCAGGTCGGTGGCTCGTGGCCCATCCGTTCAGGTGATGATGCCAGCACAGGGTGACGAGGTGGGTGAGGTCGTCGGGCGGCCTCTTCCCGTACCCTCCTTCGTTCGTCTTGGCGAGGGTGCCGACGGGAGGTTGGCCACGGACGTGGTCGATGGTTAGGTCTTGGAGGAGCAGGCTGTCCGTCCGGCTGAACTCCCGCCGCCACCGATCCCGACATGGGCCAGCGGAGGAGTCCAGCCGTGGAGCTACACACCCGCCGTCGCGCGACAGGACGGCTAGCCGAACAGCTTGATCCACACGACCATGCCCACGGCCATGAACGCGATCAGGACCGCGATGGCCAGCAGCTCGCATCCCGGCTCGTCCTCGTGGTAGCTCACGCCCATAGCTGCTCCTTCGCCACCTCGCACGGATGGCACTCGCTGCCCACAGCCTCGCGAGCTTGGGCTTGGGTGAGTCCACAGAGGCTCACCCCGTCCTCCTTCCAGCCCCGAACGGACGGGTTCCGCTGCTGCTTGAACAGGTGCCCACTGATCTTGGTCCAGCGGTACCGCTTCTTGCCGCCCGCGCGGCTCACGACTCCTCCACCGGACGGCTCAGGCGCTCCAGCTCCTCGTCGGCGAACAGCTCGCTGGCCGACCTCGTGCCGTCGGGCACGGATTGAGCGGATTGAGCTTCATTTGAGGATTGAGCTTCACCTTCCGTCGGCGGCACGGGCAGCGGGGGCTGCTCCTCCTTGACCTCACCTGTCTCAGGGTCCGCTGTCGCTGGCTCTTGAGCTGGTTGAGCTTCACCTTCCTCACTGGCGTCAGGGAAGCGAGCAGCGAGCGCAGCCATCGCTGCCGTACGGGCGGGCAGGGCTGGTTGAGCGACCGGTCGAATGTCGTTCTCCAACTCCTCCTCGATGGCCAGAGCACGGGCGACGTGGGCGGACTTGGGCAGCCTCTTCGCGAGGCGGCGGATGGCCGACTTCCTCATGCCCTCGCCCGGAAACGTGTTCCACATCAGAGAGTCAGCGGCAGCGATCTTGCGGATCGGTGCGATGTCCTCCATCGGCAGCCACTCGAAGTCCCACGTGCCGTCCGGGTACCGTGCCCAAGCGTATGCGCCACGGTAGCTGCCGCGGTCTCCACGAAGGAGCGGGTGATGCCAGAACGGCGGGTCGCCCTCGTAGGCAATCCCGAAGTCGTCGTTCTCGTAGACGACCTGTGCGCCGACCGCCCGGAGGAGTCCTGAGTTGCGGATCAGCTTCAGGTGGCCCTGCCAGCCGATGCGGAGCTTCACCTGCCCCTTGTACGGCACGAGATACGCCTCGCCGTTGATGCCCGTTGGCTCCAGCCCGAGGGTCGCCGACTCACGGATGGCCTCGATGATGGACAGCGGGTTACAGCTCAGCAGATCGGGCCGTGAGCTTACGGCGTGAAGGGCCACGGTCTTGAACCGGGCCACGGCCTCGGGGCTGCCGAGTAGGGCCGAGAACTGGTCGGTTCGTGACTCCAGCGCACGGCTCAGCGCGGGAAGGTCAGACACCTCCACCGACTGCTGTGTCTGCTGCTGGACTGGTGGCGGCGGTAGCGGCTTGGACATCGCTCAACTTCTCCTTGTCGACGCGCAGGGTGAACGGGCGGTTGCCCTCCTTCACCTCTGTGTGCTTGGCCACGATCTCGGCGATCCGTCCGGTGACGTACTCCTCGCCAATCGTGTCCTCGCTGGCTAGCTGGATGCACAACTGCTCTAGGTCGGCGGCGACCTCCTTCCACGCCGTCTCCTCGGACGGCTTGTTCTTCTTGAAGCTCACGAACCAGTCGGGACCAGCGAGGCCCGCTGCCGCGCCGAGCTGGTCCATCAAGACGTTCCGGATCGCGGCGTACTCCTTCTCGGCGGCAGCGATCTTGACCTTGATCCTGATCAGCTCCTCCACCCGCTCGGCCTGCTCCGGTGTCGGCGGGATTGCTGGCTGGGAGTCCACCGGCCATCGCCGGCGAACGGCGCCCGTGGCCGCGTCTGAACCATCGAGAGGTGGCGGGACTCGTGGCACGACGTGCCCCTCCCAGAACTCGACCAGTGCGGCGAGGAGTCCATCGGTGAACTCGTGGTCGCGCTGGATCGTGTAGGTCCGGAAGTCGTAGTGGCCGAACAGCGCCGCCACGTAGGCGTAGGGCTGATCTAGGACGAGCATCTGATGCTGGACCTGTATCCAGTACTGGATCGGGATGCGGTCGCTTCCATCCTCGCCCCAGCCGTCGGTGGAGTGGGCCGTCTTCAGCTCGACAACTGCTGGCTCTCCCACGACCCTGCAGTCGATGTGACAGCGGACGTAGTCGAAGGTCGAATGCTTGTGGACGACGTGACTACGGCGAACCTTCTTGCCGGTCCGTGCCCGGAACAGGTCAGCGATCGTCGACTCCAGCGCCAGCCCCAGCCACATCGGCAGGGACGGGTCTCGTGGAGGAGCTTCGCCCACCTTGTCTTGGTACACGGAAAAGGCCCCGGCCCACGGGCTCCTGCCAAGGATGGCAGCGGAGTCCGTAGAGCCGAGGCCTGCTTGCCTGTCGAGCTGGAATTGGTCGAGCTGGTTCTGGTCCATGAGCGGACCCTAGACGGGGTCTGTGACAGCTCTCGTGTCACGACCTCTTGCGAGGCTGGATCAGCACGAGCTTCTTGGCCCTCAGGGTGCCGTCCGGTAGCTGCTCGAAGGAGCGGGCGAGCAGGTCCCGTTGCCACGGTTGAAGCTCCACGCCGAGGAGCTTCTGCCGACGTGTGGCGGCGACGACGATCTGGTGGGCACGAGACCGATGGACCCCTAGACGGGCAGCGATCTGAGCGTAAGTGAGACCCTCGCCGCCAGTCGCGACTGGCGCCCGCCACCGGAGCACCTTGGCATCCGACGCGGTCAACTGCCGAGCTGTTCGTTCGCGCACCGCACGGTGTAGACGTTCGAGGTGCTCGGTCTGGGCGGGTGAGAGTCTCACGTCGTCCATCGTAATCCTCCTGACCTAGCTGCTGGCCCAACTGGGCCTTATTGCTCGAGACGGTTCAGGGTTGTCGCCGCGTCTCGGACGGCGGCCCGGTAGTCAGCGAAGCGGCGCTCGACCTCCTCACAGGGGTTGCGCTTCTTGCGTCCAGCAGACGCACGTTCGACCTCCTCACGGACGTCGTCCTCGATCGCCGTCTGGATGCGGGCGATCTCGATGCGATCGGGCGGCACCTCGGCTAGAGCTACCGCGTACTGCGACCAGAGTTGGGCACGACTCACGCCTGCTCCTCCTTCGACCAGCGGAGGTCGCCGTGGCCGGACTTGTCGAGGTCGGCACAGACGTGCGACTCGGGGATGTTCGTGGCTCCGCAGCGGGGGCACACTGGCTCCGCTGCCTCACCCGGATCGCCAGCGGCCGCATCGGAGACGAGGAGGTTCAGCTGGGCTGTCTCCTCCACCGAGTACGGCTCCTGCCCGGGCATCATCTTGGTTCGTAGGATCGGCGCACCCGGCCCGCCGAGAAGCTCGAAGGAGTCCGCCGGCACGTCAGGTAGCTCTGCCGTACCGAGGATGTTCAGGTCGGCGTTGGCCACGAAGAAGCGGTCGCCGCACGAGTCGCACTTGAACTGGCATCCCTCCTCCGTGGTGACGGAGGAACGGACGTCCTCGCTGCCGCACGAGGAACACTTGACATCTCCCACGATGAGGAGCTTCACCTCGCCACCGCCGTCAGGCCGTGCCCGTGTCGGCTGCTGCCGTGGGAAGTCACCGACCCGAGGCTGGCGCCGATCGCCGTCAGGTCGATGGCGAGGCTCTGGATTGCTGGCCCCACCTGAAGGAGCAGGGCCGTGGTGAACAGGATGGAGGCGAGGAGCTTCATCGCGACACCTTCTCTTCACCCGGCTCTATGTGGACCATGTACGCCGCCAGTTCGCTGGCCAGACCAGCGATGCGAAGGCCGAACGCGAACTCGGTCTCGTCCTCCTCCTTCTCGACCTCGAACCTGATGTCGCCGACCATTGCGGTACGGGCATCCTCGTTCGTGATCCGGCCCTGACCCTCGATGATCTCGCGGACTGTCCGCGTCTGGCCGAGGGTCGTGGTCTCGTCGAGCGCAAGCCTGTCGATGTACTTCATGTCGCCTCCTTTGGCTTCCGTGTCTCAGGGTGGAAGAGCAGACCCGGCCGACCGAGGTGGAGTCCACAGATCGGCAGGTCGTTCTGCTTGTACTTGCCGGGGTTAGGGCAGCGCGGGCCCTTCACGAGCCACGCGCCACACTGCGGCAGCATCGTCTTGTCCGGCACAAGCTCGTCGATCGTGATCGTGATCGACCGGGTGTAGGTCTCGGCAGTCATCGCTCCTCCTTCGTTTGTGGACGGCTAGGACGGGCCATGCGGCTCGCTCTGCCTTGCAGGGGCATCTTCTTGCCCCTCCAGCCACAGGCGAGCTATGCGCCCGCCGTGGCTCTCGTACTCGGCGCACTGGCGTCCGCGCCTCTTGACGATCCTCTTCCGGTAGAAGATCACGACGGGCCTGCCGTCTATCCCGGTCATAGCCAGCTCCGCTGGCGGGTTCGTGGCACGAAGGCCGAGAGCTTCCGCCTCAGCCTCCAGCCACTTGCCGACGAAGCGGAAGCGGGTCCTGTCGACGGTCACGTCGCTGGCTCCACCAAGACGGCGGTGCCCTTCCCGAAGCGATCTGCTTCGATCGAGACCGTGACCTGCTTCAGGTCATCGCTGAACAGGCAGTCGACGAAGAATTCGCGCGAGGCGAGCTTCGTCCGAGCGACCCGGAAGATGCCCTCGGCTAGAGCATCAGCTCGCCGCTCGTCGTCGACTCCTTCGGGTATCTCAACCTCGAACGGGGCGACGTCGTGCTGGCGGCCGATGCGTTCCATCTGGACTAGGTAGATCACCTGACCATCCTCCGTGTCAGCAGGCGCCGTACGGCGGCGTCGCTGGCGAACCATGTGAAGCGGCAGTCGGTGCAGGCGAACCTCCACCGACCAGCCTGATGCGTGGCGACCAGCTCGTAGCTGGCGCTGTCGTTGTGGCCCTCCTCTGCCCGGTTAGGGCAGAGGAGCTTGGCCTCGTTCACGACTTCGCCGTCAGCAGCTCGAGTGCGCGCTGCTTGACCTCTACCTGCTGGCCCATCAGGATGCCCTGCGTCCGCGTGTCCGCCGCGTCCCAGACGCGAACGGCCTTGCCCTGACGGCGGGGCAGCTCGTGATCCACGAACTCGGCGACGGCCTGCAGGACGCCCCACTTCGTGCCACGGATGCCCTCCAGAGTCTCCGATGCGTGGTAGGCGGCGAAGGCTCGGTCGGCCGTGCCCTCGCGTCCCAGCTCCACCTGAAGAGGAGTCTTGGGCCAGAGCTTGTCGACGATCTCCTTCACCTGCTTGTCCACGACCTTCTGCTTGGCCAGCGAATCGGCCATCGCCTTGAAGTCGGCCATGTACTCGAAGGTCACGCCGAGAGCTTCCCGCGCTGCCTCCAGCTTGCCCTCGACCGTGCCCGTGTGACGGATCCGGTAGATGCCACGGTGCTTGCCGAGCGCGAGGTTCAGGGTGTTCTTGCACACCCATCGGACGGGCGTCACCATCGAGATGAGCGGCATCGAGCCATCGTGCGCGTTGACGGTCACGAGGTACGTGCGCACCTCGCCTTCCTCCTTCTCGCCCTTGACCCGGATGCCCTTGACGGACGAGACCTCCATCGAGACGACCACTCGGCGTCCACCGAACAGTGCGCCAGCGGTCTCGTACTTGGCGTCCCCGCTGTCCACCAGCGAGTCAGACCAGCTGAACGCTTCCGCGTTCTGGACGATCTTGTAGACGGGACTCACCAGCCCGAGGAACGCTCCCGTGTCGGAGCGGTAGTTGACGATCTGGCGATCCGCCGTCCGAAGGACGTTGTCGGCGTCGAGGTAGGTCGCCGGCGACTGGAGTACGCGCCAGCCGAGGCTGGCGTGCTCGAGCATCGCCTCCGCCGTCTGAAGCTCCTCCAGCTCGGTCACGCCGAACTGGCCCGCGTCCTTGCTGCCGATCTCCTTCCACCACGGAAGTCCACGGTTGGCCACGAACGCGATCGAGTCGAGACCCGTCGAGTCCGATGGCGAGATGTCCATCTGCTGGAACATCTTGGTTGACCCGTCGTAGGTCACTTTGGTTGCTGGCATCGCTCTGCCTCCTGTGAGGAATGTCTGCCTCGTCAGCGGCGCCGGAGACACCCGGCCCGTAACCCCTCCACCGAGGAGGGGTTTTCGGCTACTCGTCCTCGTCGGCGCTCCACTTCATGGCGACCGTGAGCAGGTGGTCGTAGTCACCCGCCATCGCCTCTGCTTGGAACGCCTTGACCTCGTCGTGCGTGGCACCTGCTGCCCGTAGTCCACGGGACACCGTGCCGATCACGCCGAAGGCGTTGCCGTCGATCCCGACCAACGGGAGCTTCGACTTGACTCGTGGCTCCTCCTCTACGGCGGAACCGGCGCCATCCTGTGGCTGTCTGCTGTCACACATCGCTCGTACTCCTTCTCGTTAGCTCTGCCTTCAGTGCCTGCATCACCTGATCCTCGTCCGTCATGTAGCGGCCGAAGTCAGCGATGCAAGCCTCGATCGTCTCCGTGGCCAACGCGGGGAGGAGCAGCGTTCGCTCCTCCTCGAAGGCCAGCATGATCTTGCCCTTGATCTGGTTCAGCTCGACTGCGTTCACCTCCCGTACTCCTCTTCGATCTCGTTGGCCTTGGCGCGGAGGAACACCGCCGTGTTCGGCCGCTCCTTCTCAACGACTCCTGCTGCCCGCCGTAGGGCCATCACGTCAGCGATCTGGTTGCGGCGGTTGCTGTCGGCCAGCATCTTGGCGTGGTGCTTCGCCGCTCGCTCGCGGTCTCGCTCCCACTGAGCTTCCTTGTCGATCGCCTTCGGCTCGATGCCGTTCAGGTGCTCGATGTTCTGCTTGGCCGACCCGAGGGTCGTGGAGTCACCGGACTTGCCCTTCGAGTACCACGACCACGCGTAGCCAGATACGCCACCGTGGTAGACCGACCCGACTGGCTCGCCGTCCAGCGAGGCCTCGTAGCTGCCGTCCTCGGCGTTCCGTGTCCAGACGATCTCCTTCACCGTGTTACTCCTCTCGCACGATCCCGCTGTGCCGCCGTCATGCCCGCGTGGTAGGCGACTCGGTCCGGTCCCGGGTATCTCCAGAACAGGTTGCCTTCGCCCGCTCTACGACGGTTGTAGCCGGCCACGAACGCCTCGCTGTTGGCGCCGTATCCCAGACGGTAGGCGAGGCGCAGGGGTGAGACCTCCTCCGCCGCCAGAGCGACCAACGTAACGACCCCGTCGACGATGGTGCCGGCGAACTCGAAGCTCTCCGGCAGCGGCCACGTGTCGGTGATGATCCTCTCGCACGCTTCGAGGTTCTCGACCTGCTGGCCCAGCTCCGTGAGACCGTACCGGAGGTTCATCGCGTCGTCCTCCTCCATGAATGCCTCGGGGTTGCCGAGGAGCTTCTTGACGGCGGCCAGCGTGACCTCCATCAACTCGATCGTGGCCTCGGCAGTCTGGACTGCCTCGGCCTTCGTGATCAGGTCCTGTACCTGCTGCTCGTTCATCGCTCGTTCTCCTTCTGGCTACCTGCCCGCGCCTAGTCGGTGCGAGCTACCTAGCTTGGGTTGGCGGAGGTCGGCCTGATGGCCGGCCCGTCGTCCGGCGCCGTAGCCGGACCCGCTGTTGATGCTGAGTGCCCGACCGTTGCCGAGCACCGGGAAGAAGCTGCTCACTGCCTCGTCGACTTGCTGCTCGACGAGGACCACGAGCGCGTTCATCTCCGGCGCCAGCGGCGACTGCTCCTTCTCGACGCCGAGACGGTCCTCGATCGTGACGGCGAAGCCGGCCACGAACGCCGTGAGGAACGAAGGCTTGCCCTCGTACGCGTGGCTCTTGTAGTCGATGTTCGCGTGGCGGAGAGCCTGCACGACCAGCGAGACGTAGAGCATCCGGACGAACTCGACGTCGGCCTCGAACCCGATCAGCGCGCCCCATGCCGACTCCGGCCCCGAGTTACCGGGACGGTGCATGTGCTGTCGCCGGCGGTTGCCGTAGTCGATGAACCGGACCCTGTTCGCTCGCGCCAGCGAGCTGATGAGAAGTCGCTTGCCGCCGACTGCCATCGCCGACGGAGCGTACTCGAAGTCCAGCTTGATCGGCGTCGCCTTCTCGCCGTGCTTGGCCCGTGCCTCTCGGAGCGTAGCTGCGTCCAGCGAGTGGCGCAACATCAGCTCCTGAGCCTTGGCGTAGAACGCGGCAGCCTCGTGCTGGTTGTCGGTGCCTTCGGCCTTCGCCATCAGCGCCTGAACCTTCCGCGTCACATCTTCCATCATCACTCTGTTCTCCTTCTCGCCGTCAGGCGACTTCCAGCACGACCTCGTGCAGCCCCTCGCCGAGATCGTCGATCCCGATGTAGAGGATCACGCCCGTGAGCTTCACGGACGGGTACTCGTGGGCGGCCACCAACTTCGCCGCGACACCGACCTTGCCGTCTGTCCGGACGAGGCCGCTGGCTCCTTCGGGCCAGTCCACCATGACCGAGATGCCCTCCGGCTTGTGCCGGTTCAGCATGTCGGCCTGAACACGATCCTGAATATCCACGTTCGTTCTCCTCCTGCGGGCCGTAGGCGGTCGCTCACGGCCCGCTTGGTGGTTGGGCGGGATGAATTCGCCCCTCTCGTTTAGGGCTGGCGTGCTGCGATCTCCTTGACCGCCTCGTTGACCGCCTTCGCCAGCGCCTTCGCCGCGTTGGGCGTCAGCCTGCTGCCGTTCCGGACTTCGATCACGAGCTGGCCGTAGTGGCCATCGACCTTGACCTCCATCGAGTCGAACTCGCGAGGGTCGTCTTCGTTGACGATGAACCAGCGGGGCTGCTTGACCGTGACCGGCTCGGCGCTGAACCCGTTGACGAATTCGTGTCGCTCGTCGTCCTCGCGGCGGACGATCCACTTGGCCCGCTCCTCCTCCGCTGCCCGGACCGTGGCCAGCTGGTTGAGGCGCTTCCGCTCCTCCGCCTTCTTGGCCCTCTGCTCCTCCGCGGCCTTCGCGTTGGCGGCGATCCGTGCCTCGATCTGGGCCTGAGCTTCCGGCGTGATCGCTTCGATCTTGGCGCCGTAGGCGATCTTCCTGTACTCGAAGCTGGCGTGGAAGTTGCAGATCGCGTTGTAGAGCTTCTCGCCGTCCACCTTGCCGTACTCGATCCGGCTGTTCGTGACACGGACCAGCGTCGCTGGCTTGCCGCAGGGACTCCCGCCCCACCTGCCGCCGCTGTGCTTCCACGTCTCACATGGGAAGGTCTGCTCGGTTGTCTTCGTGCTCATCGCTCGTTCTCCTTCTGCCGTCCAGCGGCTACTTGACTGTGACTGTGACGACCGGTTCGGTCGTGTAAGAGGTGAACCCGTCTGGCTGCTGCTCGCCCCAGATCGTACGGCGGAGGTGGTCGAATTCGTTCGCTGCCGCCTGACTGATGCTGGCCTTGATGGACTCCCGTATCTGGGCTGGCGTCTCCCGCTGCCCGTACTCTTCGTTCCAGCCCTTCACGTCGACCTCGACGCTCAGGACGATCTGGACCTTCATCGCTGGAAGCGAGGGTCGGTGACCCGCGCCAAGATCGTGTCGGGATGCTGTGAGTCGGCGTGCTCTAGGCAGACGTTGCCGAGCCGGTCGATCCACTTGGTGAGGTTGCCACAGACGAGGTGGCCCGTGATCTGGCAGGTGACCGTGTCCTGTCCACAGGAGCAGGTCTGGCCGCCGTCGAACTCGTGCTTGGTGGGCCGCTCCTCCTTCGAGTAGCCATCCGACATGAACGTGACCGAGTAGCCGCTGCCGGCCACGATCAGCACGACCTCGGGTGCCTCTAGTCGGTGCCCGCCGCTCAGGACGGACATCTGCCGGACGACCTCCTTCACGGCGACCTCCAGATCAAGCGGAAGGTCCGGGAGGTTCGCCTCGTGGACCGGGTAGGTGCTCGTCCCGTAGACGAACTGTGCTGCTGTTGCCTTCATCGCTCTGTTCTCCTTCTCGCTGGCCCGTTTAGGTCCAGCTGCTCAATTCAGCCTTGGCGCGTCGTGCTGCCGCCAGCACCAGCTCCAGCTCGTCCGGGTTAGCTCCACCGGTCTCGTCGTTGTGGGCAGCGGACGCCAGTTGGGCCGCCATCACCTTGACCTCGTCGGCGACCTCGAAGATCGCCTGCAGTAGCTCGTCGCGCTTATCCATTCCGTGACTCCTTCCACGCCTGCTCGGCGTCGAACATTGCCTGTCGCTCGATTGACTGGTACCGGGTCGGCGTGCCGCCGTATCGTGTCCACCCGGCGACGGCTCCTTTACCGTCGACGAAGGCGACTGCCCACGCGAGGTCGTGGCCCTTCCTGTAGACGCCCGTGGCGAGGATCGTGCCATCGGGTAGCTCTACCGACCGACTGCCGTTCGCGGCGATCTTCCAGTCAAGCTCGATCTTCTCTTTCGTTGCCATCGCTCAGCTCCTCAGCCAGAAGTAGGGGTCGAGAGCCGACGTGCCCTCGATCGCGTCTGCCTTGCTCGTGTCGTAGGCCGTGTCACCCATCTGGTGTCCGTCCCCGTCGACGAGGAAGCTCGTCCAGAGCCTCTGGGAAGGGTCGTACCAGACGTGCGCCTGCTGGCCATCCTCACGGGTGACCAAGTAGGTGTTCGTCTGCAGGCTCTTATCCCGGATCGTCTCAACCTTCATCGCTCGTTCTCCTTCTCCGCTGGCTACCAGCCCCGGATGCTCTTGACCTTCTCGGT
>Ga0184628_10000444_pt1 | contig 22835 bp, 20 predicted proteins | sample PLM4_5_b1_FD_133149 | JGI IMG/M metagenome (GOLD analysis project Ga0184628, IMG submission 133149) | Groundwater sediment microbial communities from an aquifer in East River, Colorado, USA - PLM4_5_b1 | ecosystem: Environmental > Terrestrial > Soil > Riparian zone | place: USA: East River... | reverse complement strand
GGGAAAGGCGCCTCCGTGCATCACCTGTCACGGAACGGACCTGATGGGTGTGGCCGACGTCCCGCCGATTGCCGGCCGGTCGCCGAGTTACATCGTCCGCCAGATGTGGGATATCCAACAGGGCACTCGCCCAACGCAGGCGCCACAGTTGATGAAGCTGGCGGTGGCGAACCTGTCGACAGAAGATATGGTTGCAATCGCAGCCTACGTCTCATCCTTGAAACCTTCCAACTAGGGAACAAAATCGAACGACTCCTCGTTCTAATAATTGTGGGGCGCTGTTAACTGCGTCCCACCTTTCGTCGTCATTGTTTTTGTAGTCGAAAGTGGCGAATTGGATCATCCGGGGGATTAAGGGAATGAGGTGTGTTAAACACGTGCGGCCGAAGGCCGGTTCTATATTTATGCGGTTCGATTCTGATTCTTGCTCTCGCACAGAGTTCCCATGGTGAGAACCTCCCACCACTGGATTTGTTGAAGTCCGGCAAACAGGCGCTGCTCGTCGGCAATTATAAAAAGGCCGAAATTGATCTTCGAATGGCAATCGACGCAGAAGGCGCATCGGATGCTGTTTCGGTTCTTGCTCTGGGCGAACTCGGAAGTCTGCTCCTCACATCCAGCCGCCTGGACGAAGGCGAAGCGGTGCTCAATCGAGCGATCGGAATGCTCCGTACAAATCGAACGCTGAACTCGCGTCAGTTGCCGGTGCTGTTGGGCATGCTGGGTGACATTTATCAGAAGACCGGAAGATTTCGGGAGTCTGAAAAGACCTTGAATGAGGCGTTGCAACTCGGCACGAAACTACTTGGGAACGATCCGCTGAACCTTGCGGATCTCTACAACGATATTGGAGTGCTTCATCTCAAAACCGGGAACAGAAGTCAGGCCGAGAAGAACTTCAAGAAAGCGCTGGCTCTGGCCGAGAGTCCGGTTCCGGGAAACGGGCCTCATCTCGCACCCATCCTGGCCAATCTCGCAAGTTTGTACTTCTTCCAGGAGAAATGGAGTCTTGCCGAATCGGCGTTGCTTCGGTCGTTGCATACCGTGGAACAATCGCTTGGACCGGAACACCCGGACGTCTGCGCACTGCTGAACAATCTGGGAGTTTTCTATAGCCAGCAAGGCAGACTGAGTGAGTCTGAAACGATGCATCGGCGCGCGCTTGCTCTTCGACGAGAAACCTTTGGGAGTGAAAACCCGTACACCGCCTTGTCGGCCGCAAACCTGGCGGACGTGCTTGCCGCCCGAGGTTCAAATGACGAAGCGGCAGCCCTGTTTGCCGAAGCGTTGAAGACTCAGGAGCGGACGCTCGACCCTGAAAGTCCGGAAGTGGCCGCGACGTTGGAGAAATACGCACGCCTGCTTCGACGAACGAAAAACGATGTTCTCGCGGTTCAAATGGAGGATCGAGCCAACGCCATCCGCCTCGAACGAGCCTACACCGTCCGCGTGAAATGAGGGAACGAGGGAAATCCCTCTCCCTTCAGGAGAGGGATTTTCTCTTTGTCCCCAATTAGTCGAGCCAGCCGGCGGCGAGTTGCTTGTTGTGAGCGGCAATCGCGTTGCGCATGAACATGGCGACGGTGACGGGGCCGACACCACCGGGCACCGGCGTTACCCAGCTGGCAACCTCCTTGACGCTGTCGGTATCGACATCGCCGACGATCTTCTTCTCTCCGTTTTCGTCGATAATCTGATTGATACCGATATCGATCACCGCGGCGCCGGGTTTGACCATGTCTCCGTGCAGGAATCTGGGTTTCCCCACAGCCACAATAACCGCGTCGGCGCGCCGGGAATGCGACGCGACCGATCGAGTCTGGTGATGACAGACCGTAACCGTTGCGCCCTCCGCCATCAGCATCATGGCGGCCGGTTTCCCAACGATCTCGGAATGGCCGATCATGACCACTTCCAGTCCATGCAGATTCAGTCCCGTCTCGCGGATCAATTCCACCGCCGCTGCAGCAGTGCAGGGTGCCAGGGCGAGATTGTTATAGACGATGTTGCCGATCGAAGCGGGATTCATTCCCTCGATATCCTTGAAGGGATGAATCGCTGAAGCCAGCGATCGAACGTTGATTTGTGGCGGGACCGGCCGCTGCAGAATCACGCCCAGCACTCCGGAATCATCGTTCATGGCGACAATCCGGGATTTGCACTGCTCCTGCGTAAGGTTGCTCGGCCATTGCTCCTCTTCAAATCGAATTCCGATGGTGCGCGCCGCCTTCGCCTGGCCCCGGACGTAAACGGCCACGGCATCGTTGCCACCGATCGTGACCGACACAAGACGGCCAATCGAATGCTTAGTTGATGCATCGCGTACGCGCTCGGCAACTTCGGCCAGTATCCTGTCGCGTATGGCTCTGCCATCCAGCAGACGATTGTCTTTGATCATGGAGCCACACAGCGGAAGTTCGCTGCGTCATCGATGCTGCCCTGACCCTTGTATCGCGCGACTTCCGGGTAGGGGCATAGCGGTCTCGATCGCACAACCTGATTGTTGACGACTCGGCTCGCCGTGATGGCCGCGGGGGCCGCGCCTTTTTCCACCCAGTTGATCACCGCGGTCATGGGATCGTGACGGTCCGGACCGATGCCGCCGCTGCAGTGAGACATGCCGGGCACCATGAACAGCCGGAAGAAATCCTTCGTGCCGGGTCCGTTCTTACTCATCGCTTCTTCGTAATAATGGACTCCCGCCATCGGCTGCAGAACGGTGTCCGCCCAGCCGTAAGTCATCAGCAGTTTGCCGCCGCTCTTCCTGAACTTCGACAGATCGGGATTTTTCGCATCGGCCAGCTTGCTCCAGTTATCGAGGAGGTGAATGTCGGTGTCGAAGTTGAATTTCCGGTAGTCGTAATCCGGTTTCGGTGGCGTCGGCACGAGATATTGAATGATGCCTTCGGCGAGATTGAAGTCTGCGGGCTTGGCATTCGGTTGAGCGGCGATGATCACATTCATCCAGCCGCTGCCGGTACCGCCGCCGAACAGGGAAGTGACCTGCTCGCTGCCGGGCATGAATCCGGGGAAGAACGGTTTGCCATTGCTCACCGGCCCGCTATAGACCTTTGAGATTGCCGCCGCCTGTGCGCCGGTCAGACAATCGGCGCCGTCGTTCCCTGCAGTGCATTGAGGAACATCCTTCGCCGGATCGAAGTTGCATTTGCGCGGATCGTCGATAAGCCCGTCCTTCAAGCCGTCGATGGCATCGCATTTGGCCATGACCTTGTCCGCCACCATCACCATTTTTGCGTTGGAGATCGGTGTTTCCGACATCGCTTTCTGATTCCACATGGCGCCCACCGTGAATCCGGTCTGATCCACCCACGGAGCGTTCGCGATGATGCCATCGAAATCGTCCGGATAGCGCTGGGCTTCGAGCAGTCCCTGACGTCCGCCGTTGGAGCACGAGTTCCAGTACGCATACGTCACGGCTTTGGAGTAGTACTCCCTGGTGATGTCCTTAGCCGTGGTTGCCGTCAGATGGACGGCGCGGTAGGCATAATCGATGGCCTTTTGCGGGTTGCTCAGCACAAACGTTCCACCTGGCTCCTTTCGGGCATCGTGTCCGGTATTGGTTTGCGCAAAAGCAAATCCCTGTTGCAGTGCCGCATCGCGTTGCGACACGCGGTCGGGTGCATCGAGCGCCTCGCCTGCGGGGCCACCGTTGCCGATCATGTAAAAGCGGCCATTCCATTTGGATGGCAAACCCACTTCAAACGCGATCTCCGGAGCCAGCGTTCCCATCACATCGCAAAATGCCGGGGCGGACGCGGTGGCCGGCTTCAGCACTGCCGTGATCTTCACGATGTCTTTCGCCTTGAATTGCGCGAGAGCATCGCAGGCCTTCCGCGGCTCGATATCCGCCCTGGAGTAGTCCACCTGCGATGATTTCTTGTCCGCGAACACCTGTGCTCGTACGGGAATCACCGCCGTCACGATCAGGAGAATGGCAATGAGAGCTGTTTTTCGTTGTGTCATGGCTGGCTCCTTTCCGACTTCAATGCGCCGGTGTATTGTACCTTCTCCCGGTAGAGTGTGTTGCAGCACCTGCTTAAAGGAGTCCCGTTATGTCGGCCCGTCACCTGCCAGTCCATCCCAATCTCGATCAACTCGAGGCGCAGTCGAATGAGTTGCTCCTCGCCAACGGCGATGCAACCGCCGTCACACTTGCCGATGCCCGGCACGCCCTGGCTCTAAGCTACGGCATTCGCAGTTGGTCGCGACTCGTGGAGGCATGCAAAGTCGTGGATGCCATCTGGGACGATGATGTGGAAGAACTGAGAGGTCTCATCCTTAATCACCCCTATCTGCGGGACGAAATGGCGCGCGGCACCGAACATTGCAACTGGGGGCCGCCGATGAGTTACGCCGCGAATTTGGGACGCGACCGTGTCATTCAAATGCTATGGGAACTCGGAGCGCGGGATATCGACCGCGCGATGGGCCGAGCGGTTCTCCAGGGACAGATCGAGACGGCGCGACAGCTCTACGCCATGGGAGCGCGGCCTCCGCGCGGCGCGGTCATGGGGCCGGCGGAGACACAGAATGCGGAAGGCCTGAAGTACGTTCTCGAATTGGGCGCAGAAATCTGCGATGAGAGTGGGGACCGGCTCGCGCCGGTTGCTCTGGTTCTGGAGACGTATTGCCGCAATGTTATCGGCAAACATCGGTGTCTGGAATTGTTCGCGTCGCACGGCATCGAACTGCCGGATACGCCGACCATGGCTCTCCACCGCGGCCGTATCGATCTGCTTGAGGAACATCTGCGGCGCGATCGGAGCCTGCTAATCCGGACATTTTCCCATGACGAGATTTATCCGCATGTTCTGGGCTGTCACGCAGACAAGTCGCATGCACTCCACGCGACGCCGATCGCCGGGACAACCCTGCTTCATATGAGCGTCGAATTCTACGAGTTTGAAATTGCGCGTTGGCTCATCGCGCGTGGCATGGGCGTGAATGTGAAAGCTGAGGTGGATGCCGAAGGTTACGGCGGGCACTCACCATTGTTTGGCTGCGTGGTCCGCCAGCCCGGCTGCGGAACCGCGCCATTCGCGACACTTTTGCTCGATCATGGCGCGGATCCAAACGTCAGGGCCTCCTTAAGGAAGGCATTAATGGGTGTCGACGACGAGACACTTCACACTTATAACGACGTCACGCCCCTGGAATGGGGAAGGCAGTTTCACAATCGATCCTTCGTCGACAAGGCTGCGATGAAAGTGATCGCCGCACACGGCGGCTTGTGAGAACACCGCGATTACTTTTTCTCGAACACAACCTGTCCGCCTTTGACCGTGGTGACCACTTTCAGCAAAGCATTGCTGTCCTGCATCGGATCGCCGTCGACAATCACGATGTCGGCCAGCTTGCCGGGCTCCAGCGTTCCGATCTCGGCGCCGTGCATGGTGGCGATCCCGGCGTTCTTCGTGATGATCTTCACCACATCCTGAGGTGAGAACACCAGCCTCAGCGCGCGAAGTTCATCGGCAAGCGTTTCCTTCGGGGGCCATTGCGTGTCCGTTCCGTATCCGTAGGTGATCCCCGCTTCCCAAAGCAGCCTGGCATTCACAGGACCCTGACCGGCGCTGGAGAGCGTGTTCCACGGAAACGGCTGTGCATCGCGAAACAGTGCGGTGCCCTTCGCGTCGAAGTGCGGAACGAATACGGCAAGAGTCGACGTCATTGGGATTCTCGCGTCGACGATCCTTTTGACAGCAGCCGCATCATCGCCAAGATTGCCGATGTGCGGCGTGTGCACCAGAAGATCAGGCTTGGCTTCGATGGCAGCCAGCGTATCGCGAACGCTCACGGCGTGCACGATCGTGGGTTTGTTGTGCTTCTTGCCCTCGGAGACGATCAGTTTCAGTGTCTCGACTTCGGGGCCGTTCATCGTGGTGTTCAACACGACTTTCAGATAATCGTAGCCGGCCGCAACAGCGTCCTCGACAGCCTTGATGGTGGCGGCGCGCGGAATTCCCGGCGCAGGTGTCGTTGGATATGGGCCGCGTGCAGGATCGGTGCGCGCCGGGTCGCCGTTGGGCGGCGGTCCTGTCGCACCGGCAACTGGCAGGAATGTGCCCACATACAGGCGCGGTCCCTTCATCTGTCCGCCTTCAATTCGTTTTCGCGCTTCGATCGCCTGAACGGGATCGATGGCAGCGAGGACCGTCGTGAACCCTGCGTCGAGGAACTGCTGCATTTGAGTCGGTGCGGTCTGCGTGAGCCACATAGCCGGATCGCCGGTAACAATGTGACGGTGCGCGTCGATCAAGCCGGGCATGACGGTCTTGCCGCCGGCGTCGATCGTGCGTCCGGTTCCGGCGGGCGGCGCTGTGGCGGAAACCGATACGATCTTGCCGTCGCGTACGACAACGGCGCCGCGCTCGATGACCCGGCCAGTGCCGTCGACAATGTGCGCGTTCGTGATGGTGAGATTCTGCGCATACGCGCCGCCGGCGGTTACCAGTAACATCGCCGCGGCAATCCAAACTAGGTGCGATCTGATCTGCATACTTTTTCCCTCCGAGAGGCATCAAGTATACGACCGGCCACAAGCTCGGACTACGGCAGTGAAGCGTCGTCAAAAAATATCGCTCCGACGCGGAAAGCCGGGGAGTTTTGGTATACCCTTACGCGTGAAAACCAGAGGAGGATTCCGATGAAGCGTTTAACTCTCATGTGCGTTGTGCTCATCGCCGCAGTGCTTGTCCCCACAGCCGGCTTTGCACAGATTTCCTGCTCGCGCGAAGGGCTGCAGCGCGCTGTCGATCTATATATCGTTGCTCAGACCAGGGGCGATACGTCCGGTTTGCCGCTGGCGACGGGACTGGGTTACATGGAAAACGTGGCGCCCTTCGATATCAACAAGGGCCTGATCAAGACGCCGATGAAGTTCGATCACCAGCGCAGCCTGATTGATACGGCAACGTGTCAGACGTATACGGAAGTGATTGTGACAAACAAGGAACAACCGTATGTCCTCGGCACGCGGCTTCGCGTCAACCACGACAAGATTGCCGAGATCGAAATCATCTGGGAAACGACCGGTTATTGGTTGTTTAACGCCGACGCGTACATGCAGTATTCGTCCACGGAGAAATGGGACACCATTCCGGCCAACAAACGCGATACGCGCGACACGCTGGTCGCCGCCGCCGGCGCCTATCTCGATGCATTTCTCGAAGGAAAGATGGACCTGGTTCCGTGGGGCCTCCCCTGCAATCGTACAGAAGGTGGTGCGCACACCGGCAAAGGAGCCCCCGATGACACCTGCCAATCCGGCGTTCCGAGCGGTGTGAACATTTCCAACCGCCGCTTCGTGGTGGACGAAACGATTGGAGCTGTCGTGGTGTTCTGCACCTTTGGCGCCGGAAATCCAAACGGCGGCAGCGGTGCGCCCGATGCACATCTATTCCGCGTGGAAAGTGGCAAGTTACGCTATGTGCATACGCTGACTCATCTATTGCAGGCGAGTTTTCGTGGCGGCGGTGGCGCGCCACCGGCAGGCGGAGCGCCAGGACGTGGCGCAGCTCCGGCTGCACCGGGCCGCGGCGCTACGCAGCAATAATTTCGGTGACGCCGCTCGAATTCGCGACGGATTCGAGCGACGTCATCGAATCTCAGGCAGTCAGCGGGCGTTCTGCCGATTCTTGAATTCCACCACAATGCTCTCCGCGAGAGCTTTGCCCACATTTTTGGGCGCGTGTGACGTTGCGTTTCCGCAGAAGACCTCTCCGGCTTTGCTTTCCGACGTCGGGCCATCGCCTTCCTTCAAGGACGAATCCGATATTTCGATTGCGCAGTACGCGGAATGCGCGTGCCGCGGCGTGCTGTCTCCGGCATCGAGCCGGACTCGGAGCACTCGAACAATGTCGTTTTCAAATTCCACCTTGTAGTGTTTGGAGTCTGCCGTTATGGCATCCGGAAGCCGCTGCGCCGCAGTTTGTGCGGTCGATGCTCTTGCCGAAACGGCAAGCACCAGGGCAATCATCACCAGTCCGATTCGCAAATTCATGGGCCATCTCCTTATCTACTTTCTATAGAGGACAAAACCGGAAGACTCCCGCCACTTCTGCTGAACTTTCTTAGGAGTCATGAGCATCACGATATTCCATGGGAATGCCATTGGGAATGGCCGATTAACGCGCAGGGACTCGTGATAGGCCAGAATGTTCTCGCCGATGGTCCAGCCATGTTCGATAAAGAACGGAAGCCAGTCGTCCCTGTCGAACAGGATTGGCGAGTCCTTGAACATGCGCTTCATCTTCTCGGGCATCCTCTGCTTGCTTGCGTTCTGCCGGTAGTCCTGAATCCAGAAGTGGAATGAGGGGACCGCGAAGAGATCCTTCGACAGCGCAGCAGCATCGGCGACGCTGAGATAGTAAATGACGCCTTCGGTGATGATGAGAGCTCTTTTCGATTCCGATCCGATGCGCTGAAACAGGTTTCGACGAAGCTGGACGTCGGAGAGATCTGCGGCAATGCGTTCCAGCCGACAGACGGGCTTTTCTCCGGCCAGCTTCTCGTTCTTGTACGCAATGATGTTTGGGAAATCCACTTCAATCCAGCGTAGAGTTGCCGGCAGTTCCATCCGGTAAGGACGAGTATCGAGCCCCGCGCCCAGATTCACGACGGTATCGATACCCAGTTCGATCGCCTTAAGGACGAGTCGATCGATCGCAACCGTTCGAATCGCGAGTATCCAGGTCATGATCGCCGGATAGGGCATGACCGCGGCAATGCTGCGTCCTCGATCTCCCGCGAGCACGCCTGCGAGTCGATCGTGAAACAGCGCATCCGGTCGCTTCGACTCATCGGCACGATAGGTCGCAACCCATAACGCCGTGTCGGCGACATTCTTGATGGAAGAGTCTTCTGCCATGGACCCAAGTCTACAGAGCAGGCAACTTAACATGAAGCAGCACGGCAGGCACGCGATTCTCACTAAGCGGACACGGAGAGCTTATATTCCGATCAAATCTTCTGATTTGACGACATTCGCACCTGCCGCTACCTTGCCAGCATGATGAATCGAACCTTACTCGTCCTGGTATTCCTGCTCGTGACTTCCTGCGGCAGCGATAACTCAAGAGACTCCGCACATGCGTTCGCTGGCAAGTTTATGGCTGCTGAAAACAAGGCTTGGTCGACAGGCGATGTTGCCGATCTGAAAGCTCTCGAAGACAACAACGTCGTTTATCATCTGCCTGGCCTTGATGTGACAGGTTGGAAAGCACATGAGGAATACATCGTTCAAGGGCGTCCGAAGATCGCCAACCTGAAACAGAACTGGTCGTACCTTTCTGGTGAAGGCAGCCACTTCGGGCTTGCTTATGATTCAACGGCAACTCTTCTCGGAGATGGCAAAACTCCGCCGTCAGACGTCGCCAATAACTATCTCTTTTTCTTTCGCCTCAAGGACAACAAGATCGCCGAAGTCTGGGTAAACGGCAGCGCGACAAATTCGGAACCGAAGAAGCGTTAGGCACAATGACAAATTCCCCAGTTCTGAATTAGGGGATTGAGGGGTCTGTCCCCATAACTTATCATCGTGTGACTGCACCAAGCCCGCCGGGACGAACAGGAGAAGTATCCGTGGAAGATTTTGAGAAGCTGGGAGCGTTCTATCTCGGACGCGCGTTCGATCAACAGACGAAGAAGCCGGGAGACTCGCTGGTTCTCTACGATTCCAAGGATCTTGTCACTCACGCCGTGTGTGTCGGAATGACCGGCAGCGGCAAAACGGGATTGTGTATCGGACTGCTCGAAGAGGCCGCCATCGACGGCGTTCCTTCGATCATCATCGATCCAAAGGGCGATCTGTCGAATCTGCTGCTGACCTTTCCTCAGCTGAATGCCGCGGCCTTCGAGCCGTGGATCAACGAAGACGATGCGAGGAAAAAGAATCTTTCCAACTCCGAGTACGCCGCACAGCAGGCCGAAATGTGGGGGAAGGGACTCGGCGAATGGGGACAAAGTGCCGACCGCATTCAACGTCTTCGGGACGCGGCCGATTTCGCCATCTACACACCGGGTTCGAATGCCGGCATCTCCGTCTCGATTCTCAAATCGTTCGCCGCTCCGGATGCGGCCGTGCTCGATGACGCCGAGCTGTTGCGCGATCGCATTCAAACGACGGCAACAAGCCTGCTCGGCCTGCTCGGAATTCAGGCCGATCCCATTCAGAGCCGCGAACACATTCTGATCTCCACAATACTGAACGCGCAGTGGAGCCAGGGCCACGATCTGGACCTCGGGATTTTGATTCAGCAAATACAGAACCCTCCGATGACGAAGGTCGGCGTGCTCGATCTCGAATCGTTTTATCCGTCCAAAGAGCGGTTCAGCCTCGTGATGGCCTTGAACAACCTGATTGCGTCTCCGGGCTTTGGCGCCTGGATGGAAGGTGAGCCGCTGGATATCGGCAGGATCCTTCACGGGGAAAACGGCAGGCCGCGCGTTTCCATATTCTCCATCGCTCATCTTGGCGATGCCGAGAGGATGTTCTTCGTGTCGCTGCTGCTGAACCAGGTGCTGGGCTGGATGCGAACGCAATCCGGCACGACGAGCCTTCGTGCGATCCTGTATATGGATGAGATCTTCGGATACTTTCCACCGGTTGCCAATCCGCCGTCGAAGCTGCCGCTGCTGACTCTACTCAAACAGGCGCGCGCATACGGGCTCGGCGTAGTACTGGCCACACAGAATCCCGTGGACCTCGACTACAAGGGCCTGGCGAATACGGGCACATGGTTTATCGGTCGACTGCAAACCGAGCGGGACAAGCAGCGCGTGATCGAAGGTCTCGAGGGCGCCGCAGCAAGCCAGGGTGCCGGCTTCGACAAACAGGCAATGGAACGCACGCTGGCCGGCTTGGGTAACCGCGTCTTTCTGATGAACAACACACACGAGGATGCGCCGGAGGTTTTCCAGACGCGATGGACCCTGTCGTATCTGCGAGGTCCTCTCACGCGAAATCAGATCAAGTCTTTAATGTCGGGACGAAGCGAGGAGAAGCCGACCGCCAAAAAAACTCAGGCTTCCGCTTCAGCGTCCGCTTCGAAGGCTGGGAGCGCGAACTCCAAAGCGCGTCCTGCTCTCGCTGCCGACATTCCCCAGTTCTTCATTCCGAAGAGAGGAAACCCTCCGGCAGGAAGGTCGCTCGTTTATCGCCCGATGCTGATCGGCGGAGCGAAGGTAGCGTTTGCAGATTCGAAGCTGGGCATCGATGTCAGCCGCGACGTGTGCTTCCTCGCCACAATTACAAACGGCGCGGTGGCGGTGAATTGGGAAGAATCCCGGGACGCGGGAATTTCGCTTTCCGATCTCGAAAAGGTTCCCTCAGACGACGCCACATTCGAAGACGTTCCGCCCGAGGCAGGCAAATCCAGGAACTTTCAGGTGTGGAACAAAAACTTTGCGGCGTTCCTTTACGGCAGTCAGAAATTGGATTTGCTGAAGAGTCCCGGTACCGGCGAACTCTCGAAACCCGGTGAGTCGGAACGCGACCTTCGCGTTCGCTTGCAGCAACTCGGCAGGGAACTGCGCGATGGTCAGATTGAAGAACTCCGCGCGAAATACTCTTCCAAAATTACCGCGATGCAGGAACGGATCCGCCGCGCGCAGCAGGCCGTGGAACGGGAAAGGTCTCAGGCCAGCCAGGCAAAGATTCAAACTGCCATTTCACTCGGAACGACCTTGCTCGGAGCGCTTCTTGGACGCAAGGCTGTCAGCAGATCGACGCTGGGAAGTGCGACCACGACCGTGCGAGGAGCTGGGCGCGCAATGAAGGAGCAGCAGGATATTGGCCGTGCCAGTGAATCCGTGGAAGCTTTGCAGGGATACCTCTCTGAAACGGAAACGGAGCTACAGGGCGAGATTCAAGCGATCGAAAGCAAAGCCAGCGTCCAAAATGAAACGCTGGAAACGATAAGCATCAAACCAAAGAAGACGAATATTTCTGTTCAGCTTCTCGCACTTGCATGGGCGCCGTTCTGGCAGGACGAGTCTGGAAATGCCGCACCTGCCTGGGAATGATGGAATACTTATTGCAGGGGCGGGCGGACCGCCCAAAAATCCTTAGAATGAGATATCGTGGGCGGTCATAGACCGCCCCTACAGGAGTTCGCTATGAAAATCATCCTTTGGGCTGTGCTCGCCGTGTTCATCGCACTGCCGTTGTCTGGTCAGGGACTGACAGTGACGATGAAGGAGACTGGACCCGCCGGTCAAACGACGCCGATACTTCAAACCGACCGCACCCATGCGCGACTGGACATCCCCTCGCTCGCATCACAGGTTCTCTACGATTCTGCGACAAAGACTCTCAGGCTTCTTGTACCCCTCGCAAAGATTTACCGGGAGTACACTCCAGCCAGCGTTCAGGGGATTGCGCCTGCAGCAGCGGGCGGACGAGGCCCGGCGCTGATCACCTATAGACGCACTGGCTCCAGCAAGGTGCGGGACTGGACCTGCATGACATATGAAGGATTTCGCGGTTCGGAAAAGGTCACCGAGTTATGCGCGGCGGAGGGGACTGCGATTGGTCTGACTGCTGCGGATTTTACGGCAGCTCAGCAAGCCATCGATCTGGCGCGTCCGTTCGCGGCGGCGGAGATCATCGATCGCATCCCGGTCTATGGCAGCGTTACAAGTCAGGGCTTCGCCGGATTTCCAGTACGCCGCGTGAACTTTCGTAATGGCCAGCCGGACACCACAACGGAGCTGGTCGAATTCAAGCGCGAGGCCGTGCCTGCGGCAAACTTTACTGTCGCTGCCGATTTTAAAAAAGTCCCATAAGAGAGGTGACATGAATTCGCTTTCGCCGGCGCACCGCCTGTTCGCACTGCTGGGTGTCGCCACTTCGGTGCTCATTCTCATTCCTGGATTGTTGCTTCCGGTTTTGACAGTGCAAGGGAAACTCAATCCGGCCGGCGTTGCCGATCTTGCGTACAAGATACTGGATCAGGGCATGACAGAATCCGCCGTCCAGAGCATGCGTCCCATGATCAATCCCGCATTGCTGCCTTTGCTTGAAAGCGGAGGGGCCGGGTTAAAGGGGACGCTGGTGGCGACGATCGGAAATCAGCTTTCCACGCAGCTGAAGTCGAGCCCGCCGATCGAAGTGTATGGGCAGACGCGAAGTATCGTAAGCTCCATCCAAAACCTTTATAAGGTCGGCAGCTACACGGCGGCGACGCTCATTCTTTTTTTCAGCGTCGTTGTGCCGCTGACGAAGTCGTTGCTTGTGTCGTGGGCAGTCCTGCAGTCGAATCCGGAATCCAGGCAGCGTACTCTTTTCTTTGTCGAGACAATTGCGAAATGGTCCATGGCCGATGTGTTCGCCGTGGCTGTAATGATTGCGTATCTGGCGGCTCAGGCGAGTCAGTCCGCATCCGGGAGCACGGCGATCATCGAATTCGATGCGTCGTTCGGTCCCGGATTTTATTGGTTTGCGGGTTATTGTCTGACCTCGCTTGCCGTTCAACAGATGTCTGCGCGTTTCTTGAGGAGGGTCATATGAAAGTCTTTACCAGCATGGTCGTGTTGTTTCTGATGACCGTTAGCGCCTATGCGGCCGACGTCGATGGAACATGGAAGGGAACGGCGGCGGCGCCGGGAGGCGATGTTCCCGTCACGTTCATATTCAAAGCGGACGGCGCAAAACTGACGGGAACGACAACGTCTCTCGATGGCGGCACGATTCCCGTCAAGGATGGAAAAATCGAAGGAACCACCATCACGTTTACCGTGACATTCGACTTCGGAGGCGCGCCTTTCGTGCTGCCCTACAAGGGCGTCGTTTCTGCGGATCAGATCAAGCTGGCCGCGGACGCCGGTGGCGCGCCAATCGAAATCCTGTTGAAGAAATCCGTCGAGGTCGTCGCGGTGGATGGAACATGGACCGGGACTGTTAGCAGCCCTACGGGTGATATTCCAGTTTCCTTCACGTTCAAAGCGGACGGGACAAAGTTGACGGGAACGACGCTGGGCTTCGACGGAACTCCGACTCCGATCAAGGAAGGAAAGATCGATGGTAATACCATCGCGTATAACGTGACCCTCGATTTCGGCGGAATGCCGTTCGATTTGTCGTACAAGGGCGTGGTTGCTGCGGATCAGATCAAGGTGTCCGGAGACGCGTTTGGCATGCCGTTCGATTTCGTCTTGAAGAAGTCGAAGTAGGGTTTCCGTTGCAGGCGCGGTCTATGACCGCGCCTTCAACGACTATGGAATGAATTCCACCTCCGCCGACACCACTGCGTTTGCCAGGACCGTCACGGGAACACCGCGATTCTCAAATTGTCGGAGAAACTCGGCGTTCTTGTACGCCCCGGGCTTGACGTTTGCCCATGCAAATAGCTTGTATGACCCCGGTGGAATGCTGCTCAGTGCAAAGCCGCCGTGGTTATCGGCGGTCGCACGCGCGACAAAATACATTTCCGGGTTTTGCCGACGATTGTCCGAGGGAACCAGGACCGCGGTAGCGTCTGTCCCTGCAGGACTGCGATCCTGGCCCAGCACAGAACCATTCAGAATTCCCCCGTTTGTATTGATGAACACAACCAGTGGATTCGCTTCGCGCGTGGTCACAGTCAATCCATTGTCGTAAACACTCAGATTGCCCTGTCGCACATCCGCAAGATAAGCGCTCTTTGACAGTGATGCAGATGCGAGTAAGGCAGCCTGAATCCGGTATCGCCCTTCAGGAAGGGCCGGAAACTTGAACGATCCGTCGGGATCGATCTTCACCTTGTACTGAGCTATCTGGTTGAACGTGTTTACGGCGGGTTCGTCGAAGCTCAACCGCGCGGAATCGTCCGGTATCAACGTCAACGACAGCGCGGGCGAAGCCGGCCGTCCATCCACCATCACGCGTCCGGGAACATCGATACCGCCATTTACGACGATCGCGATATTCTCGACATTCGCGCCGCGAACTTCGACGGTGTTACGGCCGAAGGCCCAGGCGCCGGTTGCACGTTCGGGAGGATTTTGACTTCCCCATCCGTAGGCGGCGGGCAGGCGGGCGATCAAGTCGTAGGTTCCCGGAGGAATGTTGGGTATCTCGAAGTTTCCTTCCGGACTTGCAGTGACAGGTGGGTAGTACTGCCCGTTACTTCCCGGGATCGCGTCATGAGGCATGATCGATACTGTAGCGACAGGCGCCCGCACGGCGCCTCGCGCTCCGGTGAGCACGGCCGGCGGTAACGTGCTCGTTACCTTGCCGGAGATTCTTGCCCCCGGCGCCATGAGAGCTTGAACGCTTATGCCCGTCAGTTCGTCGCCGCCCTTCACAATCAACTGGACTGCCCGTGCCGGATCCGTCACGCCGGGATACAACGTGAGAATCGGGATCTGGACGGCATTCGTGCCGTTGCTCATGTCGTTGCTCAATGAAACAGGACGCGCAGAGCGTGCCTGTACTGCGAGGAGATACTCGCCGGGCGGAACACGGTACAGTCGAAACTCGCCGCGATCATCGGTCGATTTCCCGCCAGGCATCGGTTCGTAATCCGTGTGACCGAACACGTAGGTTTGCCGCAGCAGACGAACCATCGCATCGGCTTGAGGCTTGCCGTTGGCGTCCGTAACTCGGCCGCTGATGGTACCGCCGGGTATCAGCGTCAATTGGACGCTTTCGGTTTTCTGCGGGGCTACGATCAGATGGCGAATTGAAACCTGGGGACTGTTTCCGTCCGATGCCGGGCCGAAGTACCCGGCCAGTTGCGCAATGACATGTGTTTCGCCTGCAGGGACATTCGGGATGGAAAAGCGTCCACTGGCGTCGGTAATGGCACGTAGTGGAGGAGTTGGCTTTGGAGGCATCACGCCCTGCGCCGCGTTCGCAAGCGTGTTTCGCGCCTGGTAAAGTGCGTCCTGAGGAATCGTGTTGCCCGCACCGACGTATTCCGTCAGCGACCTCGCCTGTTCAACACTCATGGAGACAGGGCCCCGGACCGGGATCTGGATTTCGACGTCAGGGACGGGATCATTTGTACCCTCACGCGTCACGATTCCTTGTACCGTTCCGGTCGCCGGAGGCGGCGCATTCTGCGAGGCAAACGTTGCAGCAAGAATTACGAACATAGCTATCGCCAGACATGCTTTTGTCGTCATGAGAATTCTCCTGTGGAAATTGGTTTTGCGGTTACTGTGGCGCCGGACCTCGCGGGGTCGGATCCGCCGTCCAATCCTTGAATCGAATATTGGGAATCACAATCGTCTTCGTGAAATGTTCCAAAGGTTCATACACATTGATAAACGCCTTCGACTGAAACAAGCCTTCGGTGTTTTCTGGATATCGCACATTGCCTGACGGATCGTAGAGCTGCGCAACGGCTGTAATACTCGAGGCACCAGGTATCAACCTGCCAACGTATGGTTTGTAGTCGCCTGGACACTTCAGTACTGGAATGGAAACATATGGTGCAGGAGGATTGACCAGTGTCAGGGAGTAGCAGACCGGATTGAGAACCGGAGCACACGACAAGGTCACATCGAGCCTGGAGTCGTCGTCCCAATCGGAATACCACGCCCATTGGCGATGGATACATCCCGTGCCGTTGATTTGCACTTGACCGTCCAGAGTGGTCATGTCCGCCACTGCTGTGCGGCGCAGGAGAGTCGCCGACATTTCAATCGCAATCTGCATGACCTGCTCCTTTACACGCGGGTCGTTGAGTGGACTCTTCGCAGTTTCCCCGGTTAATGGCTCGAATCCCACGTGCAGACGGCCGGTGCCATTTTGCAGAAAGTCCGCGTTCGTATCGATGCTGAGAAGCATCGATTCGCCGGACGCAAAGAGCGCACGAGTGGAAAAGCGGTCGACTCTCAGCGCCGCATCGGGCGCAATCCCATCCACGCGCAACGGTAAATACCAATCGACCGGGATGGCAGACGGCCGATTCGGCGTGCGATGAATTCTCCCGGCCGTCGGATCGAATGAAAAGGAAACCGCGGAGGATGCCCCGGGTTGCCGGGAGAAATGTTCCTCGACCGCGGACGCCGTTTCCCATGGAAGAAAGAACGTCAGCGCGACAAAAATCAGCGATGCGACCACCGTCGTCACTCGTGCCGTGAGAGTCTTGCGTCGGAAGTACTGAATACCGAGAACAGCAAGGGCGGACGCGAACGCGAAAACGTAACCTGCAAACTGAGGCACCCAATGCAGCCCTGTGTTGTATGTGGTTTCGTAGACCATTTTCAATGGCCAATGAAGCGCTTGGGTGATGAAGCCGAACATCACCATGCCCACCGCCATCGCAAACACGCCAGCCACCGCTTCCGTAAGGTTCTTCGTCAACGACGAGAACGCCAGCAGCGGCATACTCAGCACCATCAATAGAAGGATGTTGCGGGAAATCGCATACACGAGCGAGGTCCCCAGCGGAAATCGGGCAACCAGACCGAACAGCAGATCGGACGCGAGCATGGGAACGTGAATCAGCAGAACCGCCGAAAGGATTTTCGACAGGAGAAGGCTCATTCGTGGAATCGGACGAACCAGCCAGTCCTGTCGAGTACCGGGAATCGCGTCCTGATGGACAAGGGATGCAATGAGAAATGACCCGCCAAATAGAACTGCTGCCAGGAGCAATTGCTGCAGGACGCCATGGGGCCCATCGTCGAGTCCCGACTCAGAGATGTCCCCAGCGGGATTCAGCAATTGCATTGCGCTGTAGCTGAGCTGCAATACCGCGAGCACGGCCGCATACGGCCATAGGAGTTTGAAGTCCTTCTTGAAGATGTGCCAGATCATGAGTGTCTCCCTTTCTCTGCCCTGTTGGAGCGAGCGAGTGTGGTGAAAATGGTGCGGAGCGTCATGGGTTCGGTGTCGATGTGTTTCACGCCGGTGCAATGAGTTCGAACGCGCTCGGTGAGATTTGCTTCCGAATAACTTCCGTCCACGAAAGTCAGCACACTGCCCATGACGCGCAGGCACAGCCATTCTTTCGGAGCGTCGTGCGGCGCGGCGGCTTCGCGATCAAGGGTTACGCGGACTTCTCGAAAACGCTCGGTGAGATCGCCCATGGACTCCTGGAACAGGAGTTTTCCGTCGTCTATGAACGCGACGTCCGTGGCCACACCTTCGATCTCACCGAGCTCGTGCGAAGAGATCAGAACGGTCATCTCGCCGGCCTGAGCGAGAAGGCCTTCCATGAACTCGTCACGGACCAGCGGATCGAGACCGCTGAACGGCTCATCGAGGATCAACAGCTTTGGACGAAACGGAAGCGCACAGGCCAGTGCCATCTTCATCCGCATGCCGTGAGACAAATTTCGGATTTTCTGTTTAGCAGGAAGGCTCAACTGGCGGCATACGGAAACTTCCAGATCTTTGTCCCACTTCGGATAGAACGGACGCAGATAATTCAGATACTCCGCCACCGTCAGTCCTCCGGGAAGATCCTGACTTTCGGAAACGTATCCAATCTGCGCCAGCTCGTGGGGCGAAATGCGGCGCGAGTCCACGCCCAGAATATTGACGTGTCCGCGTGTGGGCTCGATGATGTTTATCAGGGTTTTGATGGTGGTGGTTTTTCCCGCACCATTGGCACCAATCAATGCGAGCGCGCTGCCCTGCGGCACTTCGAAACTTAATCCCCGAAGCGCGTCATGGCGTCCGAATTGTTTCCAGAGATCGTTGACCTGAATCATTTTCGTTTCTTCTCCACAGGGTCTGCCGGTTCAAACCGGGCCCACTGCGTTTCGACGGCTTTCACCACTTCTGCCAGATCCACTCCCACGCGCCGGGCTTCCACGACGAGTTGCTCGACTTCCTGTAACAGCAGCCGTTTTTTATCTCCCGATCGAACCTCGGGCATCTCCGCGACGATGGTGCCCAATCCCGGGCGCGCCTCGAGATAGCGTTCCTGGATCAGGTGCTGAACCACCTTGTGTGCGGTGTTGGGATGAATCTTCAAACTCGCGGCAAGCGCTCGAACGGAAGGAAAAGGCTGCCCCGGCAGGAACTCGCCGCTGATGAAGGCCTTCTTTGCGGCGTACACCACCTGGTCAAATATCGATTCGCCGGGTTGAAGTGTAAATTTGATGAGTGTCACACGAACAATGTGACACGTGTGACACCTGCTGTCAAATGAAAGTTGTTTCTATCTGGCCGGAGTGAGTGCAGGCGCGGGCGCTCGTTGTGCAAATCCGCAGTTTGGTACCGTGCAAACCGTCAGGCTGCGAACAAATCGAAGCTTGCCGCTCTCGACACGGAACAGATGAGTGTCCGGCACCGTGGTTGGCCATCGAATAAACGCGACGGGTGACCCTTGTCGGTGACAATCACTTCGGTGAATGTTTCGCAGATTTCGGTGTCCAGCGGGCTGCGGCTGAAATCGATCTTCAGGGGACTCTTCAGGATTCCCTTATCGAACGAAGACGCCTCCGTGTTCTCGATATATTTCGCGTATGCCGCCCGCGGGAGGGATGCCGGAGTACCGCTTCGCTGGGCGGCGAGATACGTGTCCACTGACGATTGAAGATCTGCCCGTGTGCAGGCGGTTTGCGCCGCAGCGTGTGTCGGGATAACAAGAATTTCGCAAAGAATAAAGAAACGGAGGATAGCTCGAGTCATCGACGACCCTCTTATCATGTTTTCATAGTCCTGGATATGCAATGAAAGCATCGCCCCTCCTGGCCAGGAGGGGTGGCTGCGCCGAAGGCGCAGACGGGGTGGTGGATCAGATTCGACGGTCGGAATTCTTCGATCGAGAACAACCACCCCGGCGCTTCGCGCCACTCCTCCTGGCCAGGAGGGGAGATGTTCAGACCGCGGCGCGTACCCCTTAATGTCCCCACTGAGGGCTGGATCAATTCATTCTATTTCTGGATAATAAGAAGCTCGTATTTTATGACCAGCGACTAATACCTCGTGCCAAAACTTCCTTCTCCAAAAAAGAATTCCGTCCGCATCGGCCTCATACAGACTCGCGTTGCAAAAGACCCCGCATCGAATGTGAGAAAGACCGTTGCGCGCATCAAGCAGGCTGCTCGACTCGGCGCACGCGTGGTGTGTCTTCAGGAAATCTTCAATACCCGTTACTTTCCGGCCGACGACAAGAAGGACGTCGCCCACCTCGCGGAGACCATTCCCGGCCCGGCGACCACGGTGCTTTCGAAACTTGCGGCGCAGCTTGAGGTTGTCATCATCGTTCCAATCTTCGAGATCTCCGGCGAGCGGTTCTTCAATTCCGCCGTTGTCATCGACGCGGATGGAACGTTGCTGGGCACATACCGGAAGATTCACATTCCGCACGATCCGTTTTTTTACGAGCAGAGTTACTTTGAACCAGGCAATCTTGGCTACAAAGTCTTCGAGACCCGGCACCTGAAGCTCGGCGTGCTGATCTGCTACGACCAATGGTTTCCGGAAGCGGCACGCGCGACGGCGTTGCTGGGAGCGGATGTGTTGTTCTATCCCACGGCGATCGGATATCTCAAGGACGACCCTCTGCCGCCTTCGGACTGGATCTCCGCCTGGACAACGATTCAGCGCGGCCATGCCATTGCGAACTTCGTCCATGTCGCCGCAGTGAATCGCGTTGGCACGGAAGGTCAGGTTCAGTTCTGGGGCTCATCGTTTGTCGCGGATGCCTTCGGGAAAGTCATTCGAAAGGCCGGCAGGGACGAGGAAGTCCTCATTGCCGATCTCGACATCAGTCAGAACGCCCGAATGCGCGAGGGTTGGAGGTTCACGAAGAATCGTCGGCCGGACACGTACGATTCTCTGACGAATCCCGTCGTCCCCGGTTATCCAAAAGACCAGGGTTTTGTCATGCCCGCGGAGTGGGAGCGCCATGAGGGGACCTGGCTGGCTTGGCCCGAAGATGCTGTGACGTTTCCGAAAAGACTCCCAAAGGTTCGAGAGCAGTATCTCCGCATTATCGGACTGCTGGCAGGCGGCGAAGAGGTTCATCTTGCCGTGAAGGACCGCAAGACCGAGGCGCAGATCCGAAAGTCTCTCAAGGATCGTGGCGTCCGACTGAGTCATGTTCACTTCCACATCTGGGATTATGCCGACGTCTGGTTCCGGGACTATGGTCCGACGTTCGTGGTGAACCGTCAGCGCAATGAGACCGCGGTAGTGCAGTGGCAGTTCAACGCGTGGGGTGGCAAGTACGAATCATTGCTGAAGGACGGAGGCGTTCCTTATTTCATCAGCGAGAGACTGGGGCTGCCGCTCTTCCGTCCGGGCGTGGTGATGGAAGGTGGCGCCATCGATGTGGATGGTCAGGGGACTCTCATGACCACGGAGCAATGCCTGCTGAATCCGAATCGGAATCCAGGTCTCACCAAAAAGGATATGGAGACGTTTCTACAGAACTACACGGGAGCGACCCGGTTTATCTGGCTCAAGGCCGGAATTCTTGGTGACGATACCGACGGCCATATTGATAATCTGGCCCGATTTGTCCGTCCTGGAACCGTCGTGTGTGCATTCGAAGAAGATTCGAAAGACGAGAACCACGGTGCGCTGAAAGCGAACTACGATGTGTTGCGACGGTCGCGCGACCAGGCCGGAAATCTTTTGGAGGTCTTCAAGCTTCCGATGCCACCGGCGCGTTACGATGTGATTCGCGGTGCGAAACGAAGACTGCCCGGCAGCTACGTGAATTTCTATATCGGCAACACCGTCGTCCTTGTCCCCGCATTTGGATGCGATGCGGACGCTGTCGCTCTTGGAATTCTTCAAAGCCTGTTTCCGGATCGCAAGGCGATCGCCGTCGATTGTTCGGATTTGATCTACGGTTCCGGTACGCTTCATTGCATCTCACAGCAGCAGCCCGGATTATTTCGCTAAGACGTCACGCGAGATCTGAGTTTACAAACCTTTACAGCAACGGAAGCTGGAGCCTCTTATTCTAGGATCCATGAAGAACCTGAATCTGCGATTCAATCGGAGAACATTCATTATCGGTGGAGCGGCCGTTCTATCCACGGCGTCTCGAATTCTCAATGCTGCACCTCGATGCACCCTGACACCGGAACAGGAGGAGGGGCCCTATTACGTCGATTTCGGAAAAGCTCGACGCGACGTGACGGAGGGCCGGCCGGGAGTTCCGCTTCAGCTACGCGTCGCCCTCGTGGATGCCAAAAGTTGCGAACCACTCGAGTCCGCTGCCGTCGATATCTGGCATTGCGATGCGACGGGCATCTATTCGGGATTTACCGCCAACGGCGGTGGCGATGTCGGTGGAAGAGGAGGTCCTGGCGGACCCGGAGGACCGGGAGGTCGCGGCGGTGGTCGAGGCCGTGGACCGATGGATGAAACACGATTTCTGCGCGGTGTTCAAATCACCAATCGGCAGGGAATTGCGGAGTTTGCGACGCTCTATCCGGGATGGTACGCCGGCCGCACCATCCACATTCATCTCAAGGTTCATGTTGGTGGTAGTGCTGCAGCGGAGAGATACGCCGGAGGGCATGTTTCCCACACCGGCCAGCTTTTCCTGCCCGAAGACATCACCGAGCAGATTGCCAAAATGGAGCCCTATTTGAAACACTCAAACGTGCACCGGACGCTTCACAGCGAGGACAACATTTTTCGACAGCAAGGTGGTGCGCAATCCATGATGACTCTGGAACGTCTGCAGAAGGGATTCAATACCGGCGGCTTCGTGGCCGATGTCGTCCTTGCCGTGAATCCGGAAGCAACGCCGAACCGTTTCTAGTTTAAGAAAACACTTCCAATGCGAGCGATCGCCCCTCCTGGCCAGGCTGTGGTGTCCAAATTAGGAAGAAAGCGAGACCTGAAAAGGGGCTGACCCTCTGTATACGATCTTCAAAACGACCAAGCTTTGAGATCAAAAAGGAGG
>Ga0184628_10000443_pt1 | contig 22842 bp, 17 predicted proteins | sample PLM4_5_b1_FD_133149 | JGI IMG/M metagenome (GOLD analysis project Ga0184628, IMG submission 133149) | Groundwater sediment microbial communities from an aquifer in East River, Colorado, USA - PLM4_5_b1 | ecosystem: Environmental > Terrestrial > Soil > Riparian zone | place: USA: East River... | reverse complement strand
TCTCCCGAAGGGAGAGGGTGGTGCGAAGCACCGGGTGAGGGGTACCGCACGAAATTATTTTTCATGTGGTACCCCTCACCCGGCCCTTCGGGCCACCCTCTCCCTTCGGGAGAGGGATTTGACCTAAACACATCTCTCATATTTCCACCGTCCCGGTGCTCACACCGAACGTCGTCTGCTCCACCCCAAACTTCTCCCCAAGCGCCAGCATCACATTCGCCTGCGGCGTATTCGCCGCCGTCTTGATATGCCGATTCCCTTTCACGCTTCCCGCGCCGCCGCCGATGATCGCCATCGGTATCGGCCCGCCCGTATGCCCATTCCCGTCACTCATCCCCGGCCCATACGCAATCAGCGAATGATCCAGCAGCGACCCGTCCCCGTCCGCCGTCTCCTTCAGCCGCTTGATAAACCGCGCGAACAACCCCATGTGATACACATTCAGCTTCGTATGCTTCACCATCTGCTCCGGCCGGCCCTGGTGATGCGAAATCGCGTGATGCGGCTCGGTCAGCCCCAGCTCCGGATACGTCCGCTGACTCACCTCCCGCGCCATCATGAACGTGAACACCCGCGTCAGGTCCGCCTGATACGCCACCGCGAGCAAATCAAACATCAGCGACACATGCTCCTCATACGAGTCCGGCACACCGACCGGCTCGGCCGGCACATCCGCCTGCACCCGCGTCTGCGTCATCGCCTGCTGAATGCGCCGCTCGATCTCGCGCACGTTGTCGAGGTAGTCGTTCAGCCGCACCCGATCGCCGGCGCCCAGGCCGGACTGAAGGTCCTTGAGGTCGTTCGCCACGAAATCCAGGATGCTCCGATTGGTATTCATGCGCGCCAGCCGCTCCTCGGCCGTGCTGCCGCCCCCGAACATCCGCTCGAACATCACGCGCGGATTGATCTCCATCGGCAGCGGCGTGGTCGGCGACGACCAGTTCAGCGTATTCATGTACGCGCAGCTGTAACCGGGATCGCAGGCGCCGAGAAGTCCGGAAAAATCCTCCGTCGCTACCTCTATAGATGGGAACGTCGTGTCCTGGCCGATTTTCTGCGCGACGATCTGGTCGATCGACGTGCCGATGCGGAAATCCGGGCCGTCCGTGCGCTTGGGCCGCGTGCCCGTCAGCCAGCTGCCCGACGACACCGCATGATTGCTGCTGGGTTCGGCTCGCACCATGTTACTGACGACGACAAGCTGATTCTGAAATGCTTCAAGCGGTTTGAGAATGGTCGAGATCTCGAAATTGGCACCCTCTTTCGCCGGCACGAACTGCTCGACGATCACGCCGTTGGGCACGTACACAAACCCGAGTCGCTTGCGCGGCGGAGTTGCAGCTGTCAGCGCTGGAGCCATCGCGTCGAGCAACGGCAGCGAGAGTACGGCGCCCGCGCCTCGAAGGAAGGTGCGGCGCGAAAGCGAACGTTTCATCACGAACATCGGCAGCCTCATTGCTTCACTTTCTCCTCAACTCCTTCTGCTTTGCGCATTCGGAACGGCGTGCTTTTCACAACGCCGTCGATCAGAGAGTCGAACCGGTAATTCTCGCGTTCCGATTGTCGCACGATGGCGCGGACCGCGGGCATGTCTTCCGGTTCCAGGCCGCGGCCGAGCGCATAGGTCATCAGCTTTTCGGTGACCGTCGTCACGAGCACATCCGGACGCTTCAACAGCGCCTCGCGCAGGCCGGTCACGCCTTCGATCTTTGTGCCGTCGGACAGCTGACCGGAGGTATCCACGCTTTCGCCATTATCCGTGCTGCGCCACGCACCGATGGCGTCGAAATTTTCCAACGCCAGGCCGAGCGGATCCATCAGCTTGTGGCAGCCCGCGCAGGCCGGGTTTGCACGATGCTGCTCCATGCGCGCGCGCATCGTCAGCGGCTTCGCGGCCGGAGCATCCGGAAGCGGAGGCACATCCGGAGGAGGCGGCGGTGGCGGCGAGCCCATCAGGTTGTCGAGTATCCATTTGCCGCGCACGACCGGCGACGTGCGATCCGCGTGCGACGTTAATAGAAGGATGCCGCCCTTGCCGAGCAAGCCGCGGCGCGTCTCGTCGAGACCGCTGACTTTTCGGAAGTGGCTGCCGGCGATGTTGGGAATTCCGTAGTGCAGCGCCAGGCGCTCGTTCACGAATGTATAGTCGGCGGTCAGCAGTTCAAGAACGCTGCGGTTTTCGTGGATGATGCTGCCGACGAAGAGTTCGAGCTCGCGGCCGAACGCCACACGCAGCGTGTGGTCGAAGTTGGGAAAGTCGTTCTTGTCGGGCGTCGCGCTGCGGAGGTTGCGGATCTGGAGCCATTGGCCGGCGAAGTTTGTCACGAGTGCTTCGGCTTTCGGATCCGCAAGCATGCGCTCAATTTGTCGCGACAGCGTTTTCGGATCGCGCAGCCGGCCGGACTCGGCGAGGGCGAGAAGCTCGTCATCTGGAATGCTGCTCCAGAGAAAGAACGACAGACGCGATGCGAGTTCCACGTCGGTGAGCGTGTATGCCTTGCCCGGCGCAGTTCCTGCCGGATCGCGCTCAACGCGGAAGACGAACTTCGGACTTGCAAGCATGGCGCGCAGACCCATCTCGATGCCGGCTTCGAAGTCGCGGTTCTTTCGACCGTCGTCGTAGAAGCGGAGCAGGCCGGTCATGTCCGCATCGGTCACCGGCCGGCGATAGGCGCGTCGTGCGAGCTTCGAAAGAATTGTTGTGGCACAGGCTCGTTCGTCTGCGGCCTTTGCAGGACGGCACGTGAACACGCGCTGACGGCTGGGAGTGTCGCCCGATCCGACGGTATTGAACGGACCGCTGATGGTCATGTACTCGACGTGCGGAACACCGAGATGATCGGTGGCCACGATGGCGTCATAGAGAAAATTCTCCAGACGGATTGGACCCAGCGACGACGATTGCTGAAGGAACGCGGCGGTGACCAGTCGCTGACCGGCTTTGACGGGGACGCGCGCCTGCAGCCGCGTGTACAGCGCGTTGACGACGTCGGTGGCGTTGTTGCCGGACATCATGTAGTCGTCGTAACCGCCGACGGGAGCGAGCATCACGCGCTCGCCGCCGACCGTGACTTCGAGCTGGTTTCTCTCCTGAAGTCCGCGGATGGTGCCGAGGTTGGTTTCAACGAGCTTGACGCGGAAGACGTACTCGCCGTCGAGTGGGAATGTGTGCTTCGCGGCGACGCCGCCGCGAGTGCCGAGCGGAAGGCCGTCGATGTGTTCGGACTGCGACATGTCGCCACGCACGCGATACGTCTCGGAACTGGCAGTGATCTTCGGGCTGCCGACGGCGAGTGCGCTGATTTTTGCTGCTGCTGAGAGGTAGCTTTCGAGCAGGGCCGGCGAGACGCTGAGCACGTCGGCGATGTTGTCGAAGCCGTCGGCGGAATCGTCCGGTGGGAGGAAGGATGACGCGTCGACTTCGAGGCCGAGCAGGTCGCGGATCGCGTTGGCGTATTCCGCGCGATTCAATCGATGCGCTCCGGTGCGGCCGGGGTTAGGACGCTCGCGCGCCGCGACATCGAGTCGCGTTTCGAGGAAACCGACGAGCGCGTCCTGGGATGCGCGGTCGGGCCGCGGGAGGCCGGCCGGCGGCATGAGGCCGGTGCGAAGTTTTCGTACGACTTTTTCCCAGAGCGCCGGGTTGTTGGCGACCTGATTCAGATCCGCGCGATCGAGCACGACACCTGTCGCGGTGGCGGAAGTGTTCGCGCGACTGTTGTGACAGGTGACGCAGTATTGGTCGATGGTTGCCTGAACAGTCTGCGCCGGAGGAGCTCCGAAGTTCTGCCACGCAGCCAGACATAATCCTCCCGCAATCACGAACTTCCCCAGTTTCATCGGCGACGATTATAGGCTAAAGGGAGTTATGGGGACAGACCCCTCAATCCCCTAATTCCAAAAAATGGAATTAGGGGATTGAGGGGTCTGTCCCCATAACTCCCTAACTCCTGAGCTACAGTTTGATGAACGCGAGGGCGTTGTTGGCGTTCATGGGAATGACGAGCTGATTCGCGTCGGGGTCGTAGCACATCGACGCGGGATTCGGAATATTCTGGGCAATCAACTCGGCGTTCTTGCCGGGACGAATCCGGGACACGCCGCCATTCTGCACGCTGCTGACGTATTTCGTCCCATCACGCATGATGACCAGTCCGTCGTTTCCCGACTGCACGGCTTTTTCGGTGCGGACAACTTTGCCGTCCTTCGAGTACGTGATCACATCCTCGGTCCCGATATTCACCACCACGATGTTCCCCTGCGGATCGAACGCAATCCCGTTCGGCTGCCGCATCGGCGCACCCTGAACGAAGATCGACGCGTTCCCATCCGGCGTGATCTTCCACACCTGCCACGTCGTGGGGTCCGGAGTCGCCCCGCCGGTTCCGGTCTGCGTCGCGTAGATCGTGCCGTCGTCGGCAACCTCAAGATCATTGAACCCCGTCGATTTCTCCACGCGGAATGCGCGGCCCGGCGCGCCGGTCTGCATATTAAAGGTCCGGACGACGGAAATCGCCGGATCGTTCGGCCCGGTGCCCCCATCGCGATCGGCCAGGTACAGCACGCCGTTGGCGATGTCGCTGCCCGCCGGCTCGTTCAGCAGCAGCGGCGGCCTCATATTGTTGCGCTGGTCGCCCGAATTCTGCACACCGACCCAACGCGACGTATGCACCGAGCCGTCGTGATTCAAAAAAGTGATCCACGCATCGTTCGTACGCACGTTTTGTCCCACGCCGCGATTCGGCACCACGAGGACCTTGCGCACCGGATCGTAAGAACAACTCTCAGCGGAGTACACCGAACCGTACACCTTGACGTTGCTCGACATCGGCGTGAACGCACCGTCAGCCGCCGGATTGATCGGCAAGCCGAGCCGATTGCCGACAAAGTAAGGAGCAGGAGCCGCAGGGGCGGCTGGCGCTGCCGGCGGCTGTTGCGCGATCGCTGTACCAAGCGCCAGTCCGGCCATCCAGACGATTCCCGAAGTGACGAACCAATTGTGTCGTGTCATTGAAATTCTCCTGTGGGGTGTTGACGTTTGAGCGTACCGCACCATTACTGTAGAATCCACCCATGAACAAGATCACCAGAACCCTCGCCATGTTTTCCGTTGTTTTGACAACCGCGATTCCAGTTTTCGCGCACCACAGCGCGGCCGCGTACAACACGCAGCAGGAAGTCAAAGTCACGGGCACCATTCGTCAGTACTCGTACAAGAACCCGCACGTCTACCTGGCGGTCGACGTGAAGAAAGACGACGGATCGATTGTCGTCATGGAAGTCGAAGCGGGCGCGCCATCCGTGCTGAATCCTCTGGGTTTTACAAAGGACTCCGTCAAGGTCGGCGAGCTTGTGACCATCGTGGGAAATCCCAGCCGCACCAGTGACAAATCGATTCTCGGAAAAGATCTCATCAAGAAGGATGGCGCCTATCTGCCGCTGAACATCGCGTCACGCAGCGTCTACAACGCGAAGGACGCGACGGCGACGAGCATCGCCGGTACATGGTTCTCGCCGCGCACGGAGTTCAATGCGTTTCTCGGCGGCGCAAGAGGCTGGGCCGTCACCGACAAAGGCCGTGCCGCGTCGGCGAACGTCGATCCGAAGTCAACGACGCAGAAGGATTGCATTCCGATCGGCGCGCCGGCCGTGATGTTCTATCCCGTCGCCAACACCATCACCGTTCAGAAAGACAAAGTCGTGATGAATGTGGATTGGATGGGCGCGCAACGAACCATGTACCTCGATGGCCGCAAGCATCCGCCGGTAACGGAGACTTCCCTCTTCGGACATTCCGTCGGCAGATGGGAAGGCGACACGCTCGTGGTGGATACCACCAACTTCAAGGAACATCCCATGGGGCTCTCGACGTCACTTCCCAGCAGCACGCAAAAGCATCTGGTCGAGCGGTTCAAGCTCAGCCCGGACAAGAAGACGCTGCTCTATTCGGGAGTCGTTGAAGATCCGGTGTATCTCACCAAGCCTGTCGAATGGACCGGAAAGTGGGAGTATCGTCCCGGTATGCCGCACTCCAATTCCAAGTGCGATCTCGAAACCGCCCGCCAGTTCCTAAAAAATTAGGGAGTTATGGGGACAGACCCCTCAATCCCCTAATTCCAAAAACGGAATTAGGGGATTGAGGGGTCTGTCCCCATAACTCCCTAACTCACGCCAGGCGGATGGGAAGTTTGTAGATGCGCTTGCCGGTGACGGCGGCGACGGCATTGACCAGAGCGCCTGCGGCGATGGCGGTGCTGGGTTCGCCGATACCGCCTGGAGTCTCCGTGCTGGAAATCAGATGCACTTCCACCTCGGGCGACTCGTTATGCCGCATCACCGGGTAATCATTAAAGTGGCGTTGCGTGACGCGGCCATTCTGAATGGTGATTTCACCCTTCAGCGCGGCCGACATTCCATAGATGGTCCCACCTTCCATCTGCGCCTTGACCGTATCCGGATTGATCACCCAGCCACAGTCGACCGCGCACCAGACTTTGTGTACCTTTACGGCGTTGTTGGTCACCGACACTTCCGCCACCTGCGCGAGAATGCTGCCGAACGCTTCCATCATCGCAATCCCGCGGCCACGGCCGGCTGCCGGAGGCTTACTCCAACCGGACTTCTCCGCAACCAGATCGAGCACGGCGCGATGCCGCGGCTGCTTGCTTAAAAGGTCTCGGCGGAATTGATACGGATCCTTGCCGGCCGCTTTCGCCATCTCATCGATGAAGGCTTCGACGACGTATCCCTGAACGGAGCACCCGACGGATCGCCAGAATCCATACGGAATTCCCGGATCGGTTTCGGTGTATTCCACGCGGATATTCGGAATGTCATACGGCAGCGTTGCAGAACCGTCGACAGAAATGCGATCGATACCATCGGGCGGCAATGATCCGAGACGCTTCAACAGAGACTGTTGCACGATGCGTTGCATGAACGCCGTCGGCTTGCCGGATGCGTCAACGGCTCCCGACATTTTCAGATACGTCACGGGACGATAGTAGTCATGCTGCATGTCGTCTTCACGAGTCCACACGACCTTCACCGGCTTGCCGACAGCTTTCGATGTCTCGACCGCGTCGGTCACGAAATCCGCTTCACCGCGGCGGCCGAATCCACCGCCGAGGTACGTCGTATGGATGTTCACCGCCGTTGCCGGAAGGCCCGACGCGGCAATCGCTGCCTGGTGTGACGCCGTCTGGCCCTGGGTCGGAACCCAGACGTCGCAAGCATTGGCGCGCACGTCCGCCGTGCAGTTCATAGGCTCCATCGTCGCATGCGCGAGAAACGGCAATTCGAACACGCGTTCGAACGACTTCGTATTGCTCTTCAATGCCGCGGGCGCATCGCCGTCGTTGCGCGCGAACTTACCGGGCTGCTCGGCCAACGCGGCGTACTTTTTCGTAATGTCGGCGCTGTTCAACGTTGCCAGCGGCCCTTCATTCCATTTCACTTCCAGAGCTTCCACGCCCTTTGACGCGGCCCAGTAGTTATCGGCAACCACAGCAATGCCGCTGCTGATCTTTACGACGTTGCGAACACCAGGCAGCGCTTTCGCTTTGTCGCCGTTGAAGCTCGCAACCGTACCGCCGAATACAGGACATCGCACGACGCGCGCGATCAGCATGCCCGGACGTTGCACATCGAGTCCAAAGCCCGCCTTGCCGTTGACCTTTTCGGGAATATCGAGGCGCGGCAGCGACTTCCCTGCCAGCTTGAAATCCTTCGGACTCTTCAACGAAACGGTTTTCGGAACGGGAAGCGCGGCAGCCTTATCGACCAGCGCGCTGTACCTCAGCCTGCGATTGCTGGCGGCGTGAATGACTTCGGCTTTATCCGTCGTGCAGGTGTTTTCGGGAACGTTCCAAGTTTGAGCGGCGGCGGTGATCAGCATCGACCGAGCGGATGCACCGGCTTCCCGCAGAAGCTTCCACATGCCGCGAACGCTGTTGCTGCCGGCGGTGAGCTGGGCACCGCCGAAATTCGGATTGCCGTAGCGCGGATCGGCCGGAGCCCACACGGTCTTGACCTTGCTCCAGTCGAGATCGAGTTCTTCGGCCACAAGCATCGGCATGGATGTCATCACGCCCTGCCCCATCTCGAGCATCGAGAGCGTGATTGTGGCGCTGTCGTCGGCGCCAATCTTGATCCAGACGTTGGGTTCGAAAAGACCGGCGGCTTCCAATGTGGAATCGTCACGCAGTCCCGGAATAGACGCGGTGAACAGCAGCGCTCCACCCGTGGCGGTGACCTTCAGAAAATTGCGGCGATTGATGACTGTTGTCATTTGCCACCTCCCGGTGCGCCGGCAGCGCGATGGATCGCGCTGCGGATGCGCTGATAGGTGCCGCATCGGCAGATGTTGCCGTTCATGGCGGTATCGATTTCGGCGTCCGTGGGCTTCGGTGTCTTGGCCAGCAACGCTGCCGCGGACATGATCTGTCCGGACTGACAGTATCCGCATTGCGGAACCTGTTCGGCGACCCACGCCTGTTGCAACGGGTGAGTCGATGTCGTCGACAGGCCTTCAATGGTCGTGACCTTCTTCGTGCCGACGCTCGACACGGCGTATCCGCAGGATCGGATGGCGGCGCCATCCAGATGCACGGTGCAGGCTCCGCACTGCTGCAGGCCGCATCCGAATTTGGTGCCGGTCAGGCCGACCGCATCCCGAATCACCCAGAGCAGCGGAGTGTCGGGCGCGACATCCACGTTATATTGCTTGCCATTCACGGTTAGAGAAATCATAAGCAGCCCCTCCAGCGTGCCAATTTACCGCAGTTGATACCAAAACTCCACCGGTGGTTGTAGGGGCGGTCTATGACCGCCCACAATGCCTGGGCGGTCATAGACCGCCCCTATAACAGTCTTTGCTTTGGCGCCATGCTCTTTGGATATATCGTGGAATTCCATGCGAATCTTTCTCGTGCTTCTGACAGTGTTGACCACTGGCGTCTCCGCGCTGGCACAGGACAATGTACGGGGTGGAACCGAGCCCATCGTTAATTCGATCGACGTGTCGAAGTTAACCTTCGACATCCTGGTCGACGGAAACCTGCAGCGCGACGATCCGGCCAACCTCCAATTTAAAACTCTGCAGGCGGCCTACGCCGCGGCACAACCGGGAACGGACGCAAAACGAACGGTCATCGGAATCAAACCGAACGTCTACATGCTTCCGTCAAATGTCGCTCGCACGCCCAGCCTGAGAATCACCAAGGACTACATCACCTTCCTGGGTCTCACCAACAATCGCCGATCCGTGGTACTGGCGGACAACCGCGGCCTGCAGCAGGGCGCCGAGGACAACGGGTACATTCTCGACGTGGATGCCGTCGGGTTCACGATGAAGAATCTGACGGTCATTAATTTCTGCAATACCGATTACGAGTACCCGGGCGATGCGAGCAAAAACCTCAGGAAGCGATCGGATGTGATCACGCAGGCCGTCGCGCTTCAGGCCGCGGGCGATAAACACGTGTATGAAAATGTCGCTCTGCTGAGCCGGCTCGACACGATGTTCCTCCGCACCACGCGATCGTACTTCAAGAACGTCTACATCGAAGGTACCGATGACTGGATGGGCGGAGGACAGATCAGCGTGTGGGAGGACTCCACGCTGGTGTATCCCATGGGAAGCGGAGTGATGTCGGCTTCGAACGTCGTGTTTCGGAACTGCCGCTTTGAAGCGACGCGCGGGATGCAGTTTTACAAGGCGGAATATGGCGGCGCCGCGAGGCCGAATGTGCTGATCAACAGCGTCGTGCCAGTGGCGTCGGCACAATCTCCGGTGGCGTGGGTCCGGGGCAAAGCGGCACCGCGGCCGGGCGTGTATTCGTTGACCTACCACAACAAGGATTCCGCAGGTAAGCCCGCCGTTCTCTACGATTCGAATGTGGACGCGCCGACATTCACGTACTCCCGAGAGCTTACCGACAACGAAGTGCGCGCCTACAATTCGTGGAATCTTTTGCGAGCTGCGCCGAATGGAATGGTCGACAACTGGGACCCGGCCGGAGTGCGGCAGCAGGTCGAAGCGGCCGGAGAAGGAAATCTCGTCTATCGAATGGCGCTGACGGGCAGCGGCGCGACAATCCGGACGGGCGGTCCCGGTGCGACTGCGACCATTGCCGCAGCGGTGACTCCAAATCGGGCGACCGATGCGGCGATCACCTGGTCGACCAGGTCCGACCTGATTGAGCTAAGCCGAACGACAGGACCGAACGTTGTCGTCACCGCGCGGAATACAACGGGCCAGTCGCAGTGGGTGCCCATCCACGCTGCGACGCCGAACGGCTTCTATGTCACCGCGTATGTGAATGTCGAACCGAAATACATCAGCCCGCCGGCCATCACGTCGACTCCGAGAATTGGCGTCCCCCAGAATGGTGCGATGAATGTCGCCTATGCGCTGGATCTCGGCGGGCACACGGATCAGTCTCTGGTTTCATGGTCCATTTGCGATGACGCGGCGTGTGCGAAAGCACGCGAGGTCGCGGTCAGCCGCGGGAACCAGCCTTTGAAAACGCTGCAGCTGTTGCCGGGCTTCGCAGGAAAGTTCATCAAGGTATCGGTGCAGCCGAAAGTCGAAATCAGCGAAGCGGCACCGGCGGTTACTGCGATCTCCGCTGCGCCGATCGCGGCGTCCGCGATTCCGTCAGCGAACGTCGCGTTGAACTTCAGGAATCTCGTCACAGCCCCCAACGAAACCTATGTGCGCGGACTGTGGACGATTCTGGGTCCGTGGACTGTGGCTGCGGCGCCGGAGTTGGAGAATGGATATGGCGCACTGTCGGGCAACGGGCCGGCATCGCTTCTGTATCAGGAAGACGTCGAACAATCCGACATGCAGCTCGACCTCGTGATGACGCCGGACAAGACCGCGGGCCAGGGTTTTTCCGTTCCCGGTTCCCCGTCCGAAACGGGACGGAACAATCTGCATTCGGATATCTACATCAAGTACGACCCGCGAACGAAGAATGGGTATGCGCTGCGGTTCTGGCGAACGACGCAGTCGTCGTCGAAGTGCATGTTCCAGCTGTACAAGGTTGTTGACGGTGTCGGCACGCCCATCGATGACCGTCAGGTGCTGAGCGGGGTGCTGAAGCCGAACACAACGATGACGCTGAAGATCGCAGGGAATAAGTTCACGGTCGATGCGGTGAACAGCGAGCGCGACGACAACCTGCATCTGGAAGCGACCATCACGCCGAACCGATTCGGCGGCGCCGGAGTGTTCTGGCCCGGAGGCGCCGCCAATGCGTACAGCAAAATGGATATTACGTATTCCGGCAATTAGGGAGTTATGGGGACAGGCCCCACAATCCCCAAATTCCGATTCTTGGAATTAGGGGATTGTGGGGCCTGTCCCCATAACTCCCTTAGCGTAAGCGATAGGGTTCGGTAGGGACGGGTACGGGATCCGGAAGTTTGGGGCCTTCAATCATGGCGGCACCTTCCAGTCCTTTGCCCGTCACGTTATGGATGGAGACAATCGGACCGCTCAATCCTGTCACTTTCACGTTTCGGATCTCCGCCTTCTTCACATTCGCCAGCGAAATACCCTTGGCGCAATCCCCGGTCACATTGCTGAGAAAAAACCCATCCAGCGGCTTGTCCGGATGGATGCTGGTTCCGTCCACCAGCTGAGGGCAGCCCTTCACGCGCACATTCGAGAACCGGAAATTGCGCACCGTCGGAATCCCTTCAAGTCCCGGCACCGGATCCTGATCCTGCAGCCCGCTGCTCAACAGATTGAACCGCAGAAAACCACCTTCGGTTCCGGCGACATCCAGGTCGTCGGCCACAATATCTTCGATAAACGCCCCGCGGCCCACACGCGTCTTGATATAGAACGCGAACGTCTTCGCTGCGGTAAACCGGCAGTGTTCCACCCGCACGTTGCGAATGCCACCGGACGTCTCACTCCCGATTCCGATGCATGCAAAGATCGAATCCGCGAGCGTGCAATTAGAAATCACAATATCTTCACAGGTCTGCAGCAGTCGATACGCCTCGCTGCCCCGTCCGGACTTGATCGCAATGCAGTCGTCGCCGCTGGCGATATCGCAATTCTCGATGCGCACCCGCCGGCACGAATCCAGATCGATACCATCGCCGTTGCCGCCGCTGCTGCGAATGGTTAAGCCTCGAATCGCCACGTCTTCGCAGTTCGTCGGGTGAACCGACCACATCAGGCGATAGCTGGTGGAAAAGTCTTCGAACCGAACGTTCCGGCATCCGATCGTCTCAATCAGCGCGGGATGTCGCAGCGGACTTTGCGCGGTCGGACGGCCGCCCAATTCCGGATTGCCGACGATGCGGCCAGGCCCGACAACGCCGATATTGTTCGCGCCGATGGCGTACACCAGACCGACGCGTCCCGGTATCCACTTCCCTTCCCAGCGAACCTGTGTCACGGGATAGTCGTTGAAATCGTTCGTTCCGGTGAGGCTCGCCTTTTCGTCCAGGCGCAGGAGCGTGTTCGAACGCAGCGCGATTGCACCCGTCAGATAGTTGCCCGCCGGCACAAGCACCTCACCGCCGCCGAGCACCGAGCAGCGATCCAATGCCTGCTGAATTGCGACGGTGTCCTTTGCCGAGCCATCACCCTTCGCGCCAAAATCGCGGACGCTGAGCTTCAAGGCATCCGGCTTCCTGGTCTGCGCGTAGGCGAATGGCGCCGCCGCGATGAGGGCCAGTACCTGCCGCCGATTTAGATGATGCATTGCGGCAAAATATCATATAAACAGGCGCCATGAGACGTGGCGCTTTACTCGCACTCATGATCTTCGGAATGCAGACCGGAACTGCGCAGGTCACGCTGCGCGTCGCGGACTACGCCGTCATTCCGATCACCGGAACCGTTGACGGTCCCGGTAACACGGGTTCACTCGCGCGCGTAAATGTATTGCGGGAAGAACCGGGCGGAACACGCCGCTTCTTCGTCAGCGATCTGAACGGTCCCCTGTACATTCTCGATACGGCGACGAAGAAGCAGACGACGTATCTCAACTTCAATGGGCGCGGGACTCAGCCCGGACTGTTCGACAAGCTGCCCATCGATGCCGGATTTGCCAACGGCTTCATCACGTTTCAGTTCGATCCGGACTACACCAGAAACGGCAAGTTTTACACGATTCATCTCGAGGATCCCGCGACGCCGGGTTCGCTTCTGCCGGACAATAAGACTGTCCCGGGCCTGAACGTTGCAGGTTACACGCCGACGACTCCGATTCCCACCCCCGGTGCAATACAGCGCGAAGGGGTTTTGATCGAATGGACCGACACCAACATCGCCAACGCGACGTTTGAGGGAACCGCCCGCGAACTGATGCGTGTCGCGCTGAACTTCCGGATTCATCCCTTAGGGGATCTGATTTTCAATCCGGCGGCGCGACGGGGCGATGCCGATTGGCGTGTCCTCTATATCGGCTGCGGGGACGGCGGATCTGGCGAACAGCAGAACAGCAGCATGCGGATCAATCCGCAGCTGCTCGACAACGTGGTCGGCAAGATACTGCGGATCATTCCCGACCTGGCTGAACATACGGATACCAGCACGGTCAGCGGCAACGGTCGGTACCGGATACCGAACGACAATCCGTTTGGCTCGCCGGTTTACCCGGGCGCGCGTAAGGAAATCTGGGCCTATGGGCTGCGCAATCCGCATCGACTAAGCTGGGATGTCGATCCGCAGAATCCGGCAAACAACCATCTCATCGCGTCCGTCGTCGGATTGCATACGTGGGAAACCGTCGACATTATTCATAAGGGCGCGAACTACGGTTATCCGTTGCGCGAGGGCAACGAGTTGCTCAAACCCGACAATACGACGGGACCGCGGCCTCAGCCCGATCGACTTCCCGTACGCACTTCGGAAAAGGCTTTTGAAGAGACGGTGGTGCCGGAGTATCCCGTCATCCAGTATCCGCATACGAAAGACGGCGGTGATGCCATTGCCGGCGGCTTCGTTTATCGCGGCACTCTGCTGCCGGCGCTGCGGGGCAAGTTCGTATTCGGGGATATCACGACGGGTCGGATCTGGTACACGGACTACAACGCGATGCTGGTGGCAACAAAGCCTGCGGAGCTGCAATCGATCCATATCGTCTGGGACAAGGACAACGAGACCTACCCATCGATGTTTGGGATCGTCGAATCGGCTTACCATGCGCGCGGTGGGAAAGACCCGGATCTGCCGGGAACATCCACGGTGTCCGGCGCCAGCCGGGTGGACATGCGGTTCGGGATGGATGCGCGCGGAGAGATTTATATCATGACGAAAAGCGACGGCATGATTCGCGCCGTCACCGGAGTTACGGCTTCTTCTCGTAATTGATAATCATGACGAGGTCCTCGGTTCCGGTCTGCTTGATGCCGTGAGAACTGCCGGTGCGAGTCAATATCGAGGTGCCGGGACCGACATCGAAGGTCTTGCCGTCTGCAGTCATGGAGCCGTGTCCGCTGAGGACGTAGTAGATTTCGTCTTCGGTCTGAACGTGGTAGCCGATGGCAGCGCCGGGCTTCAGCGCGCGCTTCCGAAAAATCAGATTGAGTTGCGGGGTTTTCTCGAAGAACGAATACGCCGTGGTCTGGCCTCCGCCAGCGTGCGGACCGAGTTCGGTTCGCTGAATGTCGGAGTCATGTTCGACGATGTAGCCGCCGGGAGTGGGCTTCTGTGCCCAGGCGGTACCGAGAAGGACAACGAGCAGCAGGATCACGTAGCGCTTCTTCATACTCTCTCCTTTCGATCGCCCCTCCTGGACAGGAGGGGTGGCGCGAAGCGCCGGGGTGGTTGTTCAAGGTCGAAATTGATCCACCACCCCGTCTGCGCCTTCGGCGCAGCCACCCCTCCTGTCCAGGAGGGGCGATGCGCTCGTTCAATTCGGGATCGAATAAACAAACAACCTCGGATTCGTATTGGCTGCCGGAGCCGCTTGAGCTGGAGGTGCTGCAGGCGCAACAGGAGCAGCGCCTGCCGGCGGAAGCTGTGGTGCGCCGGCGGCATTCCCGCGTTGAGCGGCTGCCGCTGTGGCTTCGGCCGGAGCCGGGGGACCTCCGCGTCCGCGACCACCACCCGCGGCCTGGCCGGTGCCAGCCAGTACCGCGATGTACTGCTTGCCGTCGAGCATGAAAGTCATTGGTGCGCCGACGCCGGCAGTCAGCGGCAGCGGCATATCGAGAAGTCTCTCTCCCTTATCCGCGGTAAACGCCCGGATCCGGCCGTTGGCCATGGTTTGAATCACAAGGTTCGATGCTGTGGACAGCGTGCCGCCATTGGTATTTCCGCCGCCGACCGAGAACCATTTCTCCGTCTGCGTTGCGGGATCCCAGGCGCTGAGAATGCCGCCGGTCACGTTGGTTCCGTCGGGATTTTTACGAATGGGGCCATGTGTGGGCGGGACTGCCAGCGTGACATTGCCGCCGCGCGTTTGCCCCATTCCGAAATTCTGCTGCCCCGGAGTCGCTGCGTAAGGTGCTGCAGACGCAATGAAGCTGAACTGGCTGTCGGCGGCGATCGGAACATAGACCAGGCCGGTAGCTGGATTGAACGACATCTGCGAGGTCGTGTGCATTTGCACGGGATGCACGGTCACACCCTTCTCGGCGGAATAGAGCGCGTCGGGATGAATGTTCGGGCGGCCGGTCTTCGGATCAATGCTTGTAGTCCAGCTCACCGGCGACATCTCCGAGGCCGAGATGAATTCGCCGTTTGTGCGATCGATCACATAGAAGTAACCATTCTTGTTGGCCTGCATCACGACCTTGCGAGTTCGGTTGTTGATGCGAATGTCGGCGAGCAGCAGATGCTGGATGGCGTCATAGTCCCATTCGTCGCCCGGGGTGCATTGGTAGTGCCATTTATACTGACCGGTGTCCGCGTTGATGGCAACGATGGAAGCGATGTAGAGATTATCGAGATGCTTTATTTCCCTGCCGCCGTTGCGGACATCGGAGGCCCAGGTTGCGCCGTTGCCGGTTGCTATATATAAAAGGTTCTCGTCAGGGTCGTATGCCATTCCGTCCCACATGGATCCACCGCCGCCCTGTTCCCACCATTTGCCTGCCCAGGTTTTCGCGGCGTCTGCCATGGCCTTGCTTTCGAATGGCTTCGAGGGATCGCCAGGAGTGATGAAGAACTTCCATGCTTCCTTGCCGGTGTTCACATCGAATGCGGATACATAACCGCGGAACGGTGGAAACTCGCCGCCGGCATTGCCGATGAAGACTTTGCCTTTCGCGACGCGGGGCGCCATCGTGATGGAGTAGGAGGAAACGACATCGCCGGGTTTGGGTTCGGGGATGGCCCAGGAAGACCAGATCAGTTTTCCGGTTGCGGCGTCGATGGCTTGCATTCTCCCGTCGATGACGGGAAGAAGAACCTTGCCTTCATACAAGGCAATGCCGCGGCTGTTCACGCCGCAGCAGAGTCGGGCGGTTGGTCTTGCCTTCATCGCGGCGTCCACGCCTGGATCGTACTGCCAGATTTGCTTGCCGGTTTTCGCGTCGACGGCGTAGGCGACGCTCCAGTTGGTGACACCATAGAGGACGCCATTGGAATACAGCGGATTTGTTTTCTGACCGGCGGCGTTGCCAGGTCCGACTTCATACGACCAGGCGAGAGCGAGCTTGCCGACGTTCTGCGCGTTGATCTGCGTCATGGTGCTGTAACGCTGTTCCGACCAGCCCATTCCGTAACTCAGCCACTCTGTCCCCTTGGGCGCGTCTTTCAACGCCTTGTCATCGACTTTCTTGACCTGCTGCTGTACGGCCAGCGCCACCAACGTCAACAAAACAGTTCCGGCGACTCCCACGAGCAGCCATCTCATTCGCTTTAGCGTCATACTCCCTCTTCCTATCCAATCAGAATTTCAGTCCGATTCCCCACTCCATCTATTCCCAAGACCCATCTAAAATCGGGGGAATTGTATCAATTCCCGGCCGGAAATGGTGCGGCAAGTGACCGCCCACCGTTTCAGGGATCTAGACGCTTCGGATTCCATGAACGATCACCGCAGGCTCGCACTTTCTCCTGCTCTATGCCCTCTTTCCTAGGGTATCTTGGTCCGCGAAAATGAGGAGCTGAAAGGACATCACACTGTGACTTTTGAAGATTGGATGCGTCTTCGAGGACTTTCGCCAGCTTCCATCGAAAAGTATCAGACGGCGATTAATGGCGTCATGTCTGATTGGGTAATTGAAAATGGCCTGCTGGAAGGACCACTAACCTCAATTACAAGCCGCGCTCATTTTGAACTTGTAGCCGAAAAGCTCCGAGCACTTCCTATTTATCGAACACGAAACGAAAAAGGCAATGGCATGTACAGCAGTGCCTTAAATCAATTCCACAAGTATCTTTCTGAAGGATACGAAGGCGATATTGAATCTGACATCGACGCGATCGTTGAAAATACGGCGCTAGGTTCGACTGAAAAGAGCAGTCTCATCAAATCTAGGATCGGCCAGGGCAAGTTCCGAGAAAGGCTTGTCGATTTCTGGAAAGGATGCGCAGTAACGGGATTTAATGACATCAACCTTCTGATCGCTTCACATATCAAGCCGTGGAAGGCATCAGATGACTCTGAGCGATTGAACAAGTTTAACGGCTTGTTACTTGTTCCGAATCTAGACAAGTCATTTGACTCAGGGCTGATAACTTTTGAAGCAGACGGTAAGATCCGAATGTCTCCACAGCTGACGCAGGCGAGAATTCTTGGAATCACTCTGAGTATGCGGTTGAAGCTCACGCCACAACATGAACCTTTCATGTCGTTTCATCGCACAAAGGTTTACAGACCGTAAATCGCAGACCACCCAGATCGACAAAACTATTGGCCTCTTTCTAGAAATGACGGACCTATTTCGGCAGCGAGTCGCGTAATCTACGAACACCCTTTGCGTGCACAAACTGGAGAATTTTCATGTCTATCGAAAAAGACGAATTCTTAAAAGTTGGGGACGTTGCAGAGTTCTACATGTACCCCAGTGAATTCTCGAAGGACCAGACCGAGTGGAAGGCAATGCAAGTAGAAGAAATCCGCATCACGCAACAGTACGAGGACAAACAAGGAGTACTTGTTTCGCAGGTGAAGTGGAGCGACATTCGCGATTTTCAGTGCCTTGTAATTGTAACTGGCACCGAAAAATGGGGCCGCAACGAAGACGTGCGTCCTTTGCAGCGGGCAAGTAGCAGGAAATGAAACGAGTTCCCGGGACGAGGTATACGTTTGCGGCTAGCTGTCCTCTTTGTCTTCCAAACATCTCAGACTTCGGGCTCGGATTTCGCACCAGCGTAAAACCCATCGCTTGAATGCAAACCTTGATATAGATTCGGGATCATGCCCAAAAGTTATTCCGTTGCGGAAGCGCGCTCCCGGCTCGCTGCGATCGTGAAGCAGGTCGAAGCTGGGGTGGAAGTCCAGCTGACACGCAGGGGCAAACCTGTTGCAGTACTTATCTCTCATCGTCAGCGGGAACGGTTGAGAAACGACAGGCCTCAATTTATCGATACCTATCTGGCATTCCTTCAAAGGCACTCGCTTAAACGGGCTGGCGTGGATCCCGCTTTCTTCCAGTCGATGCGCTCGAGAAATGTTGGACGTAAGCGCCCCTGATGCTCATTTCGATAAGCGTCATGGGGCGACGCGATCGCTTTTCAAATGAGAACCCGGACCCTGGCGGACTTTGCACGCTTACTGGCAGATTTTGCATATCGGATTGAGCCGTGAAGGTCTAAATTATTCCGATGTACAAAACGAAAGCTTATTCCGCTGCAAGTGCCACTTCGCCGCTGGCGTCATCCACAATTAACCGGCGCGATCCAGGCGAACAGGATGTCCAGATCGAAATTCTGTACTGCGGTGTCTGCCATTCCGATCTCCATCAGGTTCGAGACGAGTGGAATAACTTTGCGCCCACCTCGTACCCCTGTGTTCCCGGCCACGAAATTGTCGGGCGCGTGACGAAGGTCGGCTCCGGTGTAACCAAATTCAAAACCGGAGACCTCGCAGCCGTCGGCTGCCTGGTGGACTCGGACCGAACGTGCCCCGAATGCAAGGCGGGCTTCGAACAGTTCTGTCCGAATATCACGCTCACGTACAACTTTCCGGACAAGCATCTCGGTGGAGTCACCTACGGCGGCTACTCCGACAGCATCGTTGTCGATGAACGATTCGTCTTGCGAGTTCCCGCGAACTTGAATCCTGCAGGGGTGGCCCCGCTGCTCTGCGCAGGAATCACCACGTACTCGCCGTTGCGGCACTGGGGAGCCGGCAAGGGAAAGAAAGTCGGGATCGTCGGACTCGGAGGTCTGGGTCATATGGGCGTGAAGTTCGCACATGCGCTCGGCGCCCACGTTGTGGTCTTCACAACGTCGGCCGGCAAGAAGGAAGATGCGCTTCGCCTCGGGGCCGACGAAGTCGTCCTGTCGAACAATGCAAACGAGATGCGAAAGCACGCCGGAAGCTTTAACTTCATTCTCGACGCGGTATCGGCCAATCACGATATCAATGCCTACATCAGCCTCCTCGGCCGCGATGGCAACATCACGCTCGTCGGCGCACCGGAAAAGCCTCTGGCCGTTAACGCATTCGGATTGATCTTTGGCCGACACAGCCTTTCGGGTTCCCCCATCGGCGGTCTGCCCGAAACTCAGGAGATGCTCGACTTCTGCGGGCAACACAACATCACGTCGGACGTCGAGGTGATCCCGATTCAGAAGATCAACGAGGCCTACGCTCGCATGCTCAAGTCCGATGTGAAGTACCGCTTCTCCATCGACATGGCTTCTCTCAGACAGGAGTAAGTATGCAGAAACGCAAACTGGGGAATAGCAATCTGGAAGTGTCCGCGCTCGGACTCGGCTGCATGGGAATGAGCTTTGGGTTCGGCCCACCCGCCGATAAGACCGAAATGATTTCGCTGATCCGGACGGCGGTGGAACGCGGCGTGACATTCTTTGATACGGCCGAGGTGTACGGCCCCTACATCAATGAAGAACTGGTGGGCGAGGCGCTGGCGCCTGTCCGTAAGCAGGTGCAGATCACGACGAAATTTGGATTCGCGCCGAGTTCGGAAGGCGAAGCGCGGTGGAGCGTCCTGAACAGCCGGCCAGAGCACATCCAGGAAGTCGTCGAGGGATCGCTCAAGCGGCTCCGGATCGAATCGATCGATCTGTATTATCAACACCGCGTCGACCCGAACGTGCCGATCGAGGATGTTGCGGGAGCAGTGAAAGATCTGATTCAGCAAGGCAAGGTGAAACACTTCGGACTCTCGGAGCCCGGAGTGCAGACCATACGCCGAGCGCACAAGGTCCAGGCGGTCACGGCCGTTCAGAGCGAGTACTCGCTGTGGTGGCGACAGCCGGAAGGATTCGTGCTGCCGACTCTTGAAGAACTCGGGATCGGGTTTGTGCCGTTCAGTCCGTTGGGCAAGGGGTTCCTCACCGGAAAGATTACCGAGGATACAAAGTTCGATAGTACCGATTTCCGAAACGTCGTTCCACGGTTTAGTCCGGAGGCGCGAAAGGCGAATCTCGCACTGGTGGATTTGATGAGTACGGTCGCGCGGCGGAAGAGCGCGACGACGGCGCAGATCGCGCTCGCGTGGTTGCTGGCACAGAAGCCGTGGATTGTGCCGATACCTGGAACGACGAAGCTGCATCGGCTGGAGGAGAATCTTGCGGCGGCCGCGGTGGAGCTGACAGCGGCGGATCTTCATGACATCGATGCCGCCTCGGCCGCCGTCAAGGTGCAGGGCGCGCGATACCCGGAAAAACTTGAGCAGATGACGGGACGGTGAACAAATCCCTCTCCTGAAGGGAGAGGGTGGCTCGCGCCAGTGAGCCGGGTGAGGGGTACAGAAATGCCTTCTCTGTACCCCTCACCCGCCGCTTCGCGGCACCCTCTCCCTTCAGGCGAGGGATGAACACGAGGTAACCGAATGCCTGCATTCTCCGAATGGGAAAGCTTCTATGTGATTGTTGGTTCATCTGCCGGCGCGCTGATCGGATTGCAGTTCGTCGTGCTCACTCTCATTGCGGAGCATCCGATTGTCCGGGACATGAAGCGGGCCAGCAGCGCGTTCTCCACCCCGAACATCATTCACTTCAGCGCTGTCCTTCTGCTATCCGCCATCATCAGCGCTCCGTGGCGGGGATTTGAAATCGTCGAGAATCTCCTCGGAATCCTTGGCGTGGGCGGAGTGATCTACACGTTCATCGTGACTCGACGCATGCGAGTCCAGACCGCCTATACTCCCGAGTTCGAGGACTGGCTCTGCCATGCCCTGCTTCCCTTCGCGGCTTATATCGGACTCGTCGGCGCGGCCTGGGCAGCGCGTACAAATCTGGAACAGGCTCTGTTTGGCGTCGGCGCTGCAGCGCTCCTCCTTCTCTTTATAGGGATTCATAACGCCTGGGACGCCGTCACCTACAATATATTTACCGTGAACCACGGAAAACCAAAGAAGGGTCGAAAGTTGACAAGTTAGTCCAACCGCATATCCATCGCGGCATGACAAGACTCACTTTGATTTCTCTGGATGACACGGTTGTTTTCCCGGGAATGCCAGTCACGCTGGCACTGGATGCCGGTAACGATAAGCATATCTTCCTGATGCCGCGACACGGCAACACCTACGCAAAGGTCGGCGTTGTTGCGGAAGTGACCGAACGCGTGCAGCTGCCAGGCCGCGGATATGCCGTCTCGCTGAAAGGTCTTCATCGAGGCGTGCCCGGTGCCGCTCAAACCGATGCGGATGGACGGCTTCGCGTCAATGTCGAAGAACGTCCAGACATTATTCCCGCACCAACGGAAACCCATCAACTGGAACAGGAATACCGCGCCGTTGTCGAAGAGATACTCGACCTGCGGGGTGACGATGGCCGGCTCAAAAGCTTTGTTCGATCCATCACGAATACCGGAGCCCTGGCCGATACCGCCGGCTATTCGCCCGATCTGAACTTCGAGCAAAAGATCGAGCTGCTGGAAACGCTGAATGTCGTCGACCGATTGAAACTGGCACTGCGATTCCAGCAGGAGCGTCTTTCGGAATTGCACGTCCGCCAACGCATTCGCGATGAAGTGGAGTCCGGAACGCAGAAACAGCAACGCGAGTACTTCCTGCGCCGGCAGATGGACGCGATCCGCAAGGAACTCGGTGAGAACGAAAGCTCCGTCGTCGAAGAGTACCGGAAGAAGATCGCTGAAGCGCAGATGCCCGAACCGGTTCAGCAACAGGCCGAACGCGAACTCGCGCGTCTGGAAAAGATGGGCGAGTCCAATGCCGAGGCATCGATGATCCGCACGTATCTCGACTGGCTGCTTGCCGTCCCATGGGCCAAACGCTCGGAGGAACGTCTCGATCCGAAATTCGCACGCGAAGTGCTGGACTCCGACCATGCCGGGCTCGACGACGTCAAACGACGCATCTGCGAGTATCTCGCCGTGCGCAAGCTGCGCACCGAGCGCGGTTTTACCGACAGCCGACGGTCGGGCGCCATCCTGACGCTGATCGGACCTCCGGGAACCGGCAAGACGTCCATCGGCGAATCCATTGCCCGCGCAACCGGCCGCAAGTTTGTCCGGATGTCGCTGGGCGGCGTCCGCGATGAAGCGGAAATCCGCGGCCATCGCCGGACGTATATCGGCGCGATGCCTGGCCGGCTAGTCCGTGCACTGCGCGACGCCGGCACGATGAATCCCGTGATCATGCTCGACGAAGTCGACAAGCTGGGCGCGGACTGGCGAGGTGATCCGTCTTCGGCGCTGCTCGAGGTTCTGGATCCTGCGCAGAATCACGCCTTCCAGGATCACTACCTGGACGTGGAACTCG
>Ga0184628_10000442_pt1 | contig 22865 bp, 22 predicted proteins | sample PLM4_5_b1_FD_133149 | JGI IMG/M metagenome (GOLD analysis project Ga0184628, IMG submission 133149) | Groundwater sediment microbial communities from an aquifer in East River, Colorado, USA - PLM4_5_b1 | ecosystem: Environmental > Terrestrial > Soil > Riparian zone | place: USA: East River... | reverse complement strand
TGATCGCGCCGATTCTCTTGATTCTGTTTTTTTCGGGCGCGGTCTTCGACCGCATTACCCGCGGGCGTATTCACCCGGTCTCGCTGTGGGCGGCTGTCGCACTCTTCCTCATCAGCAACGTGCGCGTGTTCATCATCGGACCCAGTGCGGTATGGCACCGGTTTGCGGCGTGGCTAGTTAGCTGACGCGGGCAACGGCTCGCGCGTGCTGAAACTGCCGTTTTCGCGCCGAGGCTCGCCACCGCAACCCTGTTTTCGTTGCATGCTACGCTCGCCCTCTATTCACGCGAGTTGATTCCCCGACAAGTTTCGCGAGAAAGCGCGAATGGCCCCCAATCCGCTGCAGACGGGCAGTTTCCCCAGTCGCTAGCTCCTATCCCGTCAACGTCAAGAAGTGAGAAAGGCTGCGCTCGTGACGCTGGAGCGAATCTGCAAGGGTCGGTTGTCACGACGAGCGCTCGTTGACATCCGCGCTGCGCGGAGCACGCCGCATCGTCGAAATCAACAATTGCTGGAAGACGTCGTTCGTCGTCTTGGTCTACTCGGAGTCCAGTGATCGAGTGATCACTGGTCGGACAGAGAAAATGCCAAATCGAACGGACCCGTTTGAAGAGATTGCACCATGTTCGCCGAGTGATTGTTGTCCTGCCGCCCGACTCGCCAGCCCCAACCGATTCCCGTGGTGCGTGTGTCGGCGAGCACAAGCAGCCAGTAACGTGTGCCCGCCGTCACTGGAAACGGCGTCGGCAAAACAGCCGTGTAGTCGTAGTAGGTCGCGTTGGGCGATTCCCAGGAGCAACCGTTTGCGGTTGACCCGCTGTCGAATGTGAACCGCTCATGCACGTCGGCAGGCGTGAAGGTGACTTCGTACAGCGCTGTGCTCGGCCAGTTAGGGTATCCGGAATTGTTGTCGCGGTAGAACCCGAGCTGGAACGAACTCGCCGCCGCCGTGGCCGGAGGCTGTGGACTGGTGCCCGGCGGCGGTGTCGGCCCCCCACTGCAATACCCCCCTTGCCACGACACGGTCCGGATCGCAGTCGTCACGGCACTCGTGAAATCGTCAAACGCTCGAGGGAGAGCGAAAGGGAAGCCGACTGGGCTGGGAGGACGTTCATTCGACGGCACCAGGCTGCGGGACGCTCGGTTGTCGGCGGCGTTCAGGGTGTTGTGGACAAGAACGGCCTGCGGACTCGGTTGAGTAATGCCAGACTCCCCGGAACCGCACGCGGCAGCGATGCAAACAATGACTGCGCTGAAGAGATAGCGCGGCACGATCAGATTTTCCTATGCCGCCAGATAGACCGGTCAAGCACAAGCATAACGGCGCCCTGTTCAGGAGCTCGGCTCGAGTCGCAGATTTAAGAGGTGTCCCGTACGTCCGCCGCGGGCTTCTCGAGCGAGGACGTCGATGCATCCCGTCAACGTCAAGAAGGGATAGGAGCTAGCGAGCGCTGAGACTGGCCTCTCGCGCGTCAGTGGCGGAGCTTGGCTAATTCGCTAGCGACCGCCAAGAGATCGTGCTCATTGATCGCTTCAACTGTGCTGTACCAATCGTCATTGATAGTGGTTGGATCGCGAGCGCCGAGAACGGCTCCTACGATTGACGCGACGGAGTCGCTATCTCCCCCGACGTTGGCCGCCAGCAAGATCGCCTCTTGCGCGGAATGCATTACCGTCGCGAGGCCCAAAGCCACCGGCACAATCGTCATGGGCCGATCCGGAAACCAGCGTGTGACTACATCGGTGGAACGAAGCCCAGGCAGGCGCTTGAGTTCTTCGTAAACACCTCTGATCGTGCTCGCGAACGCAGATGACGCGTCTCCGCACCACCGGTGCCCGGCTTCTATCGCCGCCCGTTCAGCCAGCAGGATGATGTCAGTTGGCGTTGACCCGTCAATTGCTGCTGACACCGCTGCAGCAGTTGCAGCCGCGGCAGCAATGGCGACGGCGCCGCCGTGTGTCGAAATCGACGCTTCACGCGCTCCATTCACGAGATCATCCAGGCGCTCGGAGCAGAACAAAATGCCAACCGGAGCGACGCGTATAGCGGCTCCGCAACCATCGTGGTTCGTAGCAACTCGCGCAGGATCGGCAGCTTGGTGGAATTCCCAGAGCGACTTTACGCCTGGATGGACGCACTTCGTGCACCGCAGCATTTCAAGACCCACGCGCGCGTGCGCAACGCTGCCTCTCTCGGCGATGATCGCTCGCGCCACGGCAATTGTCCGTTCCGTGTCGTCCGTGGTCTCCGCGATGCGCCATTCACGTTTCCGATTGCCGACGTATCGAGGAATGATCGACCCAGGAGTCCCTTCGAACCCTCTGATGCCATCCGGGTACCAGCGGAACACATCCTCATGCGATAGCAACTCCGTCTGCTTGCCAATGGCGTCGCCAGTCGCAATTCCTTTGAGGCAGCCGACAATCCGATCAGTAATCGTCACGGTTGATTGCGGTGAGACTGCGCGTGATCGTGCAAATTATCGCGCGAACGCAGCGCGCGCAGAAGCAGCGTTCAGGCACCGGCGCGAGGGATCAGGCGTCGTTCGTCTTCGGCGGACATGGGAAACGGCAGACACTGAAGCCTGCACGCACCCGGCCTCCATGCGATCGCGGAGCCGACTGCGCGCATCAGGGCCCGCGGAAATGGAATCGCCTCCAGACGGAAGCGATAACGCACGAACTATCATGGTAACGGTGCGCGATGGCATGGAATCCGCGCCATATCGCAGGACAACGCTGGTCACCTCGCTCCGATACCAGCGAACAAGCGCCGGTCGTAATGGCTTATTGTCGCGTCAACAGGGAATCGGCAGGCTGATGCCGGCGAATCGACCGCTGCAACATGGCATCCTGATGTGATGCCATCTAAACGACAGCTTCAGCATGGCGTCACGGCGGTGATGACGTCGGGACGACGGCTTCAGCATGGCATCAGGATGCGAATGCATGGCAACTCGAAGCGGCGACATGGAACAGAGAAGCTGCGCAGTGGAACTGGATGGTAGACACCGTCACGGAGCCACGGAGACATGGAGAAATGGTTTGAAAATAGTCTCTGTGCCTCTGTGTCTCTGTGGCCCGTCGACGTGAAAATCGCTAGCGTCCGGGGGCGAATGAATTCCGCTCTAATGCAATGAAAAGCCGCGTGCGAGTCACCGTCGGCGCCTCGTTCGTCCTGGTCGTGTCCTTAGCGGCTTCCGTGGAAGCACAGCAACCCAACTCGCTCAGCTCAGTCGAACGGGTGCGGATTGCCCTGGAACGCGCGCAACAGCAGCCTCGACTCACCACTCCCATATTCCCTCTCTGGACAACTCCGGCTCCCAAGCGCTTCGGTATGTTCACACTGCTTCCGCCTGACAGGAACGGAGAGCTGATACGCGTGGGCGTTCCAGTTGGTGACCTTGTCGCGCGCGCTACGCACGCCATGTCCGGCGCGCGGCATCGCCGTGCCGAAAGAAAGGCGCGCGAAAGGGTCCAGCGCGCAGTTCAGAATTTCCAGGCGCAACTGCCGCCCCGATAGGCGACAGACCAAGGTTCCGCCAGGTGCTCGACCTTGCGCTGTCGCAGCGTCGCGATAATGTGCCTAAGGAGCTAAGGGGCGCTCAGATCGTATGCGACGTACTGCTCCTCGAAAGCCGGCACACGCCTGCGCTCGAAATCGTCGAGGGTGTGCTGGCCCGCGAATTGACGTTGGAATTCTGTCGCCTCGAACGGATCGCCGATGAAATACACCGGATGCCCTAGACGGCGAAGGTACGCCAGCGCGCTGTCCAGCTCAGTTCCGAGAAGAAGGTCCCACCGCAGGACGTCTCGGCCGGTGTAGAAATGCAGCGTCCCCGAATGTCCCAGCGAAACGAGGACGGTGTTCTGCGGCAGGGTGTTGGCGAAATCGACAGCTCTTGCGAACCGATCCTCGCCCCGGAACCCCCCCTTTTGTTGTGCGTACCTCCATCCCTGGAACGCCATGGATCCCGTGAGGGCGGCGACCAACAGTATCGCTGTCGTGCGCCGTTGTGACTGGCGCACGGACTCGACGAGAATCGCGCCAAGGCTCGCAAACAACACAGGAAACGCCGGCAGCACAAAACGCAGGTACCACCAACTATCGAACACCAGGTACGAGACGTACATCCCAAACACGGCGATCGGGTAGACGACGGTGAGCAGAACGACTCGATATTTCTCCTCACGTGTTGGTCTCAGGACGAAGGGTGCCGCGAAGGCGAGGAGGATCAGCGGCGTCTGTGTGTCGATCAACCATGCCGAGTAACGCTGAAGGTTGGGCCAAATGAATTTCGTGGAATAAAGAGCATCGAGAGTGCCGTACCCCGATGTAAGCGGCGAGCCGTACCAGTACCAGTTGAGGCCTCCAATCACCAACGCCGAAGGGGCCGCCGCCACACCGAACACGAACAGACGACGGATTCTCGATTCGCCCGTCATTGCGAGCAGCAACATCGGGATGGCGGCGAGTGGAGCAACATTCGGCCGCACGAGAATGGCCGCTCCAGCAGCGATTCCCGAGAGAACCGCGCCTCTTGAACCACCGCTCAACGCGAATACGAGCGCCATGGCCCAGCAGGCGGTGACCGGAACATCGCTCATCGGCCGCACCAGGTACCAGAGAAAGGTCGGACTGCACACCATCAACAGGGCGGCGATCGCTCCACCCCACGCGTTGCTAAGGTATCGGCCAAGCAGGTACGAGGCCCACACAGCGAGCGCGCCGAGTATCGGAAGAACGTAAAACACGGCATCACGCCCGCCAGCCTTCTGGAAGGCCGCCATCATCAACGGGTAACCCGGCGAGTAGACCGGCGCGAAATCCAGCGGCCTCTGGGTGGGACGATAACCAACTGGCCCGGAAGACCAGACCGCGTGTGTCCAACGCGCGTCATTCGCCCACACGGGAGCAGGAATCGTGAGCTTCCCATGAGCCCACAGGTCGGCCTCACTAACGTAGCCCGAAGAATCGGGGCCCGCGCCGAGGAAGTTTCCCCAGTGAATGCCGACGACAAGCGCGGCACCGGTGCAGAGCGTCGCAATGAACATCGGCGCATTGATGCGGGTCAGTATCTCAAGGTCGGAGCGCCAGTGTTTGCGGGCAATCGCGATATAGAAGACCGTCAGAACCACGCCCGCAACAAGCGGACGCACGACGTCGTGGGAGGACGCGCGTAGTCCGAACACGTTGATGACGAAGCCGCCGGTGAACGCCACCACGAGTGCCGAACAGAAAGCGATGGTGGCGAGGAGAAGAATGACGCGACGGCCCCAGACGGCTCCCCCTTCCAACATATCGTTTGAATCCTACGCGAGGTAGTCGCAATGATTAATGGAAACCGCTAATGTCGCCAGCTAGTGTGGCTGCTACCCAGGTAAGGAGCGTCATATGACCGTCAAGGATCTAGAGAGTCTTTATAGTTACGGCTGCTGGGCAAACAAGCACCTCGTCCATGTCATCTCGCAGCTTACGCCCGAACAATTCACGCGAGATGTTGCCGGAAGCTACGGATCGATCAGGAACACGATGGTGCATATCCTGAGCGCTGAATGGGGCTGGCTCGATCGCTGCGGCGGCCGGCAGCGTGGCCCGCGTCTCAATCCAGCCGACTATGCAACGGCCGAATCCCTCATAGAAACCTCGAAGACAGTCGAGGTGTACGAACGCGAGTTCCTGTCAAAGCTGAAAGACGACGACCTGGCTCGCGACGTCGAATACACAATCGTTCCGCCCGACAAGCGAACGATGCCATTGGGAGAGCTGATGCACCACTCGCTTAATCATGGGGTTCACCATCGTGGACAGGTTGCGCTGCTGCTGCGTCTCTGCATAGCCGCTGGTCAGGGCAGGGTGCCTGCCCATATTCATGAAAACACTACGAGTTATTCCGAGGCAAGGTTGGATGCCATTTCCCGCATGACGGAAGTGTCAAGAGATGACGCGATTGCGCCCGACGAGTGCTCGCCGGAGACTTACCTCGTGCCCTGGACGGTCGTTCTCGGCCGGTACATCTTGGTGAACCCGTTCCGGCTGTTGGTTACGGTGAACGATCCATCCTGCTGCGCCGACAGCTTGATCCAATACGCCGGCCCGCTGTGCGTTGGCGCCGGAGGAAGCGTCGTGCCTGGCGCGGCCGGCGGCATCGGCGCGATCTCAACCGCCGCAGGCTGCTCGTCGAGCGTGTTCGAGATGAAGGCGCCCGGGGCCGCGTACTCCTGGCCACCGAGCAGCGAGAAGTGCGCCTGCCACAGATCCTCCAGACCGGGGATCGTATAAATGATCTTCATCGTGTCCGGCACGCCGCCCTTGCGCACGCCGTTGTTCATGATGGCGACCCGCGGCTGCAACGCATGTGCGAGGACAGCCGAGCCCGACCTCACCTGGCCGTGATTCGACACGATCCAGGCGTCAACGGTGCCAATGCGATTGTTCGGGCACATCAGCTCATACTCGAAGTTAACGGTCAGATCGCCCATGTGGACGAGGCGGAACTTCCCAAACGAGACGAGGCTGCCGACCGAGTGCGAATCCTCGAAGTTGGTCTCGACCTGCCTCGGGAACGTGGCGCACGCGGGGTTCGGCTGCCCTGCTCCTGGTAGCGGCTTCTGGAGGAGCTGCGCGTTGGAGGCGACGATCAGCCAGTCCAACCCGGCGATGGGCACTTTGTCGCCGACCTTGACGGACGTCCGCTGCGCTTTGCTCGCCAGCTCCAGATAGCCGGCAAAGAACCTCGCCCCGGAGCCATCCGGCTGGATGTTGTCCCCGTGATCGACGTAGTGCCGAATCGGGAACCGCGGGGCGAGTTCGGACAACCCACCCATGTGATCGCCATGGAAGTGGGTCGTCACCAGATAGTCGATCTGAGTCAGGCCGGCATCCTTCGCCGCGGCGACGATGCGGTCGGCATCTCGGCCGTTGCTGGGATTGCCCGAGTCGACGAGTAGGGACTGACCCGAGGGCGGGACGAACAGCGTGGCGCCGCCCCCCTCGACGTCGATCGAATAAATGTCCAACGTCTTCCGGCCCTGGGCCGTCAACAGCGCCGTCGAGACAGCGAACGTCAGCAGTACGAGTTTCAGTGGGTGCATCAGACCGATTCTCCGAATCGCCGTTTGGTTACGGCTGCTCGACGTTGCCGGCGCCACCACCGCGGCGGCCACCGCCACGACCTTGCCCCTGACCGCCGGCACCAGCTCCGCGACCAGCGCCGCCTCCACCGTGTGAGGGTGGTTCGCGGTCTCTCAGACCGTAGATCTCATTGGAGTAGATCGTCTGATAACGAATCCCGTTCCCGTCCTTGTCGACGTACCCCATCGACTGCTGAATCAAGGCCGGCGGGGGATAGCCCTTCGGCACCGTTCCCTCCAGAACGTAAAGCTTGTTTTCATGCATGGAGACATATGCGAACGTGCGGGATTGATCGGCGTTGTTGGTCAGCTGGAGCTGAAGTCCTTCAACCAGGTCCTCGTGGCTCCACAGGAAGTGTGTGACCTTTGCGTCCCGCTGGATGTACCTGAACGACGCGTAGATCATGGCCCCCCGCACATCATGCTTCCAGAAGCCGGGGCCGCTGAGATCGCTGCCAATGCAGGGCTCGGCGCCGGGAGGGCACGCTTTCCGTCGCGCGACGCCCTGCGGTTCGAGGCCGTTGTAGTCGACAACGGTCAGCGAATACCGTTCGCGGCCCCGCTCGGCGCTGTACACACGGGCCGGTAGCGTGTAGTCAAACTGTGTCTTCCAGGTCGTCTCCGTCACCTTGGGCTGGCCCGGAAAATTGATCTTGAAGCCGTCCTGATTATTCTGGTACTCAGTCCAGTCCTGTGCGAATGCGGACCCGGACATTGATAAGACCAATGCGAAAACTATTGCACTCGTGCGCATGACATATGCCTCCCCGGCCGCGCAATATTGCCAGAAAACGGTCCGGCGCGTCTTGAATTCCTTGGATCGGTGTGATTCTGCGCGGCTCATCAGATGAGGCGCAGCCCCTTCTCTGATGCCTTCATCACCCGCTCGAGGCGCCGCTCTTTCGTCTCGTCCTGCTTTGCGCTCATCACCATGATGATGATGAGGCTGCGGTAACCTGGCGGCTGCGCCTGAAAGAACAGCCACGCCTTCTTGTTGGCCTTGAAGCGTCGCTCGAGCGCGGGTGCGAGCGTTGTCGGTCGGTTCTCAAAAGAGTAGATGCCCGACCTTGCCAGATCGCGAGTCTCAAATGCCTTGACGCCGGGAGGTTGCATCAGACCGAGCCGCCTGAGCTGCTCAGCGCGTTTGATGTTGATGTTGCTCCAGACGCTCTTCGACGTGCGTGGCGAAAAACGGTTCGTGTATCCTTCTTCGTCGATCCGCTTCCTGATACCGTCAATCCAGCCGTAACAGAGCGCCTGATCCACGGCTTCGGCGTACGCGATGCCTCCCCTTCCTGAACCCTTCTTGTAAAACCCGACCCAGATTTCCCGCGCGGTGTCGTGATGCTTCTCGAGCCAGCGCCGGAACTCCAAAGCCGAGCGGAAGAAGATCGGCTTCAATATGGCCACATCGGCCGCCTCGCCCGCGCGTTCTGGTTCACCCTCGTCAGGCCCGATTGATTAGACACCACTCACGGACGGCTGTCTCGGCACGTGCGGCACAATTGAGACGAGTGTGAGGACAGAATCAAGAATGCCCTTTGACCTGCAACCCATTTTGACAGGCGAGCTCCTCCAACTCAGACCGCTTCGACCAGAAGATTGGGATGACTTGTACGCGGTGGCATCAGATCCGCTCATCTGGGAACAACATCCGGTGAACGACCGTTACAAGGAAGAGGTATTCAAAGGATTCTTCCGGGAGGCCCTGGAGTCGGGTGGAGCGTTGATCGCCATTGATTCCAAGAATGGTGACGTCATCGGGTCGTCGCGATTTCACGGATACGACGCGGAAAAAAGCGAGATCGAGATCGGGTGGACGTTCCTGGCAAGGTCCCACTGGGGCGGCATCTACAACACTGAAATGAAACAGCTCATGCTGGGCCACGCCTTCAGGTTCGTGAACAACGTGATCTTTCTCGTTGGTCCACAGAATTGGCGATCGCAGAGGGCTCTGGAAAAACTCGGCGCAGTTCGTGTGGAATCAAGGCCAGGGGGAAGTCGCCCGGATAGCGTCGTCTACCAGATCACTGCTGCACCCTCAGCTTCGTCGTAACGCAACCGCGTCAAGGTAACGAAGGACCTTTCGGAACCCCGAGGTACTGCGCTTTCACCTCCTCGTTGGCCCACAACGCGGCGGGATCCGATGAGTGAACGATGGTTCCTTTGCTCATCACGTGCACGACATCGGCCACGGTGACGGCGAATGCGGCGTTCTGTTCCGCCAAGAGGACTGCGGTGCCCTCGCTCTTCAAGCGGCGAATCAAGCCGGCGACTTCGGCCACCATCTGCGGCGACAGGCCCTCGGTCGGCTCGTCCATGACGAGGAGAAGAGGATTGGCCACGAGCGCCCGCGCGACGGCGAGCATCTGCTGCTCGCCTCCGCTCAACTGGTTGCCGCGGTTTTTCCGACGTTCGCCGAGGCGAGGAAACACAGCGAACGCCTTGTCGAGATTCCACGAGTTGCCGGCTGCCGGCGGTCGAGCCGCGATCGCAAGGTTCTCGTCAACGGTCAGAGACGAAAAGATCCGGCGTCCCTGCGGGACCAGGCCGATCCGCAGCGCGGAGATCCGGTGCGGCGGCAGCCGCGTCGTCTCGACGTCGTTGAACACGATGCGCCCGCTGCGCGCTGGCGTGAATCCGACAATCGACCGGCACAGTGTCGTCTTGCCGACGCCGTTGCGGCCGAGGACCGCAGCCACCGTGCCGCGATCGACACGCATCGTGACGCCCTGCAGGACGTGGCTATCGCCGTAATAGGTGTGGACGTCCTGGATCGTCAGCATAAAAAGCAACCACGAAGGTCACGAAAGTCTCGAAGGACACGAACCATTGTCGATTTTTAATTTCGTGGTCTTCGAGATTTTCGCGATCTTCGTGGTTTCACTTCGACTTCGACCCCAAATAGATCTCCTGCACCGCGGGGTTCGCGCTGATGTCGTCCTTGCGCCCCTGCGCGAGCACCTGTCCCTGCGCAAGCACGGTTACGTTCTCCGCGAAGGCGAACGCCATGTCCATGTCGTGCTCGATCAGGAGCACCGCAGTCGACGGATCGAGCCTGGCCAGGAGCGCGTGCATCGACTGGCTCTCCGCCGGAGAGAGTCCCGCCATCGGCTCGTCGAGCAACAGCACGCGAGGGTGCCCGGCCATGGACAGCGTCACCTCGAGCTTCCGCTGATCCCCATAGGACAGATTGCGCGCGTACTCATGGCGCAGCGGCATCAATCCGAAGTTGCCGAGCATCGTGTCGGCGCGCGCCACGAGATCCCGCGATGACATCAGCGGGCGAAGCATGCTGAACTTTGCCGGGTCGAGTGCCTCGCAGGCCAGGAGTACATTCTCGAGGACCGTGAGATTCGAAAACAGCCGCGTGATCTGAAAGGTCCTCGCGATGCCGCGTGCCGCGCGCTGATGGGGCGCCAGGCGTGTCACGTCTTCGCCGAACAGGATGATTCGCCCTTCCGTCGCGGGAACCTCACCGCTGATCAGGTTGAACAGCGTTGTCTTGCCGGCGCCGTTGGGGCCAATTACCGCGTGACGCTCGCCCGGGCGAATAGACAGGTTCACTCCATCGACTGCCTTCAAGCCACCGAAGACCCTCGAAACGTTCTCCAGCGCCAGGCAGGGGGACGAAGCCTTCATCGCGCGTACAACGGCTGCTTCAGATAGTCGGTGGGGTTGTACTTCCAGAACTGCGAGACATTCGGGAACGTGTCGATGACCACATTCTGCAGTTCGCCGTTGAGCCGTTGAACCTTGCGTATGTAGACGTTCTGGATCGGGCTGCCGTATTCGTCGAGCGATACCGGCCCGCGCGGCGCGTCGGTCACCCGCGCCTTGCGCAGCGCATCGAGCAGCGCCTCGTGATTCTCGACGCGCCCGTGCAGCGCCTCGATGGCCGCCACGAGCCATTTACCGCCCGTATACATGCTCTCCGAGTAGTAGCTGGGCACCTTGTTGAAACGAGCCCGGTACGCAGCGGCGAACTTCCTGTTTGCCGGATTGTCCAGCGCAGCGCTGTAGTGGAGCGCCGTGACGGCGCCGATGGCTTCGTCCCCCATGAACGGCAGCGCGTGCTCGTCGGTCGACGTGCCGCCGCCAATGAGCGGCACGCGCCCCTTGAGGCCGAACTCCTCGTATTGCCGCATGAACTGCAGCGCGGCACGGCCGAGGACCAGCGTGTAGACCGCGTCGACATCGCGCGGCACCTGCGCGAGGTACGGGGCGAAGTCGTGGACCGAGACTGGCGCCCAGAGCTCCTTCGTAATGCGTCCGCCCTGCTCCTCGAACGTCCGCTTGAAGCCTCCGACCGATTCCCAGCCGAATCCGTAGTCAAGCGCGATCGTGGCGACCGTGCGAAGCCCCAGAGTCTTGTACGCGTACTCGCCGAACGCATGATTGGGCTGGCTGGCCGTCCAGCCGGTCCGCACGATCCATTTCGAGCGGCGGCGCTGCGTGAGGTCGTCGGCCGATGAGACGGGATAGATCATCGGGATCCGCGCCGACTCGATGTACGGCGCCAGCGCGTAGCCGGTGGACGTCAGCAGCGTCCCCGCCATCACGTCGACCTGGTCACGCTCGACCAGCTTTCGCGCCTTGGTCAACCCGACGGCCGGAATCGCCTCATCGTCCTCGATGATCAGCTGGAGCTGGCGTCCGCCGGCTTTGTAGCCGATCTCGTCGAGATACAGTTGGAACCCGTTGAGGATGTCGCGCCCGTTCTGGACGTATGCGCCGGAGAGCGGCACCATGAAGCCGATCTTGATGGGCGCGTCCGTCGTCTGCCCGGTGACGATCGCTGCCGCGGCTGCAACTACGCAGCCGAGGACCAGTACGGTCCGGCTAAAGCCGGACACTACCGATGCTAGACGACGGATCATGATCATCACGTACACCCGGAGAGGAGAGGTTCGATGACGATCATCGCGTAGTGTCCGGCTTCAGCCGGACCCCGACCCCTCCGAATCTGAGGTTCCAGAATCCCTGCGGCGCGACGAGGATCGTGGCGATGTAGACGATGCCGAGGATCATCAGCCACCGCTGCGTGTACGCGCTCACGACGTTCTTCAACAGGACGATTGCACCCGCGCCGAAGACAGGACCCGCGAGCGTGCCCGGTCCGCCGAGCGTCACCATCAGAAACAGTTCAGACGAGGCGGTGAGATCGAGATAGGTCGGGCTCACGAACCCGTTGTAATACGCCCACACGATGCCCGCGACGCTCGCGAAAAAACCGGCGATGACGTAGCTCAGATAGCAGTGCAGCCAGGTATTGAAGCCGAGCGCGCGCATCCGCGGTTCGTTTTCGCGTATGCCTCTCAGCGTGTACCCGAACGGCGAGCTGACCAGGAGGCCGAGCGCCAGGCTGCAGACGCCGAAGACGATCACGGCAACGTAGTAGAACGGGATCGGTCCGGTGGCCGGAAGCCCGACCTGCGCCTCGAGACGCGGAATGCCGGAGATGCCATTGTCGCCGCCCGTCATCGGAATCCAGCGGTAGCTCACGCCCCAGAGCACCATGCCAATGGCCAGCGTGATCATCAGGAAATACACCTGCCGTACGTGCGAGACGAGCAGCCCGAGCGCAGCGCTGAGCAGCGTGCCGACGAGGAGAGCGCTCACCACGCACGTGAACAGGCCCGCCTGATACCTGGTGGACAGTACCGCGACGGCGTACGCCGCGACTCCGAAGATTCCCGCGTGGCCAAGCGACGGCAGGCCCGTGTATCCAAGCAGGATGTCGAGACTCATCGCAAGGATTGCGAAGATGAGCATCTGCGTCATCAGCCCGACCCAGTAGGACGTCAGGAATGGAGGTACGACGATCAGCAGGATCGCGGCAAGGGCGAGGAGCGAGCGGCGGACGTGAACGTCCGCCCCGCTAAACCTTTCCATACAGACCCGTCGGCTTCAGCGCAAGGACGATGATCATCGGCGCGAACAGCGTGAAGTACGACAGTTCCGGCACCAGCGCCTTGCCGAAGTTGTCGATCATCCCGACGACCACGCTTCCCACGAGCGCGCCCTGCAGGCTTCCCATGCCGCCGATGATCACGACGACGAGCGCCAGCGGAAGCAGATCGAAATCCATGCCTGGATAGCCGCCCAGAATGGGGCCACCCATCACGCCGCCGAATGCGGCAAGTCCTGCACCGGCGGCAAACACGAGACCCGACAGCAGGGCCACATTGATGCCGGTCGCGCCCGCCATCTCCGGGTCGTCGACCGCCGCGCGCAGCCGTGCGCCAATCAGCGTCTTTTCATTGACGAGCCAGAGCAACATCGCGACAACCGCCGCAATGACGATGACGAACAGGCGGTAGATCGGAAAGACGACACCGCCGGCGTCCATCGATCCGCGCAGCGCTGAAGGATACGGGAGCGTGAACGCATCGCCCCCCCAGATCATGAACGCCCCGTCGCGGAAGACGAGCGCGAACCCCATGGTCATCATCATCTGCGCCAGCGGCTGTGCGCCGAAGCGGCGGAGGAAGACGCGCTGCACGACGTAGCCGACGGCCCCGACAATGACGATGGCCGCGAGCGTGCCGAGAAACAGGCTCTGCGTGCGCGTGATGACCGTCCACGCGACATAGACGCCAAGCATGTAAAAGGAGCCGTGGGCGATGTTGACGGTTCTCATCACGCCGAAGACCAGCGTCAGCCCGCTGGCGATCAGGAACAGCAGCGCCGCGGAGAAGAGGCCGTTCAGCGTCTGCGTGATGAAGTAGATCATCTGAGGAAGGACTGCAGACTAGCATCAAGGGCACAAAGACGGTTTAAACCACGAAGGACACGAAGGCCACGAAGTAAAAGAACGCAAAGTAAATTTTTCACTTTGTGCTCTCTCCTTTGTGGCCTTTGTGGCCTTCGTGGCCTAAACGCTACTGGGGCTGTGCGCCGCGGCCGCCACGACCGCCGCCCTGGCCTCCGCCACCACCTTGGCCACCACCGGCCGGCGCGCCCGCGCCGCCGCCCCGCGCGGCGGGCGCCGGCAGCGGCTTCTGAGGCCCAAGCACCTTCGTCAACGCCGTGTAGGCGCACATTTCGTCCATGTTGCCGCCGCCGACGCCCATCGCGCCGATCAACTGGTTCTCGACGACGATCGGCAGGCCGCCGCCGACAAAGTAGTAGGAGAGCCCTTGCGCCCTGCCGAGATCCATGCGGATGGCGCGACCCTCCAGCGTCGGGAATCGCGAGGCCACCTCGCTCGATGGCGTGCGCGCGTAGAGCGCGGTCTGGGCTTTCATCAGGCCCGTCTCCGCACCGATCGGGAGCACGCCGTCCATGACGTGCGCATCGACGATGTCGCCCGTTGGGGCGAGGACGAAGATGCCGTACGTCCCCGGGCCGTTCGGCTGAGTGCGCGCGAACTCGAGGCACGCGTCGACGAGCTGACGCGCGACGGTCGAGTTGATCTGCATCTTCATCAGCGTGCGTCCCGCCACCTCGTCCGAGACGACCGCCTTCGCGAGCGGCATGGCCGCCTGCGCGTGCACGGTCGTCGCCATCGTGACGATCGCCACGATCGCAAGCGCCCCTGTCCCGACAAACCTCAGTGTCTTGCTCATGTTCTGCTCCTCACGTAATTAACCACGAAGGTCACGATGGACACGAAGGCCCATGATGCTTCGTGACCTTCGCGGACTTCGTGGTTGATTAATCTCGAATCCCGAATCCCGAATCCCGAGTCCCGAATCACGAATGATCCAGGATGATCTTCATCCGCTGCCCGCTGTCCGAAGCCAGCATGCCAATCGCGGCTTTCAGCTCGCCGAGCGGCATGACGTCGCTGACGAGCGGCTCGAGCCGCACCTGTCCGCGTTCCACGAGCGCGATGGACGCCGGATAATCCTCGGCCTTCGCCACGCGCGCGGTGATGAGCGAGATCTCCTTGAAATAGAGATCGTAGAAGGGCAACGCGCCCTCCTTGACGGTGTAGATGCCGAACATCTGCACCTTTCCGCCGAAGCGTGTCATGTGCACCGATTCGGCGAGCTGCTTCATCACACCCGTCGTCTCGATCGTGAGATCGGCGCCGCGTCCCTCGGTGGCGTCCTTCACCTTCTGAATCGCCTCGTCTCCGCCAGGGATCGTGAGATCCGCGCCGAGCTTCTCGGCCATCGCGCGCTTCTCTGCGCTGCGCGTCACGCCGATCACTCGCGCGCCGCGCGCCTTCGCGAGCTGGACGTGGAGCTGTCCGGTGACACCGAGCCCGAGGACGACAACCGAGTCACCCGGAAAAATGGTGACCTGCCGCTGCGCGTGCAGGCAGGTCGTCAACACCTGGATCATCGGCGCCGTGCGATCATCAATGGAATCGGGCAGGCGGAAGACCTGGCTTGCCGGCACCATCAGGTAGTCGGCAAAGCCGCCGTTGGTGTCACGCCCGATCAGCGTTCCGTGCGGGCAGAGATTCGTCTGTCCAATCCGGCAATGGAAGCAGGTGCCGCAGTACGTTTCTGGATCGATGATGACGCGGTCTCCGGGGACGAACGGCCGGCCAAGGCGGCCCTGAAGGTCCGCCTCTACGGCAACGATTTCTCCGGCCATCTCGTGTCCCATGATCCGGGGGTAAGTCACCGGGATCGAGCCGCTGTAGATTTTCCAGTCTGTTCCGCAGATACCGCTGTGGGTGATGCGAACAAGCACCTGGCCGGGGGCCGGCTGGGGCCGCGCGACCTCGTCGAGGACGAGATCGGACGGCGCCCGCAGAACCATGGCTTTCACTGGGTCACTCCTGAACCGGAAAATTCAAGCTCAAAGTGGAAAGGTCAAGTGAGTGGAAAAGTGTGTCACTTTTTACTTTGAACTTGCATGACCTCAGGGTTCACAGGATTTCGCGGCGGTTTCCCCGAGAGCACAGACACGACCTCCTGCGACGCCTTCGTCTGCAGCTCCACCAGCGATTCTTCCGAATAGAAGCTGGTGTGAGGGGTGAGGATCGCTTTCCTGTTACCGATGAGCGGCGAATTCACCGGTGGCTCCTGCGTCATGACGTCGAGCGCCGCGCCCGCAATATCTCCGGCATCGAGCGCGGCCGCGAGCGCCGCCTCGTCAATGATCGGCCCGCGAGCCGTGTTGACTACGTACGCGGTCTTCTTCATCTGCTTGAACGCGTCGGCGTTGAACAGTCCCTTCGTCTCCGGGACGAGCGGGCTATGAATCGAGACGAAGTCCGACATCTTCAGCAGCTGCGGGAATTCGACGCGCTCGACACCCGCCTTCGCGAACACCTCCGCCGGCACGTACGGGTCGTACGCAACGACGCGAAGCCCGAATGCCTGTGCCTTCGGGGCCACCAGCTGCGGAATCCTGCCAAATCCCACGAGACCTAGGACGCTCCCGCGCAACCGGTGGATCGGAACAAAGTTCGGCATCTTCCACATGCCCGAGTGCACCTGTTCGGTGGCCATCGGGATCTTCCGGACGGCGGCGAGCAGCAGCGCCATCGCGTGGTCCGACACCTCATCGATGCAGTAGTCCGGCACCTTCGTGACGATAATGCCGGCCTCGGTGGCGGCGGCCAGGTCGACGTTGTCGACCCCGATGCCGAAGCGCGAGATGATCCGGCACTTCTTCATCTGCCGGATCATGTCGGCCGTGATCTTGGCGTAGGTGACGAGGAGCGCATCAGCGCCCGCCGCGACCTTCAGCACGCCCTCGGCCGTCGGCTCCGACGCCATCTGCAGCTCGGCGCCGATTGTCGAGAGTACCTCGCGCGCGGGATCCAGGTTCGGGAAAACAGAGTCGGCGACTGCGACGAGATATTTTGCCATCTGGGTTATTTCATCGCCTCTTCCATATGCTCCATGCGCGTGAAGACCACCGGGCCGTCCGCCGTCACGAGCACGTTTTCCTCGAGGCGGGCCGTCTGCTCAAGGTACGGGTGGCCGGCGAACGTCTCGATCGCGAAGTACATGTTCTCCTTGATCGGAGCCGGATACTTCATCGAGTACGCGCGCGACATCCACATGCCCTCGTACAGCGTGATGCCGATGCTGTGCGCGAACTGCTGCAGCGTCACGGTCCCGTACTCGTCGTCGTCGTACGTGGGGAAGGCCTTCGCGACATCTGACGTGGTATTGCCCGGCTTCAGCTGCGCGATCCCGGCGTACATCGAGTCGTACACCTCGCGGTAGAGATCGATTTCCTTCTGGGTCATCTTCATGCCCTGCGCGCCGCCGCACTTGAAGCAGCGCACGAAGTCGATGAAGTAGCCGGACGGCCCGACCGCGTTGATGTCGACGATCACCAGATCACCCTGGCGAATGAGCTTGTCGGTCGCCCACCGGCGGTACGGGCTCGTGTTGCCGCCTGACGCCACGATGATGTCGTAGATGATCTCGCAGCCGCGCTCGAGCATGAACTCGTGCACCTTGGCTTCGATCTCGCGTTCGCGGACGCCCGGCTTCAGCCACTCGTACTTGATCTTCCACATCGCGGCGTCACCGATGCTCGACGCCTGCTTCAACAACTCGATCTCGTCGCGCGTCTTGATCACGCGCGCCCGCGATACCGCCGGCCAGCCGTTGACGATGGTGAGCCCGAGCTTCTGGAAGGCCTCGAAGGCCGGCATGTCGAGGTTGTCGATGCCGATCTTCTCCTTCTCGACCTTGTGCTCCTTGAGCACTTCCATGACGCTGTCGGCCATGCCGCCCGCCATGTCCCGCACCGCGCCCTCCGCCCACTGCCACGTGATGGCGGGGCGGATGCGGCCGGCCATCCACGGCAGGTCGATCTTCGCGCACTGCAGGTCCGAGCCCGCCGTCTCGAACAGCGTGGGCTTTCCTTCTGCCGGCACCACGGCGTAGCGGATGTTGATGTTGTATTTCCAGTTTCCCTGGTACGACGCGGTGGCGTAACGGATGTTGGCGCCCGCAAACAGCACCAGCGCGCCGATATGCTCGACCTTCATCTCCGCCTGCAGTTTCTCGAGCCGCTCGCGGCGGAGGCGATCGAAGTCGACGCGGTGCTGCCAGTCAGCTCCGGTCTGGCTGTACAGGCGGCGTGGATCCCCCTGGTGGGGCTTCCCGAGGAAGCTGATGTCCATTCCCGAAGCAGGGTCGATCTTCTGGTCGTTCCATCTCACGAAATCACTCATCTCGCACCATCCAAGCAAATTGGGAAATTTACGAATTGACGAATTGACGAATTGATTTGGCGAATTGAAATGACCAATTCCAATCCATAAATTCGTAAATTCGTAAATTCGTCAATAGAAAAGGGGCTTCAACCGGCAGCTGCAATCTGTTTCGATTCCTGGGCGCGCTTCGCCTTGATGGCGGCGTACACCTTCTCAGCGGTGGCGGGCAACGAAGTCACGCGCACGCCGACCGCATCGTGAATCGCGTTCAGGATTGCCGCCGCCGTCGAGACGCACGTCGGCTCGCCGACGCCTTTGGCACCGAACGGCCCGGTCTCGTCGTAGTTGTCCACGATGTCGACCTGGATGTCCGGCATGTCGAGAGACGTCGGCATGATGTAGTTTGTGAGGTTGGGATTGATATTGCGGCCCTTGGCGTCGAACAGCATCTCTTCCTGCAGCGCGAAACCGACCCCCATCGAGATGCCGCCTTCGACCTGGCCTTCAACGAGCATCGGGTTGATGGGCGTGCCGCAGTCGTGCGACGCGACGACGCGGAGCACTTCCACTTCGCCAGTCTCATCATCGACGTCCACTTCGGCGATCTGGGTGGCGTAGACGTAGGTGGCGAACGGCTTGCCCTGTCCCGTTTCGGGATCGAGGGCCACGGTCGCGGGATTGAAATAGCCGCTGCCGATCGGCGGCTCGCCGGTGACGACGCGCGCGTGGTTGGCGACGTCACCGATGTGCATGTTGCGCTGCGGGTACCCCTTGACGAAGATCCTGTGGTCCTTGGCCTCGAGCTGATTGGGTTTCACCTTCAGTAAGGGCGCCGCGACATCGAACATCATCAACTTGGCTTTTTCAGCCGCAAGCCGGGCCGCGTTGCCGGTCACGTACGTAGTGCGGCTCGCGATCGCGCCGGTGTCCATCGGGGTCGTGTCGGTGTCGGCCGACACCACGTGGACATCCTCGGTGGCGATTCCAAGTTCCTGGGCCACGATCTGGGCCAGGATGGTGAGCGATCCCTGGCCTGTCTCCACCGTGCCCGTGAGCAGGGTCGCGGTGCCATCCTCGTTGACCTTTACCACCGCGGCGCTCGGATTGGCCGCAACGGTGAAGCCAATCGGATACCACATGCAGGCGATGCCGCGTCCCCGCCGCTTCATGCCTGCGCTCCTTGCCCGTTACTCTTTTCGTTCCAGCCGAAGCGCTGTGCGGCCTGCATCAGTGACTCCCTCACGGCCACACTGTGCAACGTCTGACCGGTCGGGCTCAGCGAACCTTCCTTGAGCGCGTTGAGCATACGAATCTCGAGCGGGTCGATGTTCAGCGCTTTGGCGATGTCGTCCAAATGCGATTCGTAGGCGAAGCACACCTGCGGAGCGCCGAATCCGCGCATCGCGCCCGTCATGGTCTTGTTGGTGTACACCACGAACGCTTCCGCATAGAGGTTGTCGATGACGTACGGGCCTGCCGACAGAATGCATGCCTTGCCGAGCGTCGTCTCGCTCCACGAGCAGTAGGCGCCGCCGTCGAGGACCAGGCGAATCTGGCGCGCCAGGATCCTGCCCTCTTTGGTGACGCCGGTCTTGTAGTCCATGATGAGCGGATGTCGCGTCGTCGACGAGAGGAACTCCTCGGGGCGCGTGAAGGTGCACTTGACCGGGCGGCCGGTCTTTTTCGATAGCAGCGCGACCACCGGCTCGGTGGTGATCTCGTTCTTGCCGCCGAAATTGCCGCCGACGATTGTCGCGACGACGCGGACGCGGCTCATCGGGATACCGACCGTGCGCGCGATGTCCGCGCGGCCGAGCGTGATCCGTCCGAGTGTTGAATAGACGGTGAGACGGCCGTTGGCGTCCCAGGTGGCAACCGACGCATGGGGCTCCAATGGGACGTGCTCGACCATCTGCGTACGGAAGGTGCCCTCGAAAATGCGGTAGGACTCCGCAAATCCCTTTTCGATGTCGCCCTTCTTGATGATCTTGTGGCCGTAAATGTTGGCGCTCGGCGCGTGTACTCCGGGTGTCTCCAGTTTCAATGACTCGAGCGGATCCAGGACCGGCGTCAACTCTTCGTACTCGACTTTGATCTTGTCGAGCGCCTCGGCGGCGATCTGCTCCGTCACCGCTGCCACGGCGGCAACCCCGTCGCCGGCGTAAAACACGCGTTCATCGGCGAGCACCGGCTGGTCCTTCAACGACGGTCCGAACGAATTGACGGGAATATCGCGACCGGTGATCACCGCCATGACGCCCGGCATGGCCTCGGCTTCCTTCGTGTCGACGCTGATGATCCGAGCGGAGGCGACGCCCGCTCGTTTGATCTTGGCGTACAGCATTCCCGGCAGATAGAAATCGTCGATGTACTTGGTCTGGCCAAGTCCATGCAGACGGGCGTCGGGCCGGATGGCACGCTGACCGACGGCGGGAGTCTGGCGACCGGCCTCAGTGACCCGGACTTCGAGAGGAAAGGTTACGAGGGGTGCGCCCGCGGGCGCCCGCATCAACTCTTCGGCGTCCAGCAGTGACGATTCTTTTTCTGCGACTTTTGTTTTCGTGTCCATGGGTCTGCCTGTCCTCTAACCTTGGCTACGCGGACTTCGCTGTTGCGCGTTCGAGGGGCCCTTCGCGAGCGATGGCCTGGACCGCCTCGATCATCTTGGTATAACCGGTGCAGCGACACAGATTGCCGGCGAGCGCGTCGCGAATCTCGTACAGCGTCGGGTTCGGGTTCTGGTCGAGCAGGGCCTTGGTCGACATGATGACGCCTGGCCCGCAGAACCCGCACTGCAGCGAACCTTTCTCCTCGAACACCTTCTGAATCGGATGCAGCCGATCCGTGGTGGCGAGGCCCTCGATGGTCAGCACGTCGAGGCCGTCGACCTGGCCGGCGAGCATCAGACACGAGTTGACCAGCTTGCCGTCGACGATGACTGTGCACGCGCCACAATCGCCGACGTCGCATCCGAGCTTGGCGCCCGTCAGATTGAACGTTTCACGCAACAGCTTGAGCAGCGTCGTCTCGGGCGCCACAGATGCCGTGCGCCTCTCGCCGTTGACGTTGATTGTGACGGTGACCATGGGACTCGCCTCTCGCTTCCTATGTCTTCTTGCGCTTCGATTGGGCCAGTGCATACGCGCCTTCCAATGCGCGTTTGGTGAGCACGGCGATCATGTCCCGCCGATAGCCGGCGGAGGCGCGGAAATCGTTGATCGGCTTCGCATCGCCGACGGCGAGGCGGCCGGCCTCGGCCATGGCGTCTGGCGTGATCTCGCGACCTTCCAAGTACGCTTCGGCTGCCGGAGCGTTAATCACCTTCGGCGCAACCGCGCCGAGCGCGATCCGCGGCGCGACGAAGACGTTGTTGTCCCAGTCGACCCAAAAGCTGGCCGCCACATTGACCAATGCGAGCGCCTGTCCCTTTCGTAAGCCGAACTTCAGGAAATGCGTTGGCTTACCGAGGTTCTCTTTCGGGATGAGGATCTCGACCAGCAGTTCATCGGGCTTCAGAATCGTCTTGCGAGGCCCGACGAAGAACTCGGTCAATGGCATCTGCCGGCGGCCGGAGGGCCCGGCGACGGTAACCCTCGCGTCGAGCGCGACCAATGTCGGACCGCTGTCCATGGACGGCACGGCGGTCACCAGGTTGCCGCCCAGCGTGCCGAGATTCCGTGTCTGAACCGCGCCAATCGTGTGCGCCGCATCGACCAGCGCCGGAAACATCTCGCGGATGATGGGTGAGCGCATGATCTCTGTGTGCGTCACCAGCGTTCCGATGCTGAGCCCTTCATCCGTGATCGCGAGCGTTCTCAGATCGTGGGCACGCGAGATATCGACGACCACGCCCGGCACATGGGAAGAGAACTTGAGATCGGCCAGCAGATCGGTGCCGCCTGCGATCACCCTGACGGAGGGCGCGTGCTCGGCGAGCAGCTGCACTGCGTGCTGGGAATCCCTCGCGGCAACGAACTCAAATGCTTTCATGCGTTTGGGTTGCGAGGTTACCACGCCGGACGTACCCGCCTCAACAGGGCCGAGTCGGAGTCAGGTGGCGCCCCGACTCACGTCCGGAGCCTGATGTGAGTCGGAGCGTGACCTGACTCCGACTCGGTTTTTCCGGGATTTACAGATTTGCGCCGGGACTTCGGCACAGACGGTGCGGCTGCCGGCGAATCATCCATTGGCAGCCGGAAGCGGCGGATGCCGTCATACGAAAACAGAGCGTCGGCAACGGCGCCGGCGGTGGCCACGCAACCAATTTCGCCCACCCCCTTCGCACCATAGCCACCGATTTCATCGGGGACTTCAATCAGGATGATGTCAACTTTCGGCATCTGCCGGGCCGCCACGAGACCGAAATCGCGCATCTTCAGCGAGTCGGGCCGACCGCCCTTCGAGGTGAAGTTCTCGGACAGGGCATAGCCGAGCCCCATGTGCACGCCGCCCTCCATCTGCTCCGCACAGAGGCGCGGGTTGATGGCGCGACCGACGTCGTGCGCCGCGACGACGCGCGCGAGCCGGCCGTCCTCGTCGAGGATCACAACCTGCGTCGAGTAGCTGAAGGTCAGGTGCGTCGTGGGGTTGGTCGCCGCTTCCGGAGTGCCGGGCTTCGTCGTGAAGCTGTAAACGACCTCGCCCGT